>Ga0209006_10002168_pt1 | contig 17876 bp, 12 predicted proteins | sample JacPin_JW_Ref_O2_FD_188567 | JGI IMG/M metagenome (GOLD analysis project Ga0209006, IMG submission 188567) | Forest soil microbial communities from Algoma, Ontario, Canada - Jack Pine, Ontario site 1_JW_Ref_O2 (SPAdes) (version 2) | ecosystem: Environmental > Terrestrial > Soil > Boreal... | reverse complement strand
TCAGTGACGAAAGAACGGCCGGGATGGCGGCAAACATGAACAGACTCTCGCTCGTATACTGATGTGCAATGAGCTGCGCGGCGGCCATGGGCCCGACGATGGAACCCGCGCGACCGATCCCCAGGCACCACCCCACGCCGGTTGCGCGCAACTGTGTGGGATAGATGAACGTAGCCAACGCGTTAATCCCGGGCTGACCTCCCACGATGGTGGTGCCGGCGAGTAAAACCACGGCGCACACGGCGGCAACCGGCATACCTGGTCGGCCGACACCCGCAATCATGACGGCGCCCAAAAGAAATGAGGGCACCAGTACGCGATAGAATCCGAATCGGTCAATGAAGCGTCCGAGAATCAGAGCCCCCAAGATCCCACCGGCTTGCAGCGTGGTTCCCAGGAGGACCCCAAACGAATCGCTGTAGCCCATGCGCGTCGCCAGCGTCGGCAACCAATTGGAGAGGAAGAAGAGATTCAACAAATTCGCGAAGCTGACGGCCCATAGCAGCAACGAGCGCATCCCCAAGCCGCCGCGAAATAGGTCGATGACCGAGGCGTTTGCGGCAACGTCACCGACGAGGGGAGGTGCCTTCTGCTCAACGCGGATTCCGGGCGCAAGTCGCTGCAGCCAATAGTCGATCCGGGTCCGATCGGCGCCTCGAACGAGCATTAACTGCAGCGACTCGGGTAGATCGCGGATGAGGAGGATTCCCACCCCGAGTGGCAGCAGTCCCCCTGCAATGAACACTGACCGCCAACCGGTGCGTGGAATCAATACGGCGGCGAGCAGTCCACCCATAATGGCGCCCGCGGTAAATCCACAGGAGATGCCCATGAGCAACGAGGCCCGGCGTGCGCTTGGGCAATATTCGCTCGCGAGGGTTACCGCATTGCCCAACACGCCTCCGAGTCCGACTCCAGTCAAGAATCGCAGCACCAACAATTGAGGCACTGAGCGCGTTGCCGCGGTCGACAAGACGCATAAGGCGACGAAGAATGTGGCGCTGATCAGCACCGGCCGGCGTCCGATGCGATCGGCCAACATGCCTAAGCTCGTCGAGCCGACGAGCATCCCGAGGAGGCCGGCGCCGAATATGGGACCCAAGGCATCGGGCGTGAGACTCCAGCTGCGCAACAGCGCGGGGGCTACAAATCCGATCACTTGAACGTCAAAGCCATCCATCAACACGAGGCAGCCGATCAGCACGAGCACACGAAGCTGGAAGGCGGAGAGCGGTCGGCCGTCGATCAGTGCTCGAATGTCTCGGGGGTCCATGTCGCGTGCTAGAAGGGATAGGGCGCGATTGTCTCTCGCGAAGTCATCCACTGCCATTCGGTAAACTGCTCGGCGTTGGTGAGCGTGCTGTAGCTGTAGCCATTGCCGGACACGCCGTGCCCGCCGATCGGCCCGTACACCTCGTGGAGGATCGTCTGGTCGTTGATGTGGATGATGCCGCAGCGAAGTTGGTCGGCGATATGCTGCGCGCGCGTCAGGTTCGCCGAAAGGATCGACGCGGCCAGACCGTACTCGGTGTGATTGGCCAGAGTCACCGCTGCAGCGTCGTCACGGAAGGTGGTGATAGGCGCGACCGGCCCAAAAATTTCCTCATCAAACGCCGCCATGCCGGGTGCCACGCCCGCCAATACCGTGGGTGTAAAGAACAAACCCTGCCGGGTGCCGCCGGTGACGAGCCGCGCACCTCGAGCGACGGTTTCAGAAACCACTCTATCGACGTTAACGGCCTGTCGTTCGTTGATGAGCGGTCCCAGATGCACTTCGGAGGTGGACGGATTCCCCACCTTGAGCGCTTGGGCATGCCGGGCGAGCGCCTTCACATAGTCCTCGGCGATTCGTTCATGCACCAAGTGTCGGCCGGCGGTAAAGCAGATCTGACCCTGGTGAAAGAATGAACCCCAGGCGCCGGCACTGGCCGCGCCTTCGATATTGACATCGTCGAGCACAATGAAGGCATTGTTGCCGCCGAGCTCGAGCGAGACTCGCTTTAAGAGCGCGCCCGCGGTGGCGCCTATGGAGCGGCCGACCTTGGTGGAGCCGGTGAAGCTGATCATGTCTACGTTCTTGTCCTTCACCAGCGCGTCGCCGACATCTGCGCCACCGGGAAGAATGTGCAAAAGACCCGGCGGCAAGCCCGCGGCCTCGAAAAGTTGCGCGAAGAATGCCCCTCCGCACACAGGAGACTGGGGGTCGGGCTTCAGCAGAACCGCATTGCCTGCAGCCAGCGCCGGTGCGACGGCGCGAGACGCGAGGAGGAAGGGCGAATTCCAGGGGGTGATTACGCCGACGACACCCACCGGTATGCGGCGTGCGATACTGCGCCGGCCAGGCGCCTCACTGGCAGTGATGAAGCCGGTGGGTTGGCTGGCGAGCGAAGCCGCTTCCAGGATCTCGCGCGCGGTAAGCGCGGCTTCGGCACGGCCCTTCGGGCGGATCGAGCCCGTCTCGCGCACGATTTGCGCCGCAATCTCATCGGCGTATTCCACTACGAGCTGCGAGGCCTTGCGCACGATGTCACCACGATGCGGCCCGGGTAGTGCGGCCCAGGCGCGCTGCGACTCGCGTGCGATCAAGGCGGCACTCGCGACCTCATTGACGGAGGCGCGACCGATCTCTCCGAGGCACTCGCCGGTGGATTTATCCGCCACCGTAAGAGCGCCGCCCTGTGCGCCACGCCAGCCATTGCTGTAGAGCTTACTGTTCCAGACGCTCGAGGGAGCGAGACCGATGCTAGCCATCAACTTCTCCTGTCATTTCCCCTTGATCGCACCTTGCTAACGAGCGTCACGTAAGACCAAACAGACGACATGCGTTCTCACGCCCGATCTTCTTGCGATCCGCTTCACTAATTTCGCAATGATCAAACCATTGAGAGGCCTCCGCATGATTCTCGAAGGGGTAGTCCACGGAGTACATGATCCGATCGCTGCCCATCTCCAGCATGGTGCACAGCAATGTGGGCGTGCGGAAGTTGCCGCTGGTCGTGACGTAGACGTTCTCGCGCAAGTAGTCGCCGATCTCGCGTTTGCACGGAATACCGCGAGGGGCCTTGCGCACGATGTGATCGACCCGCCAAATGTTGAACGGAATTCCCTCGCCGAGATGTCCCAAAATCATTTGCAGCGTGGGATGACGATCGAACAAACCCGAGGACATCAGCCTCAGCGCGTGAATGCTGGTCTCGACCGCGAACGCCCAAGTCGCCGCCGTCAACCACAGAAATCCTTCGTAAATGGGTTCGCGGCTCGGCAATGGATCACGCGGGTGCATATAGAATGGCTTGCCGAGAGAGGCGGCGGCATCCCAGAACTCCGCAAACTGAGGCGCATCGTAGTAGGTGGCATTGTCCGCCGACCCTATCTGCGAGAAGCCGTTGACCATGAAGCCATGAAAGCCGAGTTGCTTGACGCAGCGTTCCAACTCTCTCGCTGCCGCGCCGGGATCTTGCATCGGTAAAGCCGCGAAGCCTCCCAATTGGGTGGGATGGCGTTGTACGTGCTCGGCGAGCACATCATTCGCCCGACGCGCCACGGCGATCGCCTCTTGCGGATTGTGAATGCCTTGAATGCCGGGTGAATTGAGAGACAGGATCGAGAAGGCGGTGCCCCCTTCCTCCATGCGTTCCAGGCGTTGCTGCTCAATGTCCAAGAGGACCGACTTCAGGCGTTCCCAGACGACGGGTGGCGCATAAATCTTCGACTGCTCAATCGTGAGGTCGATGGCGAAATGCTCCTCCAATGCAATCTTGTTTTTCACAAACTCATGTCTCCAGGTAAGCGTTGAATCGCTCCCTCTCGTGGGCAACGTTGTAGACCCGCGTCAACGGAAAATATTGATACCGACGCGCATGTTTGGGACCGGCGCGAAGGGACCCCGGTTGTGCGGGCCCAAAACCCATTCGCGAGCTCGTCAGCCGCCCCGACCGTGGCCGGTGGCGACGGCAACGAGTTCATTCGGGTCTTGTGGCATGCGGTTGTCCCGCCACACGACATGCATGTCCGGCCGGAGCAGCATTAGGTCGCGTTCATAAATGGCGCGCACCGGCTGCTCGGGAAGATCGAGCACGGTGAAGGGGGCGCCACGCGCCTCGAAGGCCGCCCGCAATGGAGCGGTGTCGTGCTGCGGGTTCAAACGCAACAGGGTGTAGCCATCCTTTGGAATGAGATCTTGGATGGCGATACCGTCCAGCCAGGCATGCGGCAATCGGGCGCCGGGCCAGGTCGTGGGACGGTATTCCCGGTAGAGGTGTTCTGGGCCACCCGGGATGTTGTCGATTATCGGCGAGTCGACATAGCGGTACCCGAGCTCCGCGCCAACCATCTCGTTCACTTTGCGCTGTTCGACGTCTGCAACAGCCACGAGATCTTCGCGGGCTGCAAGTCCCGCGGCTGTCTCCTTGTACAGAGTCGGACCACACCGGGAGCGCCACTTGCGATAACCGAGCGCTGCGTAGCGCGACGCACCGATGTTACGTTCACCGATCTGACGCCGCTCGATCTCGTAGGATCGGAGCAAGTGCGGACCGCCCCAACCCGCGAGCGTGCCTGCAAGTTTCCAGGACAGGTCGAACGCGTCTCCCACACCGGTATTCATGCCGAGACCGCCGGTCGGGATCATCAGATGCACCGCGTCGCCGGCCAGAAACACACGGCCTGAGGCATAGCGATCGGCGAGGAGCAGGTTCTGGCGCCATTCGCCGCAGTACAGCATTTCATATTTCACCGGCACGTCGACAATCTCCTCGAATCGATGCCGCATCTCCTCATCGGTGTCGGCCGCCGCGTGAACCGTCCAATGACGCCGCGAGTCCTGCATGATGAGAAAGCTGCCGTGAGAATCGATGCTTAGGTAGTGACGTCCGCGCCCGGGACCCGCCCCGAGCGGCAGCCGGTCATAGAGCTCGTCACATCGATACAGCGCCTGACGGAGTTTCGTTATATTGCCTTCCCCGCGAAGTGGGATGCCCAGTTGCTTTCTAATCTGGCTCGCACCTCCATCACATCCCACGAGGTAAGATGCCTGAATGCGTTCCGCAGGACCACCCTGTCCGCGTACCAGGGCGGTTACTCCGGAATCATCCTGCTCGCAGTCCAGAAATTCTGTGCCATAGCGAACGCTAATGCAGGGGATCCGTTCGGCCCGCGCCTTCAGGAGAGGTTCCAGCGTGTATTGCGAGATCAGTTGATAGGGTTCAAGGGGCCGGCTGCCGTCACGCGACGCGTCAATTTCTTGGCGAGCTTGCTCGACAGAGGGGTACTTCAGACGCAGCAGTGGCGGCTGGGTCATGGAGAGTACAACGTAGACGTCCATCGGACTGTCCATGGGCAGACCCGCGGCCCGTATCGCGTCCGACAAGCCGATGCGCCGATACATTTCCATCGTGCGAGCGTTACAACGCTCCATCTTCGGGAGAAATTGCGGCTCTGGTTTCTGCTCGATGAGTACACATCGTATGCCCCGGCGCCCCAGATCGAGCGCCAAGGTCAACCCCACGGGACCGGCGCCGACGATAATGACCTGGGTATCCACAGTTGAAGGCAGATCAGAGCCGATCATTGCGAACCGGGCCGGAGGACGGATCGACGGCCAGCGAGAAGTCATAATGCAGGCTGAACCATTCTCCCTGCATAGCCTCGCCGCCGGGCGCGGTGCCGCCGGAGTGCCGCACATACTCGCGCACGAGTGAATCCTTGACGCCGAAGACCACATCGGAGTCCAGATACGCATCACCCGCCGCAAATACGTGCGTGACGAGCTTGCGGTGCCCCGACGCCTCGATGAGAAAATGGATATGCTCGGGTCGAAAGGGGTGCCGATCCTGGGCCTTCAGCATTTTGCCCACCGTGCCGTCATGTGGAATCGGGTACGGCGAGGGGCGAATGGTCCACAGATGAAAGCGCCCATCGGCGTCCGCGACAAATCGTCCCCTGCCGGCGAGCTCCGGATGCTCGTCAAGCTTCTGTAGATCGTAAAAGCCTTCCTGGTCCGCATGCCACACATCAACGGTCGCCCCCTCTAAGGGTCGACCCGCGGTGCTGCGCACGGTCCCGCTCACGTACATCGGGCAACCCTGCAGATGGCCGTTGATGGCGGCACCGATCGGGTAGTGCGGTGGCGGCACATAGAAAGGACCAAAAACCGTCGTCTCGGTAGCGCCTCCGGGCAGCCGGTGGTTGATCGCATCAACCAGCATCGAGACTCCCAAAGTATCAGAGAGCAAAATGAACTCCTGTCGGGTATCGCTGCACAGATGACCGGTTTCGGTAAGGAAGCGAATCCCCCATTCCCACTCGGCTTCGGTGGGCTCAACCTCACGGATGAAGGCGTGCAGATGGCGCACAAGCGCTTCGCTTACTCGTCGAACGCGGGCGTCCGATGCGCCTCGCACACGGATAAGCACCGCCTCGGTTATGGTCGTTTCATCAAAGTCACGCATCTGCGTCCTTCATCGACTGTGTGAGGGGAGAGCTTTCTCCCCAAGCACGCGCCAGTAGAGCGCGTATCGCCTCACGCTCGAGAGGTCGAGGATTGGGATAAGGTTTGCTGACGGCGAGATCCGCGGCGCTATCAATCGCGGTTTCCGGCATGCCGAGTTCAGACAAAGTTTTAGGTAGGCATAGCCGGCGAGTGAACTCCGCGAGCGCCATTGCCGGATCAGGCTCATGGAACACGCGAATCAGCGTGCGGTGCGCATCGGGAGCGAAGGGCAAATTGTAAGCGAGCGCATGCGGCAACAGGACCGCGTGGGTTTGGGCGTGGGGTAAGCCGAATGTGCCGCCCAACGTGTGACAAAGTTTATGGTGCAGGCCCATCGTTGCCACGCCCAGGCAACAGCCCGACAACCACGCTCCCCAAAGAGCTGTCGTGCGAGCATCGAGGTCATTTGCTCGAGCATGTATTCGAGGCAAGGCATCGATGAGCGCGTTCAAGGCAGCCTCGGCCATCAGATTTGTGAGGGGATTGCGATCGGGTGCGTAGAGAGCCTCTGCCGCGTGGGCCATCGAATTCAGACCAGAGGCCATTGATACCGACACCGGTAACCCAACTGTGAGATCGACGTCGTAAAGAATCGTCTCCGGTAGAATTTTCTCGGAGCGTTGGGTGTGCTTAACGTTTGCTACGGTTTCGCCCAATACGGGTGTGGCCTCGGAACCGGCATAAGTCGTCGGGACCACGATTTGCGGTAGATCGGTTCGTAACGCCAGAGCCTTGCTCAACCCGATGGCGGAGCCGCCGCCAATGGCAATGAATCCGTCCACTCGCAAATCGGCAGCCTGCGCCATGGCAGCCTCGGTGACTTCACCGGGTGTATGCATGGCTGCGTTTGCAAATACGCCGGCGGCGAGCGGCCCGAGCAACTCTTCGGCACGCTCCGCATGCCTTCGCTGTCCCGCGGTGCTGATGATCAGAGCTCGGTGCAGCTGTAATCGTGCGGCCTCCTCAGGGAGCCGAGCAATGGTGCCGGCCCCAAAGACCACGCGCGCGGGCAGTGCGTCATATTGAAAGGTCAGAGGTTTCACCGAGGCTGATCCACTTTGCCGGCCAACTCGCGGGTGATCCGCTCACGCAGGAGATATTTTTGAACCTTCCCCGTTGCAGTCGTCGGAAAGGAATCGACGAACTTGATGTAACGCGGAATCTTGAAGTGGGCGATTTGCCCGCGGCAGAACGCACGAATATCCTCGTCGCTCGCCTCAACATCGGGACGCAAAATGATCCACGCGCAAAGCTCCTCGCCGAATTTTGCGTCGGGCACGCCGGTGACTTGCACGTCGCGTACCCCGGGATGGCGATACAGATACTCTTCAACCTCCCGCGGGGAGATGTTCTCGCCGCCTCGGATCACCAAGTCCTTGATACGTCCGATGATGCGGCAGTAGCCCTGCTCATCGATGGTGGCGAGATCACCGGAATGCATCCACCCGGCCGTGTCCAATACCTCGCGTGTTCTTGCGTCATCGCCCCAGTAGCCGATCATCACGGAGTAGCCGCGCGTGCATAGCTCGCCGCGCTCGCCGCGAGACACGATTCGCCCGCTCTCATCCACGATCTTGACTTCGGTATGCGGCATGACGCGGCCCACCGTCTCGACGCGTGCGGCGAGAGGGTCGGTGAGCCGCGTTTGAAAACTGACCGGACTGGTTTCCGTCATTCCATAGGCAATGGTGACCTCCCTCATGTTCATGTCCGCCATCACCGCCTTCATGACCGCGACCGGACAGGGCGCTCCGGCCATGATTCCTCCTCGCAATGAGCCAAGATCAAAGGCACGAAATTGTTCATGACCGAGGATCGAGATGAACATGGTGGGTACGCCGTAGAGGTGAGTGCAGCGCTCTTCCTCGATGGCACGCAATACCTCGAGCGCGTCGAACGCCTCGCTGGGGTACACCATGGTGGCGGCGTGAGTGAGGCAGGCGAGATTTCCCATCACCATGCCGAAGCAGTGATACAGCGGGACCGGGAGGCAGACACGGTCCGCGAAACGGATGCCGGTGGCCTCCCCAACCTGCAGCCCATTGTTCAGCAGGTTGTGGTGAGAGAGAGTGACGCCCTTGGGCAGGCCGGTGGTACCGCTGGTGAACTGAATGTTGCATGGATCGTCGCATTGCACAGCGATCGCAGTTACCGCGTGGGGACCTGCGCGCTCACCGCGCGCAAGGAGGTCGCGGTAGGTGAGGTAGCCGTCGTCCTCGAGTTGATCCAACACAATGACATGGCGCAAGTCGGGCAGACGCTCGCAGGTGATGGGCAATTCCCCGCGAGGCAATTCGGGTACGAGCGAGGCGATCATGTCGAGGTAACGGCTGGATTTGAAGTGCGCCGCTGTGACAAGCGCCTTGCAGGCCGCGGTCCGAAGCACGTGCTCGAGCTCGAATACCCGGTAGGCTGGATTAATATTGACCAGGATCAGCCCGGCCTTCGCGGCGGCGAACTGGACTACGGCCCACTCAGCGCGGTTGGGGGACCAGATCCCCAGCCGATCCCCGGGAAGCAGGCCTATCTCAAGGAGTCCCGCGGCCAACTGGTCGGCATGGCTCTTCAATTGGGCATATGTCCACCGGATCTTCTGGCCGAACGAGACCAGCGCGTCGCGGTCACCGTAGGCGGCGGCGATTTCATCGAGAAAGGTCCCGACACTCAGGCCGACGAGGGGCTTTCCCGTATGGCCATGAACATAACTGAGATCCGGCACGGCGTGATCAGAAGGTAGCGCGAATCGTGATTCCGTACGTGGCCGGAAAGCCCGTGGAGCGCGTGATCGTATCAGTCGAGCGGAAGGCATGGATCAAGTAGTATCGGTCCGTGATGTTGCGCCCCCACAATTCGACGTGCAGATTCTGCTTGTTTGCACCCACCCGAAGATCGAGGAGGTCATAGCTCGGCAGCTGAAGAGCCGGGATATCGCCGAATGTGGCTTGCGCTGTGCTTTGGTAGGTGGAGCCCGCGCCGACGAAGCCGGTCCAATCACCCCCAATCGGATGGTCATATTCGGCGTTGGCATCCAACTGCCATTTGGGGGTGGCCGGAAATGCCTCGCCGCCGATATCGATCGTGTTGGCAGCGCCGCCGCCAACCGGGCTCGAGATGACGTAGGACCCGAGAACCTTGGAGTCGATGTACGTCCCACCCACTTGCAACGTAAAATTCCGAAACGGACGCACCGTCGCATCCAGCTCGGCGCCCTCAATTCTTGATCGCGGAATGTTCACCAGCGCAGGGAGAGTGCCGAATGGGGCACCCACGAAGGTGCTCGCGAGCAACTGTTTGTTGTCATAGTCGTAGTGGAAAGCCGCGCCGCTTAACTCCACCCGGTGAGAGAGCGCGGCCGCCTTGAACCCCACCTCATAGGCGAGCACGGATTCCTGTACGACGGGCAAATCCTGCGCGGGGCGGATCACGGGAAGCGTGCCGAACGCCCCGGCTTTGTAGCCTTTCGCGGCATTGAGATAGAGCAATACATCGTCTGTGGGCTTCCAGGAAGGTCCGACCTTCCAAGACACGTTATCCTGATTCAGGTTACCGAATAGGCCATTGGTCAGGGGCTTGTTGGTCGTCGGGTCAAGCGTGACAAATCCGCCCGGCGGGATCACAGTCGGTGATCCTGACAGCGCCGAGGACAGAAAACCGAAGGCGGCGGCCAGATCCCCACTCCCATCATCCTTAAGACCGCCGAAAAACTTGCGAGTTTGATTCGTGTACCGAACAGATCCTTGCAAAGTGACGGTGTCCAACACGGTGTAGTCGATGCTGCCGAAGACAGCCTCGGTATCGACGTGTTGCTGATTTAAATTGTAAAGGCCGGTAAATCTGAACGGTCCAATGCCACTATTGGAGCCGCGCAATCCGATGAACTGGTTGTCATCCGAAGAATCGTGCTCGTAGTTGGCACCAATCATCCATTTGAGCCGATCCTTGGCTCCCGCTTGTCCGGCTGCGCGAAGTTCCTGGGTGAAGGATTCTACGTTGCCAAACACCAAGTCGTGGATGTCCGGCAACGTAGTGCCGTCGCTGTCAGCCGGCGTCATCACGCTCAAGTGCGAATAGCCGGTTAATGAGGTGACGGTGACATGGTCGGAGACCTGCCAATCGCCACGGATACCAACCTGATAAAAGTTGTCGTCTCGCCTCATATCTTCACCAGGGTCCCAGGCGGCCGCGCGGTCGTTCGCCGGTGCGTTGGGAAAGGCCTGCAGTTGGGCCTGCAAGTCCGGATAGCCGGGTGAACCGGGATACTGGGGATGGGCGACGGTCCCAGAGAGGGGTGCGTAACCGACTTTTTGCATCGCCTGCACATCGGACTTGTCAAACCACCCATTGAGATTCAATGACCATTTGAGCGTATCGCTCGGGGTGAAATCGATGAGTAAGCGCCCCGTTGTGAAATGGCGCTGGCCGAGCGTATCGCCGTCTGCATAGTTATATTGCCAATCGCCCCTCTGTTCCGTTCGAACCGCGAGGCGTGCATTAACGGTGTCGATCACGGGGCCGCTGACGTAACCCTCCGCATCGGTTTCATCGAAGCGGCCATAGGTCACCGAACCCCCAGCGGCAAAGTGGTCGGTGGGCCTGTTCGGAATGTAGTTGACCGCCCCACCTGTGGAGTTCTCACCAAACAAGGTGCCCTGTGGTCCTTTGAGCACCTCGACGCGCTGCAGGTCGAGAGACACCCCTTCGGTCATCCGTGCGAACGGGAGTGGAATCTGGTCGGAATAAACGCCAACAGCGGGCGAGATTGCCATGGCCTCGTCGTACGTGCCGATTCCGCGCAAAGTATAGACGGGCGCACCGTAGGTGCTTTCGGTAAACGTAAATCCTGGCACAACCTTCGCGAGATCCGCGGGGCTCGTAACGCCTTGGTCCTGGAGTTGGGAACCCGTAACGGCTGTGACGGACATCGGGACGTCGCGCAGCCTCTCGGAGCGCTTTTCCGCTGTGACGATGATTTCCTCCACGGAGGTTGAGTCCGCATCGGCCGGCGCCACGTCCTGCGCGAAGAGGATGTTTGAGCATAGGCTGCTCGTCGTGAGAATGGCGAAATTGAACAACCGTTTCTTGAGCACCTGACTACCCCCTGCTTCTGGACAGCCGCTACTTCCGACCAGGCTGTTTGTGGGACGGTAATTTCTCTCAGCATCCGCGGTATTGATTCAAAAGCGCGCATTTGGGAGCGATGTCAGCCAGGGTCCGCCTAGCGGAACGCCTCGGAACTGCAAATATGCTGCAAAATTGACGGGGCCCGGTCTCTGCGCTACAAGTGCTTGCGAGGGCCAAACATTACACGTGGGTATTCCCGAGAAATCTGGGCCCCACGACGGTCCCGCGAGACGAAGGGGGGGAACTGGTGGATTTCGGAAGCCGCGATCCGCATAACTTGGGCGCCGCTCGGATTCGCAGTCACTGCTGGAGCGGGATTGCCGTGCACTCCATCGAGCAGGACCTGCTGCCGGGCTGTGCGTGGCATCAACTGCTGTGCGATCGCCCGATATTGTCCATTGTCGTGAACGAGGCCGGTGGCCACTGCGAGGCCCGCTCGGAAATTGATGTCGGCAGGCGCGTCGCCGCGGACGTGGCGCGTCGTCCCCGTACCGGTCACACGAGTCTCATCCCGGCCGGCCTGCCGGTCTGGGGTTACTCGGATGGGATGGCCCGCTTCGATGAGGTGCGTCTGATCCTCGACGTCGATCGTGTATTGGAGGTCACCGGGGGCGAATTCCCGGTGGCGCAACTGGCCGATCCGCACCTGGTGTTCGTCGATGAGCCGCTGCAGACGTTGGCGCGACTGCTGGCGGCCAGCGAAGAAGAGATGGCAACGTTCGTCCTTTTCGGTGACAGCCTGGTGACAGCCATGATAGGGCGCTTGTCGCAACTCAACGTCGTGAGGCGCGCGTCCGATCGGCGACTTGGGTTGACCAAGAGTCAATTGTCCCGGGTCACTGACTTCATGCGCGACAATGTTGATCAACCGATTCGGTTGTTGGACCTCGCAAAGCTGTCGGGCTTGTCATCCTCGCAGTTCGGGCGCGCATTCAGGGTCTCCACGGGAACGACACCGCATCAGTGGTTCTTAGACACGCGGATTGAGTGCGCCAAAGCGATGCTTGCCGATCGACGCCGCAATCTCGTCGACATTGCTCTGGAGACCGGCTTCTCGGAACAAAGTCATTTCAATCGCGCGTTTCGCACCGCCACCGGCGCGACTCCCAATGCGTGGAGACGCTTGCGTTCGAACTAGCGCGACCTTAAGGGCCGCACGCCATAGTTTCCGGACGAGTTCCATTCGCAGCGGAATTCGTCAAGCCACCGCCCACGGCCTCGCGTCACCCTCTCACTCATCGGTCGGTATTCGGACCTGACGTGAGTGGAGTGTCAACCATGATCGAAGAACGGGATATCCGGATCTCCATGCGAGATGGAACGCATCTCGCCCTGGATGTCTATCGCCCGGAGTCAGAGGGGCGCTATCCAGTCTTGTATGCAGCGGCCCTCCACAACAAAGATATGCAGGGGCCCGACATCGCCGATGTGTTGCCACCGCAGCCGGCACATGCCCCTCTATGGTTCGGTCCAATCGAGGCGGGAGACACACGACGCTTTGTCGCCGCCGGGTATGTGCATGTCATCGCCCAGCCGCGCGGATCAGCCAAGTCCGAAGGTCACTACGGGCACGAAGATACCGACCACTACGACACGATTGAGTGGATTACGCGGCAACCGTGGTCCAACGGCAAGGTTGGCATGGTGGGCATCTCGGGTTACGCCGGCGAGCAATGGCGGGCGGCGGCCCAAGGACACCCGGCGCTAAAAGCGATCTTTCCTTACGATGCCTGCAGCGCATACGGAGGGATGTTCGGGTTTCGCGATTTCTACCCCGGCGGCGTACTCCACACCTTCCCCTATCTGCTGGATGTGTTCAGCACGGTGCATGAATCGCGCGCTATTCCCGGCGAATTGCCTCCCGAAGAAGGGGCGCTGTTCAGCGCAGCAATGGCGAATCCTGACTTCAAGATGTACATGAATCTGTACAACATCCTTACGCAGAAAGGTCAGCGCACGTTCATCATGTACCGCTCGATGGTGGCGCCATGGGAAGCGGACGGTACGGTCGAGGCCGCGGAGAGGCACTACCAAAAGATCAAGATTCCGTTCTATACGGGTTCCGGCGCCTACGCCTACACCTATAAGCTTCACTGGCTCGGTGCGCAGCACTATTTCCGGAACATCAAGGCGCCATCAAAGTTGATATTCACGGGTCCCGCTCATCTGGAGAGGCCGTTTCATCAATATCACGATGAAATTCTGCGCTGGTACGACCATTGGTTGAAGGGCGTCGACACCGGCATCATGGACGAGCCGCGGGTGCGCTACTGGCTTATGGGCGCCAATGAGTGGCGCACGGGCGAAAACTGGCCGCTACCCGAAACGCAGTGGGCGAAATACTACTTGCGGGATTGGGAGGGTTTGACGACCGTGCCTCCGTCACCCACCCACCAGGTGGGAGCAGCCGCACGCGAGCCGGATGTCTTCACCCAAATGCCTCTCAAGAAGACAACCAAGATCGAACGATTACGTTACCTGACTGAGCCCTTGACCTCGGATCTCACGGTCGTCGGCCCGATCAGTCTGACGCTCTACGCGGCCATCGATCAACTCGACACCAACTGGATAGTCATCCTCAAGGATATAGGCCCGGACGTATCCGTGGTCACGGCACGCGAAGGCGAACGTGCCATACCGACCGATCTACCGGAGCGAGAGCTCACGCGCGGGTGGTTGAAGGCGTCGTATCGCGCATTGGACGAAGAGCGCTCCACACCCTGGGAGCCGTTTCATACACTTACCCGCGCCGCGATCCAGCCGGTACCGCCCGGAGAAGTGTTGGAATATCGCATCCAAATCCTTGCGACCGCCAACCAATTCAAGGCCGGACACCGCATATGCCTCGAGATCACATCCATGGACGTGCCGACGGGCACGGGAGCCATGACCAACGTGGAATACATTCCATACCATGTCTGTAGCAGCCGCACGGTCACGCATCGCGTCTACCACGACGCGGAGCGGCCCTCGCACCTGCTACTACCCATCATTCGCTAATCCGCGGTTGCAATCCGCAAGGAAGGGCCTGTTATGAAGACGATTCGATTCGATCGCGACCAAGGCGTTGGCCACATCGTGCTGGCCAATCCTCCACGCAACCTTCTCGATAAACGATTTTGCGAGTCTCTCGCCAGTGCCGTGCACGAAGCGAGCGAGAGCGATGTTCGAGTAGTCTTGGTTCGAGCCGAGGGACCCCATTTCAGCTTCGGCGGCGACGTTCGAGAGTGGCCCGGAAAGGACATCAACTGGTTTCGCACCTTTGTCGCCGAAGTCAACCAGTCCTATCGCGCCCTTGAAGCATTGCGGGTGCCGACAATCGCCGCCGTTCAAGGAATTGCCTTTGGCGGCGGTTTCGAACTCGCCTTGAATTGCGACTTCATCGTTGCGGCGGAGAGTACGATTTTTCGTTGCGTGGAGGTCACTACCGGCATGCTGCCCATTGCCGGCGCATTGCAGCGACTGGCCGAGCGTGCCGGGCGTACTTGGGCATCGCGCTGGGCCATGTTGGGCGAGCCCATCACGGGTGCGTTGGCAGGGCAGCTCGGGATTGTCAGTCACGTGGTCGCCGAGGCAGAAGTCGCCGCCGCTGCGAAAGAGCTAGCACAGAAGTTGGCAACCGGACCTACTCGCTCGTATGCGGCGACCCGGACATTGCTGAAGGCATGGTCAGCAGGAGGCGTGCCGGCGGCCGATGCGATGATGCTGGACATCACAATGGATTTGTATACTTCGGAGGATTGCACCCGAGGTTTCTTGAGTACCGCCAAAGCGCTCGCTCAGGACATCGAGCCTCCCGACATGATGTTCAACGGTCGATAAAGAACGCCTACGCCCGTTTGAGCCCGAACAATCAGCGACGCTGATGAAGCCAGGCGGTCGGTGTTGTGCCGAGGATGTCCAGGAATACACGAGAGAAGTGGCTTTGATCGGCGAAGCCCGATCGCACCGCGATTGACGCGAGAGAGAGTGCAGGATCGTCCACCATCAAGCGTTGCGCCAAGCGTACCCGGGCATCCATCTGCCACCTCTGCGGCGATAGTCCGGTAGCTTCACGAAAGGCGTGACCGAACTCTGTTGGAGAGATCTCGGCGAGGTGCGCAAGGCTCTCGTTTGTAACCCGCTGATGGAGGTGTTCGACGATATGAGTCAGGACTTGGGCAAGCCGGCGGCCTGTGAGCCGGTTCTTGGAGGGCCGCGTGGGATCGCTCACCACCCCTACAAGGGCGGCAAGCAGCGCATGCCGCAATCCGAGCCCGTATGCGTCGCTTTCGTCGTCGCTTTCGTAGGCGCCCAGCATTTGCGAGCAGATGTGCAGCCTCGAGTCCTGAAACATGAGGCGGCTCGGTGCGCGGCCAATCAACTCAGCCTGATCGACGGTCAAACAGCCTGCTTCTTGCGGACGAAGAACGAAGCACGCGAACTGCGCTTGTCGTAGTGATGAAGAATACAGGGTGATCGGATCGGCGGCGGCGAGGAGAGTGAGATGACCGGTTCCGAAATATTCACCCTCTGCAGGTGCTTCGGGTTTCAACCGCAGCTCAGCGCGACCGCCGACCTCTTCGAGCAAAAAGCACAGCGTCGGTTGCTCGAACGACAAACTCACCCAACCGGGTGCCGCATCCCAGTGCACATCGTATACGAGGCATGATATGCCGGCCCAGTGGTGACGGCGCCGAAGCGAGGCGTGCGTTGCGTGTTCTGCCACTAACATCTCTCAATTCTGCGCCCATAAGCGTAGCGCCAGAATAGTCGGGGCGTAAATGTCTGCCGCCGTACATCACTCTACGAGTTTGCCAATCCCTGGTAGCCCGGCGGGGGTACGCTAGCCCAAGTGCCACAGATGCTCGCCAAAGCAGGAAACGCGTGAGCCCACCTGCAGACACCCGTTAACTCGACGCTACACGCACATCTCCGATCGGTCCGTGCCGTTCCACACCAAGGTCATTAGCACCACGGTCCGGGACGCCACGCATGTGCTATCTTCGGCACCGGGGCACGGCAGCATCAAATGACGAAGTTGCGGAATCGGATTCATCTAGTGGCGCTGCGCGAGGCCGCGGCTCCTGCCGCCGCCCGACCGCCGCGGCGGGCGGCTCGCGCCTTGGAAGCGCTGCCGATACTCCCCCGGTGTGATCCGCAATGCTCTCTGAAATACCCCGCGCATTGATTTGGTGTTGCCGAATCCGCACTCACCCGCAATCTGTTTCAGGCTGTGCTGAGTTTCTTCCAGTCGCCTGCGGGCCATCTCGACGCGCAGGTGTTCCACATACTTGGCGGGGGTGGTACGCATTTCCCGGGCAAAGATACGGGCAAAATTGCGCGGACTCATGGCCACGTGTTTTGCCAGCACCTGAACATTCAGCGGGCTACTCAGGTTGTCGAGCATCCAGGCCGCCAGATCGCGCAGCGGCTTCCGGTCGCTCAGCTGCGTCGATAGTGCGACGCTGAATTGGGATTGCCCTCCTGGGCGTCGCAAATAGAGTACGAGATCACGAGCCACCTCCAACGCCAGCCGCGAGCCGTGGTCTTCCTCGACGAGAGCCAATGCCAGGTCCATACCGGCCGTCACTCCCGCCGAGGTATACACCTTGCCGTCCCGTATGAAAATTGGATCCGGGTCCACGTCAATGCTCGGGTACTTTTTGGCGAGAAACTCGCACCATTTCCAATGAGTCGTCGCTTTGCGGCCATTCAGCAAGCCCGCCCGTGCGAGCAGCATGGCCCCCGTGCACACCGAGCCGATGCGTCGGACCTGCCCGGCGACACCTCTGAGCCAGCGCACCACGTCAATCCCCGTCTCATCGTCCTCCACGGCGCTTCCACCCGCGATCAGCAACGTATCGATCTCGCCTCGCACGCGCCGAAACGTCCCGTGAGCCGACACCCGCAAGCCGCAGTTGGTCATGAGCACGGGCTTCGGAGAGCTGGTGATGACTTCCACGGAATACGCCGCGGGCGAGCGGGGTTGTTGCGTCAACAAGAGCTCGGCGGCGCGAGTGAAGATTTGAAATGGCCCGACCACGTCCAAAATCTGGCTGCCGGGTGCGGCAACCAATAGAACGCGCCGCGTTCGAGATGCGGGCCGTTCAAGGCTGACCGAGCGGTTCATCGTGCGGACCTTTTGGTGACCTCGGCGTGTCGGCTTCTGCGAAATCTCTATATCACCCAATTCTCAATTCTTTCACGAGTCGTCAACCATTTCGCAATTTTTTCAGGAGCCGTATCAAAGAGTGTCTTGTGCTCCGAGGTGCAGAAGTAATAG
>Ga0209006_10002167_pt1 | contig 17879 bp, 18 predicted proteins | sample JacPin_JW_Ref_O2_FD_188567 | JGI IMG/M metagenome (GOLD analysis project Ga0209006, IMG submission 188567) | Forest soil microbial communities from Algoma, Ontario, Canada - Jack Pine, Ontario site 1_JW_Ref_O2 (SPAdes) (version 2) | ecosystem: Environmental > Terrestrial > Soil > Boreal... | reverse complement strand
GAAATTTTGTGCGGATCGATATGGAAGGTTCGCCGTATACGCAGCGTACGGTCGATATGACCAAGCGGGTTCGCGCGGAATATTCAGCGGTCGGTACGGTAATGCAGGCTTATCTCTACCGCGCCGAGCAGGACGTGAAAGATTTGCTGGCCGTCGGCTGCCGCATGCGCCTTTGCAAAGGCGCGTACAAAGAACCGGCGGATGTCGCGTTCCCCAAGAAGTCTGACGTCGACGAGAACTACATCAAACTGATGAAGCTCCTGCTGCCTAGCGGCATCTATCACGGTATCGCCACGCACGATCCGGCGATGATCGAGGCCACCAAGAATTTCGCGCGCGAAAATAACATTCGCAGTGATAAATTCGAATTTCAGATGCTCTACGGGATTCGCACCGATTTGCAGAATCAGCTGGTCGGCGACGGCTATCGCGTGCGGGTTTATATTCCGTTCGGTACGGATTGGTTTCCGTACTTCATGCGACGGCTCGCCGAGCGGCCGGCGAATGTCACCTTCTTCCTGCGCAGCCTTTTGCCCCGTTCCGGAAATAACGCGCAAAAATAAACACCACGCTCCTTGCCGCAACTGTTTTTCTCAGCCCGTCCCGCAAGCTCTGATTGAGATTCCGTGTTTTCCGACTTAGAATACCCGTCCGCGGGCCTCGTCCTCCGCGCACTTCTGGTTTAGGAGCACTTCATGCGAACTACCACCGTCGCCCGATTCTTGCCGCTATCTTTGCTGTCCTTAGTGCTGGCCGTAGCGGGATGCGGCAGCAAACCCGCAGCGACTCCGGAATCGTCGAACTCCGCGTCGCCATCCAGCCCTTCCGGCTCCAATAGCGCCAGCAACGGCGCATCGACTAACGCACCCGCAGCCCCCGCTCCGGCGCCTTTGCCGCCGCCACCTCCCCCGCCGCCCATTGTGATACCCGCAGGGACCACAATCACCGTGACCTTGGATCAAACCGTGAATTCACAAACCGCCAATAATGGCGATCCATTTGCCGCGTCGCTGGCGGTTCCAGTAACCAGCGGGACATTGGTCGTTTTACCAGTTGGAACCAAAGTAGGCGGAACGGTCGTAACTGCTCAATCCGCTGGAAAGTTCAAAGGCAACGCGCTACTTCAGCTCGTGATCGATTCGGTCCGCATCGATGGAACGCGCTATCCCATGCAGACCAACGAAATCGAAGACGTCGGCAAAAACCGAGGGAAGAGAACTGCAGTGGGAGCGGGCGGCGGCGCGGCTTTCGGCGCGATCCTTGGAGCGGTGGCCGGCGGCGGAAAGGGCGCGGCGATCGGCGCGTTGGCCGGCGGTGGTGCGGGTACTGCGGGCGCCGCCTTCACCGGCAAGAAAGATATCGTCTTACCCGCCGAGACTCGGCTTCACTTCAAACTGGCTCAGCCGCTTTCGATTCCGGCTCCAGCCGCTCCGGCGCCGGCTGCGCCTCCAGTAACCAACTAGCGCGACGTCAGCCATCGTTTTCTTAAGATTCTGATCGCCGCGAGGTGGAATCACGCCTTGCAGCAGACCGCCACGCCGTCGCGCAAAGGCACGATCACCGGAAACAACTGGCCGGAGCTGTAGACCATTTTATTAAATTCGACGACGCCTCGCGTGTCGTCATCCTTCGCCGGTTCCGTTACTTTTCCAGACCATAGCACGTTATCGGCGATCACCAACCCACCGTGCTTCAGGCGCGGCAGCGACTTTTTCAGCGCCGCGGGATATTGGCGCTTGAACACGTCGATCAGAATGATGTCAAACTCGCCAGAAACCGTATCGATCAGCTCCACCGCGTCGCCCAGCAAAATGTGGACCCGGTCTGTGAGCCCGGCCTTCCGGAAATTTTCCTTGGCAAGTTCCACGTTCTTCGGATCGCTGTCGGTGAAATAGACTTCCGCCTGTGGTCCGGCCGCTCGCGCGAACCAAACCGCTGAATAGCCGATGGCCGATCCCATTTCGAAGATTCGCTTTGCTCCGGAAATTTGCGTCAGTAGATACAGCAGTCGCCCACATTCGGGTCCGATGATCGGCACGTTGTGTTCGCGCGCGTACCGTTCCATATCGGCCACCACTGCATCTCGTGGCGGAACAACTTCAGCAAGATACTTTTCGACCGCTGGAGTCAGAATGTTCGCCATGCATGCTCCTTGTCAGTCTTAGTGCGCCGATTGACGTGAAGCTGTCTGCGCATTCGATTCATTCAATGTCTCGCCGGGCTTCAGCTCGTGAATTTCGAGACCGTTGATGTCCTGAGTGAGTTGCCGAAGCTGGTCGGGCCGGCCCACGAGAGGTGGAAAGGTCCCAAAATGCATGGGAATTACGTGGCGCACATTGAGCAGTCGAATCGCCAGCGCCGCTTCGCGCGGTCCCATGGTGTAGTGATCGCCGATCGGTAACATTGCAAGGTCCGGCGCGTACAGGTCTCCAATGATTTTCATGTCGGTGAAGACGGCAGTGTCGCCTGCGTGATATATGGTCAACCCGCCCGGCAAGCGAATGATGTAACCGCAAGCCTCGCCGCCGTAAATAATCTCGTCGCCGTCCTTGATTCCGCAGGAATGGACGGCATTGACCATGGTCACTTCGATTTCGCCGACCTTCTGCGTCCCTCCTTTATTCATGCCGTTGGTGTTCGCCACGCCTTTCGATTCCAGCCACACGCACAATTCATAAATTCCCACGATTTGCGGTTTGAACTTCTTTCCTAACTCCACGGCATCCGCGATGTGGTCGAAGTGCCCGTGGGTCACCAGCATGGTATCGATGCGCTCGAATTTCTTATCCTTCTCCGGGCACATCGGATTGCTCAGCACCCAGGGATCGATCAGCATTATTTTTCCGCTGGGCGTTTCGATTCGAAAAGCGGCGTGTCCCAGCCACGTAATCTTGTTTCCGCGCGTCTGCAACATGAGGGCTCCTATAAATTTGCAAGTAAAGGTAAGGAAACTGCAGAAAATCTGTTACTTCGCGCCACCAGGCGTTCCCGAGTTAGCCGATCCGCCCAGCGTCGCCCGGAAAGCCTGCTCAAATTGCGCTCGCGGCCGGCTCCCCAGGAAAAATCCGACCACGTTGCCATCTTTCCCGTAGAACATGGTCTGCGGCATGGTCCCTTTCCACTGTGGGTTTACTCCATCATAAAATTTATCCAGATCGATTCCAGTTTTCTGCCGGTAGTTCGGAAAGCCGGGCTGCATCCGAGCGATGAACCGCCGTACCAGATTCATGTCGGAGTCATCGTCCATGTCGACGCCTACCACTTCCACGCCCTGCGACTTAAACTGCTTTGCCAATTCGACAATCATGGGGTACTCGTCGCGGCATGGCTCGCACCAGGTCGCCCAGAAATTCACCACCAGCGGTTTGCCATGGTATTTGGCCAGAACCTGCTGATACCCGCTAAGATCGATCAAGGCCGGGTCGGCCGTTGCTGCGCTTTTGCCGGAGTGCCCGGCTGGCGCATTTTTGCCAGCTGTCGACTGGCTGTGTCCTGGCAGCACCACGCCCAGCATGAGAATCGCCACAACCGCAACTGCCGAAACTCCTCGAAGGCCCAAATTACTCTGCATTGTGCTCCTCAATTCGCTGTCCGTCGCTTAGATTATACCCGCAGCAACTCAGCCCCGGCTACGCACCGTTAGACGCGGCCCGCTTGTGCCCGCTTATCAATAATGATATAAAAATTATTCAGGAATCGCGCATCTGGATTGCCTGCAGAAGGCTCGAATCACTTCTGATACCCCTCGACCGAGGAGACGTTGAAATGGCGTATGTAATCGCGGAGCCCTGTATCGGTACAAAAGACACTGCCTGCGTGGACGTTTGCCCGGTGGATTGTATTCACCCGCGCAAGGACGAAGCGGGCTTCGAAGCCGAAAAACAGCTCTATATCCATCCTGACGAATGTATTGATTGCGGCGCATGCGTCCCGGTGTGCCCGGTGACAGCCATCTTTGCGCTGGAAGATCTGCCGGAGAAGTGGACCAGCTATACGCCAGTGAATGCGGACTGGTTTAAGAACAAGAAGGCGTAACGGCGTTCCGGACAGTTCGAGTTAAAGAATGGAAAAGTGCAGAGAGGCGGCCCGATCGGCCGCCTCTTTTTTTTGGGGGGAGCGCCTAGACTTCCAGCCCCAACGCCGCTTTTCCGCTGGCGCTGATCATGCTCGGATTCCAGGCTGGCTCCCAGACAATATCGACTTTCACATCGTTGACCGCTTCGACCGCTGCGACCTTTGAGCGGACTTGCTCCGGGATCGCCTGCGCCGATGGGCAATCCGGTGTGGTGAGTGTCATTCTTACGGTCACATTCCCGGCCTCGTCGCTGGCTACGTCGTAGATCAGCCCGAGGTCGACAATATTGATGGGAATCTCCGGGTCGTAGCACTGCCGGATCGCTTCCATGATGGTTTCGCGTTCAATCGCCACTGTTGCTCCTTCTCTTTGTTGCCGTTCGATTCGATGCCGCGAACCGGTCCCTGGCTCCATCTTCCGTCGAAATCAGCGTTCCACATCGCTTCCGCACTGTCAATGTTCGTGGGAGCTTCCGGGCAGGCGCCGCGGATCACTGGTAGAATCTGATTCGCAAGAACGCAGCTGTTGGGTCCAGTTCACCCGGAGGGCTAAACGTGAAAATCATCGCTAAGGTTTTGAGTAACATTGTGATTCTCGCTGCTCTTGCGTTTGTGCTCGTAAGACCGGCCCTGGCGCAAGAACCGCCGGATGCCGTTACCCCGAATCCGCCGCAGTCCCCGGCCAATCGCCCCGCGCGAGTCGTCACCGTATCGACGAAGGATTTCACCTTCGCGCCTCAGATGATCCATCTGAAGGTGAACGAAAAAGTCGAATTGGATGTGACTGGTGGCACCGAGGAACTCGGGGTTCGCGTAAATCCCTTTCCCGACGGCGCCAAAGCCAACACTCCTCCTGGGCTGTCGTTTCTGTTCGGCGAAGACTGCTACAAAATAAAAAAAGGACAGATGGTTCCGATCCTGATCGAAGCTACCGAGCCGGGAACTTATACCTTCAGCTGTTGCAAAGCCTGCGGCTCCAAACACAAGAATATGACGGGCAAAATTGTGGTCGATCCCGCGACCTAGAAATTCGCAGCGCACTAACGCGCGGGGCGGGACCCAGTCCTGGCTCTATTGCTTCCGTGCTCAACCTTCGGACTGAAACTTCTAACGTGCCGCCCTGGTTGTCCGATACTGGAGTATCGTTCTGCGACGTCGCCTCACGCGGTGAACGAATCGAAAAGCGCCCGAAATGAAGGACTGGCTTCCACGATCGATTCAGTGTCTCCGGAATTACAATACCCATAGATTCGCTTCCGACGTTGTCGCTGGAATCACCGTGGGTCTCGTGGCGTTGCCCCTGTCGATGGCTTTCGCCATCGCTTCCGGCGTTGCGCCTCAAGCTGGGATCTACACCGCGATTGTGGCCGGATTTTTGATCTCGGCGCTCGGCGGCTCAAACACGCAGATCGGCGGCCCGACTGGTGCTTTTGTCGTAGTGGTGTATGGCATCGTGGCAAAGTACGGGCTCGACGGTCTGTACCTGTGTACCTTGATGGCGGGATTGATGCTGGTTTTTCTCGGCGTTACGGGCCTCGGGACCGCCGTTAAATTCATTCCGCGCCCGGTAGTCGTCGGGTTCACCAACGGCATCGCGGTCATTATCGGCAGCACGCAGATCAAAGATTTCTTCGGCCTCAACGTCGACAAGGTGCCGGGCGAATTTGCCGCTCGCCTCGAAGTTCTCGCGCGAAATTTCCGCACGTTCTCTCCGGCCGCCACCGCGCTCGCGTGTCTTTCGCTCGTCATCATCATTTTGTTCATGCGTTACGTGAAAAAAATCCCCGGTTACATCGTCGCCCTGGTGGTGGGTACGCTGCTCGTAGTGATTTTCAAGCTGCCCGTGGAAACCATCGGAAGCCGGTTCCACGGCATTCCTTCCGGACTTCCGCATCTAGCCGTTCCTGTATTTCATTTTGATCTGATGCGTCCGCTGGTCGCGCCGGCGATCACCGTCGCTATGCTGGGCGCCATTGAATCGTTGATGTCAGCCGTCGTCTCCGACCGCATGAGCGGTACGAAGCACAATCCCAACGTCGAGCTCATCGCGCAGGGCATCGCCAATTGCGCCTCACCGCTGTTCGGCGGACTTCCAGCCACTGGCGCCATAGCCCGTACTGCGACCAACATCCGGTCCGGAGCGACTACTCCCGTTGCCGGCATGGTTCACTCGCTCACGCTGCTCGCCGTGATTCTGTTCGCCGCGCCGTATGCCAGGTTCATACCACTCTGCGTACTGGCGGCGATTCTCTTCGTGGTGTCGTACAACATGGGCGAGTGGCGGGAAATTCCGGCGCTGCTCCGGCTATCGCCACTCGAGATCGCCACTTGGCTCGTCACCTTTCTACTTACGGTTTTTGCTGACCTCACCGTTGCCGTGGAGGCCGGGATGATCCTGGCGGCGTTGGTCTACATCCGGAAAGTCACGGAGACGACCACCGTAACGCGCGTCACCGAACAATATCTAAAGGAAGGCCATGTTCATATTCTGCAGCACAAGGAAATTCCGCCCTACGTCGCCATTTTCCGTATTCACGGCCCATTCCTCTTTGGAGCGACCGACAAGATCGACGAAATCATTTCTCAAATTCCACAACTGCCCGACATCGTGGTCATTCGGCTCCGCAATATGACCGCGCTGGATGCGACCGGTCTGCAAGCCCTGGAAAACCTGGTGGCGCAGGTGCGGGCGTCCGGCCGCGCCATTGTCTTCTGCGGGGCCAGGCAGCAACCGCAGCAGATGATCAAGGACGCGGAATTCCATGAATGTGTCGGAGAAGAAAATATCTGCGAGAATGTTACGGTCGGGTTGGAACGGGCCCGCTCAATCTGGGCGCACAGACAGTCGCGGGAAGAGAAGACCTCGCTGGCCTGAAGAATCAGGGAAACATGGACATTGAAATTAAATTGCCCGGAGTCAAACTCGGGATCGTGGAGGGCCACGGCGTCACGGTCGAAGCCCTTCACCCGGATTTGACTAAATTGCTGGACGAAGTATGCGTCCGCAAGCAAAAAGAATTCACGGTCGAGAGTCTGGCGGAAGCAGAGCCCATTCGCGCGATACGAGGGTTGTTTCGCAGTTGGGGAATGGATCCGTCCAAATATCGGCCAGCCTCGGAAGCGTTGTTGCGTCGAGTCGTGCAAGGCAAGGGCCTCTATCGCGTATCGAACGTGGTGGACGTCAGTAATCTCGTATCCATTGAAACCGGTTGGCCGCTGGGGTGCTACGACCGTTCGCGAATCGATGAACCGGTGGTCCTCCGTCATGGCTTGCCCGGAGAAAGCTATGAGGGCATCGGCAAGAAAGCCTGGAACTTGGAAGGCCGGCCAGTCCTCGCCGATCCGGCGGGCCCCTTTGGCAGTCCCATCAGTGACTCGACCAGGAGCATGATCACTGAATCGGCGAAGAACGTTGTCATTGTCATCTACATCCCCGAGAAATCGCCGGACGCCCTGGCAGAATCGGCGATGAAGCGCCTGGGCGAACGGCTTACTGCATTTGCCGGCGCTTCGGCCGTAAATTCCGCAATTTGCCGCTCGTAGCCATCTCGCTGACGGCAGGCGCGAAACGGATTGACTGAAACAATTCCACAGCCCTAAGCATCTCACTTCCGGACCACCGGATTCGCTGTATGTGAACTTCGCAATAATCGGGTTATCCTATAAATGCGTCGACGAGGTTTCGAGTGCCGAGATTTCAATTCGTTTTGCTCATGCATGCGCACCAGCCAGTCGGAAATTTCGACGACGTGATCGAACGCGCCTATCAGCAATCCTATTTGCCCTTCATCGACGTCTTGTCGCGCCACCCCTCCATCCGTATTGGTTTGCACTTCACGGGCTCGCTGCTCGAATTGCTGGAACACTCGCACCCTGAATATTTCGAACGGCTTCGCGCCATGGTGAAAACGGGCCAAATCGAAATGGTCGGCGGGGGATACTACGAACCCATCCTGGTCGTGATACCGCCCGAAGACCGCCATGAGCAGATCGTCCGCCTGGCCGACTACGTCGAACAACACTTCGGTCGTCGCCCCCGCGGAGCGTGGCTCGCCGAACGTGTTTGGGAACCGCAGCTTCCCTCGTCGCTGGCACCTTCCGGCGTGGGCTACACGCTGGTCGACGACAATCATTTTCTCGGCGCCGGTTTTGAATTAGATCAGATGCACGGCCACTACCTCGCCGAGGATCAAGGGCACACGGTCACAGTCGTCCCCGGATTGAAAGCCCTTCGCTATCTGATTCCGTTTCGCTCGCCCGCGGAGACCGTCGATTTTTTACGGGCGGCCGCCGCGACCCATCCCAATGGTTACGCAGCAATGGGCGACGATCTCGAAAAATTCGGCGTGTGGCCGGGCACCTATAAGTTGTGCTACCAGGATCAGTGGCTTGAGAATTTCTTCTCGGCCTTGGAGAAAAATTCCGACTGGCTCGAAATGGTCACGCCGGGCGAGGCCGTAGCGTCCCATGCGCCGTTGGGCCGCGCGGACCTGCCTACTGCGTCGTACACCGAAATGATGGAATGGTCGCTTCCGACGCCCGCCCGAAACCGTTATCACTCCCTGATCGCCGAGTTCGCGTCGCGCGGCGACGCTTTGCCCTTCCTGCGCGGCGGTATCTGGAGGAATTTCTTTTCGAAATATTTGGAATCGAACTTATTGCACAAGAAGATGTTGCACGTGTCGCACAAAGTTCGCGCGCTAGACGCCAGCCGTCGCCGCGAACTGTCGTTCCTGGAGGCTCGCGAACGGGCCAAGACTCTGGTGTTACGCGCGCAGTGCAATGACCCATATTGGCACGGAGTCTTTGGCGGGTTGTATTCTCCCCATCTGCGCACTGCGCTCTGGCGTTCGTTGGTCGAAGCCGAGACAATCGCCGACGGCCTGACCCATCGTACGCGCCAGTATGAAGATTCGACTGCGATTGATTTTAACGGCGATGGCCACGATGAAATTTATTTCACTTCCGATCGCTACGCAGCCTTGCTGAATCCCGCCGACGGCGCGACCATCTGCGCGATCGATTGCCGGCAATCGAATACCGCGGTCATCAATTCTCTGGCCCGCCGCCGCGAGTCTTATCACGCCAACATCAAGAATCTTCACGCCAACAAATCGCAGGGCGCTACTTCGATTCATGAGCAAACCCGCACCAAAGAGGATGGCCTGGAGCGCTGGCTGCAATATGACCGCTGGCCCCGTAACTGTTTCCGGCTCCTGCTTTTCGGGCGCAACAAAACCTATGAAGATGCGGGCAACGTGAAGTTGGACGAAGATGCCGCGCTCGCGAGCGGTAGCTATCGAACTTCGCAAATATCACCAGTGCAGGCGACTTTCGTGTCTGAAAAAAGTGTGGACTGGCCTGCGGAAAAGACGTTCACCTTCGAGCGCACCGATCGCGGATTCAATGTCACCTGCGATCTGACGTTGCGCCGCACGGCTCTGGGCACCGCATCCGTTTACGTCGGGCTGGAGTCGGTACTGAATTTTCTCGCCCCCTCGGCTCCGGACCGGTATTTCGAAATGGCCGGGACCCGCTATCCCTTGCGGTGGGGTGCGCATGTTGCGGCCTCGGACCTCCGGGTTGTCGATGAATGGCAGGGAATCCGCGTGACGCTGGCCGCTGCCGCAGCCCAGGAGTTTTGGATCACGCCCATCGAGACCGTCTCGGAATCGGAAGACGGTTTCGAGCGAATTTATCAGGGCTCGCAAATTATCGCCGTATGGCCGGTCGAACTTTCGCAGGGCTCAGAATGGAAGTGCAGGCTGAGCCTGAAAATCGAGAGCCCACTTCAGTCCGTCCCTTCACCGGTGAAGAATTCGGCAGCTATCGCGACACCACAAGTTGCCGATTGACGACTCGCTCTGCTACAGTGCGCTGGGAGGAATTTGATGCCCGTTTCTCAAGAACTTCTGGATATTTTGGTTTGCCCGCTGGACAAAACTCCGGTGAAGTTGACCAACGATAAAAATGGGTTGAAATGCTCTTCGTGCCGCCGCGTTTATCCTATTCGCGAAGATATTCCAGTCATGCTGATCGACGAAGCACGCATCGACGCCGAATAATTGCCGCGTTCCGCAGTGAAACCCAGCCAGTCACCAATCGCGCACCAGGTTGCATATGAAAGCGATCCATCATCTTTGCTCCCCACCCTGCCCGCAGATTCGCGGATTCTGATTGTTCGGCTGCGCTCGCTGGGTGACTTGGTCTTGGAAACGCCGGCCGTCGCTGCGCTGAAAACTTGGCGTCCGGATCTGCGAATTTCCGTGCTCGTTGAGCCTCGTTTTGCCGCAGCCTTTGAAGGCAATCCATCTGTCGACGAGATTATTTCTTCCGCGGTTTTGAGCACCACGGCATTGCAAATTCGTCGTCGCCGATTCTCGGCGGTATTCAATCAGCATGGCGGTCCTCGCAGCGCACTGCTCACCGGAGCATCCGGCTCACCGGCCCGCGTCGGATGGAAGGATCATCAATATTCGTTTCTTTACAACGTGCAGGTTCCGGAGGCCCGGGAATTCTACGGGCGCTCCAGCGTTCATACCGTGGAACATCGGATGTCTCAATTTTATTGGACCGGCTTGCCACGAGGTCCCATTCCGCCAACTGAAGTGTTTGCGCAGGCCGACGCTCGCGATTCGGTGGCCAGGAAACTCGCGGCTAACGGAATTGGAAGCGACCAGGCCTATGCGGTTTTACAGCCGGGCGCGCGACTTGCCGAAATGCGCTGGCCGGTTGCGAAGTTCGCCGAACTCGCAGGCTGGCTGCGCGCCAAATATGGAATCGCAACTGTCGTGAACTACAGCGCGCAAGAGGCGATGTTTGCGCAGGAAATTCGCGCTGCGATGCAAGGCCGCGCCATCATTGCTGACAACCTCGACGTTCGTGAACTGATTGCTTTGGTCTCGTCGGCGTGTCTGTTCTTGGGCAACGACTCTGGCCCGGCGCATATCGCTTCCGCCCTACAGCGCCCCACGGTCGCAATTTTTAGCCTTACCGATCCGGTGCAATGGCGGCCGTTACACGCGAAGAGTCGCGTCGTCACCACCGGTGCGCAGTTCGAACATCCGCGCGGCGACAAAGCCATTTTGATTCATGGCTCGCGCCCCGTCGCTGCTATATCAGTGGATGAAGTGCGTGCGGCTTGTGCGGAATTGCTCGAAGGATCGTCGGAACAGCCGCCTCAAAAAGAATCAAGCGGTGGAAGCTAGGCGCAAAACGGCTGACGGCTTATTGCGCCGATGTGCTGCTGGCAAAAATTGCCGGCAATTTATTGGCGATCGCGTGGGCGATCAACTCGTTTCCTTTAGGGCCCAGGTGCCATTCGTCGAGATAAAGCGGCTCTTGTTCCGAATCCAAAATATTCCCCAAAAAAACAAAATCGCTATTCGCCGCGGCGCGCCGCTCCGCTTCCTGATAAGCAAAACGCATCGGTTTCAGGGCGCTGCCATCCGGGCTATTGGCATCCACGCGAATTAACTCAGCTTCGTACGGAACGATTGGTTTGCTCCCGTACGCCAGCGACGGCTGCCAGAAAGCGTAAACCTGAAAGTGATAGATTCCAGCGAGTGCCCGTACCATGCGCAAGTTCGCCTCATAATTGTCCAGCGTCTGCACCGCTTTCAATTTCGTTTCGGCTTCCATTGCCTCCGGATCTTGTTTCTGCTTGGAAAGCGCCAGGCGGCGAGCCAGCTGCAACGCGTATGAATGCCGCAAAAATTCCAGCTTTCCCACCAGTTTGCTTTCGACGCGGGCGCTGATCTGCGTGTATTGCATATGAGCCGTCGCGATTCCCGGCTGATAGACTCCGGTGTAAGAGTCGTTCACGCCATCGTAAAGGATCACCACATCGGGGCGTCGACCCGCTTTCAATTGCTCAAGAAGCAGCAAGAGTTCTTGATTTGAGTTGTAGGCCTCCGTACCAAAATTGGTAATCGCGACGCAGCGCTTCGGAGTTTTATTCAGTTCGGTGGCGAGCAGGGAAGAAATTGTCGCCCAGTCGGGAACTCCGGAACCATATAGCGTCGAACCGCCGAACATCCAGATATCCGTGATCGGTTGGTTCTTGCAGTCCGCACTCAGGTTGTCAATGTTCCGACGCACAACTCCAAACTGATATTTATCGTTATTGACGTATTTCCCGTGGAATTCCGGTGTACCCCAAATTCGAAACGGCACGTATCCGCCGTTGTGGAGCTTTCTCCGCTGCGCTTCCTCTTTCCAAAATTCTGCAGCCCACGGAAAATCAGCGTAGGCCGGGCTGGCGCTGCCCAATTTTTCCTGGCGATTCGGGCGCGCGCCGTGCGAAAGCGTCCAAATTCCAAATGCGCCCAACTCCAAAACGGCCGCAGCCAAAACAATGCTGAAAATTAAATATCCGATAAAAGCGAAGAAGCGCTGGAACAGCGACGAGGATGGAGTCGAGTCTGCTGAGGGCACTACTGATTTCTCCTGCTGGTCGCGGTGAGTCTGCAATCTAAGGGAAAGCGAACCATTCTAATCCATAGGAACCCTAAGGCGGGAAGCTCAGCGACTGATCGGAAAATTCGACCCACAAGCGCGCTTCTTGGGTTTTGTTTTGCTTCACTGCATCATCACGCTCGGGATACGGGCTGAACGGGCTTACGTCCATTACCACCACCAATCCCGAGCCGTTTTTCACATGCTGCGTATCTTCAATGCGGTAGCTACGAACCGGGCCGTAATAACCCTGGGGCCCCCAATCATCCAGAAAATCTTTGTAGGAATATGACGGCGAAGGTTTCCAGAGGCGGTATGCCTCTTCCATATTTCCCGCCACCACCGTATCCATAAAATGCCGGGCGGTTCGCTTTTCGGTGTGAAATCGCATCAAGTACCAACTCGCTGTGACCAACAGCGCGATAAATACCAGGGTGGTGACGACGTAACGGCGTATTCGGTCGGGTGGGTGTTCCGCTGCGGTATCGAAAAGTGCCACGCCATCTCCTCGCAATTCTGCCGAAACTACAGCTGCCGTTTGAACAGCATGATGCACCCCGTAATCATGATTCCGGCGATGCATAGTAAAACTAACACGTCTTTGTAAATTCCTTCAATGCCAGTGCTCTTGAGCGTCAGATTCCGCAGGGCGTGGACCGTGTAAGTGAAGGGGTCGATAACCGAGATCCATTTCAGCCACCAGGGGAACGCTTCGATGGGGTAAACCGCGCCCGACGGGAAAAAGAGCAACGTGTTCAGGACTCCAAAGATCGCGCGCGGGACCAGGGGATCATCGACGCGCACCATCAGAAAGAACATGAAGCTCATCATGGCCAGCGCCGCCGTCGCGACCACCATTGCCAGATAAAATAGCCTCGCGGGTTCCCAAAGATTTGGCAATCCGGCGATCATTCCGCCGATGATCGTCAGCACCATGCCGGCCATCAGCCCTTTAATCGTGCCGGCGCCGATCAGGCCGAACACCAGTTCGGATTTTTTGATGGGCGTGACCAGATAGCCTTCGTGCAGCCCGCGCGACTTGTCATCAATGAAGGTGATGCCTCCGCCGATCATGGCCACCACGAATACGGAAAGCGCGATGGATCCGGCCAGCAGATACTGAATGTAGGGAACGTAGGGATAAATTTCGACCGTGTCGAGTCCGATGCTACCGGACAGCCGTGGCGCAACGTCGGGGGTATTGAGGTCCTGCACCATTTGTTGCACGCGTTCAAAAATGGCGCTCGAAATGAACTGGTCGGTGTTGTCTTCGGTGAATGCGATCTTGGGTCGATCGCGCTGATAAAAGCGCCGGGAAAAATCGTGCGGGATGACAATCAGCCCGCGAACCTGGCCAGTTTGCAGAGCGTGAGTCGCGTCGGAAAGGGAATCGTACTGCACGATTTTGAAAGTCTTCGGGCCAGTCGCAATTCCGTCGAACATCTCGCGAACTTTGAGGGATTCGGTCGAGTGGTCCAGATCGACCACGGCCACGCGTACGCCCACCACCTTCCCGCCAAAGGCATAGCCCAGCACCACCAATTGCAGCAGCGGAAAAACCATCGAGGTCATCATCAGCGCCGGGCTGCGGAAGAATTTGCGCAGGTCGCGTTCAATGAGCGCCCAAATTCGCCCGAAGTTCATCGAACGTCCACTCCGGGACGAGTCAACGCAAAATCTCTAACGGTAGAGATGGCTGACATCGAGCCCCACTCCTTGTTTTGCCGTATCGCGCAGATCGTTTCCGGTGTAGTGCAGGAACACATCGTCCAAGGTCGTGCTTTGCACGCTGACTTTCTTAACCTGAATATTTTTCGCGCGAGCCAAATCCATCAGCGCCGCTACCGTCGCTGGCCCATCGTTCGAAACAATATGGATCGCGCCATCGCGTTGGCTGACATCCGTCGCGTGCGCTAATTTCTGCAGCTGCGAATTCCAGTCCGGTGGCACACTGCCAAATTCAGCCTCGACCGTGTCATTGCCCGGAACACTGTCTTTTAATTTGGTCGGCGTATCCAGCGCGGCCAGCTTGCCATGGTCCACAATTGCGATGCGGTCGCACAGTTTGTCGGCCTCATCCATGTAGTGCGTTGTCACTAGGATGGTCATATCGGAGCTGTCGCAGAGCCGCCGAATCAATTGCCACACGTTGGTTCGTGAAACAGGGTCGAGGCCAGTGGTGGGCTCATCGAGAAATAGAATTTTGGGCGAATGGACTAAGCCCCGCGCGATTTCGAGCCGCCGGCGCATGCCGCCGGAAAATGTCCGCACCAAGGCGTCTTTGAATTTCAACAGGTCGACCGACACAAGCAGATCATGGATCAGCTGGTCGCGGTGCGCGCGCGGCACGCCGTACAGCTTGGCGTGGATCAGAATATTCTCGGTCGCGGTCAGTTCGGGGTCTGAGGTAAGCGCCTGGGGGATTACGCCCATCGCGAAACGGACCCCGTCGGCGTCGATCCGAATATCGTGTCCGGCGATTCGCGCTGTGCCGGAAGTCGGCGGCGTAAGCGTCGTCATCATGCGGATCAGAGTAGTTTTGCCCGCGCCGTTGGGCCCGAGCAGCCCAAAAATCTCGCGGTGAGCCACGTTGAAATTAATGTCGTTCACGGCCACGAGATCGCCGAACTTTTTGGTGAGATGCTCGACTTCGATCGCGTTTGCGGGGCCGGCCGCCATTACACGCCCGCCCTCGAAAACCAGCTCGGTTTCGCCGGTCGCGGTAGCAGGACAATCGCTGTCATTCCAGTAAACAGACGGCCTTCCGGATTAGGAACCGCCACCTTGATGGCGAATGTTTTGATGTCGCGTTTCGTCCGGCTTACGTCGCGCTGGGTGGCAAATTCATTTTCCGCGCCCTTAAAAAATACCGACCCCTCAATTTTGTTTCCCGAAGGCAGCTCCACCGTCAGCTTTTGGCCGAACTTGATGGCATCGGCGTAAGACTCCTCGACGCTGGCGCGTACCCACAGGTGATTGATATCGACGACGACTACGATGGGCGAGCCAATCGAAACCACCTCTCCTTGTTTCGCGACGCGCACCGAAACAATCCCGTCGATTGGCGCATAGATTTTGGTGTAGCCCAGTTGCGTGGTCATCTGCGCTTCGGATGCGCGAGCCTGTTCCATCTGGGCCATCATGGTCGAGACGGCGCTCTTGCGCGCTGGCACCTGCTGGCGATTCGCTTGCGCCACATCGACCGTCGCGGCGTAAGCATTGACGGCTTGCTCCAGCGCCGAGACGTTCGCTCTGGAAATTCGCACCGCGGCTTCGGCGTGATCCCGCTCTTGCGCCGAGACTTCGCCCTTATCGAAAAGCTGCTGCATACGCTTCAGGTCGTTTTCATCCCGCCACAATTGTGCGTGGGCCGGTTCGAGCTGCGCTTTGGCCGAAGTGACGCGGGCTTGCGCTTCGCTGACCGACGCGTCGGTCTGATTGCTGGTCCAGGAATAATTGTGATTCGCTTCAGTGACCTGCGCGTCAAGGCTCGCGACATTGGCCTTGGCCGCGGCCAAACTTGCTTCAAGCTCCCGGTCGTCCAGTTCGGCGATCAAATCGCCTTTCTTTACCACCGAGCCTTCATCGACGGTCAAATTCACGATGCGTCCCGTCATCTGCGGGCTCACGATGTATTCGTTGCCATCGATTACGCCCGTCAGCGGAATATCGTTGCCGAGCGGCATGGTCAGAAAATATCCGATCGCCGCGATGGTGAAGATCACCAGCAGCAGGCCCATAAACTTTTTTCCGGTCATCGAGATCTCGCTTTGGAGCGCAATAGTCCGTGATTTATAAAATCGAGCAGTGAACGTTTCCGGGAGATCAAAGCCTTGGGCGCCATCAGGTCATGCCCGGCCACGTGGCTGAGAATCGGAGCGGCTGCGAAGTAAGAAGTAGTCATGCCCATGATCGTGAAAGCAGTCTGGTGGGTGTCCACACTCCGGAATTCGCCCTGGCGAATACCTTCTTCCAGGGTTCGAACCAGGGAATTGTGTGACGGCCTAAGATGTTCTTGTACGATCCACTCGAAATCTTTGGTCGCTTCCATCGCTTCGCGCTGCACCAAGCGCGGGTAATTTGGATGTGACGCCAGAAAATCAAAATAGCTGCTGATGAATTCCAGTAGGCGTTTGTGGGGCGACTGAGTCGAGCGGGCCGCCGGGGCGTAGACTCCGGCACGGAGCTGGCGAAAAAGGTTCTCCAGGACCGCACGATGCAGGCGGCGCTTATCGCCGAAATAGTAGTAGAGCATGGCCTTGTTGGCGTGCGCCGCAGAGGCAATTTCGTCGGTGCGCGCGCCGGCCATGCCCTGAGCCGCGAATTGGTGCTCCGCCGCCGCGAGTATTCGCCGGGCGGTTCCGGATTGTTCGGGGTTGAGTTTGTGGCGAGTCATTAAGTTTAACTAAACAGTTAGTTTAAGTGCCGCAGCGCGAATCGTCAAGGCTGTAGCTCTCACCTTGTATTACGCAGCCAAGAAAAGTTTGTTTCAGGTGGTGGCTCTAGGCATCGAGGGCGCCGGACGAGCCACTCGGCAGTTCAATCGAATACTTCGTCCGCGCCTTTTCGGCGTGAAGTTCGAGGGCAAGTTCGATCAAGCGGTCGATCAGTTTGGTGTAAGGCAGGCCGGACGCTTCCCAGAGTTTCGGATACATGCTAATAGAGGTGAAACCGGGGATGGTGTTCAGCTCGTTGATGAAGATTTTGTTGGTGCGGCGCTCGAGGAAAAAGTCGCAGCGCGACATGCCGGTACCGTCGATGGCGCGGAAGGCGCGGACGGCGTATTCCTGAAAAGTGGTCACCTGTTTCTTGGAAAGCCTGGCCGGAATTTCGAGCCGGGTACCTTGCTCCAGATATTTCGCGGCGTAGTCGTAGAATTCCCGATGCGGAATGATTTCGCCAGGGATTGACGCTTCGACGTCGTCGTTGCCGAGAACGGACACCTCGATCTCGCGGGCCGATACCGCTCGTTCAACGATGATCTTCAAAGCGAACTCCGCCGCCAGATCCATGGCCGGACCGATTTCCTTGGCAGTTTTGACCCGCGACATGCCGACCGACGAGCCGAGCGTTGCGGGCTTAACGAAGAAAGGAAATTTGAACTTCTTGCGCAGGGTGCGCGACACGAGTTCGCAATCCTCTTCCCATTCGGCGCGGCGCACGGCGACGAAAGGCACGATCGGCAGACCGGCCTGGTCGAAAAGCCGCTTTTGCACATCTTTATCCATGCCGACCGCCGAAGCCAAAACCCCGGCGCCGACGTAGGGCAGCCCGGCCAGGTCGAGCAGGCCTTGAACGGTACCGTCCTCGCCAAACGTCCCGTGCAGAACCGGGAAGATCACATCCAC
>Ga0209006_10002166_pt1 | contig 17882 bp, 15 predicted proteins | sample JacPin_JW_Ref_O2_FD_188567 | JGI IMG/M metagenome (GOLD analysis project Ga0209006, IMG submission 188567) | Forest soil microbial communities from Algoma, Ontario, Canada - Jack Pine, Ontario site 1_JW_Ref_O2 (SPAdes) (version 2) | ecosystem: Environmental > Terrestrial > Soil > Boreal... | reverse complement strand
CTTCAGATACGATGATTTAAATGCTTGCTTGGCGCGGTGTAACAGCACCCGCAAATACTCGCGATCGACGCCAAAATCGCGGCAGACGTCATCCTTGTCGCGCTCTTCAAAGAAAACTTCGCGCAACAGCCGCCGGTCTCGTTCCGAAAGCTTCTCCAGAATTTCCCGGACCTTTTTTTCTCTTTCTTTCGCGCTGAGCGCGGCCAGCAGGTCGACGTCCAGTGCGGGGAAGTTGTTTTGTTCTTCGTCATCCAGTGGTGTGCTCCGCGCCGCCGACCGGTAGTGCTCGAGCAGAACGTTATTGCAGATGGAGTTGATGAACGAACCCAGGCGGTCGGGCTGAAGAATCTTGCCGTCGCGTAAGGCCACAAAGAACCGGGCAAATGTCTCCTGGCGCACGTCTTCGATCGCTTCCGGCGATTTCAGGCGAGAACCCAGCTTGATTTTGATCAGCGCGCTGAAGTAGGCGGAAAAGTTTTCTTGCGTCCGGAAATCGCCGGACTTCAGGCGGCTGAGGTAAGACTCGTCAAAAGACTGGAACTCCAAGGACTTGGCCCGTACTTTCTGTGTCGGAAAGTGTAGCACCGGACCCGGTGCACCGTTGCCGTTTTCAGAAGCTGGTGCGGGCGCGGCAGGACGTTTGAAAAGGGAGTGATTGCTGCGACGGAACGGCGTGGGCGGGATGGGGTGAGCATTGTGCACTGGGAAGAACAACTCCTGTGATCTCGTGTCAAAAAAACCGTATGGGGGCTGCACCTTCTCTTCGGGGAAGTCTGAATTCAGAAGCGCCGAAGCCGATTCCCCCCGGACCGGCTCCGGCACTACGAGAATCCCTGCCAGTGGTTGCTAGGCTGGGCTTCTGAACTGTGGCTCATCGCTCACCAAGTCGATGTCTTCCACACAGGTATAGTGCAGGCTCCGCCCAGACCGTTTCAGGAAATTATTGAGGGAAAGAGTTAGGAAATGATTGACCCGGCCAGCGCACTCGCCGCAGCCCATCACACGGCGATGACTTCGGTCGAACTTTAGGATGGAGCCGTCCCGGCGTGGAAAAGCAGCGGCTACAACGAAGCTGGCCCTGACCTGGAAGAGCGGCGCTTAAGCACCGCGTAAGCTGCTCAAATGACGTGGGATTCAGCTCCCGTGGCCGTCCCCCGAGAGCGGATATTCGAGCGTGGCCCAAACCAGGGAAAGCGAAGCACGGACCCATCCGTCAGCGGCGAAAACAGAACCGTCAGAACCGACCCCAGAGCCAGCCCGGCGAGCATAAAGGTAACGGCAGTCGACAGGTCGTATTGGGGCCGGGGATGGATTTTCGTAGGCATATATCCTCTTAGCTCATTGCAACGGCCAGTCCACTTCCCAGAATCGCGGTCTCCCGCGCTCCCGTACGCCGCAACAAGTCGATGGCGCAATCGGTCCGGGCACCCTTCTGGCAGGTTACGTAGACCAGCACCCCGTCGTCATCGCTTAGTTCATGATCCAGTCTATCGGCATCATCGTCGGCGAAGCCCAGGCCTGCCAGCGTCCTCGATTTTCCACGGAAGCAGGGAAACTCCTGCTCGACAACCAGCGCGCGAAAGAATGCCTGCGAACGGATGAAGAGGCCAACCGACGGGATCACAACCGCGCCCAACGCCGAAACCCACCCGATCATGCGTGCGCTCAGAGCACTTGATTCACGCTCCAGCATGCTCGCGTCCCGCACGATTTTGGCCACCGGATGCGCTGGCGACATGACCATGCAGATGTCTTCGTTATCGAATCCCGCCTGGTTCAGAGTGCAGGCAAGTTCGGGCAGGAGAATGTGGCGAGGGTAAATTCCGTAGGCGGCTGATTTCGTTTCCATCATGGACAAGTCTCCAAGCGGGGAAAGTAGAGCAGGTTTTGACCTGATCTGGGGCGTTTCCGCGAACATACAGGAATCTCCGGTACCGCCGCACTCGGGTAAATCGTGTAGAGAACGTAAGCGTAGTGAAGATCTTGAAGAACTTAGGAACTCTTAGGAGCAGGTATTCGGTCGGAACGGCAACCGGGTCATATCCCAAGTTCAGTCGGGGACGATCACAACCCAGCGCATCCGGTCTACGCATTAAGAGAACTTTACTGGATGCGACCCGGCAAAGCGGGTAGGGATCCCACGCAGATTGAATACATCCCTGTATTCAAGTGCCGCGGGTCTGATTGTTTAATGACGCTGAGAGGAACACCATTATGTCGAACTTCACGAGAAAGTCAGCTCCGGCGCCCGCGACAACTTCGGTGAAAGTGGAAGACGCGCGGCGCACCTTCGAAAGCGCAATCGCCCTGATGCAGCCCAGCCGCAGTCCCTCGCAGACTCCGATCGGCTGGCGGAATCGAACAGGGGCGCCGGCCGACCCGGCGACCGAAAAGCGTGCAGTAACCGACGCGGCGCGAGCGCTGGCGCGGTTGTGGAACATCGCCCCCAGCATGGTGCGCTGAAACTGGTTCGCTGAACTGGTTTTCGCTGAAACCAGTGCGCTGAAACTGGATCTAAGAAGCGCGGGCGTAACGCCTCAGTGTGAATTTCTCTTCTCACTCCGCGGCTTTTCCTCGCGTGATTAGAAGCTCTTGATTTCATTCGCAAGATTTCATGCGCAAGAACAACAGTCTTTAACCGCCGAACCGCTGAGTACCCTCGCAGAGTTCGCGGAGAAATTCAGACCCAGGCACTACCCAAGTCTTCATCGAGCTCCGATCGGGACAAATTTGAAAAAATATAACTCCCAGGAAAAGCGCAGGACGTATGACTGCGGTTTGCAGCCATACGCCCTGTTTGAAAAACTGAAAACCAATTTACCGTCCGGAGTGCCGAACTTCCTGGTCGGACTCCTCGGACTCCGCGTCATCTGCGGCCCGTTGTGGCGGCTTTGGCGATTCTGCCTCCTTTTGCGCCTTTTTGGTGGCGTCTTTGACCTTGCCCACTGCGTTCTGCAGTTTGCCTTCAACTTGTTTTGCGGCGCCCTTTACCTGCATCTTGGGGTCGTCCGCCCATTCTCCGGTTTGGCGCTCGATACGTCCCGCAACATCCTTCACTTTTCCTTCAATCCGGTCTTTGTTCATCCGATACTCCCTTCTGGTTTCGTTGCTTTGTCCAAGCGGATAGTTAAATTTCGGCGTGTGCTTCGTAAGTCAGACGGTCATAATGATGAGTCGCGCAGTTGCCCGAGCGGCCTGATTCTCAGATGCGAACGAAGCGAAGAAGTGTTTGCACCGTTTTTCGTGCGCGTGCTTTTGTGCGGCGCACAGCGCACTGGTTCTGGTTTACGCTGGGCTTCGACCCTGAATAATGCGTACCAATACAACGATCACTGCGATCACCAGCAAAATATGAATGAGTCCGCCCAGTGTGTAGGAGCTGACCATCCCCAGCAGCCAGAGGATCAGCAGCAGAGCAACGATTGTCCAGAGCATTTGGATCATCCCTTCCCGGCAGACGGCTTACCGACATTCCAATGTCAGGATAAGCAACAATCAGAATGGTGTAATCCGGTAAAGCCAGTAGCCGGCGGGGTTTGTCGCTCTAGAGCGCGAGCGGATGCCCGACCTCAGCATCGCGCTCCGCGAATATTCTTAAAACACTTGCACAATTCTGTTACGCACGGCGTAGAGGGTCAGGTCGGCCACACAGTGCAATCCCAGTTTGCGCATTAGATTCGTGCGATGCGTCTCGGCGGTCTTCACGCTGAGGTTGAGAGCGGCTGCGACTTCCTTACTAGTCTTTCCTTCCGCCAGCAACTGAATCACTTCCCGCTCCCGCGTGGTCAGGGGGCTGTCCTCGATTTCCTCCTCGGCGCTCTCGCCGTTCTCACATCGCAGGAACCCATCCAGGACCATCTGACTGACTCTGGTAGTGAAGAACGTGCTCTGCCGCTGCAGAGCTTCGACCGCAGAGACCAGATCCCGGCCCGCGTCTGACTTGAGCAGGAAACCGCGAGCCCCCACGCGCAGAACTTCACGCACCACCTGATCCGAGTCGAGCATGGTGAGGATCAGGATTGCCGTGTCAGGGGATGCGGCTAGAATCTGCCGGCTCGCCTCCAGCCCATTCAGATTCGGCATGCCGATATCGAGCAGAACCAGGTCAGGATTCATTTGGGCGGCTAGTTCGACCGTCTCCCGCCCATCTTTCGCTTCTCCGCAGACCTGCCACCCGGGATGGCTTTCGAGTAGCGCCCGTACGCCGCGCCGGGCAACCTCATGATCGTCTGCAATAAGAATTCGAAACATTCCGCACCTCCACAGGTGTAATTTCGCGAATGCTCACGCACAGGTTTCTTCCCAGTCCCGATTCGTGTAGAGACTGTCTTCCTGAGGATGCTGCGGTACAGAGGAGCAAAAACCGTGCCAAACCCGTACGCCGTTGGATCCACAACGGGTTAGCGCGCAGTGCGCTGTTGAGTTCGTGTAAGTTTTTCCGCTTCCATCGCGAGCGGGGATCGCCGACGATGTCAGGTCTTAGGACTTGAGGTTTTCAAAATCCTATGGACGCAGAGATTTGCTGAATCGCAGAGAGAGTTGCCTCCATGCTCGCGAATTGGGCCACGTTCGCGCTGGGGACGCGAAAAAGCACGGCGTATACCGTGCGCTTCTGAGGTTCAGTCTATCTGAGCGCGGCTATGCCGCCGAGGGCGAAGTTGGCGACTGTTTCACCAGTGGAGCCATGTCGATCTGGATCAGGTTGTTCTTGATAGCGTACACCACCAGATCGCGAATCGAATGAAAACTCAGCTTCCGCATGATGTTGCTGCGGTGCGTCTCAACCGTCTTGGTGCTCAGATTCAGGAGCGACGCAACTTCTTTGGAACTGTTGCCTTCCGCCAGCAACTGCGTGATCTCGCGTTCGCGCGCGGTCAGGGTCGGCAACTTGGGAGTTTCATTCTTCGAAATCGGATGCCCCTTGTCGAGGAATCCCGCGAGCACGAGATCGTTGACGCGCGGAGTGAAGAACATCCGCTTGCTCTGCAGCGCTTCGACCGCAGACACCAAGTCCCGCGCCGCATCCGACTTCAGGACGAATCCCCTGGCGCCGGCGTCGAGAGCCTCACGAATGACCTGATCCGAGTCCGTAATGGTGAGCACGATGATTTTGAACTGCGGATCCATTTGCAACAGTTGGCGGGTCGCATCCAGCCCGTTGAGATTGGGCATGCCCACATCGAGAATGACCACATCCGGCTTCAGTTGGGTCGCTTTCTCCAAAGCTTCGCGGCCGTCGTTCGCTTCGCCGCAGATCTCCCATCCTTCGTGCTTTTCCAATAGTGCCCGCAGCCCACGGCGCACGATTTCGTGATCATCGGCCAATAGGATTCTCAGCTTCATGACTCCCCCAAGAAATCAGAATGGACTTGGACTCGAAAGCACTCAACGTTGAACAGAGAATAACAATAAAGCATACGGAACAGAAACCGCGATTACCGCGAGGCCGACACATTGCGTCCGTTTAGCGCGGTAAAAACCCGATGCTGACTTACCGCCTCTACGGCTTCCAGCAGATCACGCGCAGCGTTGGACTTCACCACATATCCTCTGGCGCCCACGTCCAAAGCTTCACGCATCATTTGCGGTGAATCGTGCTGCGTCACAAACAGGATCTCCAGTTGCGGGGACTGGCGGCGCAGCAACCGACAAGCTTCCAGCCCGTTCATTCTTGGCATCGTGACGTCGAGTACCATAACGTCTGGGCTCAGATTCTTGGCCTTTTCTACCGCCTCGATTCCATCCGCTGCTTCGCCTACGACTTCCCAGCCTTTGCGACCCTCCAGGAGGGTCCTAAGTCCTTGCCTTACAATTGGATGATCGTCGACCAGTAGGATACGAATTGTCATGTGCTCTCAGTTCTCTGGGGGAGAGTGACCAGACCATTCGCCCTCTTTCAACGAATGACACGCGACCGACTCCGGTAAAACCGCCCAACCGGCGGATCAATTGGGAAGTTTAGCACGGGATCGGCTGGCTCCCGAATACCTGAAATCCTGTATTTTAAGCTCCACCGACGACTGCCTTTTATACGATTCCACTGGCAACCGGCCTGAAATAAGTCTGTTCCTGCAGCAATACTTCGACCGCTTCCACCACCGATCCGATGTCTTGCTTGGCGCACGCTCCCTTGATGCCGGCGTCGCGGGCAGCCTCGGCTAACTGATTGGAAAGATGGAGCGTTACCATCAGAATTGGGATCTTGGGAAAGCTATGCGAAATCTGTTTGGCCACGTCAACACCATTCATATCGGGCATTTGATGGTCCAGCAGGATGAGGTCGGGCTGAGTCTGGAACGCCATTTCGATCGCTTCGGCGCCATTTTGCGCCTCGGCGCAGACTTTCCATGAACTCTGCTGTTCGAGGATCGCGCGCAAATAGCGGCGGACCGCGGGATTGTCATCAGCTACCAGAATACGAACCACGCGTCCCCCCGTTGACAGAAACCGTTTTGGCCCTTGTTGTCGGCCGGGTCATTGGCCGGTGCGGTGCCCTTTCGCCTTGTGCTGTTTCATCACGGTGCGGGCAGCGACCTCTTTGGCCCGGCTACCATAGCGGCCTGACCGTTCGGCGCTCTCTTTGATGTCCTCGTACTCGCGCTGTTCTTTTGCGTTTACCCCTTGCAAGTGCTTTTTTCCTGGCATAAATAAAACCCTTTTCTGCAACGCGATCTTCCAACACTAGGCGGACGGGCGTGACGGTCACAATCCAGTGAACGCTGTATGTCTATCACTGTGAACGGCGCACGCTCGGGCATGTACTGCCGTTACGCCTGCCCTATCTTGCCGTCGCCGTCGTCGATGCGGTCATCCATCGACGACGCCGAATCTTCGCTTTCGGGAACAGCAGCCCGCGCAGTTTCAGCTTCGCCTTGTGCAGCTGCGATTTGGAGTTGCCGACGGAGCAATTGAGCAGCGTGGCAATTTCGTGATGCTGATAACCTTCAACTTCGTGCAGAGCGAAAATCTCCCGGCAACCCTCAGGGAGTTCCTCCAGTGCACGCTTCAGAGTAATGCGATCCACCAGGCCTGCCAGATTCGGATCGTCGCGGCCGAAGTCCCGGCGCAACGAAGGCGACTCGGCGTCCACGGGTTCATCCAGGGAGACCATGGGGGGCGATTTACGGCGTCGTAGCTTCATCAGGACCGTGTTGACCGCAACGCGATAAAGCCAGGTTGAGAATGCGGATTCGCCGCGGAATGAGCCGACGGTTCGAAACACTTGTAAAAAAGCTTCCTGCGTAAGGTCTTCCGCCTCGGCGACATCCTTCGTCATGAGGAGACACACGGAATAAACCCTCCCCTTATGCTGCTGAAACAGCGTGGCAAAGGCTTCTTGGTCGCCGAGTTGCGCCCGCCGAACCAGGCCCATCTGGGAGGTGTCATTAGCGGTCTTGCTTTTCGTCGCAGTCGCGGGAATTACATTGACATCATTCGCAGTGATTGCACAGGTCGCCACGGTCGTCTCCTTTGTCTTAAAAACCTGAGGTCTTCTGTCTTAAAAACCTGAGGTCTTCGCTCTTGCTAAGTTCCTGAGCATGGACCACAGGGTAGGCAAAAGGCCTCCGGCCTTCCATCAGGTCACTTCTGTAAATTGATCTGGGGGAATCCCTAAGGCTCTAGGGGTTTGCGGAAGGTTCTGAAAACAGTAGGCTTACTATCAATTGGGGGAACGGCAGTCGGATTCAATTCGAGGGACGCACATTTGTGCGCATAGCAGCGTACAACATCATCTAGGATTGCTAGGATTGCCGTTGAGGATCCCTTCGGCCCTCACGCAGGATGCCCTCTCTTAGGCCGGAGACGGCTCCAGGGTCGATGATTAGCGGGAGAGGCACTCTGGCCTTCTCCTGCGACGAGATTCGCGCTCTAGCGGCCTCGGGGAGCGTTCCTACTAATTTTCAACAACTTACAGAGCTTTTCAATGACTTACACCAAAACTCAATCACTTGGCGGGTAACAACAGATTCACTCGTAGAAACGTTGCTCGCAACGTCTCTACGAGTGCTTTGTGGCGCTACCTATACCCGGCCGGCGAGTATCAAGACCAGCAGGATCACTACCACCAGACCCAGGCCTCCGCTGGGGTAGTATCCCCAGGAGCGGCTGTAGGGCCATGAAGGCAGCGCACCGAGAAGCATCACGATCAAGACAATGAGAAGTATCGTAAACATTTGAGTTCCTCCGATCCGCAGATTTCACTTCAAAGTGCGTACCACTTCAGTCATCCCGACAACGATCATGCCAACTACGTTCATGCCCACTGAAAGCAGCAGGCCCGGCCTTCGATAACCGAGCCTTCTGTTTACCATTAACGAGTTTCAGTTCGCAGCCGAGCCGGTTCCGCTAGCCGGGACTTCCTGCTTGCTGGATTCCTTGCTCTGGATCGAATACTTCCTGACAGTTGTCAGAAACGGCGCACTGACGGCGGTGGCCCGGACCTTGCCACCGAGGATGTCCTGGAACGGAACGAAGCTCCCATACAACAGGCGAGTCTCATCTTTGTCCTGGGTCAGAACAGCGCCGCTCAAATCGATGCCGGCAAAGAGCCCGCGGGCACGCGAATAGGTCAACACTTCAGCTCTCATCTTGAGATCCGTGTCGGCAGCGGCATCGCGGCCTACAGGACCGGCGGCGGCAGAAGCATCAGCGCCCAGTTTGAAATGACTGGAGAGCAGATGCTGCATACCAGCGTCATTGGTCACTACCATCACAATGTCCACGGCCTGTCCACCGAGCTGCAAACCCCAACTGCCTCCGGCGATCGTGATCGGGGCGGGCGCGCTCCAGCCAGCGGCCGTGCGGCAGGTAGCGACACCTTTGCCATGATTGCCGCCGAAGCCGACAGCGATCTTGACCATGGACGGGATCACAGCGATGCACTTAGCGTCGCTCATGACTTTGTCTGGAATAGCTTTATCCGGAGTCGCCATGATTTCGTTCAGGACTGTGGCCGAAGCGTCGATGCGCTTGGCGATGTCCGATTGATCCTTGTCATCGGCTCCCCAGCTCAGGCCGGCGAATACCAGGCAAACTACGCCCAGCGTCAGAAAACATTTCGTTACCGCTGAAGTCGTTGGTCTCATAGTTGATAACCCTCTCCCGTGCTCGATGTGAGTATCCGTGATGGTCACGTTAGCCGCCAGGCGCTTTTGGCTCCATCGGGCGGAGGCAGTAGGGCGTTGTGGAACTTACTGGAGAGTCGAAGTGGGGGTACGTTACCGTGCAGTGGGACCTTGTAGGCGTGTGGAACTTTGCAGTGAGGCCGAAATTTTCACTCCAGTTCTGAAGCAGGGTGGAAAGGTTTCAGGGTGTGGTAAAGCGCTGCTCTTCCACGGCGCTCCCGGCAGCCACGGTAATCTCGGGCGGCGGTTAAGGTCGCACTCATCCATGGATACAGGGTCCGCCGTATTGTGAGCCGCGACGCCCCGTTCTACTCTGGGCCCCTACTCGACACAACGCCCCCATGGCAGGTGCCGACCCACTGGGAGGGTCTGGCATCTGCTTCCTTTTTGGGCTCACCTGCGATTTAGATCCGAGATATGGCGAAGTCTTTGACTAGAATTGTCTGACTATCAATAGGCCATCTGAGATCGAGGAAAACCTGCAGCCGCGCTTTTTCTTCCCACCACTAGGCGGAACGCAGGGTCGAGCAGGCGTTGGTGGGGATGGGGATGGTGGCTTGCACGATCGATCCGGCTGGAGAAGACTCGACTGTGATCTGGCCTTGAAATTCCGCGAGCCTTTCCCTCATGCCGGCTAAACCGATGCCCGGCGCGGCTCCGCCGCGGAATCTGGCAAGGATCTCGTCGGGAATTCCTTTGCCATCGTCCTGGACGATCAAGGCGACGTTTCCGTCGAGATACCGAATCCGGACGTTCACGGTTTGCGCGGCCGCGTGCCGGTACACATTGGTGAGGGCCTCCTGCAACACTCGGAACAGCGCGATCTCGACCTCGCGCGGCAAGCGCCGGATCGACTCATCGACTGAGAGCGAAACTTTGATTTGGCTGCGTTTTCCGTATTCATCCACATACCAGCGCGCCGCGGATAGAAATCCCAGTTCCTCCATCAATGGAGGGTGGAGAAGGTGGGAGATCGTCCGCACTTCCTGAAGAGCGTAGTCGGTGAGTTCGATGGTCTCGCGGATCAGTTTCGGACGATCGAGTTTCCGGCGGTCAGTTTTTGTGGGATCGGGATTCGCACGATCGAGGTTCGCTTGATCAAGGTTCGCTTGATCGGCGTGCACTCCGTTCTCCAGTTGAACCAGATTAATCTTCAGGCCGGCCAGAAACTGGCCGACGCTGTCGTGAAGCTCGCGGGCGATGCGCCGCCGTTCCGAGTCCTGCAGCTCGAGAATTTTGGCGCTCATCAGCCGGTATGACTGTGCATTGTCGCTGACTCGCTTCTCTTTATCTTTCGTAAGCGCGACCTCGGCTACGAGCAAGCGAAACTGGTACACCAGCATCAGGGTCATGATTGTGAAAGCGATTCCGAGCATGAGGACGTTGCGGCGGAACAGATGGTTCCAGGCGCGCAGCCTCTGCTCCAGCAAGCCCTCTTCTTCGCTCTGCATGCCGGCCACTATGGAATTGACCCGCTTCTGGCGATCATCGATTTCCTGTTGCCGCTTGCGACCATCGGGCGAGATGGTCACGTGAATCCCGGCGAAATCGGGCTGGCTTTCGATCATCGCCATGCCCTCATTGAGCAGCGGTCCAAGCTGGTTCAGACGCCGCTGCTGCTGCGGGTTATCGATGGTGAGGCGGCGCAGTTCGTCGACTGTGAGCGCCGCCAGATGAGCCTGTTCCAGGGAGAAAGGAAGCGCAGCACGGTCACCAGTGAATACGGACGTAACTTCGCCATCGCGAGCGCGCATGATTTCGAGTTGCAGATCGCCAAGCTGTGACCTCACCTGATAGCTGTGAATGACCCAATCGCGGCCACTCACGATCCCGCGCTGGGTGAAATATGCCACGGCTCCGGCCGCCATCACCGTCATCAGCACCAATCCAAAAGACACGAAGCGGATCGCTGCAGGGAATCGCGTCGATGTCGATGTAGTCGATGTCGATGTAACGGACCGCGCGGAATCGGGAGTCGTCAACAATTCATGCCTTCCTTCCGCCTGCGTACATATTCCAGTGGACAAAAAAGAGCGCCTGCCAGCAATCTATCGGCGGCCTGCGATGGCAACCATCGACTGGAAGCCGTAGATAGTCGCGATATTCCCGGTAAGGAGCGAAGGTGCGCGGAGGAGAAGAGTTGAGGAGAGAAGGCAAATAAGCCCGCGGCGGCCAAGGACGGCTTCCAAGCTGGTCAAACTGCAAAGGCCCAACTCGGGCCGCCGTGTGCAGTCACTCCGGTGAAGGACATGGCCGCCGACGGTCCACGGGTGGAGACTAGTCCTACGAGCTTGGAGAATCAATCGGTAAAACCGAGTAGGCGAGCACAGTCAATACGGGAGAAGTGCGGCGGGTTCCTCTTCAGACGCCGACCGCGACGTCTGTCGGCTGGGTGCGCCGCGAAGGAATCACAACCTCCACGATGGTGCCGGGATTTGCGTTCGCCAGGCGCAGATTGCCACCCAGTTCGCGAACACGTTGCCGCATCCCGCCGATGCCGACGCCGATGCTTTCCGGACGCAGTTGAGTGACCTCCTCGTCGATGCCCTTGCCGTCGTCGCTCACGGTGACCGCAATGCGACCATCCGTTTCGGTCAGGCTCACCCGCCCGTGGCGGGCTCCGGAATGGCGATACATGTTGGTCAATGCCTCCTGGATGATGCGAAAGATCGCAGTTTCCAGCTCTGGTCTGAGTCTGGCCAGGTTGGGAGGATCGATCGCAAGTTCGGTCTCAATTCCACTGCGGTCAGAGAGTCCCTCGAGGTACCAGCGCAGAGCCGATACCAGGCCGACCTCGTCAAGCAGCGGTGGGTGCAGGAGATGGGAGATGGTGCGTACCTGCTGGATCGCGCGGTCAATCAGCTCGCTGGTTTCACCCGCGGATCGCCGGATGACGGGCGACGAATCTTTGCAGAGAATGCCGTCCAGGATCATTTTGGCGGCGGCCAGTTCTTGTCCCAGGCCGTCATGAATCTCGCGAGCGAAGCGGCGCCGCTCTTCATCCTGCAGCGTCATGAGACGGCTGGAGAGACGCCGCAGCTCGGCGGTCCGGGCGTCTACTTTCCTTTCCAGATCAATCGCGTTATCGCGGATCGATTGTTCCAGCATCTTGCTGTCGTGAATGTCAGAACAGGCGCCGTACCACTTGAGGATCGTGCCGTCCGGATCGCGAAGCGGCACGGCGCGAGCACGGAACCAACGATACTTTCCGTCGGCGGAGCGGATCCGGTATTCCGACTCATAATCTTGACCGGACTGGACGCAGTTTACCCAGTGCGCCAGGCTGCGATCACGGTCATCGTGGTGCAGATATTCGAGCCAGCCGAAGCCAACCGCGGATCCCGGTTCAGCTCCCGTGTACTCGTAGAACCGGCCGCTGATGTAATCTCGCGCGCCGTCGGATTGCCGGCTGAAAATGATGTCCGGGGCGGTGTGGACGATCGCATCCAGCTCCTGATTCTTCTGGCCGAGTTCGCTGTTTACGCGCTGCAGCGCGGCTGCTCTTTGTTCCACTTCCTGAGTGCGTTCGGCGACGCGCTGTTCTAAGTCAATGTTCAGCCGCTCGAGCTGGCGGTTCTTGCGGTGCAACTCGGCGAACACTCGTACTTTGGCGCGCAGGACTTCGGGAACGATGGGAACCGAAAGATAGTCCACCGCGCCGTGCTGATATCCCTTGAGCCGGTCGAGGTCGGTGAGGTGAACGGCAGAAATAAAGATGATGGCGGTTTTTTGGAAGCGGGGATGCTGCCGGATCATATTGGCCAGTTCAAAGCCATCGATCTCGGGCATGCTGACATCCATCAACACGACGGCCACGTCGGTCTTGAGCAGCTTTTCGAGAGCATCCTTGGCCGACGTCGCCTTGACCAGGTTCTCTCCCAACTCGCCCAAAATGACTTCGTAGGTTAGCAGCTTGCCAGGCTGGTCGTCGACCATCAGGATGTTGACTTTGTCGTGCGGCGCCATGATGTTCTTAGTATCCAGTGATTCGTTTTCTTCAGCGATGCAGCCACATGCGCAGTGCCGACAGCAACTGCTCTGTGTTGACAGGCTTGGCCAAGTATTCGGAGGCCCCGGCCTCCAGGCATTTTTCCCGGTCACCTTTCATGGCCTTTGCGGTCAGCGCGATGATCGGGAGCCGGCGGAACAATGGATTCTGCCGGATCACCTGCATGGTCGCATAGCCATCCATCTCGGGCATCATGATGTCCATCAGAACGATGGCGAGATCGGGAGTGGATTCGAGAATCGAGATCGCCTCGCGGCCCGTTCCTGCCGTCAACACCTGCATCCCACGGCGTTCGAGCACGCTGCTGAGGGCGAAGATGTTGCGCATGTCGTCGTCGACGACCAGCACTTTTTTTCCTGCGAGCGCTTCGTCGGAGCGGTGCAGGCGGTCGAGCATCTTCTGCTTCTCGACAGGAAGGTCGGCGACTATGCGATGGAGGAAGAGCGCCGTCTCATCGAGCAGGCGTTCCGGCGACTCGACCCCTTTCACGACGACACTGCGGGCCAGCGTGTGCAGGCGGGCGTCCTCTTCGGGGGATAGTTCTTTCCCGGTGAAAACGACGACCGGCAAGTCTTTCACCGCTTCTGTGTCGCGCATGCGTTCGAGAATATCGAAACCGGACATGTCGGGCAGGCGGAGGTCGAGCACGACGCAGTCGAACGATTCTTTGCTAACGAGTTCCAGAGCTTCGGCTCCGGTGGTGGCGCCGGTGACGTCGATGTCGTCGGAGCCCAGCAGTTCGCGAATGGTGAACTGTTCCGCGGGATTGTCTTCGACGATCAGCAATCGCTTGCGCCGCGGGGCAGCGTATTCTTTGATTCTCGCCAACGCGGAATCGAGTTCCTCCGGGCTGGTCGGTTTGGTCACAAAAGCGAACGCACCGCGAGCCAGGCCGTGGTGCCGGTCTTCGTCGAGAGTCAGCATCTGCACCGGGATGTGCCTCGTCGCTGAATCCTGTTTCAAGTGGTTGAGCACGGTCCATCCCAGCATGTCGGGCAGGAAAACATCCAGCGAAACCGCGGTGGGATGAAATTCACGCGCCAAGGCAAGGGCTTCCGCGCCGCGCATCGCGACCAGAACTTTGAATCCCTTGTCATGGGATAAATCGCAGAGTACGCGAGCGTAGTGCGGATCGTCTTCCACAATGAGCAAAACGGCGTCGTCAGACTGCAAATTGTCGCGATCGTCGGCGATGGCTTCCACCGGACGCTCCACGACAACCATGTTCGCGAGTTGGAGGGGCGTTGCTGGGGCAGAGATGTGGCTTCCGTACATTGCTGGAAGCGCGACTGATGGTCCGACATAATTCAGCGGCAGATAAAGCGTAAAACTGCTGCCCTTACCGGGTATGCTGCGTAACTGAATTTCGCCACCCAACAGGCTGGCGAGCTCGCGGCTGATGGCGAGCCCCAATCCGGTTCCGCCGTACTTACGGCTGGTACTGGCGTCCGCTTGCTGAAAGGCCTCGAAGATGATGCGCTGCTTGTCGAGAGCGATTCCGATTCCGGTATCGGTGACCTCGAAAGCCACCACCGACGCAGCGCCGCTGAGAATGGGGTGATCTTCACTCCAGCCTTTCTCGGCAACTGAGATGGCAAGGCGTACTCCGCCGTGTTCGGTAAATTTGAAAGCGTTCGACAGCAGGTTCTTGAGCACCTGTTGCAGACGTTTGGAGTCGGTGACCAGGCTGCGCGCGAGGCGGGGATCGGACTGCACCTCGAAAGTGAGCCGGCGATTTTCCGCCTCGTGGCGGAACGGCCGACCAACCATTTCGAGCAGGTTGGAGAAGAACACTTCCTCGGCTTCGACCGACACGGTGCCGGACTCAATTTTCGAAAGATCGAGGATGTCGCTGATCAGGTTCAGCAGGTCGGTGCCCGCGCCGTGAATGGTGCGCGCGAATTCAACCTGTTTGGGAGTCAAGTTGTGATCGGGGTTTTCGCCGAGCTGCTGGCCGAGAACGAGAATACTGTTCAGCGGCGTGCGCAGCTCGTGCGACATGTTGGCGAGGAATTCCGACTTGTACTTGGAAGTGAGTGCGAGTTCCTTAGCCTTTTCTTCCAGAGCGCGGCGGGCCTGTTCGATTTCTTGATTCTTGCGCTCGACTTCGACATTTTGTTCGGCCAACTGCTGAGCTTTTTGAGCCAGCTGTTCGTTGGTCTGCTGCAGTTCTTTTTGCTGCGTCTGAAGCTCGGCGGCAAGCTGCTGCGATTGCTTCAGCAGGCCTTCCGTCTGCATCGTGGCCTCAATGCTGTTCAGCACGATGCCGATGCTGGCGGTGAGCTGCTCGAGAAACGCCAGATGCGACGCAGTGAATGCGCTGAGGGAGGCTAATTCGATGACGGCCTTTACGCGGTCCTCGAAGAGCACGGGCAGGACAATTACATTGCGGGGGATGGCCTGGAACAATCCGGAGCGAATGGGAACGGTAGTTTTCGGCAGATCGGAAATGAACAGCCGCTGTTTCTCAGCCGCGCATTGGCCGATGAGTCCTTCGCCGATTCTCAGGCGGCGCAGGTGGCCGTTGTCGCCGTCATCCGCGAAGGCCGACAGCAGCACCATGGTTGCGGACTCTTCGGTCTCCATCTGGTAAATCACACCTTGCTGTGCGTTGACCAGCGGTGCCAACTCGGAGAGCAACATACGGCCTACGGTTGCCAGATCGCGCTGGCCTTGCAACATTCCCGTGAACCGCGCGAGATTGGTCTTGAGCCAGTCTTGCTCGGTGTTGCGGTCGGTGGTGAGGCGGAGGTTGTCGATCATCGTGTTGATATTGTCTTTCAACTCCGCCACTTCGCCGCTGGCTTCCACCTGAATCGAGCGCGTCAGATCGCCCTTGGTAACAGCCGTCGCAACTTCCGCGATGGCGCGGACCTGGTTGGTGAGGTTGTCGGCCAGCAGGTTCACGTTGCCGGTGAGATCTTTCCACGTTCCGGCGGCGCCCGGGACGTTCGCCTGGCCGCCCAAACGGCCTTCCACGCCGACTTCCCGGGCGACCGTAGTGACCTGATCGGCGAAGGTGGCGAGCGTGCCCGTCATGTTGTTGATCGTTTCGGCGAGCGCGGCGACTTCGCCCTTCGCGTTGACGGTTAATTTCTGGGTGAGATCGCCGTTAGCGACAGCGGTCACGACTTTGACGATGCCGCGAACCTGCTCAGTGAGGTTGACGGCCATCACGTTGACGTTGTCGGTGAGATCCTTCCAGGTTCCGGCGACGCCCGGGACTTGCGCCTGTCCGCCGAGCTTGCCGTCGGTACCGACTTCACGGGCCACGCGGGTAACTTCGGCGGCGAACGCGTTGAGCTGATCGACCATCGTGTTGATGGTGTTCTTGAGCTCGAGAATTTCGCCTTTGACGTCGACCGTGATCTTGCGCGACAAGTCACCGCGAGCCACGGCTGTCGTCACTTCGGCGATGTTTCGGACTTGTCCGGTAAGGTTACCGGCCATGGCGTTCACCGAGTCCGTAAGATCTTTCCACGTTCCAGCGACGCCAGGAACGTTGGCTTGTCCACCGAGACGGCCTTCGCTGCCGACTTCGCGGGCGACGCGGGTTACTTCGGCAGCGAACGAGCGCAACTGCTCAACCATCGTGTTGAGCGTTTCTTTGAGCTGCAGGATTTCGCCGCGCACGTCGACGGTGATCTTCTTTGAAAGGTCGCCAGTTGCGATTGCGGTTGCGACTTCGGCGATGTTACGAACCTGGCCGGTGAGGTTGCTGGCCATGAAGTTCACGTTGTCGGTGAGATCCTTCCAGGTTCCGGCGACGCCGGGGACCTGCGCTTGTCCACCGAGCTTGCCGTCAGTGCCGACTTCGCGGGCCACGCGGGTTACTTCCCCAGCGAAAGCGTTGAGCTGGTCGACCATCGTGTTGATGGTGTTTTTCAGCTCAAGAATTTCGCCTTTTACGTCGACCGTGATTTTGCGTGACAAATCGCCGCGAGCTACTGCCGTCGTCACCTCGGCGATGTTGCGAACTTGACCGGTCAGGTTTCCGGCCATGGAGTTGACGGAGTCGGTGAGATCTTTCCACGTACCGGCGACGCCTGGGACGTTGGCTTGGCCGCCGAGGCGACCTTCAGTGCCCACTTCGCGGGCGACGCGCGTTACTTCTCCGGCGAACGCATTGAGCTGATCAACCATGGTGTTGATGGTCTCTTTGAGCAGCAGAATCTCGCCGCTCACGTTGACCGTAATCTTCTTCGATAAGTCGCCGCTGGCAATGGCCGTGGCGACTTCAGCGATGTTTCGGACCTGGCCTGTCAGGTTGCTGGCCATAGAGTTGACCGAGTCGGTGAGATCTTTCCAGGTCCCGCCGACGCCGGGCACGAGGGCCTGTCCGCCGAGTTTGCCGTCAGTGCCTACTTCGCGGGCCACGCGCGTGACTTCCGACGCGAAGGAGCGCAGCTGGTCGACCATCGTATTCATTGTGTCTTTGAGCTCGAGAATTTCTCCCTTCACGTCGACCGTGATCTTGCGCGACAAATCGCCGCGAGCCACGGCCGTAGCCACTTCAGCGATGTTTCGCACCTGGCCTGTCAGGTTGTTGGCCATGAAGTTGACGTTGTCGGTGAGATCTTTCCAGGTTCCAGCGACACCGGGGACTTGCGCCTGTCCGCCAAGCTTGCCTTCGGTGCCGACTTCGCGGGCCACACGCGTGACTTCTCCGGCGAAGGCGTTGAGCTGATCGACCATCGTGTTGATGGTGTCTTTGAGTTCGAGAATTTCTCCCTTCACGTCGACCGTGA
>Ga0209006_10002164_pt1 | contig 17896 bp, 18 predicted proteins | sample JacPin_JW_Ref_O2_FD_188567 | JGI IMG/M metagenome (GOLD analysis project Ga0209006, IMG submission 188567) | Forest soil microbial communities from Algoma, Ontario, Canada - Jack Pine, Ontario site 1_JW_Ref_O2 (SPAdes) (version 2) | ecosystem: Environmental > Terrestrial > Soil > Boreal... | reverse complement strand
GTTTTCATCAAGAATCTCCTTTGCGCGAGAGGACTTGGGACATTCTACACCCTGGTCCTGTTACACTGACCCGCAAGGTGCACAGACTCTCGAGATTTGTTCTTGCGCTGGCGGGACCGCTAATGATGGCCCCCTCTGCATCGCCGGCCGATCGCGCGAAGGTGATCCTCCTGGGCTCGGGCACGCCGATCCCGGATCCGTCCAGCTCCGGCCCGTGTGTTGCCGTGGTGGTCAACGGCCAAGCGTATCTTTTCGACGCAGGCCCCGGTGTCGTTCGCCGCGCGCAAGCAGCCGCCGAGAAGTTCGGAATCGCCGCGCTCGATGCCACGAACCTCACGCGTCTGTTCATCACGCACCTCCACTCCGACCATACGCTCGGATATCCGGATCTCATGCTCACTCCGTGGGTGGTGGGCCGTGGACGTCCGTTCGAGGTCTACGGTCCCGTGGGCATGGCGGCGATGACCGAACATCTGAAGGAAGCCTATGCCGCCGATATCCAGGTCCGCACGGAGGGTCCCGAGGGCCTGAGCAGGCGCGCTCTGGCCGTGAATGTCCATGAAATTTCCAACGAGATCGCCGCCGCCGGACCGGTATACCGCGATGCGAACGTCACGGTGCGCGCCTTTTTGGTTCCCCATGGTACCTGGCCTCAGGCTTTTGGCTACGCGATCGATGCCGCGGGCCGATCGATTGTCATCTCCGGAGATACCGCCCCCAGCGACGCAATCCTCGAAGCATGCAAGGAGTGCGACGTTCTGGTGCACGAAGTGTATTCAGCGGATCGCTTCGATCTGGTCTTCGGGGCGCGACGCGGGCAGTATCATGCGACGTTTCACACCTCCACCAAGCAGCTCGCCGAACTGGCATCGAAGGCCAAGCCGAAGCTACTGGTGCTGTATCACCAGTTGTACTTTGGACGCCAGGAAGACGTGGACCTCGAAAAGGAAATCCGCCGGACCTACACAGGCCCGGTTGTGAACGGCCGGGATCTTACGGTTTACTGACGCCGGCGGACAGGAACCCGAGGATCGCTTTCATCAGCCGCTCATTTTGATCGGTGGTGAAGAGGAATTGCGCATGCGCCGATCCATTGAGTAGCAGCATCTCCTTGGGCTGCGGAGCTTTTGCGAATTGTTCCTTCACCTGAGGCGTGATCGGATCGCCCTCGGCCGTCGCATAAAGTTTCGGCACAGCGATTCGTTCCGGGTTCTCGATCGGCACGGGCGCCAATAAAATCAGGCGATCGATCATGCCGGGCTTGCCTTTGACGGCCGCATTCGCCGACGCGCCTCCGCCCATGCTCGCGCCGATCACCGCGACAGTCTTCGCTCCATGACCGCGAAGGTAGGTGGCCCCGGCGAGCACGTCGAGATACATCTCATCGCGCGGCGATTGAGACTTGGGTCCACCGTGGGACTTGCCGTAGCCCCGGAAATCGATGGCCGCAACGCGGTACCCTTCTTTCGCCAACTGGACCGCCTGCTCTTTCCAACTCGCCTTGTCGAACTTCATGCCATGGGCCAGCACCACGCCGCGGTCTCCAGCGCCATATAGATCGGCATAAACAACACCGCCGTCCTCAGTGGGGAAGGAGACTTCCTCCGAACTCGCGAAAAGAGCTGCCATGGTGGATACCCCCAAAAACAGTTTGATCATCATATCGCGCTCCTCTCGTCAGACACTCATCCTAATCCTGTCTCCTCTGAGCCGCCATGCGTAAGCATGCGGATAGACGCGAGCATTTCCGCCAACAAAATCGCTGGATATCTCACTATTGGTGGACTTACCCGCCGGATATCGCCGTCGAACTCGTGATGCGGTGCTCGCCGCCGTGTTCCAGCCAGTTTGCACAATCAGGCGTCAGCTCCCTTTCGACGGCGGCACGGCATTGCTCCAGTTCCGCCTCGGTGAGCACGCCCTGCCATCGCCCGTTCGTGCCCTTGTTCATGAACGTCTTCGCGCCTTCGCGAAACAAGTCGTTCACCTCCGGCATGATCGCGCCGAAGTTCTCTTTCATGCCATTAAAAGAGATTCGCTCCAGTATCCCGGGGAGAAGCTTTTCGTCAATTGTGATGTCGAGGTGCTTCGCAATCCGGCGAATTTCCCGCTCGGGATCCTCAAGTAAATCCGCGAAGTGAACCAGATGGATGTTGGGCAAGTGGCGGAAGTCCCACCAGGTCTGCGCGTGGTGCAGATGGGACCAATAGGGGAAGCCCGAACTCTCCCACGGGAACCAACTCTTTTCGATCCACCCTGGGAACATCTCATGCAGATCCTTAAAGTCCACCGGATACACACGGCCAAGCGCCGCCGCGCGCTCCTGGGACATCGCCTTCAGCCCGTCCGAGTAGCCGGAGTGGTGATTCCAGATCGACATGAAGACGTCTCGCACGTCCCGGCCTACCACAACGTAGCGCGCGGTCTCGAAATACGGCAGACCGTCGAGCGCCAGATGGGTCTTGATGAAGCGCCGATGCGTCTGGGCCTCAAGCGCCTGGGAGATCTGCTCGAGCGGAGGAATCGCCATGTCCAGCCACGGCGACATCACGCTCACTGGCGCCGGGAACACCCCATCCTGGAATATCAGATTCGCCACGATGGTTTGCATCCAGGTTGTGCCCGTCTTGTACGACGTCGAGATCACGATGTCCCCCGGACGATGGTTGTAAACCTGCCATCGAGAGCTGTCGATTACGACGTGGTTCGTGTATTCATGTAGCTTCTTGGGCAACTCTGAAATCATTAGATTCCTTTCAGTCCCATTAACGTTCCTGATCGATCTGCCACCGGAAATTCTCCGCGCTCTCATACGCGGCGGCTGCTTCGTCCCCGCCGGCTATGCCACTCCAGCAGTTTCGCAACGCCCCTAAGATTCGGCTCACCCGGTCATGTTCAGCAACCCGGCGAGGGAGTACTCTCGCAAAACTCGACGGCCGAAACCGCGCCATTCCGGCCCTTTGCACAAATTTCCATTCTTGGCGTCTCGGGACTACGCGATTATACATCAAGGCCTCACGTCATGCCGGAGTCCTGCAATTCCTGATTCCGAGACCGGAGTCATGCAACTAGTCTCCCGTCCCCGAAGTTCGAAGCAAAACTCGTCGAAGTCCTTTCACGCGAACGCGCAGAGCCCGCCAAGGTTTTTCCTGGTGTGCTTTGCGTGCTCTGCGCCTTTGCGTGAGATATGGGTACTTGACTTGTCACGAACCACTGGGACAAGAGACGAGGCATCACTGACACACCGGATTCGGAAGGCAATGAGAAAACCCGGAAGTAATCGGAAAATTTGGCGGGGACGACGGGGTTCGAACCCGCGACCTCCGACGTGACAGGCCGGCGCTCTAACCAAACTGAGCTACGTCCCCGCTGGGCGTCACTTCGGTCAGCTACTAAAATATCACAGCTGATCGCCCGAGGTAATATGGGAGGCAGTGAAAATTACTGCCATAGATACATTCATTGCGGGTAATCCCTGGAAAAATTGGCTTTTTGCCCGTGTTTCTACCGATGAAGGCCTTCACGGTGTAGGCGAAGGGACGCTCAACTACTTCGGCCGCACGGTGGAAGCCGCGATCCATGAACTTTCGCCGCTGATTGTTGGAATGGACCCATTCCAAGTTGAGATGATCAGCCAGAAACTCATCCGCGACGTTTATTCCGAGGGCGCGCAGATCCATATGTGCGCAGTCTCCGCGATTGAAATCGCGCTGTGGGATATCATCGGCAAGGCGACGAATCAGCCCATCTATAATTTGTGGGGCGGCCGATGCCACGAAAAGCTTCGCGCGTATGCCAACGGCTGGTATCGAGGCCCGCGCACTCCGGAAAGCTTTGCGGAGAAAGCGAAGATCGTTGCCGGGCGAGGCTACACAGCGCTGAAATTCGACCCGTTCGGCAGTAACTGGCGCATGCTGCCGCGCGACGAATTCGATCTGAGTCTCGACATCATCACCGCGGTTCGCGACGCAGTCGGCGCGCAGGTCGATCTGCTGATCGAAGGACATTGCCGCTTTAACGTAGCCACAGCCGTCGAGTTCGCGATGGCGATGCATCATTTGCGGCCAGCGTGGTTCGAGGAGCCGGTGCCGCATACCAACATCATGGCGATGGTGGAGGTGGCACGCCGCAGTCCGGTGCCGATCGCGACCGGTGAAAGCCTCTCGAGCAAGCAGCAATTTGCCGATCTCCTCCAACACAACGCCGTCAGCATTCTGCAGCCGGAACCGCTGAACCTCGGCGGATTGTTCGCCACTCGCAAAATCGCCGATATGGTGGATGCGCATTACGGCGTGATCGCACCGCACAGCGCGCAGGGGCCGATCTGTTCGGCTGCGTGTGTGCAGTTGAACGCATCGCTGCCGAATTTTTTTATCCACGAAATTTTTGATGAATTCAATGAGCCCTGGGAGAAGCACATCGTGACTCATCCGGTCGAGGTTGTTGACGGTTACATAAAGGTGCCGGAGACGCCTGGGCTAGGGACGGATTTGAATCTCGAGGAGATCGCGAAACACCCGTATCAGCAGGAAAATTCGCTGCCGTTGTTCAAGCAGGGCTGGGAGCGGAGGTCTTCTAAGTAGATTTTCGCCGTCCAAACGGATTGATCTTGCCCTGCTCGTCTCGGAGCAGGCATGTCCCGATGTATTGCTGGCGGGAACGCGCCGCGACCAGGTCGTGATACACGAACGCTCCCTTCACGAAGAAGTGGCAGACCGCTGCCCGACGCGACAATTGCATCTCCCGGCGAGCCGACCCGCCATGCAAAAGATTCGCGTGCCAGATTAATACGTAGCCTTTGCGAGCGTGGAAATAGTGGGGCTCGATCTGACTCTTCGCGATGAGCTCTTGAATCCGAGGCTCGTATCGCGCGTGATAGGGCGCATAGCCTTCGCGCCCAAAATCGGCCTCAGTGATATCGACGTCTTTGCTGAACAGATAAGGCAGCTTGTGGCTGCCGGGATAGTAGACCAACGGTCCACAGTCGGGATGAATGTCCTCAAACGCAATCCAGGCGGCGGTCAAGTAACCGAGCGGATACGTCGTCATGTGGATCGAATCGGAATGGACACCTTGCTGCGACCCTTTATGCGACGCGATCGTTTGCAGAGTCTTCGGCTCATGACCCATCAGCAACCGAATCCATTCTAGAAGTCCAGGATGCTTAAGGATTCGGCAGAACGCGGATACCTTCTTGTGCGGATTGAGAAAGCGGCCGGGATAGGGATCGTTGTCCGCAGCAGGTTCGGGCGCGAGCGTGATCCTGCCTTTGCGAATCGCCTCTTCATAGCCGGACCATACGATGTCCAGCGTGGCGTCGTCGAAAAGCTTCGGAATCACGATGTAGCCGTTTCGCGACCAATTACTGCACTGCTCCGCTTGTCCCTCCGTGATCTCTCCGGCTGCAAGTTTGGACTCGATCGACTCAAGAGCGTTGGGTTGATCGAGCCAGGGATACGGCCCGGAGTAGGGAAAATGCTCAGCCCGAAAGGAGGGCAGTTTCGAGAGGTTAACGGACTGGTCGGCGATCCATCGGCTTGCCATGCGCGCTCCAAATCCCTCTTCACAGTATCCCAAAGAAGCGTGGGATTTCTGCTATTCTTTAATTGGATGTGTTTCCTGCCTCCGCGTCAGCGGATGTTCTGCAAGGTTCCCCGCCCTCGTCTTGTGCTTAAATCCAAATCCCTCGAATGAAGTCCAACGTACAGATTAGCCGCGGCATTGAATCGCTGTTCGGGACGAGGGATGAGAATATTCGTCTGATTGAAGACGGACTGAAAGTCCGGACGCGCCTGCTCAACGACTGTTTGGAGATCGAAGGTGAGGACGACGCCGTGGCTCGAGCGTCATCGATTCTTAACGATTATGCGGCGCTGGTCAAAGAGGGCCACGTTTTTCACAACGGAGATCTAAATAGTTTTTTGCGCGTCGTGACAGCGGATTCGGAAACCACTTTGCGAGGGCTGGTCGATAGCGGCAAACAGCGCAGCTTCGGCAAGAAGATCGTCGCGCCGAAGACCATGACCCAGCGGCGCTACGTCGACGCGATTGAGCGCAACGATCTGGTGTTCGGTATCGGTCCCGCGGGCACTGGAAAAACTTATCTGGCCGTCGCGATGGCGGTTTCGGCATTGCTGTCGAAGCGCGTCACGCGCATCATCCTCACTCGTCCGGCAGTCGAAGCCGGAGAGAAACTGGGCTTCCTGCCGGGTTCTCTGCAAGAGAAGGTCGATCCGTATCTGCGTCCTCTCTACGACGCGCTCTACGATATGCTCGATCCTGAAAAAGTGAAGATGCTGCTGGAGCGCAATACGATCGAAGTCGCGCCTCTGGCATTCATGCGCGGCCGCACCTTGAGCGACGCGTTCATCATCATGGATGAGGCGCAAAACTCGACTCCGGAACAAATGAAGATGGCTCTCACTCGGCAGGGTTTTAACTCGAAGATGGTGGTCACGGGCGATACTACCCAGATCGATCTGCCCGGGGGCTTGCGCAGCGGATTGATTGAAGTGGTGGATATTCTGCGCGGCGTGGAAGGAATCAGCTTCGTGCAGTTCGACGACAAAGACGTGGTGCGTCACAGTCTCGTCCAGAAAATCGTGCGTGCCTACGAACGATACAACGAAACGATCGGCGCCAATCGGCAGTTATCGCTGAAACTTTCCGATCCTGCCGCGGAGCCCACCTTGACCGAGCGCACATCACCTGACCGCATGCCTGGTGACCGCATGCCCGGTGACCGCATGCCCGGTGACCGCATGCCCGGTGGCCGCATGCCTGATGACCGCCTGCCTGGTGACCCCATGCCTGGCGAAGCGCCGGCCGCCTAAGGGCGATCATGTCCCCAGACGATCCTCATTTATTGTTCCGTCATTCGTCGCGCCGCGTGCGGCGAACGCCTTTGCGCGATTTCTTGACGGAGCTTCAACAGCGAGTAGCACGGGGTCGCTCGGTGACCTGCCTCATCACGACCGATACGGAATTGCGGCGACTGAATCGCCGGTTCCGCGGGAAAGACTATGCGACGGACGTGTTGTCATTTCCCCCGGATGAGATGGCCATTTCGCTCGATCGCGCCGCGGCGCAGGCCAAGGAACTCGGCCATTCGATCGAAGCCGAGCTGCGCATCCTGATGCTGCACGGTCTGCTGCATCTATGCGGCATGGATCACGAGAGCGATTCGGGCGAAATGCAGCGCGTGGAGACTCGATGGCGCAAAGAGTTCGGACTGCCCTCCGGCTTGATCGAGCGTGCCCTATGATGATGCTGCTGATAGTGCTCGCGTGCCTGACGGCTATCGTCGTTACGCTGGTCACCTGTTTGCAGGTTTTATATCTGGAATCTTTGCGCATCCGGGCACGCGAGTTGCCGGCCCTTCAATTTTTCAAGGAGACGCTGGAGGCGAAGGTGGGAATCGAGACGGAGCGGGGCTCACTAGCGTTTTCACTGGTAAAGCACATCGGCCTTGCGATCATCGGATGCCTGGCGATGGCGGCGGCGATCCAGGCGCAAAATACTCTGGGCGAGTCTCTCGCCATCGCATCTCTGACTGCCGCATTTTACACGGTCGTCGGGACCTATATCGTTCCGCAACTTTTCTACCGCCGCAGCAGCGCACACTTTCTGGTGCTGGTCATTCCCATGTTTCGCGCGGCTCTGCTCGCCGTGACGCCCCTTCTGTGGGCGCTGGAGTTTTTACAATCGCTGTTTGAGTTAGGCAATCCGCGGACACAAGTAGAGCCCACGCGTCCGGAAGAACATATCGAAGCGCTGATTTCGGCGGGTGAAGAAGAAGGCATCATCGAAAAAGGCGACCGCGAGCTGATCCAATCCGTAGTGGCGTTCGGCGATAAGACGGTGCGCGAAGTGATGACGCCTCGTCCCCGTATCGTATCGATTCGCGAGGATGCATCGCTGGAGGAAATGCGTCAGCTCGTGATCCATGAACAGTTTTCGCGCATCCCTGCTTACGATGGATCGATCGACCAGATAACCGGATTCGTTCATGTCCGCGATATGTTCGAGCTTAACGACGAGCAGCGCGCCGGCCGCAAAGTGCGCGATATCATGCGCCCCATCCGCGCCGTCCCCGAGTCCAAGCCCGTGAACGACCTGATGCGTGAAATGCAGGAAGAAGGCGCGCACATGGTCGTCGTCGTCGACGAGTACGGCTCGACCGCGGGAATCGTCACCATGGAAGATATGGTGGAGGAGATCGTCGGCGAGATTCACGACGAGCATGAACCGGACCGGGACTTCCGTGAGGATCCCGACGGCAGCTTTGTCGTCAGCGGCAGCTTCGACCTGGGCCGCTTGCGCGAGCTCCTCGATTTTCATCCACAGGATGATACGGAATCGACCACCGTAGGAGGGCTCATTACCGAGTGGCTCGGTCACGTTCCCATAGTCGGCGAAGAGACCGAGCGCGAGGGAATCAAGATCAAGGTTCTGGCGGCGAATCATCTGCGCGTGGATCAAGTACGCGTGGCGAAAGCAGCAGTGAAATAACAAAAAATGAAGAGTGGATTTGCATCGATTCTCGGCCGCCCCAACGCGGGTAAGTCGACCCTGTTGAATGCCATGCTAGGCCAGAAACTCGCCATCGTCACCTCGAAGCCGCAAACGACGCGCACTTCGATTCAAGGCGTGGTGACAGCGGACGATTATCAGATCGTATTTGTCGACACGCCGGGAATTCACCGGTCGAACACCCTGATGAACAAGCGCATGATGGACACGGTGCGTGCCTCCGCCTCGGCCGACGTCGTTCTATTCCTGATCGATGTTCTCGAGCCGTTCAGCGATGAGGACGCACACGCGATCGATCTGGTAAAGAAGATCGAAGCTCCGGCGATCGCCGTTCTTAATAAGGTAGACAAGCTGCACGACAAGCCGCAATTGTTGGCGCTGATCGAACGCCTTAGTGCGTTGCACCAGTTCGCCGAATTCATCCCCATTTCCGCAATGAAAGGCACCGGCGTCGATACACTTCTAAAGGAAATCGTAAAGCGGCTCCCCGAAGGCGAGGCGCTGTATCCCGAGGACCATCTTACCGACCAGCCTTCGCGCTTTCTCGCAGCCGAAATCTTGCGCGAAAAAATTCTGCATCACACGCAGCAGGAAGTGCCGCACGCAACGGCCGTGATGATCGATACCTGGGTGGAAACGCCGACCCTTCTGAAGATTGCCGCCACGATTTACGTGGAGAAGCAAGGGCAGAAGGCGATCCTGATCGGGGTGGGCGGCGCTGGGTTGAAACGAATCGGGACTCTGGCCCGTTATGAAATGGAAAAAGCATTTGAGCGCAAGATATTTCTCGAGACCTTCGTCAAGGTGAAACCAAACTGGCGCCAGGATCCGGAATTCCTCGCCGCGATCGATTGGCGAAGCATGTCCGGACGATAGCTGTGTCAGGATTATATATATGAACCGCCTCCTCTCTTTTCTCCTCGCGGCTTTCCTGATGATTCCGATATTGGCCGCTCAACCACCCACCCAAGCTCCGGCGCCCGTAAAACACACCGACGATGATCGCATTTACGACGAAGTTCGCCGCAAGCTCGCTAATGATCTGGATGTGAAAGGCGCGGGCATCGAAGTCGCAGTGAAAAGCGGTGCGGTAACGCTGAGTGGGAAGGTTCACACCGAACACGCCAAAGAGAAAGCCGAAAAACTCACCAAGAAGACCAAGGGCGTGACCAGCGTGGTGAATAATCTCGTCGCAACAGAGAGCGAGAAATAGATTCTAATCTCCCGTCACTCGTCGGAGTCTTTTCACGCAAAGGCGCGGTGCACGTCAAGGTTTTTCCTGGTTGTTCTTTGCGTGCTCTGCGCCTTTGCGTGAAAAAATGGGTTCTTGACTTATGTCACGGACCATTGGGACAGGAGACCAGCAGGCTGCTGAAAAAACGAAAGAAATGGTTGGCCGCTGATTAAAGCAGAGGCCTTGCCGTCTTTGAATCAGCGTTCATCAGCTGGTCGTCCTTCCGTTAATGCCGGAAATGCCGCACTCCGGTAAATACCATCGCCAGACCTAATCGGTCGGCCGCTGCAATGACGTCCGCGTCCCTCACCGATCCTCCCGGCTGAATCACCGCCGTAATGCCGTGTTTCGCCGCTTCCTCCACCCCGTCGGCGAACGGGAAATATGCGTCCGATGCCACAACGGTGCCCGCTAACGGCAACACCGCCTTCATCGCTCCGACCTTCACGGAATCCACACGGCTCATTTGTCCCGCGCCCACACTCACCGATTGTCCGGCCCGCGCATAGACGATCGCGTTCGATTTCACGTGCTTGCAGATTTTCCAACCGAACTCCAGCGCCGCCCATTCTTTCTCAGTCGGCGGGCGCTTCGTTTTTACTTCGGCCTCGGCGCGAACCAGACGATGAATGTCCGGCGTCTGCACCAGGTATCCACCCGTAATCGATTTCATCACCGGTTCGAGCGGCGACGCGGTGACTCGTAACAGGCGCAAATTCCTTTTCCCCTCGAGGATCTTCAGCGCGCCCTCGGAATAGCCCGGCGTCGCGATCGCTTCAATAAATGTTTTCGCAATCTCGTTCGCCGTGTCTATATCAAGCTCCCGATTGAACGCCAGCACTCCACCGTAAGCAGATACGGGATCGGCTTCGAATGCCCGCAGGTAGCTCTCGGCAAGCGTTGAGCTTTCCGCGCATCCGCATGGATTCGTATGCTTGATAATCGCGGAAGCAGGTCCGTCGAACTCGCCGATCAACTGCCATGCGGCGTCGAGATCCACCAGGTTGTTGTAGGAAAGTTCCTTGCCATGCAGTTGCTCGGCTCCGGCGATTCCGGTTTTTCCGTTCCCATAGAGCGCCGCCGATTGATGAGGATTCTCGCCGTAGCGCAATGCAATCGAGCGCGGAGCGCGAATGTCGAGCATCGCCGGCAGTGGCTCATTCGTGGGTGGAATTTCGGCGAGACGCGCTGAGACCGCTCGGTCGTAAGCGGCAGTGGTCGCGAACGCTTTCTTCGCAAGATCCCAGTGCGTGTCGCGCGAAAGCGAACCATCGTTCGCGCGCAGCTCTTCAACCAACGCGGCATAATCGGAACTCGACGTGACCACCGCCACGTCCTGATAATTCTTGGCCGCCGCCCGGATCATCGTAGGACCACCAATATCGATGTTCTCGATCAGCTCCGCGAGCGGCGCGTCGGGCTTCGCAGCGATTTTTTCGAACTCATAGAGGTTCACGCAGACTAGGTCGATCCTCGGAATTCCATGAGCCTCAATCGCCTTCATGTGCTCCGGCCTGGAGCGCATCGCCAGGATCCCCCCCGCGATACGCGGGTGAATGGTCTTAACCCGCCCGTCGAGCATCTCTGGAAATTCCGTTACACTGGCAACCTCGCGCAGAGGTGAGATTCCAGCGTCTTTCAAAACTCGATAGGTTCCTCCCGTGGAAATAATCTCGACGCCCAGCGCCGTAAGCGCGCGTGCGAATTCGACGATACCGGTCTTGTCAGTGACGCTCAATAGAGCGCGTTCGATCCGAGACATAATATTTTGATTAATTACCGCGAGCCTTCGCTACCTCGGCCAGGAACTGCCGCGCGCGTTCCTCGAACACTTCGTAGTGGCCCTCGCTAATCGTCTTTGCGTCGATCAGCTCCGCGCCCACCGCAACCGCCGCGGCGCCCGCTCGTAGAAAATCCGCCGTAGTTGCAAGGCTGACGCCGCCGGTCGGCACCATTTCGATGTGCGGCAGAGGAGCTTTCAGCGACTTGATATATTTCGCGCCGCCCAGCGCCCCGCACGGGAATACCTTCACGCAATCCGCGCCCGCTTCCCAGGCAGCGACGATCTCAGTCGGGGTCAACGCGCCCGGCATAATAATTTTCGAATATCGCTTCGCCATCTCGATGGTTTTCAAATTGAGCGCGGGAGTAACGAAGAACTGCGCCCCTGCCAACATGCAAATCCGGGCCGTCTCAGGATCCAGCACCGTGCCCGCGCCCAGCACCAGCTTGTCGCCGAACGTGTCCGCCAGTTTTTCAAGGGCTTTGATCGCACCGGGAACAGTCATCGTAATCTCCGCCGCGCGAATTCCGCCCCGATACACCGCCTCGATGGCCAGAACTGCGCTCTCTGCGCTGGATGTGCGAACCACGGGCACCACCCCGATATCGAGAATGGAGCGAAGAATCAGGTCTCTATGCATTTTCTTTTAGTGTACCCTCAGAAGTTATGCGACTCGTAACTTTCCGCCACGGAGGCAGTGGTGCAACCGTCGGCGTCTTGAATAAAAACAAGGTAACCAGCCTGGGCTCTGACAAAAGCATGACCATGCTCCAAGTGATCTTCTCCGGAGCCGTTCCCGCGCCGGTTGGCGAATCCTTCGATCTATCGTCGGTCACTCTTCTCGCGCCGATTCCTCGTCCCCCGAAATTTATCTGCGTTGGCCTCAACTATCGGGACCATGCGATTGAATCGAACATGGCGATCCCGAAAGTGCCCACCATCTTTAGTAAGTTCTCCAACGTCGTGATCGGCCCGGGCGAAAACATCGTGCTTCCGAAAGAATCGACGCAGCCTGATTACGAGGCCGAATTCGCCGTTGTCATCGGACCCGGCGGCCGCCGCATTTCCGCAGCCAACGCAATGGATCACGTTTTCGGATATACCATCGTCAACGATGTCAGCGCCCGCGATTTGCAACTGGCAACCACGCAGTGGCTGATGGGAAAGACGTGCGACACCTTCGCGCCGATGGGCCCTGCGATCGTGACGAAGGATGAGATCGCCGACCCGCATGCGCTCGATATTTCGTTGGAAATCGGGGGCGAGATACTGCAACAATCCAATACTCGCGAGCTGATTTTCCGCATTCCCGAATTGATCGAATTTATCTCCAGTGTCCTGACACTTGAGCCAGGTGACATTATTTCCACCGGCACGCCCGCCGGCGTAGGTTTCGCGCGCAAGCCCCCGCGCTATTTGAAGGGTGGCGATGAGTGCATCGTCCGCGTTCAGGGCCTGGGCGAGCTCCGAAATCCCGTCCTTGCAGAGAGATAAAGAGCTGGGCAGAGAGATCAATCACTGGCCGAAAAGCACCATTTTCGCGTGAAATGAGCCAGCAACCCGCATAATCAGCCCCGCATCTTTAGTAGTGGAGGTTGAGAAATAAGAACATGCGGCGGTCACAGTTGATATTGGTTGCGGGGATGTTCCTGGCGGCAGTATCGACCCCTGTTTGGGCCGATACGCCAGCGCGTCCTGGAACCGTGAATTACGTCGAAGGGCAGGCGGCCACGGGCGGCCAGGGTCTCGACGCGAAGTCGGTAGGAGTAGAACTCGGCGAAGGCCAATCCATCACCACTCTAAATGGTAAGGCGGAAATTCTTTTAACTCCCGGCGTCTTCTTGCGCCTGGGTCCGAACAGTTCGGCGAAACTGGTTGCAGCCGGCTTGGCGGATACCCAAGTCCAGCTCGATCAAGGACACGCCATGATCGAGGTCGATGAAATCTTCCCCCAGAATCACCTGAGGGTGCTGCAAGGCGGCTTCGCGATTGAGTTGCAGAAGAAGGGTTTGTACGACTTCGATGCAGCCGAGCACCAGGTTCGCATATTCGACGGCGAAGCGGTTACCACCAATGGCTCGCATCGCATCGAATTGAAATCTGGACATGAACTGAACGTCGCCTCCACGGGTGACGTGAAACCCCACGGCTTCGATAAGAAGAACTTCGAGGGCGATCTCTACAATTGGAGCCGCCTGCGTTCTTCCTACTTAGCCGAAGCGAATATCGGCCAGGCGCGCACGTACGTCAGCGGTCCTGGATTCTGGGGTGACGGTTGGTATTGGAACCCCTGGTATAGCGCGTACACCTTTATCCCAGGTGACGGATTCTTCTACAACCCGTTCGGATGGGGCTTCTACTCGCCCTTTTTCGTAGGCCGGGCCCCGTTCTTCGGTTTCTACGGCGGCGGATATAGAACGTTCGTCCACTACGCTCCTCCGGCGGCCTTTGTAAACGGATACCACGGAGCCGTTGGTTATCGCGCCGGAGTTCCGGCAGGCGGTTACAGATCGGCCGCTCCAGCCTTCCGAGGCGGATTCAGCGGCGGCGGCGGATTCCATGGTGGCCGCCGGTAAATCTTGAGTACAGTTTCCTCCGACCGCGAAAGGCGCGCAAGCAGGCTAATAAACCTCTTGCGCGCTTTTTATTTTTAGGAGCTTCCGATCAGGATTCCAGTGATCAGCACCAGCACCCCGCCAACGCCGACCTGGAACGCAGCCGAATACCACGGCGTGTCCATATAGCGGTGCCGAATGTAGCTTATCAGCGCGAGCTCAATTGCAACCACAATCCCCGCGATTCCGGTCGCGATCCGAAAATCGTGAATCAAGTAAGGAAGCGTATGGCCGATCCCGCCCGCCGTAGTCATCAGTCCGCACACGGTACCCCGAATCAGTGGACGCCCGCGCCCGGTCAGCGATCCGTCGTCCGACAAAGCCTCTGCGAATCCCATGGAAATCCCGGCGCCCACTGAAGCCGCGAGGCCCACCAGGAATGCGTCCCAGCTATTCTTAGTCGCGAATGCCGCGGCAAATACCGGTGCCAGCGTCGATACGGAACCATCCATCAATCCCACCAGGCCCGGTTGAATCACCTGTAACAGAAACAGCTTTTGAGCGCCCGCATCTTCTGCCGCGCGCGAGTGCTCGTCCAAATGCTTCTCTTCCATCGACCCCGCAGTCCGCTGATGCTTACGTTCCGCCTCCTCCAGATCCCCCAGCAGCTTTCGCGTCGATGTGTCCGTAACCTTTTGGAGCGCCTTAAGGTAAAACTGCCGCGTCTCCATTTCCATCAATTCAGCATGTTTGCGAACGGCCTTGATTCCCAACGGCCGGGTGAGCCATATAGATCTTCGACGGACAAATCCGGAAACGTCCTCGCGCCGAACGAGCGGAATATGGTCGCCAAAACGCTTTTTATAAAGCTCGAAAAGACTGGCGCGATGCTCGGATTCCTCGACCTGCATCTCCTCGAAGATTTTTGCCGACGCTGGATAGTCGGCGCGCAGCCCATCCGCAAAATCGCCGAAGATGCGCGCGTCCTCTTCCTCAAGAGAAATCGCCAAGGCGAGAATCTCGCGTTCGGTCAGGTCCTTGAAGCGCTTCGCCATGTCTATTTAGCATAGTTCGCGAGAGGTCCGCCTCGCCCTAAGAGTTGCGAGCCTTGACTTGTAAGTGAGTACTTACTTACAATAGTCGAGTGCCTTCCACTACCCATCGCCTTTCTTCCGTCGACCGCCGCCGGCAGTTGATCGAAGCCGCCATGGACCTGTTCTCGCGGAAAGGCTTCGCCGGCACCACCACGAAAGAGATCGCGTTAGCCGCCGGAGTTTCCGAGGCGATCATCTTCCGCCACTTCGCAACCAAGCGCGATCTGTACACCGCCATCATCGAGCACAACATCCACTCCGCCGAAGCCAGGGAAGTGCTGGCCGGCATCGACGCCTGCATGAAGCGCCGCGACGATGAGGGTTTGTTCCGCCTGATCGCGCGGGAGATGATCGAGGAACATCGCAGGGATGCCCGTTTCGAGCGGCTCATGCTGCACGCGAGCCTTGAAGGCCACGAACTCGCCACGATTTACCGGCGCGAATTTGGACTGCCCATCTTTGCCACGCTGCGCGCCTATCTGGATCGCCGCCAGCGTTCCGGCGCCCTGCGGCATATCGACTCCGGGGCGATGATCGTCGCGATCGCCGGCATGGCGCACTACTACGCGATCAATGCCGAGAACGCGAATCCCGGAGGCATAAAACTGAAAGACGATCAGATCGTGGAGGCCTTCACCCGCATCATGATGGACGGCATCCGCGGACCCAAACGAGAGAAGAAATCAAAATGAAACCCGTAGCGTTGTTCTTAATACTTGGCGCATCCTTCTTCGATGCCGCGTGCAGTTCGAAACCGACGGCCGAAGCATCGTCCACCGCTGCCGCACCGAAGGTCGTCGCCGTTTCCAGCGCCCCCGCCGTCCTCCGCCAAGTGTCCGCCGGCTTCGAAGAGACCGGATCCTTTGTCGCCGACGAATCCTCCGATATAGCTCCCGGAGTCCCCGGGCTGGTCATTGCGACGCCCGTCAACGTTGGCGATTTCGTCAAACAAGGGCAGGTGATTTGCGAGCTCGATCATCGCGACGCTCAGCTTCGGCTCGACCAGATGCGTTCCCAGCTCGACGAAGCTACGGCCTCCGTCCGCCAGGCCCAATCGCGCATCGGCCTGAATGCGAATCGGACGTTTGACGCGAACCTGGTCCCCGAAGTGGCCGCCGCGAAGGCCGGTTACGAATCGGCGCAGGCGCAAGCTCGTCTCGCCGCCGCCGATGCCAAGCGCTACGAAAATCTGGTGAAAACCGGCGACGTTTCCCAGAGCGCTTTCGAAAAAGCCCACACCCAGCAGGAGACGGCCGACGCCCAGGCCAACGCTGCGAAGCAGCAGTATGAAGCCGCTCTCAACGCTGCGCGGCAAAGTTACGGCGCGGTCGAAACCTCGCAGGCATCGCTCGAATCGATGCGTGCGCAGCTCGCGCAGGCCGAAAAAGGCCTGGCCGATACCACCATTCGCGCTCCTTTCGATGGCTACATTTCAGCGCGCCCTGTAGCCGCCGGAGAGCACGTCGCCGTGACCGACAAAATCGCGACCATCGTGCGCGTCGGTACCATGAAGCTTCAACTGCAGACACCGGAGCAGCGCAGTGCGCGCGCCACCATCGGCATGACCGTGATCGCCCGCGTCTCGGCATTCCCCGATCGCGATTTCCAAGGCAAGGTGTCGGCGATTAATCCTTCAGTCGATCCCAATTCTCGAGCCTTCATTCTCGAAGCGCACTTTAATAATCCGAAAGCCGAGCTACGTCCCGGAATGTTTGCGACCGCGCGAGTGCTTCTCCCCGGACTCGAAGACGCCGTATTCGTTCCGCGCTCCGCCGTGATTCATGACCGCACCACCGATGCCAATCAGGTCTACGTGATAGAAAATCCCGTTGGCATCAACGTCGCTCACCTGCGCGTCGTCCTGACTGGCGAAACCGACGGCGGCTCCGTCCGCATTCTCTCCGGCCTCACCGGCAAGGAAATGGTAGCGACCAATCATCAGAGCGATTTATTCGACGGCGCTCCCGTGGTGGTGAAGTAATGCACGGCCTGGCTCAACTCTGCGTCCGCCGCCCCGTCTTCACGACGATGCTGATTCTCGCACTCGTCGTCGTCGGAGTATTTTCCTATTTCTCGCTCGGCGTCGATCTGTTTCCGAAAGTCGACATCCCCGCCGTGACCATCACCGTCGCCGATCCGGGAGCATCGCCCGAGGAAGTCGAGACAGAAATAACGAAAAAAGTCGAAGATGCCGTCAACACCATCAGCCTCATCGATGAAGTCCGATCGACTTCGTCCGAAGGCCGCTCCGTAGTAATCGTCAGCTTCCTGCTTCAGAAGAGTGGCGACATCGCAGCTCAGGAAATTCAAAACAAAGTCAATCTGATCGTCGCCGATCTTCCGCAAACCGCGAAGCCGCCTGTCGTGCAGAAGCTCGATCCCGACGCCGCCCCTGTAATTCAAATCGCAGTCTCCGCTCCGCGCCCGATTCGCGACCTGACACTGATCGCCGACAAGCGAATCAAGCAGCAGCTCGAAAATGCGAAAGGCGTTGGAGAAATCACCATCCTGGGCGGCGCGAAACGCGAAATCCATGTCGTTGTCGATCCCGATCGCTTGCGCGCCTACAATCTGACCGTAACCGACGTGTTCAACGCCGTGCGCCAGCAGAATCTTGAATTGCCCGGAGGCAGTCTAAACGCCGGCACCAAGGAGTTCACGGTTCGGACCACGGGAAAAGTAATCGACCCCGCGCAGT
>Ga0209006_10002163_pt1 | contig 17901 bp, 31 predicted proteins | sample JacPin_JW_Ref_O2_FD_188567 | JGI IMG/M metagenome (GOLD analysis project Ga0209006, IMG submission 188567) | Forest soil microbial communities from Algoma, Ontario, Canada - Jack Pine, Ontario site 1_JW_Ref_O2 (SPAdes) (version 2) | ecosystem: Environmental > Terrestrial > Soil > Boreal... | reverse complement strand
TTGTGCGCTATCGTCCGCCCGCCGAGGGCGAGCACGATGGCGTCACCGTGCGCAACGACACCGGCGTCTTCGAGGGTGGCGAGATTTCGCTCTACTACGATCCGATGATCGCCAAGCTCGTGACGCATGCGCCGACGCGTATCGCCGCGATCGACGCACAGGCCGATGCGCTTGATGCCTTCACCATCGAAGGCATCCGCCACAACATCCCGTTTCTTGCAGCGATCATGCAGCATCCGCGCTGGCGCTCGGGCAATATTTCCACCGGCTTCATCGCCGAGGAATTTCCCAAAGGCTTTGAGCGCACGGCGCCCACTGGCGACGTGGCGCGCACCATCGCGGGTGTTGCTGCCGCCATCGATCACGTTCTCGGCGAGCGCAAGCGCCGCATCTCCGGTCAGCTCAACAGCGCGTTTGCGCGCGAGCGCCGGCGCGCGATCTCGCTTAGTGGCGAGGAGCTTCGCGCCGATGTCGCCCATGATCGCGATGGTGCTGGCGATGCGATTGTCGTCCAGTTCGAAGACGGCAACAGCCATCGGATGTCGTCGCCATGGCGTCCCGGCGAGCCGCTGTGGGCCGGCACCATCGACGGCAAGGCGATTGCCGTGCATGTGCGCATGATCCCGAACGGCTTTGAGCTTGCGTATCGCGGCCTCGAGGTGAAGGCTTTTGTCTACACCGAGAGCGAAGCGCGCTACGCGCGGCTGATGCCAGCCAAAAAACTGTCCGGCAGCGAAAAGGCCGTGCGCTGTCCGATGCCGGGCCTCGTCGTCTCGCTCGCAGTCGCCGAAGGGCAGGAGATCAAGGCCGGCGAGACGCTCGCGGTCGTCGAAGCGATGAAGATGGAGAACGTGCTGCGCGCCGAGCGCGACGGCACCATCAAGACGATCCGTGTCAAGCCCGGCGACAGTGTCGCGGTGGATGCGGTGATCATGGAGTTTGCGTAAAGCGGCGAAGGAAACGGACTTCGGAGATGATGGTTGCGCGCCCAAATCTTCGTTCGTTCCAAAGTCTTCGTTCGTTCCTTTCGCCGTCCGGGCGGCTGTCGCCGCAGAGCTTTCTCGTCGCCATCGTTGTCGTCTACGTCGCTTTCGTCGCGTCCCAAGCCCTGACGTTGCGAGATGTGATCAAGGCCGCCGGCCTGTGGCCCTTTCTGGCCACGCAGCTTGTGCTTATTTGGATTTGGTACGCGCTGCACGCCAGGCGGCTGCGCGATGCCGGAAAACCGGCCGGCATCGCCGTGGCGGTCAGTTTTCTTTATCTACTCTCGGCCGCCTTGCTGGTGATTGTGGCGGGTGCATTTTATGGCGCGCTGGCGGGCGGAAGCGCGACCGATCCCAACGCCGCCGGCGCGTTGAATTTGCTCCTGTTCGTGTCGTCGTTGCCATGCTGTCCGGCATGCCGCAGGGCGGCCTGGCTTGGTTGATCGTCGCCGCTCTGCTGCTCATCGCCTACGCGCCAATCGTGCTCGCGTTGGCGACGACCGTCTGGGCGGCGACGCGGCCCCGTGTCGGAGAGGCGGCAACATGAATCCTGCCGGTGCGACAAGCCGGTTCGCGACCGCGCTGGAGTGGCCACCGCCGGCGCCCTACATTGTGGAACTGCAAGGTGGGTCATCGCGGGGCACGCAACGGGTCGAGGCATTCAGATGGACGTGATCTTCGGAGTGCTCGTTCGCGGCCGCGTCCAGGGCATCGGTTATCGGGCTTGGGCGCAGATCACCGCACTCGAGCTTGGAGTCGAGGGCTGGGTCCGCAACTGCCGCGACGGTTCGGTCGAGGCGGTATTTGCGGGGCCAGAGGAAACGGTCCTCACCATGGTCGAGGCGTGCCGCGACGGCCCGGCTGGGGCGCAGGTGACGGCAGTCGATCAGCGCGAGGCCGATTCCGCGGACTTGGCGTTGCGGCGTCCGGGCGAGATATTCTCGGTGCTCGCGACATTTTGAGTGTCGATCGTTGCTCCGAACAGAGGCTCGAAGGTGCTGCGCAGCGCATGATCGACATCCTGCATCGAAGCCGGCGTGCCGAGATCGGCCAGCGACGTGACGCCGAACTTCTGCTCGGAGATGCCGCACGGCACGATACCGGAGAAATGCGACAGATCCGGCGCGACGTTGAGCGAAAATCCGTGCAACGTCACCCAATGCCGAACGCGAATGCCGATGGCGGCGATCTTGTCCTCGGCGCCTTCGCCTTTATCCGGGCGCGCCACCCAGACGCCGACACGATCCTCGCGCCGCCCGCCGTGGACCGCGAAGGCGGCCAGCGTACCGATCACCCATTCTTCGATGCTGGCGACGAAGCGGCGCACGTCGGGCACGCGCCGCTTGAGATCGAGCATGACATAGCCGACGCGTTGACCGGGGCCGTGGTACGTGAACTGCCCGCCGCGGCCCGCGACGTAAACCGGAAAGCGCGCGTCGATCAGCTCTTGCGGCTTAGCCGACTTGCCGGATGTATAAAGGGGAGGGTGCTCCAGCAGCCACACGCATTCGGCCGCTTCGCCGCGCGCAATGGCGGCGGCGCGTGCCGTCATGGTGGCGAGCGCCTGCGCGTAATCGACAGGGCGTTCACTCACGCACCATTCGACCGGCGCCGAACCGGCCGGCGGAAGGAGGCCGATTTGCAGATCGTCGCGCGTGTTAACGCCCTCGTATGGAGAAAACTAGGCCAATCAAATAGTTATAGTGTCTAACTGAGAAAAGGGTACCATTGTTTTATTTGGATTATTTCGCCGAGTGTCTAACCTCATTGCGGAGTGATATGCTGTTGGCATCATGATGATTCTACTTAGCGAAAGACCTCTTGCGTTCCCTCTCAGAGCGCAGCGCAACATATACGATTACGGAAGCGACATCCGGACGATCGGCCAAGCAGCGGCGTTTATAATCACTCTCCCAAAGTCTTGTGATTCTCTGCATTGGAGACTCGCTGGATCGACCGTGAGCGGCGCGTTTTATCATCCCGATGACACCGACCTCTTAAATACAGCGACGTGCGCTTTGGAGAATGCACTGGCGACGGACGGCATGCTCGCGGAACCCGAGGCGTAACAGACGATATACTCGCGCCCACTATCGGCGATTTCGTCCCAGGAGATTGAAATGGTCGATTTGCCCTTCCCTGACTCGCCTCCGCAGAGCGCTGATTGGGGCAAATACGGAGTTCATCTCTTACGAGAGCGATGGCGCTTCTTTCTCACGCTGCTTTTCGTTCTCGGATTCAGTGCCGTGATGGCAGATGCGATTGTCGACTATCAGAACCAGAAATGCGATTCGCCAATCGGCAAGCTGGCAGTTAGGCTCAAGTATGATCTGTACTATTCGAATTGCCAGTGCATGAAGCATTCGCTGGACTTAAGCGACGCCTGCAACTCGATGTACATTCCGATCATGTTTCACTGAACGCGGCACATGGACGATTCGCAGCCACAGACCTGCTCACCCGATTGCGGTCACTGCCAAGGGATGCCGCCATTAGACGGCGAACCGCGTCCGGCATGTGGCGGACGACGTGGCCGATTTATGATAGACGGCGAGCCGCCCAAGCATCGCATGGACCGTCCGGCGCGACGGAAGCCAAGCAAGAGCTAGGTGCGGGGCAATCCTTGTAACGGTAGCTGCTATGTGCCCTTCGCAATTTGAAGACGAGTGGCGCGCCGAATTCGAAATGTATGGCGATAGCCACGCTGGTAAATTCATCTTTTCGGGTCCTATGCCCGAAGAGAAGCGGCAATTCGGCTTTCGGTGGCTCGCTGAAAGAGAGCGTGCCCGCAAAGCTCGTGAGGAAACGAACATTTGGTATGCGCGGTGGACCTTCTATGCTGCCGTGGCAGCAGTCGTTATTGGAATCCTTGGAGTCGCCGTCACCCTCTTTCACTAGCCGGCGGATCGAGCAAGCTGTCGATGTATCTCCGCGCATTGCTCAGCATTTCTTCTTGGCTGTATCCTTGGATAGGCTCCGAGCGGCGGCCGGCATACGGGCCTGACTCGAAGGTCACGGTTGCCATCCAAATAGGTCCCCATATCCGTTGTTCCTGCCACTCTATGATGGCTCCCCTATAGCGTTCGATTACATTGGCGGCGCGGACGTGGTTCATGGTGATCTCTCTTTCGATCACGCCATACGATTCGCCGCGCAATGGCTAGAGATCCGGCACGACGCCGATTCGAGTCTTGATGCGTCGGTTCCTATCTTTCCGCTATGCCGAAGAAGCGTGTTGCGTGGGAAGTTATCCAACTCGGTAAGTCAGGAATGCTGCTCGGCGTGGTCTATGCCGCAGACGAAGCCGAAGTGCGGAAACTCGCCATTCCCGACTTCAGAATTCGCCGCCCCTAACTCAGCCGGAGACCGCGATCAATGCTCCATTTGCAGACTGCTCTTGCCTTCCCGCCCATGCGGCCGAGCGCGGCGGCGGGACTAACTGCCCGCCACGCTCCTAAAAGCCTTGCGCCGCCGAATATGGGCGAGGCTGAGCCCGCGCGGCTGTCGGAGGGGGTGGAACCCCAGATGGCTAAGGTACATATTGCCGACATGGCAGATTCTAGCGAACAACCGATAATGGAGCCCTTCCAGGATAAAGTTGGAACGGGCTGGCATGTGGTCATTAGATACTATCAAGGTCACGAGCGACGTATCGATGGCTTTGGCAGCAAGGATGACGCTGTGGATTGGATAACTGCAAATTCGGGGCAACTTGATAAACAGCCGTAATGACGAACAAAGCTTCGGGGACGACGGCGATCCGCAGCGCGGTGGACATTCCGAATACGGCGAGCTGCATGGCGCTGGTGTCGAGAGCGCGGCCTATCCGAGCCGATACTCAACGCCTCGATCGGCAACGCCAATCGCCGCGCGCGCACGAATAGCTTTGACGGAAGCTTGGCCCCCTGTGCCTAGGACCAATAGTAGCGTCGCTTCCCATGCCTAGGCGGTACAGCCTTGGGGTCGGGACGATGGACACTCCACGGCCTCCAAGTTAAAGCCGACATGGCGCACGTTTTGACCGCGATAGGTCCGCGTAACGAGGCCGTGAAACAAATCGCCCCAGGATGTGACATTCTGCGACGCATGGCGACGGTCTTCTGATCCAATTGCGCCAATCCGGACGGCGCTGCCCAGACTACAAGCTGAGGCAACACCTAGAAGGGAGAACTCCGAGGCGGGGACGCCTCGGGGTTCTTTTTGCCGTCCGACCTGCCGGTTCCATAAGCGACGGATGACAACTTACGTCTACGACCACCCTAGTGGCAGCACGGGTCGTTTTCTACATCGACGGCGAGTATGTGTTTCCAATGTCAGGGGAACAGCCAGCTTTTTGGATCAATGGAGAATACTGGTATCCCAGCCCCCAACAGGCACTCCGGCATTTTGGGTAAGTGGCAGTCTTGTTTATGAGCAGCATCCCGCCTCCAGCACACCGAAGTAAAATTTAAGCTGAGCCAGCCAGGACTTTGCGTTGCAAGTGTCCCCCAGAAAGCCCAGTTAAGTAAGGGACGGTGACACTACGCGGAGCGATCGACTTTGCTAGCTATTCTGCTTTTTTCAAGGGAGCGCACCACGATGCCAAAAGATCAGAAGGTAACATTAGATGAAATGATGGAAGTGATTGGCGGGGAGGTACGCAAGGCAGGTGATAAGTACTTCGATTTTCTCCAGAAGAACGTTTCATCCTACCCGTTGGGCGACACCGAGTTAGGTGGCAAAGCAAAGAACTGCGCCGAGAAAAACATAATTTTGGCTCGCGACTATTTTCATAAACTAACGCACGTGAAGAATCTCCTGGAGACGGTGCCAATTCACACCGAATTCATGCAACGTCAATTGATGTTCGCAGGTGAACAAATAAAGATCCTTGGCGAGATTTATACCAAGGCAGCGTCAGAAGTTCTCAATGCTCCCTTAAATACGGACGCATGATTGAATGATCGTTGCGCGCGGGCGCCCCTCACCACAATCGTCGTCGGCTTTCCCAACCAGTGCGCGGATGGCGAATATCGCCAAGTTGCGGGACCTGCTGCGAAGACCGCAGTGTTAGTCGGTGCTGGCTTCGGGTCGGTTTTAAGAACATTTGGGGGAACGGATAGCCATCGGGCTTAGGATCAGGCGTTGATTAAAATAAGCGCCACTCTCTTCCGGTGCCTCATTCGCGGGCATCCATGGCGCCTCCCTTGGAAACGGAAAGCAGCGCCGATAGAGGCAGCAACGTCGGTTCCCCGAGACCGCACTTGTCAAAGGGATCGGTTGTTGCAACGCTAAGGGCCGGACGGGAGAGCCGTGAGCAACACGCCAACCCTTCGAGAGCAGCGCGAAGCGCACGATCGCCGGGCGCGGATAATTGATCAACTGCACGCGCAGGCGACCGCGACGGCCGATCACTTATTAGCTCAGCACAGGGCGATCGAGGCGAAAATTCGCGCGATCGTGCTGCGGCGACGGGCAAGGTTTCTGCTAATCGGCGTGACCTTCTTGGTCTTCGCGCTCGCGTGCCTGTTTGCTCTTGCCGGTATGATTGTCATGGCCCTTTAGCAGGCCCACGATGGGCGGCCTGGTTCAAGCCAAGCCGCCTGCGCAACATCGGCTTGGCTTCATCGCGTCACGCCGGATCGATCTGCTGCGGCAGCGCGCGCCTGACCGCTCATCGCCCCAGCGATCAGATCGCCGGCACGCTGCTGATGGTCAGGTCGCCGAGGGTGTGGAACTGCTCGCGATTGGCCTTGACATCCTCGACCCAGGCCTCAACGGCCTCGAGGCTTGGAAATTCGTGAACGACCAGGCGATTGGCGTTGGGCGGCTCGCCGAGGTGGACCCTGAGCTGCTCGCCGTGGCCCAGTGCGATGCGCTTGCCGCCGTGGCGCTCCACCGACCCCATGATCTTGGGAACGATCTCGCGGTGATGGGTCTCTGTGTCATGGACGGTGGTGTGAATGATCACATAGACGGTCATGCTCGTTGCCTTCTACTTGGCGTCTGCGACGCCCTCGACCACGATCTGATAGGCGTTCTTAAGGCAATGACCAAGGCAGGCAAGTGCGGGGGTGCGTGGCAGGATCAAAGGCTGATAGAAGTCGGCGGTTGATGGAAGAGAAGACGCTGGAGTGGTTACAAGCCGAGGCCCTGAAACGGTGCAGGACACGATACGGTTGCGACCACCTGGAGGCGGTCTTTATTGGCCGAACGAAGCCCAAGGGACGCAACTCGAACTGGGAGGTTCTGGCATTCAAGCCTGAGCTTGCCCCTGCCGCAGAGAAAGCGGCTATGGCGGTAATCCGTATCCTCCGTGGCACCTACACGCTCAAAGCTAAATGATGTGCTGAATGCCGAAAACGCACGTTTCATACATTCTGGAGGGAAACCGCCATGGCTACGTGGAAACGGCTTACGAGCACCGATCGTCAAGAGACATATGTGAATATCGAGCAAATCGCCTATATGCAGCGCGACGAAGGTCACACGGCTGTAATCTTTGCAGTTGCGACGATTGAGGGCGTTTGCTCGGTCAATGTAACGGAAACGCCTAACCAAATATTGGACGCTCCACCTCTGCGTTCAGCTCAAGAGCCCAGTGGGAATCAACAAAAGCGCTGAGCCGGGTGACGCAGTTCGGTCAAATCTGAGATTATCGGTTCACCGGCCTTAGACGTGCCGCGCGCTAAGAAGTTTGCGTCGCAGCCTCGTCGTGAGTTCCATGACCTCGATCAGCTACTTTGCCAGATTGCCCGGCGAGACCAACACGCCCGACCTGTGTCGGAAGAAAGCCAGTGATTGCCAGCGTACCGCCTTAACCACCGAGGACCCGAGAGCCAGGCGCGTGTACCTGCAACTCGCCAAGCTGTGGCGTGAAAAAGCCGATGTGCTGGAAGTGGGCGAGCCGTCAAGCGCAGGCGGTGTCGTGATCGACTTTCCCAGTCGGGTTAAGTCTAGCAGCCGTCCTACCTCGTTCGGGAGCTGAATGGCGACGGGCGCCACCCGGTGATTGCCATCACAGGAGGTCGAGCGATCTCGTCCTAGGTTGCCTCAACCGATGGGAAGAAAACCTATGGCAAAGCTTTTGACCACAGCGCTTCTCGGCTTGGTTTTGGTTTCGACCTTCACTGTCGGTGTGAGCACGTTGACCGGCTTTAAATTGAGCTCGCTCATTCTTCACAGCGACCGCGACGTGCTGCAGATGACACCGACAGATTTTTGATCCTCCCCGAAGCGTCATGGCCGACATGCGCACGGAAAATCACTGGCGCCGGGCGGTTGAATGACAGCAGGCGGGCGGCCACTCCTTCCTCCCTAGACAACTTTCTTGTCAGCAGCGGCCGCCCTGACCCTGCAAGGCTGACAGCGCAGTAGTGTCGCGCAGCAAGGGAGTCACGTTACAAAACCGTCATTGCGCTGGCCGCCGCATCCTGGGCGGTTCTGACGGGGCGATGGCCTGCTGGTCATAGCCTGATTAGAAAAGCTTGGAGAGCCCGTATTGCAGAGCGGCAATCCAGACGCCGCTTATGGCGACAGCCAATCCGATGGCGGTAGATGGCCAAGCCGTTCGGATAGCGCCAACTGTTCTGGTGACCATGACGTAGCTCCCCTTATTTGTTGCTGCAGGTTTTAGCTTCGCCAAATCCACGAACCTGTGATGGGGAACACGTTTCCGTTGCTGGTGAGCGCGCAGCGTTGTTAGCTGGTCCTGAGCGGCCACAAGACCTAGCGGCTTGCGTTATCGTTCTCTATATGTTCGCACGCATGGGGAATGACCCGAGGACAGGTGCTCAGATACGCCATTGCTTTCGCGCTCATGCGAGCGCGCAAGATCGTCCGTGGGGCCAAGGCGGGGCTGACTGAGCAGGAGCGGTACGCGATCGCCGATCACGTCGTCGACCAACTCACGCAGCGCGGAGATCCGTGGGGTCTGAAAGAGGAGGCGGAAGTCATGCCTCCCCATTCGACCTGATCCGCCGTCAGTTACGTTGCCCGCTGAGACTAGCACCCCTCAGTGGTGCGCCGCGCTTCACGACGCTGGCGCCGATTGAATGAGCGTTTCGCTGCACGAATTTGCCAGCGTTTCAGCTTGAGCTTAGACCGCCAGCCGGTGAGCGCGTCACATTCGTCGCCGCCCTTTAGAGCTCCGCGCGATCCCATCATTGGCAAACTCCTCCCCTATATCGGCGGCTGAGGGATCAAACCTCGCCGGAGAGCGGCCCGATGCCAAAGGTACGCCAAACCTCAAAAACTCTGCATCGTCAGCGGTTTAAACAGTTGCGTGTGAAAACAGGCGAAAGTGTTGAAACCGACGCCGCGGTGGCGGCGCCGATCCGTGCCGCGCAATATGTTCGTATGTCGACCGATCACCAAAAATATTCCACCCTCAACCAGTCCGCTGCAAATCACGCTTACGCCGAAGCTCATAACATGGAAATCGTCCGCACCTATGCGGACGACGGCAAGAGCGGCCTCAGCATTCGGCGCAGAGATGGACTGAAGAAATTGCTGAGTGACATCCAAGAGGACGCGGCGAATTTCAGCGTCGTCCTGGTTTACGACGTTAGCCGTTGGGGTCGATTTCAAGATGCGGACGAAAGCGGATACTACGAGTTTCACTGCAAGAAAGCTGGCATCCAAGTCATATATTGCGGCGAGCAGTTCATCAACGACGGAAGCCCCTTGGCAACGATCATAAAGGGGATCAAACGTGCAATGGCCGGCGAGTACAGCCGCGAACTATCAGTCAAAGTGTTTGCAGGACAGAGTCGCCTCGCGCAAATGGGCTTCACACTTGGGGCCAGGGCAGCCTACGGCATGCGGCGCATGCTCATCGATCAGAACGGCGTCGCGAAACGAATATTGAACCCGGGTGAGTGGAAAAGCATCACCACAGATCGCGTGACCTTTGTGCCTGGTCCTTCCAAAGAAATCGCTACCGTGCGCTGGATCTTTAAAAGCTTCGTCCATGAACAAAAGACAGAACTACAGATCGCTAATGCCCTCAATGAGCAAGGCATCTTAAACGCGCAGGGGCATGTCTGGACTCGTCATGGCATCTTGCAGGTGCTGACACACGAAAAATATATCGGCAATAACGTTTGGAATAAATGCTCCAGAAAGTTGGACGCAAAAGTGGCTTGTAATCGACCGGAGATCTGGATCCGGGCGGAAAACGCGTTTGAAGCGATTGTTAAACGCTCATTATTCGACGCAGCTCAAGTCATCATCCAGTCACATAAGTTACGTGCCGTTAATGGGCGCTGCCGAAGATATTCTGACGAAGAACTCGTGCAAACACTCGAAGACCTTTTGCTCGAACATGGCTATCTCTCTCGTTCGCTTCTGGAAGCAAGCGCTTGTCCCTGTGCCAATACGTACGAAAGACGATTTGGTGGCCTTACTGCTGCGTTCGAACGTGTTGGCTTCGCGCCGCAATACGGTGTTCGTCGTAGCCAGATCACGGCAGCTGGCCGGCCTCGCGGACTATCCGCAGAAGAAATGTTGGGCGGTCTGCGCCGTTTGTGGAAAGACCGCGGACGCTTGACTCGCGATATCGTCAACGAGAGTAAGGCCGTTCCCCACCACGCAGCCTACATCAAACAATTTGGCGGCTTGTCTCACGCTTACAAGCTCATCGGATACGTTCCTAAACCTGTTCGAGTGCGGCCAATTGGGCACCGGCTATGGTCAGATGATGCGATCTTGGATCACCTCCGAGAGCTCTGGCGAAAGCATGGACATCTTTCCTATGATATCGTCTGCGCGGCCGAATTTGGTCCTAGCCGTAATACAATTATAAATCGGTTCGGTGGAATGCGGCCCGCCTATCGGCTCATTGGATTCAAATCCAAACGTTTTCGGCCGCAGGATCTGACCGACGATCAGATGCTCTATTCGTTGTGGCAGTCGTGGCGCAAGCATGGGCGCATCAACCAGGCGATGATCGTCCAGACCAAAGAAATCCCTTCCCTTCATTGCTATGTCAAACGGTTCGGCTCGATCACCAAAGCGTATGAACGGATCGGCTACGAGGTTGATAGGCGGCCTCACTGCCGCAGAGGGAATCCCCACAAAGACCGGCGAAAATCGCGGACGCATCGACGCTCTGTTCAAAAATCGAAGCGTAACTGACAGTTGCCATTTAGATGTGCGAGTCGAACGCCGGCCCACCCCGAAATGAAAAAGCCCCAAGCAGTCTAACTGTGCTCAGGGCTTCCCAAGTTGCCTCAGTCTAGGCTTCTGACCGGCGACGGGGGTGTCGGGGGATGGGGAAAGTCACCAAGTCGGCCTAACGTATTTATTTTAACCCATGTATGTTCGCTCGGATGTGATGGCCGGCACAATTTTGCCGGACCTGCTGAAGTGACCGCAGTATTGAAAAGCCCCGGCCAGGCGGGACCGGGGCGATCCATCAGGACGAATGGTCAGAGGGTATCAAGAACTGCGCAAAGATCGCCGCTTCAGTTCTGAACACTATCCTCGCTGAGACAGCCGTCACTTGGCAGGTAGCAGCCTGGGCGAACTCCCAATGGGGACGGGTTGTTGTAGTTGTAGTCGTACATCTGTCGGCTCTGCGCCAATCGGACGGTGCCATTAGGTGCGACTGTAGACGCGGCGTTCGCAGCTCCGAGTAACGAGACCAGCCCAACGATGGTGGAGCTCAACGTTAGCAAGCGTTGTTGTGCAATTTTCATGGCCTTTCCTCCACAGTTTCTCGCGACGGTTATTGAAGCCTAATTCGGCCTATCGCGCCGTTGATCTAACCCCGCGCTTTTTTGTCAAAACGAAAAGCCCCGGCCAGAGGGGACCGGGGCTAAGTCATATTGCGCTAGTAACCAGCCTATTCAGGCCGAATACTCAGCGGGCGTCAACGCGAATCGAGTGACAGCCCCAGGCCGAAGGCTTTCTGTCGGGTAGCGCCCTCACTGCGCTTCAAGGCTTTCGCGATGCTTCCGGCGTGTGTCTTAGCGAGCGCCGGATTTCCGCGCCATCGCTTCCGCTAGATCGACCAGCGACGAGCGCACCTGCTTGTCGGAGATTTTGACGAAGGCTTCGGCGATGCGGAAAGCCTGCGAATCAAACGCAAGTGACTTCGTCGCCTTCAGCGTCCTAGCGGACTCCGCTACACTGTCGAAGAGTTCAGCGATCGGCACATTGAGCGAGGTAGCTACCAGATGCAGCCGGCCGGCGCCGATCCGGTTCTTGCCGTTCTCGTATTTCTGAATTTGCTGGAAAGTCACTCCAATCGCTTTGCCAAGCTCTGCTTGGCTCATTTTGCGCCGCTTGCGCAAAAGCCGGATGCGCGCACCAACCAATGAGTCAACAGGCTCGTTTGCCTTTGCCCGCATGCTACTCCCCAGTTTGAAAAACCAGAATAGCGATGTTAATTTACTGGGCCAAGGGGCCGGGTTGAGCCGAAGGCGCTGGTATGCTTCGCTGAAGACGATGAATGCGAGGCGAGCCGGCCCGCCCAACGAAAAGCCCCGGCCGGGTGGATCTGACCGGGGCTAGGTCTTAAGCGTTACTCCCAAGCTTTATTGAAAAGCGCTCGCTGAGAGATCAAAGCACTCGATGAGAGTCAATGACGACGCTCGCCCGTATCAGCGACAGTAGGCGACGTGGCAGCCAATCCCGCCGGCGACGCGGCAATGGCGGACAGCAAAGTGCGACGCCCTGCTGAAGAAGATGCCATAGCCCCAGGTTTGCACCCCATTTTCGCTCCGAGCCAGACATCTGAACGCCGAGGCAGGAGTCGAGAGCGCCCCGGCGATTGTAAGCCCTACAAGAGCAGCAACGATAATCTTCATAACGTGTGGTCCTCCCGGCCTTGGTCTGAATCGGCCGCCGGCGATCTTCACAGAACACCCGAAGAATGAAAAGCGCCGGCCAGGGGAGAAGGCCAGGGCTAAGTCGCGATGTCGTTTAGTAGAGACCCGCCTATTCAGGCCGATCGCGTGGCGGGAGTCAATAAGAGGGCGACCGATGCGGCCCTCGACAGGTCGGTTAAGGCGGGCCCTTCCCGATCCGCTGCGGAATGCTGGTGTCGTGAGTTCGGCCCAATGACGCCCGAGGCCGTTCCCGGACCTTCCTCAACGGCATTGGATTTAAAAATCGCTTTTGGTGCGAATGAAGCGCATAGTCCTCGCGGACGGCTGCTTGGAGAGGAGCGTCGCGCTTTTCTTGAAACCGGCCGAATCTATTCGCGATTTCAAGAGACAAAATGCAAAAAGGTCGACGATCTGCCGAAACAACAATCTGTGCGATTGTGCTCGGCCTTATGCTCGTCACTGCTTCCGCTCAGGGCTACGCCCTTTCGCACGACGACTACGTGTATCTCAAAGCGACGCAGCACGTAGAGGGATCTGACGCCCTACTTGCTCTCCTTAGTCCCAGAGAACGCGCGCACTTGCACGATCTCATAACTGATCCCAAAACGGCAAATGACGCTTCCGCTCGAGACAAGAATGTCAAAGATGCTCTCGCGTTGTTTCTAAAGCACCAGCTTTGGGATGAAGCGCATCCAGGTAAGTTTTGGGATGTGCCGGGTTCACAATATCGATAACGGCAGGGAACTGGCCGCAAACAAAAAGGGCGGCCGAAGCCGCCCCCTCGCGAGCAAGCCGTCGAAAGGAAAGAACTAAATGCCAGATCACAAATTCAGACCCGGCTAGCTTGTTAATCTCAGCGCAGTCCTGATTCCAGGAAGTCCTCACATGTGCGGGCGCGGCATCGAAATCGACGACCAAACAGATCGTTATCGGGAACTGGCCGAGTACGTCAGAGATCCGGCGGCCAGGAGGCCATCGTCCGGCTGATCGCGAATCTGGCAGTCAAAAAACTCGGCCTGCATACTGAGCCGGAGAGGCGGCTAGGCGAAGGGTTAGGAAGGTTCATGGCCAAGACTGGCGAGAAATCCACGGATGCAATGGCTTTACGTGTTCGTCATCGGATTCATAGCAGCCAGCATGATCACCGTTGTTTACCGATTTGAGCCCAACCGGATGCTGGCCGGCGCCTTGATCGCCGTCGTCTATCTGACTAGCGCTCTCGCCATCATTGCCAAGCTGGGCTGACTTCCACGGCGGGAGGATTTCCCGGAAGAACACTCCCTCGTGATGCACGTCACTCGTAAGGGTGATCGGACGCGGATACCCTTAGCGGCCGGCCGTAAAACCCACATTTCAGGTTGTCTCATGCCGCCCTACTTCAATGATTGGAAACACTTTTGTTTGGTGCTCCGGGAAATCGCATCTGGCGAAGATGGGTACCCGCTGTCAGGCAACGAAGCACAGCAATGGGCTAGAGAGGCGCTCAGCAGCGCCGGCTACAGATGGCCGGGATACAAACCGGAGGCATTCAAGGCAGTCGAACTGCCGCTGCAAGGAAAGACGCGACGGCGTGCATAAAAACCCCCAGGGCGCTCAGTTTCGGGGACCGGGCACCTAAAGTCGCGCGACGAGCACAGACAATTCAAGCGGCAAACCATGCGGTATTTTCAGTTCTGCCCTCAGGTTTTGGCCTATTGACGCTTGCATTTGCGGTATGACCGCTCTGAAACGGAAATATTGGAGCGTCAGACCGACTGCGACGTAACCGAATTGCGACGCAGCAATGAGTCCAATGCCCTCGGCCGCAATCGTCCACAAATGAGCATGAAAAATGACGCCGCCGACTGTAGCGCCGGCAGCCAGAAAAGCACTGACGGCGAGTATCACATACACCCTACAATGAAGGGGCGCACATAACGCACCGATCGCTACCGCAAAAGATGCCAAGCGCGATGAAAATCATTGTCCTTCCCCCGAACAAGAATCCCCAGATAAAAAACGGCTTTCGTGGTATTTTGTTCCACTCATTTCGCGGCGCCATTTCGATGGCTGTTCTGTTTTGAATACGACTCAGTCGTTAGGCGAGCTTGCTGGTCTTTTATTTCGCAACCGCGGGAGCGCCCCAAACAAAATCGCGACCACCGCTTCAAGTTTGAAACAACAAGCTTTGAGCGCACCGCCTAGAAAATCTCCAAGCTCGAATTGCTACTGCATTTCGGTCGCAAGATTCTGCTGCTGCGTGGTGATCCCCTTATCCCCAGCCGGAAACCTCGTCCTCCTCGGCCTGGCTTCCGCAACCATCTGAGCGCTTGACTGACGGTATTTGACGGCGGAATCTGGTTTCGATTCTGCTGGCCGCATGAGCGATCATTCGCCACGCGGAGAGTTTGTCCTGGACTGTCGCCATCGCCTTCTCCAGCCGGGCGAGGATCTAGCAGCGGTCGCACAGGAATATCGAGAATGCGACCCGCTACACGGCGCTGGCGTCGGGGCGGTTTAAGAACTTCTGGCGGGATTGAACGCCAGACTTGGATGATGGAAGTCTGACGAGTCGTTTACCAACGTGGCGAAAGCGCGTCGAAACGCATAAGCTCAATGACGAGATCACACCCTCGCTGCAGGACAACCGAGGCCGTTGCGAGAGCCGAGCATCTGCGCAGGTCCCAGGCGCCTTAGACGTCGAAGAAATGGCGTTCGAACTGCAGAAATCTTCGGGAGATTCGATGTCGTTTAAGGAGGAATTGGAAAGGCGCAAAGCTCAGAAGGTGCAGGCCGCTCAGCAACAGGCGGACCAGCAACAAGTAGCCATTGCGAAGATAGAAAGCCGAGCGGCTGAAGTGGCTCAGCATTTAAAAGGAAAAGCAGAGGGGATGGACGGTTTGGACATCCACCACGATGGCGCCAGAGTAACGATCAGCCATAAGAAATCGCAGGAGCGAGTATTCATCGACGCCAATACAGCGCGGTACGACCTCTTTAGGGATGAGCCGCGTCGCGACGGCGAGCCGCCTCAAACTGTCCGCGACTCGCGGCGACGTGTTGAAACACTCGAGGACATAGACCTATACGTTCTGGAGTTTCTCGAGAGAATTGGGGCTGATTGAAACCGTCAATGAAAAACCTCGGCCAGCGTGTGCGACTGATCGGGGCTCGACTTTGAGAGGAGCCTGGGGGCTGCCTCGCCGACTATTCAGGCCGAACGCTCAGCGCGCGCCAACGGACGGCGCTGGTTAGTGGGATACTTTGAATAAGGCGGAAAAAGTGCGCTGACTCGACGTGACACATTTTTCCATGAATCCGTGACGTCGCACCAAAAGACGAAAACACCAATCACCCAAATTGCGCCGAGAGCAAAAGCGAAAGCGAACATATTTTTCATCCTGTGGCGATAGCGACGCAACCGCCGCCCGCCTGCTGTGACGACGTTGCTCCCGCGCGACGAAGCGCGCCGAATCGACAAAAATAAACCCCGAGCAGTCTCTCAATCTTGGGGTTTTCTAAGGTTTGTTGCCTTAACTTGTGGGGCTCTCGTGGTCTGGGGGCTCGGGGGACGGGGGATGCCACTCGGACTGGCCTCTACAAGGAACACTATCTGAACAGACCGCCCTTGTACGATCCGAAATGCTCACACTTCGCCGCTTTCACTTCCGTTTTCAAAACAATCTGAGCCGGGCAAGACCGAGAGATCGCTCGCCTGGAAGCCGTTGAGAGCCCACGCAAAGTGTGCGCTTTTATACAGACCGCTGGCTTCGGATTGCGCAGAGTTTAAACTGGAGGGAGTGCGAAAGGGACCAGCTACGTCTCTGGATCTCTTTAGAACGACACGTGTCCGAACGTGTTGCATACAGCCCACAAGACCGAACAAAAGTAATAAGCCGACGCTCGATCGAGCATGGCTGCGGTGAATTTGCATCGCGGCCGCGGGACCACTACGGCTGAGGACTCGCCACCCTTTTCAATATTTGCAGAAAGCCGAAGGAGTAAATATGGCAAACAAGCCATCGCTCGACGCATGCTTTAACGACTGGAAGCGCTTTTGTTTCGTGCTGCGGGAAATTGCCAGCGGCCTAAATGGCCGTCCGCTCTCGGGCCTAGAAGCTCAGAAGTGCGCGCAGGCGGTTTTGATTGAGTGTGGTTATACTTGTTTGACGCGCCCTCCACAGCACGTCACTCGTGCTCCTGAGCCCGCCCAACAATCTGGCATTCTATACTCGATCAGCGAGTTAACGAGCGAGCGCAAGCACAGCGGACATAAGAGGGCCGCGGATTCTACGAAACTGGAGGCTAATTACCCTCGCAGCGTACGCTTGCGCCGATAACCAGGTTTACGGTCGTTTTGCGCCTCACCTTCAAGTTGTCTGCCGATGACTTGCGTTTATTTGAAACCAACTCGAAGTCGACCGTCTGCCCTTCGTTGAGACTGCTTAGCCCGGCGCGTTCGACCGCCGAGATATGAACAAAGACATCCTTGCCGCCTCCGCCTTAGATACGGCTCCGGCCGTGATCACCCTAGCGCCTTCGTTATTACGCTGACGGCGCAATGTGTGGCGCGCGCTTGGCAAAACGCCCGCGCTCATTAGAGAGAGACGCGGATCAAAACGCAGGGGATTTTGCGAGGCAAGGCATTGCTTGGGAAGAGCACGGCATTCACCAACGTCGTTTTCGAACAAATGCAAGCTTGATTTGCGGGCAGCCGTGGTAGTAACGGAATCACCGCAGAAAATAAAAAACAGCTCCAACTATCGCCGCAATGATGGCAATAACAATCACCGAGGTCCAGGTGCTGCTCTTCGAAGCGTTGTGCCTTCCAAAATGGTCTTCACTCGTCGTGCGATCGTTGTCTTGCTCAGGCATGCGTCCGCCGCGCCTTCACGATAAAAAGGCCCGGCTTTGCTCTCCTCGTATCGGACAAGCAACCAAGCCTCGCATTTATGTGTTGCGCATCAAGCGCGCCGTTCCAACGTTGCAGAAGTGAAAACCAACGTATCCCGCTCGTGGCACTTTGGGCATTCGAAGGTCCGATCTTCGAGGCCTTCATCGGCTTTGGTCACGCTAACGAGCCTCATTTGAATTGCGCACTGTCGGCATTGGGTCATGGCCCTACA
>Ga0209006_10002162_pt1 | contig 17904 bp, 11 predicted proteins | sample JacPin_JW_Ref_O2_FD_188567 | JGI IMG/M metagenome (GOLD analysis project Ga0209006, IMG submission 188567) | Forest soil microbial communities from Algoma, Ontario, Canada - Jack Pine, Ontario site 1_JW_Ref_O2 (SPAdes) (version 2) | ecosystem: Environmental > Terrestrial > Soil > Boreal... | reverse complement strand
GAACAATAATACCGGGATGCCGGGAAATCGGCATGGAAACCGCAAATTCTTTAGCGCACGGGCCGATCGACATAGACGAGGACGATGGCCCCACGGGGATCCCGTCAGCGCCCCGCTGACACCTGCGATGCAGAATTTCCGATTTCAGGTTGCACCAGCTCAGGTTGCACCAGCAACGCTAGTCCGATGAGTGCGCGGGGCTTGGCGCGCCCGGCAAAGATAAGGGTTCGTCCTCGCCGCCACGCAGCATCAGCCGGAAGCGGTCAAGATAAACATATACAACAGGGGTAGTGAAGAGCGTGAGAGCCTGGCTCACGATCAATCCGCCCACAATCGTGATGCCGAGAGGCCGGTGCAGTTCCGAACCAGTGCCGGTGCCCAACGCCAGCGGTAATCCTCCGAGCAGCGCTGCCATGGTCGTCATCATGATTGGCCGGAAGCGCAGGAGGCAGGCCTCGTAGATCGCATCCACGGGTTTCTTCCCCTGCGTCCTCTCTACTTCGAGAGCGACATCGATCATCATAATGGCATTTTTCTTGACCAGGCCAATCAAGAGAATAATGCCGATGGTGCCGATGACGTTCAGTTCATTATGGGTCAGTAGCAGTGCCAACAAAGCGCCGACACCGGCGGAAGGCAGCGTCGAGAGAATGGTGATGGGATGAATGTAGCTCTCGTACAACATACCCAACACGATATAAACCGTGATCAGCGCAGTGAGAATCAAGACGGGTTCGCTGGAAAGCGAGTCCTGGAAAGCGGCCGCGGTTCCCTGAAAGCTTGCCTGGATGGTGGAAGGGAATCCAATCGAACTCTGGGCGTTCTCGATGGCTATGGTTGCCTGTCCCAGGGAAATGCCGGGAGCCAGATTGAAGGAAATCGTCACTGATGGGAATTGGCTCTGGTGATTGACGGCTAGAGGAATATTGGACGGCGCAAAGTGGGTGAAGGCCGCCAATGGAATCGGGTTACCGTTGCTGGAGCGTAGATAGATATTTTGCAGGGCTTCGGTGGTCTGCTGAAATCCCGGCGCAACCTCCATCACGACATGATACTGATTTAACGGCCGGTACATGGTGGAGACTTGCCGCTGTCCGAATGCATCATAGAGGGCGTTATCGATGTCCTGCGCCGCCACGCCCAGCCGGCTGGCCGTATCGCGGTCAATGATGAGCTGTGCCTGCAGACCCTTATCCTGCTGATCAGTGTTCACATCGCGCAGTTCTTTCAGGCCGCGCATTTTCGCGAGCAACTGAGGCGCCCACGTGTTCAGCTCATTCAAATCTTCGCCCTGCAAGGTGTACTGGTACTGGGCATTACTTTGGCGCCCGCCGATGGTCAGGTCCTGAGCCGATTGCAAATAAAGCGTCGCCCCGGGAACCACCGATAATTTGCCGCGAAGGCGATTGATCACATCATCAGCGGAAACGTTGGGGCACGATTGCCAGAAATGGAGGTTAGTGCATTTGCCGCGGTCAGAGAGCGACTTCAACATGATGAAGAAGCGTCCCTGATTCGAAATCGTATTGCCCCCGGCGAAACCCACAACCGTACTTACCGCTGGATCCTTCATCACGATGTTGACATAGCGCTGCATCTTGTCGCGCATCGCCTGAAAAGAGATATCCTGCGCGGCCTGCACGGAACCCATGATGCGTCCCGTGTCCTGCTGCGGGAAAAAGCCCTTTGGTACCTGAAAGTAAAGATAAAAGCTGAGGCAAGCTACCAGGATGGTGACAATGAACGTCACCAGTTGATAATCGAGCACCCATCGCAGGGCGTGTGTGTAGGCGGCGAGAGTTTTGTCGAAAACCCACTCGCTGGCACGATAAAAGTGATTTCGCTTCTCGTCTTTTGCCGGCGGCCGCAGAAATTTCGCGCACATCGTCGGAGTCGTTGTCAGCGAAACTAGAAGGGAAACTCCAATGGCAATACTGAGCGTGACGGCAAATTCGCGGAAAAGCCTGCCGACAATTCCGCCCATCAGCAGCAGTGGGATAAACACCGCGACGAGGGACGTACTCATTGAGAGGACGGTGAATCCGATTTCGGAGGCGCCCTTGAACGCGGCTTCCACTGCGTCCATCCCGTGCTCAACATAGCGCGTGATGTTTTCCAGCACCACGATCGCGTCGTCGACCACAAATCCAGTGGAGATGGCGAGAGCCATCAGAGACAGGTTATCCAGGCTGAAGCCCAGAAGGTACATGCCACCGAACGTGCCTACCAGAGAAAGCGGCACGGCGATGCTGGGGATAATGGTCGCGCGAAACGTGCGCAAGAATGCGAACACCACCAGGATAACGAGGATGATGGAAAGGATGAGTGTGAACTCAATATCCTTGACGGAAGCGCGCACCGTGACGGTGCGATCCATGGCCACGGTGAGAGCGATTGCCGGAGAGATCGACGATTGCAGGTAGGGCAACAGCGACGTCACGCGATCAACGGTTTCGATGATGTTGGCACCCGGCTGCCGGAACACAATGATGAGCACGCCCGGTTTTCCATTCGCCAGACCAATGTTGCGAACGTCGGAAACCGAATCCTGGACATCGGCGACATCGCCAAGCCGGACCGGCGCACCATTACGGTAGGCAACGATCATCGGTCGGTATTGATCCGCGGTGAAGAGCTGGTCGTTGTCGCTGAATGACCAGGACTGGGTATCGTTGGAGACTTGTCCTTTGGCACGATTGGCGTTCGCGGCGTTCAGGGCCGTACGCACGGTGTCGAGTCCTACGCCAAGTTTGTTCAGCAGGGTCGGATTCACTTCAGCGCGGACGGCTGGTTGTGCCGCACCACCGACGAAGACCTGGCCGACGCCATCCACTTGCGCCAGCTTCTGCGCCAAAATCGAATCCGCCGCGTCGTACATTTGCGGTACCGTCTGCGTATCGGAGGTCAGAGCGAGAATCAGGATTGGCGCATCGGCAGGATTCGCCTTGCGGTAGGTCGGATTGCTGGGAAGATTGGCAGGGAGCTGGCTGCGGGCCGCGTTAATGGCGGCCTGAACGTCGCGCCCAGCCGCGTCAATGTTGCGATTCAGATCGAACTGCAACACGATGCTGGTCGACCCCAGTTGGCTGGTCGAGGTCATCTGGTTGACGCCCGCGATGCGTCCGAACTGCCGCTCCAGCGGAGTGGCAACGGCGGATGCCATGGTTTGCGGATCCGCACCCGGCAAACTAGCGCCCACGCCGATCACCGGAAAATCGACTCGCGGGAGTGACGCGACCGGCAGAAAATTAAAAGCCAGGATCCCGGACATCAGCAGAGCCGCCGCCAGCAGCGATGTTCCAATCGGACGCCGTATAAATGGAGCCGAGATACTCATGGTCTAGTCGCCAGTCGCCGGTTGTTGGCTCGGGATAGGATTGCCGATCTTGTACTTCTCAAAGCGATGTGCGAGCCGGTCAAACCACAGGTAGACTACGGGAGTGGTGTAAAGCGTAAGTAACTGGCTCAGGATCAAGCCGCCAACAATGGTGATTCCCAGTGGTCGCCGTAACTCCGCGCCGGTGCCGGAACCGAGCGCCAATGGCAGACCGCCGAGCAGCGCCGCCATGGTGGTCATCATAATGGGGCGGAAACGCAACAGACACGCCTGAAAAATTGCCTCCTCCGGCGGTTTGTGCTCCACGCGCTCCGCTTCGAGCGCGAAGTCGATCATCATGATGGCGTTCTTTTTCACGATACCGATCAGCAAGATGATGCCGATCAGCGCCACCACGGTAAGATCGTTGCCGGTGAGCTGCAAGGCAAGAATTGCGCCGACGCCAGCGGATGGCAGCGTAGAAAGAATGGTAACGGGGTGAATGTAGCTTTCGTAGAGAACGCCGAGCACGATGTAAACCGTGATCACGGCTGCCAGAATCAACCAGGGTTCACTCGACAGAGAGTTTTGAAAGGCCGCAGCGGTGCCTTGAAAAGCTGCATGAATGCTGGGCGGCAGCTGGATGTCTTTTTCTGCCTGCTGGATCGCTTTGGTCGCCTCTCCGAGGGAAGCATTTGGAGCCAGATTGAACGAGAGTGTAACCACGGGAAATTGTCCCTGATGATTGACCGCCAGCGATGCGCTGCCCGATTGCATTTTGACGAAAGTGGTAATCGGAACTGGAGTTCCGCTGGTGGTTGCCGTCGCCGCATTTGCAGTCGGCGCCCCGGAATTCGGAATCGTACTGCTCGGCCGCACATAAACATCGTCAATCGATTGCGGCGAATTGGCGAAGTTGGGCAGAACCTCGAGTACGACGTGATATTGATTCAACTGGGTAAAGATGGTTGAAACCTGCCGCTGGCCAAAGGCGTCATAGAGGGTGTTATCGATTGCCTGCGGCAGAATTCCGAGGCGCGAGGCGGTGTCGCGGTCGATGGTGAGAGTGGTCCGCAAGCCACCATTGAGTTGATCGGTGGCAACATCGCGCAGAACGGGAGATTGGCGCAGCTTGTCGACGAGCTTCGGGGTCCATTGCGCGAGTTCCTGAGCGTCGGCGTCTTCAATGGAATATTGAAACTGCGTGCGGCTCACGCGGTCTTCCACGGTCAAGTCCTGCACTGGCTGCATGTAGAGCGTGATGCCATCGACATTGGCTAACGCCGGCTGCAGCCTGCGAATGATGGCGGAAGCATCATCGCTGCGCTCGTCGCGCGGTTTCAAATTAATCTGGATGCGGCCGCTGTTGGGAGTAGTGTTGGTCCCGTCCACGCCGATAAAAGAGGACAAGCTGTCCACATCTTTATCCTGAAGAATGACTTTCGCCAACTCCTGCTGGCGTTGGGACATCGCGTCAAACGAAATACTATCGGGAGCCTCCGAAATCCCCAGAATCACGCCGGTATCCTGCACCGGAAAGAAACCTTTGGGGACGACCACGTAGAGAACCAAGGTAAGGATCAACGTTCCAAAAGTTACAAACAACGTCGCTGTCTGGTGTTTCAGAACCCACTTCACCGTGCGGCCATAAAATTGTATGACCCGGTTGTAATAATCCTCGGTGACTTCGTAGAAGCGCCCCTTCTCGCCTTCCTTGCGATGCTTCAGCAGCTTGGCGCACATCATCGGCGTCAAACTGAGCGAGACGGCGGCCGATACAAGAATGGTTACGGCCAGCGTCACGGCGAACTCGCGGAACAGCCGGCCCACAATGTCTCCCATAAACAACAACGGAATCAGCACGGCAATCAGAGAGACCGTAAGGGAAACGATGGTGAAACCAATTTGTCCCGAACCCTTCAACGCCGCATCCAGCGGCGAATCTCCCGCTTCGAGATAGCGGTCGATATTTTCGATCATGACGATGGCGTCGTCGACAACGAAGCCGGTGGAGATCGTCAACGCCATCAGCGTGAGATTGTTCAGGCTGTAGCCCAGCAAATACATCACGCCAAACGTTCCCACGATCGACAATGGCACGGCGACGCTGGGGATGAAAGTCGCGCGCAGATTGCGCAGGAAGAAGAAAATCACGATGACCACCAGCACGATGGTCAGCGCCAACTCGAATTCAACGTCTTTTACGGAGGCGCGAATGGTAGTGGTTCGGTCGGTAAGAATCTGCACCTTCACAGCTGACGGCAAAGACGCCTGCAACTGCGGCAGGAGCTTTTTGATCCGGTCCACGACGCTGATGATGTTGGCACCCGGCTGCCGCTGAATATTCACAATCACGGCCGGGGTCAAATTCATCCAGGCAGCGAGACGGGTATTCTCCGTGCCGTCGATCACGTTGGCTACATCGCTCAACCGTACCGGAGCCCCATTGCGGTAGGCGATCACGATCGGCTTGTACTGATCGCTGGAGAACAGTTGGTCATTGGCGCCGATGGTGTAGGACTGGCGCGCCCCGTCGATAACGCCCTTCGCCTGATCCACATTGGCTTGCGCCATCGCCGTGCGAATGTCTTCGAGACTCAACCCGTAAGAAGCCAGCGCAGTTGGATTCACCTGAACCCGCACAGCGGGCTTCTGCCCACCGCTGATAGAAACCAACCCCACGCCAGGGAGTTGGGAAATCTTTTGCGCCAGCGCCGTGTCCGCAAGATCTTCCACCTTCGACAGCGCCAGGGAATCCGAAGTCATCGCGAGTGTGAGAATCGGCGAATCGGCAGGATTGACCTTGTTGTAAATCGGAGGATTCGGTAGATCCGCGGGAAGGTAAGTAGAGCCGGCGTTGATGGCGGCCTGCACCTGCTGCTCTTCGACGTCAATGTTCTGGTCAAGAGAAAACTGCAGGGTGATGACGGAACTGCCAAATGAACTTGTGGAGGTCATCTGACTGAGTCCGGGAACCTGGCCGAACTGGCGTTCGAGCGGGGAAGTCACCGAGGAGGCCATCACGTCGGGGTCGGCACCGGGATAGAAGGTGACAACCTGAATGGTGGGGTAATCGACTTCCGGCAGTGCGGAGACGGGTAATTGCAGAAATGCAACCCACCCGACCAGCAGCACGCCCACCATCAACAAGGTGGTCGCCACCGGCCGGAGAATAAATAATCGGGACGGACTCATGTACCTGGAGTTCCTGCGATTGGAGCACTTCCTTGGTTGCGGCTCGGAGTGTTCGCCGGGGCGTTGTTACGGGGCTCAATCTTGCTGCCACTCTGTAGTTTGTCCTGGCCATCGGTCACCAGGGTGTCGCCTGGACTCAAACCGGCGGTCACCACGGTTATGTTGCCCTGGGTAAGAGAAATGGTTACATTCCGTGCTTCCACGGTGTTGTCCGATTTCACAGCGTATACAAACGCGCCCTGCGGCCCGCGCAATATCGCCGCCGTGGGCAGCACGACGCTGTTCTTCCGCGTCTCCAGAAGAAGATTCGCGTTCACGAACTGGTTCGGCCAAAGCTGGTTGTCTTTATTATCGAAAACTGCCTTGAGTTTGGCAGTGCCTGTGGTCTGGTCGATCTGGTTGTCGATGGTCTCCAGCTTGCCGGTAGCCAATTTAGTTTGATCGTCGCGGCTGTAAGCATCCACTTCCAGAGTAGAAGTCTTCATGTGCTTGGCGACCGTTTGCAGCTGATCCTCCGGGAGCGTAAAGATCACGGCGATGGGCTGCAGTTGCGTCAGAATGAGCATGGGGTTGGTGTCGGACGCGTGCACGATGTTTCCCGGATCTACTTGCCGTAAACCCACACGGCCGGTGAACGGGGCCGTGATGTTGCAGTAAATCAGTTGCAGCTTGGCATTATCGATCTGCGCCTGATCGGTGCGGACTTGTCCATCCAGCTGGTCTACCGTGGATTTCTGCGTATCTACCTGTTGCTGCGCGATGCTTCCGGAAGGGATGAGGGTGGTATAGCGCTCCAGATTGAGCCGCGCGTCTCGCAGCGTGGCCTGATCCTTGAAAAGCTGCGCCTGCATCTGTTCCAGTTGAACCTGAAAGGGCCGAGGATCGATGACGATCAATAGCTCCCCTTGATTGACTGTCTGGCCTTCCTTGAAGTTGACCCGCATGATCTGGCCGTCGACCCGGCTTTTGATATTCGCGGTGTTGAAGGCCGTCACGGAGCCGAGACCGGTAAGAAAAACAGGAACATCCTGCTGCTGCACTTTAGCCACGGCCACAGAGACGGCGCGCGGCGCCGCGGCTTGCGCTTTTTGCTGTTTGGAGTCACCACTGCTGGTGCAAGCAGTGAGACAGGCAATGAGAGCCGCCAGAAACAGGGCGGCCAGGGGCAGGCGCATGCGCCGTGACTTCTCTGAAAAACTCCAATGGATGATCTTCACAAATTTAAGTGGGTGCGAATTCTTACCAAATCGGCGGTTGGACTGCCATTGATTAGACGTTTTCATTGTGAATACAGTTGTGCCAACTCCATCCGGGAAAGGAGAAATCTGCTCACGCAAGCTTTCCGCGGCTGGACAGGCTCGGACAGGAACCAAACGCGTACTTATTTATAGTAGAGCCGGTACTCGTCAAGCATCAACCGGAAGCTGCGGGAGGTCAAGGGCGAGGCGAATGTTTTACAAATCTTTACCCGCGTTTGAGGTTACGAGGTAACAGGCTGAAGAGCTTGAGGAACAGGGTGTTGGGCTTCATAAGCAGCGATTTCCCCTTCGTGTCGCAGTGTGAGGGCGATGTCATCGAGCCCATTGAGCAGGCAATGACGCACGAATGCATCCATGGTGAACTTCGCGAAAAAACCCTGACCGTCTCGCACTTCGTTTCGCTCCAGGTCGATGGTAACTTCGTACTTGTCGATCTGGCCGGCGTTCCGCATCAACGTCGCCACTTCCTCTTCAGTCAAACGTACGGTCAAAAATCCATTCTTCGTACTGTTGTTGGCGAAAATATCAGCGAAGGACGAAGAAATCACCGCGCGGAAGCCGAAATCCGATAAAGCCCAAACGGCGTGCTCGCGCGAAGAGCCACAACCAAAATTCCTTCCGGCGATCAGAATGCTGGCGCCTTGGTATCGCGGCTCATCGAGAACAAACTTTTCGTCCTGTTTTCCGTCCGCCGCACGGCGCCAGTCATAGAATAAGAACTGACCAAAGCCGGTACGCTCAATGCGTTTCAGAAACTGTTTGGGAATAATCTGGTCGGTGTCGACATTGATGCGGTCCAGCGAAACGGCACGGCCGCGGTGCACTCCAAATGGTTTCATCGAGTCTTTCCTCTGGCGGCTATTCTGGAAATCTGCACTACTGATATCTCCAGTTCCGGATGTCAGTGAAGTGGCCCATGACCGCCGCTGCTGCAGCCATTTGTGGACTCACCAGATGGGTGCGTCCGCCTCTTCCCTGGCGGCCTTCGAAATTGCGATTGCTGGTGGAAGCGCAGCGCTCGCCCGGTTGCAAAATATCCGGATTCATTCCCAGGCACATCGAGCATCCTGACTCACGCCACTCGAACCCGGCGTCAATGAAGATCTGGTCGAGGCCTTCCTGCTCCGCCACGCGTTTCACGGTTTGCGAACCGGGGACTACCATGGCGCGCACCTTCCCGTTGACGTGATGACCCTTCGCAATGCGAGCAGCGGCGCGAAGATCTTCAATGCGCGAATTGGTGCAGGAACCGATGAATACACGGTCGATTCCAATATCTTCAATTCGTTTTCCCGGCTCGAGGCCCATGTACTGCAAGGCAAGTTCGGTCGAGTGCCGGTCGGTTTCCGCCAACGATTGCACCTCAGGCACTCGACCCGTCACGGGAGCCACCATGCCTGGATTCGTCCCCCAGGTCACAAACGGACAAAGCTGAGCTGCGTCCATTTCAATCACTTTGTCGAAGGTCGCGCCATCGTCGGTTGGCAAGGTGCGCCAATACTCGACCGCCTGTCCCCAGTCTCGCGGAGCGAAACGTTTTTTCTTAAGGTAGGCAAAGGTGGTTTCGTCGGGCGCAACCATGCCGGCGCGTGCTCCGGCTTCAATGCTCATGTTGCAGAGCGTCATGCGGCCTTCCATGGATAGCGCACGCACCGCTTCGCCGGCGTACTCGATGACGTGGCCCGTTGCTCCGTCAGTCCCAATTTGCCCAATGATGCCTAACGCGAGGTCTTTGGCGGTCACGCCATCCGCCAAGCGGCCGCGCACATGGATCTTCATCGTCCTGGGTTTCTGTTGCGCCAGGCATTGCGTGGCAAGCACGTGCTCCACCTCGGAGGTTCCAATGCCAAAAGCCAGCGAGCCGAACGCCCCATGCGTGCTGGTGTGACTGTCTCCGCAAACGATCGTCATTCCCGGCTGAGTCAGTCCCAGTTCCGGGCCAATCACGTGGACGATTCCCTGATCCGGCGAATCCATGTCAAACAGGCGCACGCCAAATTCCTTGCAGTTGGCTTGCAGCGCCGCAATCTGCCTGGCTGCAATCAAGTCGGTAATGGGAGTGCCGCGAGGCTCGGTAGGAATGTTGTGATCCACGGTGGCCACGGTTCGCAAGGGCTGGCGTACATTCCTTCCCGCGACTCGCAAGCCATCAAAAGCCTGGGGCGACGTCACCTCGTGCACCAGGTGAAGATCGATATAGAGGATTGGCGAGCGGTCGCTGGGCTGGGCCACCACATGCGTATCCCAAATCTTTTGAAATAATGTTTTCTTTTCCGGCATTACTGGAATTGCGCCTCAGATAGAACTCGACTGATCCATCCTATTTCTTCCTGGATAAAAATCCCAATACTCGGCTAGCGAACTGGTCGGAAAACCCGAACCGCGCCTTGGCACGCGAGTAAAGATCAACGGCTTTTTTGTCCAGCCAGATCATCGCTCCCTTCGCCCAGCCGTCTTGGGGCCGAGCGTGATAATTGGTCGAGTGCACGGCAGCTTTCTGGTGATCTTGAATGGTGTAGTAATACAAAGCCAGACTCTTGCGCGAGGTGCCGCGGGGGCACTTCAGCGGGTCAGGAAAACCGTGGAGCGATCGCTCATCCGTGGTGAAGATGAGCGCATGATTCAATACGGGTGGGTACCTGGCCGCACAGCGAGCCATACCCTTTTCCCACAACTCGAGCGAACCGCCCCATTCCTGGCGCCATCCCTCGTTCAAGTAAAGAATCAGATTCACCCGCCGGTGCCAGTTCGCGTGGAAATGGTGCATCGAGAAATCCGTGTGCACGTTCAAATAGCCGCCCGGCCCGGATTGGTGCAGTCCGCCACCTTCGAGCATGGGATCCGCCATCAGGTTTGGAATCCCTGTCAGCGCGGAAATCCAGGCAACGAATTGGGGAGAATTGAGTTCATCGACCACGCTTCCGATCGTCGGCGGGAAGAACTCGCGCTTCGGCATGCCAAGCTTGTTTTCGTTGGCATGTTTGTACTGGGTCCAAGCGTCGCTTGTAGGCTGGGGAAACTGCTGCGCCATCGTGCTTGCCGTCTCTAGACCGAGAAAGTTCTCAAGCAGGATGTGCGGGAAGGGCCTGTTCTCGCGGTAATGTCGCGCCAAAGCAGGCAGGCGCCCGCTCCACTGATGGTTGGAAAACGGCCGATTGAGTTCATTAATAGCCTGCGCAGTGGACATGCGGCGAGGGGCCTCCGGTTTCTTAATTGTATCTGCAGATCTGCGGTTAGGCACGTTGGAGACATGCTCTAAGCAAATGTTGCGCGCGCCAACTCAGGGAAGTTGGCAGACGCGGACCTCACTATTCTGGTAAGGGCATGCGAGTCCAGTGGCTTGCTGCTGTTGCACGACGACCCAGCCCACCCCATATTTGCTTTTTAGACGAGCGAAGTCTGGCGGGCCGAAATTCTTCCAGGGGGTTTGATCCTGTACTTGGGCCCACCAGTTTTCGGCCAGTAGCGGAAACATGCTGACGACGCCGTTGTCTTTCACTCCGTCAGCCAAGCGGCTCCTCTGCGCAAGACATCGAAATCCAACTTCATCTTCCCCAGCGATGTCCATGTAAGTTGGGTCGAGTGCAAACAGCGCGTCGACGGGGGAGTTTTGCCGGATCCAGACGAACGCCTGCTCCCACGGATTTCTGGGCGCCGCGCCGGGCCACTCCACGTGAGGGCTCGCGGGAAACAGCGCACGCTGCGCAAGAAACATGCCCGTGCACAAAGGGAGGAACAACAGCAGCCATCTCCATGCCTGCGCTCTTAACACGTACTCTCCCAGGGATCCCCCGATCATGAGGAACAGCACAATGTAGAGCACGTGCAGACTACGAAGCGGCTGCAGCCGAGCCAAAGCCTCAAAGCGCGCGGGCAGATCGAACAGCAAAGCTAATACCAGGTAAATCAGGCCGTAGAGAATAAACGCGAAGCTCACTCGCTCGACCATTCGCCAGTCGCGCCTGCGGGCGATCCGTCCAAACCACCAGAACAATGCCAGTGGAGCAACAATCCCCAATAACTCGTACCATGCCCAGTTCTGGATGTAGTGATAGGCGTGCCTTTTCGCCGCTTCGTGATACGCAGCCGACGGCACCGGCGCCAGCGGAATGCCCAACCCAACCAGGGCCGCGAATCCCGCAGCATTCCGCCGCTTCCACAAACTTTCAAGATTTTCGATGCCTACAAAATCGATCAGCACGAACAGAAGGCAAAACGAAAAGGGATAGACCCACATCAGCGGATGCATGCAAGCGGCAAATGCGAGCCACGCCCCAGCCCGCAAGTATTTCTTCTCGAGCGTTCTGGCTATCATGAAAATGCCCGCGAACGCGTCTAGATTCCGGGGATTCAAATACTGATCCATGATGTAGAGAGCGGTGCCAGCGACCGGAATCGACAATAGCGCGGCGATTAAACAGACGCTGCCCCACCGGGCCCGCGGACTCTGGAAAAACAAACTGGATAATTCCCAGCCCGCAAGCAGGAGCAGAAAAATGGACGCGATGTGCCATGAGAACAATCCAGTTTCGAATGGCAAGTGAGTGATCTTCAGGGACAAGGCAACCAGGTTCGGAAAGAGTGTCATCCTGGCATGCGAGAGAAAAAATACAGGCCAGGTGGGGAATAGTTGCGGATGCAGAATCTTCTCGACGCCAGGCAGGTATATCTCTGCATCCTCAGAGAACGGATGGTACCCCTGCACCAGCAACGCACCTGCTGTCAGCAACAGCAATTTGAAAAGAGTGGTTAGCTTGTCGGAAAGGTTTTTCTTCACAAGATTGATGGGATCGCAGTTTCCGGCACGTGTGCTGAATGTACGGGTTTAACCTCGCCGATCCATGGCGCTACGGCGAAGGCGGCCGGCACCGGTAGTGAGGATCAATCGGCCACCGGTGATAGTCTTCCGGTGCTCAATAATAAATCAACGGGAGGAACAGAAAGACCAGCACGTGCCATCACTCTTGCATAACAGAGCATGTCGGATCTGTTTTGTCGCGTTCCTCCGGCCCCGAGAGTTTATTCCTTCTGCACGATGGCTTGCGAGTTTTCTTCGTACTACGTAGCATCTAAAGAAAGAGAGATGGCTGCCGCCCTTATGCCCGAGCGCCTTCGGCCCAAGATGGCCTTTGGCGAGATAATCAACTTCGCCTACGACACTTTCTGCAGCAACAAAGTGCGGTTTATCCTCACTGCGCTGGGCATGGTGATCGGCACCGCGTCGCTTATCCTCGTGGTCACAATCGGAATGACGGGTAAGCAATTCGTTCTTAACCAGATTCAGGCGATCGGCACCAACGAAATCTGGGCGGAATACCTCGGCGGTGCCCCGCACATTAGCAACTCCAATCCCGATCCCCTCACCATCGACGACCTCAAAGCGGTACAGGAAGTTGTGCCGGGCATCGTGGCCTCCTCGCCTGTAACTCAGCTTTCTGATCGCGTCCCAGTCGGCAACGGCCGTGAGAAAGACGTCACTATCCTGGGCGTCAGTCCGGAATATCTGCGGGTCCGCAATCTGGTGGTTCCTTCGGGACGATTCTTCGATCAGGAAGACTCGCAGGCGCACAACAAGGTGGGTCTCATCACGGAGAAGATGGCGATCGAAGTCTATGGCTCGACAAAGGCCGCCGTCGGCAAAGTCATCAAGCTCACCGGATTGCCCTTCACCATCATCGGAACGTTCAAGGAGCGCGTGGAGACGTTCGGACAGTCGGAAATAGTCGACAACACCATGCTGATCCCTTACTCGGTGAGCCGCTATTTCATGGAAATTCCCAACGTGAAGCTGCTCTATTTTTCGATGGAAGATCCGTCCATGGTGATCTCAGCCACGGCGCAGATCAAGCGCGTGTTGCAGTCCCGGCACCGCTCGGAATCGGTGTACGACGTTGCCAATCTGACCGCCCTGCTTTCCATGGCGGATCGCATTGCTACCGGCTTAACCTGGGTGTTGCTGCTGATCTCGATGGTCACGCTGCTGGTTAGCGGGATTGGCATTATGAACATCATGCTGGCGACGGTGACCTCGCGGATTCGTGAGATTGGCATTCGAAAAGCCATCGGCGCCACCAATCGCGAAATTCGCTTTCAGTTTCTCGCCGAGGCCATGCTGATCTCCCTGATCGGAGGCTTCGCCGGAATCGTGATTGGCTACGCGATTCCTTACTCGGTTCGTTTCCTCACGGAGTATCGGGTTCCCATCACCGGGCTCTCCGGCCTCATCGCGATCGTGGTCTCGTCGGTGGTCGGAGTGATCTTCGGGACCGTCCCGGCAGCCCGCGCCGCACAACTGGATCCGGTGGAGAGCCTGCGGTATGAGTAGCGCCACCTTTTCATTGACCGCGCGCAGTTCCTGCAGCAGCACCTCTTACGACGGCTAAGGAAGCGGTTGGCATAGAAACTTTCAGGGTGCCTGCGATCGCCGCCGCATGGTAGTTTCTTGGGCTTGAAGATGACGGTTAGGTCACTTCCTGACCTTCTCGAGACCAGCAACGCGCCAGCGTGAGTTCGAGTTTCTTCCTGGACAGTCCTTCCTGGACGATCATGGCAGTCGGTTAGTTGCTGAATGCCATCCATTTCTGGCATTCGCACAAGATCTGCACAGGAAAGCATGCAAAATTTCGGGGTGAAGATGCTGTTTGTTACAAAAAAGTTGCATTTTCCTCATGAACGGAAGTAATATGACTACAGGGAAGACAGTAGATTTCCCGAGTTAGGCCCAGTACCGCTAAGTAAACTTCCAGACTCGCAGCAGTCAGCATCTTGTGCAAAACAATATACGAGGCCGCTCGTCAGCCTCCGTCCCGGTTCGGAGAGTTCGCTATGTCGTGGTATGCATACTGCCTTACCGAGCACCAGACCCTTCCAAACGGCACCCGTTCCCGACGCCCTTTCGTAATTGAGAATGTTCAAGGCGTGAACGGAGCCCCTGTGCTCAGCTATCCCAGCGGCGAGTTTGCTGTGATTGTGAGCGAATATGACCCAAAGTCAACAGAACTTGATCAGAAGGCGGCCATTGACCACGCTCGCGTGGTGAGCGGCTGTTTTCGCAATTCCACCGTCCTCCCCTTCCGCTTCGGAACTATTTTTGAGAGCGATGACGCGCTGCGCCAGGCTGTCCGGGTAAACCGGAGGGCTTTTGGCGTGAGCGTCGCCAAGCTCCGCGGCAAGTCCGAAATGCACATCAAGCTAACCGTGACTGACGGATCCCTGCGCGAAGCCATGATCGACGTCATCCTGCCAGACACCGTGGGCGGCGACTATCTTTCGAAGCTGCGTGTGAAGGCATCTCGCGAACGTGAGCGCCAGACCAAGGCTCGCGCTCTTTCAGTGCAGGTCCACAAGCTGTTTAACCCGCTGGAAGAAGAAGTGAGTTGCAAGAAAGTCGCACCCCAGGGCATGCTGATCGATATTGCCCACCTCATCGACTCCAAGTCGGTCGAGAAATACCAGAACCGCTACAACACCGCCGCCAAGCAGTTGAAGAACTGCCAGGTCGCGATCAGCGGACCATGGCCTCCGTACCACTTCCTGCCTGGGAAGTTGCGGACGGTGGCGGGAAACAGCTAGAGATTCAGTCTTCTTTGGGCCGCTAGCCTTGCTGGCGGCTCGAAGGTAGTTCCGGGGCACCCACATGCATTGAATGTGCAGCCTTGTGCACTTTGCGGAGGGGCTGTTTTCCTGCGGCCTATACCGCGGAGTCGAGGCTACTCGTGAACTAACGCCATATTTCTCATCTGGTTACACTCTATGCGACGGTCGGCGCCGGCTGGTGCTGCCTTTGGCTCGGCAAGTGCTTCATCCAGAGGTAACTAAGAGGCCGCACAAAACAATGACCCTCACTCTCTTCTCTTCGCACCATTTCCCGAAGCTCAGTTCCGCCCGGCGGAGCAAAAGCTTTCTTTGCCTTTCCTGACATCGCCTACCATTTTGCCTCTTTGAGAACGTGGCCCCAGCAATGGGGCCACTTTTTTGCTTCCAGTCTTGTTGCTTCAGCGAAGTGCCCTAAATGACTCTCCAGACAAAATGGGCTAACAGGGCAAACAGCAGAAGCATGAAGACCCCACCCACCCAGATCAGAAAGTTCCACGTCATCTTGGGGTCGTTAATCTGTTTTTTATCCATGGCTCAACGCTAGCATCTGCCGGAGTGGGACAAATCGGGTGTACACGGTAGATTGGCGGCGAAGGCCAGGCGCTTTTCGCCGGTTGTTGCTCTCAGATACACTGTCGAGCAACTATGACCAAGCCATTTGGATCGTTGTTCCTTGCGTCGCGGTTCTCGTTCATCGCCGGCGTGCTTTCGCTCGTTTGGTTGTCGGGATTGCTAGCGGACGCCCAAGCTCCCGCGCCAACACCGCCGCCCATTTCCAGGATGATGGGTACGCCACAAACCTCGGCCGCCGAGCAACGGAACTTCCCCCCACTTTTGCTGCAGCAGCTCTCCGCCATCAAGTCAGCTGCGCTGAATGACGACTTCGCCTACCGCCAGGTCACTTACTTGACCGAAAACATCGGACCGCGTCCAAGTGGCTCAGTACAAGCGCATGCCGCCGCTGAATATGTGGCGGCAGAGCTTCGGCAGATTGGTTTGGACGTGCGGCTTCAGCCGGTTACCGTGCCTCACTGGGTGCGTGGTGCGGAAACGGCCGCGCTCGTCGAATATCCCGGGATGGTGCCAGGGACGACACAAAAAATCGTTCTCACCGCTCTGGGCGGAAGCTCCTCTACCCCCGCCGAGGGCCTGACCGCGGACGTTGTCGTGGTAAACACTTTCGACGAACTTACCGCCTTAGGTCGCGATAAGGTTGCGGGCAAGATTGTGCTCTTTAATGAACTTTTCGACAAGCAGAAAGCAGCTGCCGGCATGGCGTTCGCTGCTTACGGGGAAGCAGTTCGGTATCGGGGAGCCGGGGCGAAGGCCGCCGCCGATTCAGGTGCTGTGGCTTGCCTGGTAAGGTCGGTGGGGAATGCAGACTATCGGCTCCCGCACACTGGATTCAGCTTTCCCGCCGGCATACCGGCAGGAGCTGTTACCGCGGAAGATGCTGAGTTGATGGCTCATCTTGCGGCGGAGGGCAAAGTGCGTATGCACCTCACCCTTACCCCGCAAAAACTTCCGGATGAAACCGGTTACAACGTCATCGCCGACTTGAAGGGCTCCGAGCATCCCGAAGAGATTGTCGTGGTCTCGGGACACCTCGACTCCTGGGATCTGGGTACCGGCGCCATTGATGATGGGGCTGGGGTGGTTGTCGCCATGGAAACGGCAGAGATCCTGCAGCGGCTTCACCTTCGCCCAGCGCGAACCTTGCGGGTGATTGCGTGGATGGACGAAGAAACGGGAGGGTCGGGCAGCAAGGCCTACTCGGCTGAGTTTGCCTCCGACTTTGCTCACCATGTGGCGGCAATCGAGAGTGATGCGGGCGCGGCTCACCCTTTGGGTTTCGATGTAAGAATCTCTCCCGCGGCGATAGAAGCGCTTCGACCGGTGCAATCCGTACTACTAAGCATGGGAGCGACTGTGTTGCAACCGAGCACGTATCCTCCTGGGGCCGACATTGCAGCCATGTCTGACGCCGGAGTGCCAGCATTTGGGATCATGCAGGATGGCCGTACCTACTTCAATTACCATCACACGGCGGCCGACACGCTCGACAAAATTGTTCCGGCCGAGCTGCGCGAAAATGCCGCAGCCATGGCAGTGATGGCCTATGCCCTTGCGAATATGAAGGATCCTCTGCCTAGATAGAAATCTCGTGGTGGGATCGCGGATCAGGGCTGGTCGCGGAGGCTCCATCGGCGTAAACATCCTGCCCCGGATTGGCATCCAACGCCTCGGTACAGAGGAGAGAAAAATGACCCTACTTCGAGCAGCCGCAGTTGCGCTGCCGTTGATGTTCGCCTCGCTGTCTTATGCTCAAAACCAGCAAGCGGCTCCGCCCCCGGGCGACCAGAGTTCGTATCCTTCCGAAACGCATAAGATGTCGTCGGCCGAGAAGCGTGATACGCCTTCGAACAACGGACAGCCCGTCGACTTGAACAGCGCGAGCAAGAAAGACCTCGCGGCGCTTCCCGGCATTGGGCCCGACTATGCGCAGAGCATCATCGATGCGCGGCCCTTCGGCTCCAA
>Ga0209006_10002161_pt1 | contig 17907 bp, 21 predicted proteins | sample JacPin_JW_Ref_O2_FD_188567 | JGI IMG/M metagenome (GOLD analysis project Ga0209006, IMG submission 188567) | Forest soil microbial communities from Algoma, Ontario, Canada - Jack Pine, Ontario site 1_JW_Ref_O2 (SPAdes) (version 2) | ecosystem: Environmental > Terrestrial > Soil > Boreal... | reverse complement strand
CCCGAAGCTATCTGGAAATTGTTGACGCGCTGCGCCAGCACGGCGCTGCACCGCAAGCCGACATGGAAGCGCTGTGGCGGCGGCTGGTTTTCAACATACTGATCTCCAACACCGACGACCACCTGCGCAATCACGGTTTTCTGTACGAAGGCCAGGCGGGCTGGCGCCTGTCGCCCGCTTACGACCTCAACCCGGTACCCACCGACATCAAGCCGCGCATTCTCAGCACGGCAATCAATGAGGATGACAACACGGCTTCACTCGCACTGGCGATGGAGGTGGCGGGATATTTCGAACTGGACGCTGGCAAGGCCCGCGAAATAGCCGCACACGTCGGTAAGGCCGTCTCCAAGTGGCGCGACGAAGCCGCACGGCATCATCTCGCCAAGGGCGAAATCGACCGCATGGCGTCGGCATTTGAGCATGATGATCTGAAAGCGGCTCTCGCAGCGCGGTAAGTAAATTTAGAAAGAGCAGCACTATGAAAATCTCGGAAAGAACTGTCAAGCGGCTCGGAGAAATCATCACGGGTGACAAGGGGATATCGCCCTACCGGGGAGGGCCAAAACTTGTCAGCTTCTTCAACGAGTGCGGCACCAACCATACCTATGGTCAAGGTTTTCCGTCACGATGGATGTTCGCCGAAGACTGCATCCGCCAGTTCAACGACACACCGACAATGAAGAAGGTCATTCTGTCCGCCGTTGACCCGCGGGATTTCATGCGAACGACGGTCTATGACAAGGAGACGAAGCAAGAGAAGCCCGCCAACCTGCAGGACGCAGTGACATACCTGAATGAGTTCTTGGCTTTCGACGGCTACGAAATCGTGCCGCACGGCAAAGGCTACGATGTCGTCGACAAAAGGCGCGGGGAGATTGTCGTCGATGTGAAGCTAGAGCCCAGTCATCTTTCGCACGCGTTCATCATGGAGCAAATCGAGAAGTGCCGGACGAAGATGAGTCAGGGTGACTACGACGGAGCCATCACGAATGCCCGGTCCCTGGTTGAGGCTGTTCTGGCCGCAATCGAGAAAGAATTCGAACCCAATGCGCCTGACTATGATGGCGATCTGCCGAAGCTATACAAACGGGTGCAGAAGCATTTGAATCTCTCGCCCGAAAACCCGAAGATCAGCAACAGCTTGAAACAGACGCTGACGGGCTTCATCAGCATCATCGGGGGACTATCCGGCCTCAGTAACAAGATGGGCGACCGGCACGTTCGCGAATACAAACCCGCCGCACACCACGCAGCCCTGATCGTCAATGCCGCCATGACGTTCAGTAATTTCATCTTTGACACTTATGCTTATCAGCGGACGCAGAAACCCTAGAGAGTGTCGGCGGTCCGCAGAAGGGAGAAAAACAGCTTGTTCAAGATTCTTATCGATACCTGCGTTTGGCTCGATCTTGCGAAGGACTATCAGCAGCAGCCGATTCTGACCGCACTTGAAGAGCTCATTCGCATGGGGGATATTGAGCTGATACTGCCGCGCACCGTCCTCGATGAATTCGCCCGCAACAAAGGTCGGGTCGTCGAAGAGAGCAGCCGCAGCCTTTCCGGAACTATGAAGCGAGTCAAGGAGGCGGTTGAGAAATTTGGAGATCCCCGGAAAAAGAGCACAGTGCTTCGACAGCTTAATGACGTAGATCATCGGATTCCAACTTTGGGTGAAGCTGCAGTGGATACGGTCAGCCGCATCGAGAAGCTGTTCGCGCGCACACCGATTGTCGAGATTTCCGATAGCGTGAAGGTGCGTGCAGCACAACGCGCAATCGACAAGCGCGCTCCTTTTCACAGGCAACGGAATGGCATCGATGATGCCATCCTGATCGAAGTTTACGCGGACGTAGTGGGAGCAAAGGCAACGGCAACGCGATTTGCTTTTATCACCCATAACATCAAGGATTTCAGCCACCCGGCTGCCAACAACAAGTTACCCCACCCGGATGTCGCAGTTTGCTTTTCGCGGGTGCGGTCGATGTATTTCATCACCCTGGGCGAGGCGCTGCGCCGCGTACAGCCAGAACAATTTGCCGATCTGATGATCGAACAGGAATGGATGGAAGAACCAAGGCGACTGACTGAAATCTTGGATGCCATGGACTTGCTGTTCCATCAGGTCTGGTACAACCGGCACCAGATCACGCGCCAGAAAATCGAGCGGGGCCAAACCAAGATCGTTGAGAAAGAAACATTCCCGGTCAAGAACCACCTGCGGCGGCCGATTCAACGCAATGTTTGGGAAGGCGCTCTCAAGGCCGCTGCGAAAGTCGAAAAGAAGTACGGAGTGGAGAATCTTGGTCCTTGGGACGATTTCGATTGGGGAATGATTAACGGCAAGCTCTCTGCGTTGCGCTGGGTTCTCGGTGATGAGTGGGACATGCTGGATACCTAAACGATTGGTCTCTTCTCGGCACCCAGGTGGATGGTTGCCGAAGAAATGGCGAGGGCGTAAGGTCCGATCCGGACAGGACAAATTCGCCGGAAACGCTCTGGTCCAATCGACCGGCACGGATCTTTGGGAGCAGAAGGGCCTTAACAAAAATGATGGATAGCCAGGTAGCTCAGGGCTAAACGCCTACCTCGACTGGCAGCCCCCGCCTCATCAAAATCCTTGCATTCAAAACCACCAAAGTTGCCGGGATATCCGAGTTGATTTGAAATGATCCGGGTCCGGCCGATCGTCTGATCGTCGCATTCATGCGTATGGCCATACACCCAGAGGGCTGGCTGGTGGGTCCCAATGATCTCCACCATGTCGAGGGAATTGAACGCCGGCGTGAGAGGGCCGCCCTCGTATTTGGAGTTGGGATTGATGACCGGTGCGTTATGGCTGATAACCACGCGCGGACCACTTAAATTCTTCCCAAACCAGTTCAGCAATTTCGACGCGAAGTTTTTATGTAGCGCAATCGAACCTGCTGGCGTAAAAGGCGTTTCGTCAGGGTTATAGATGAGGCGGTAATCATTCATCTGAGAGCGGGCGGTTTCCATGGCGCGTAAGTCCCCGCCATTGAAATCCGTCCACATCGTGCCGCCGAAGAAATTGACACCCCCAATGCTGACCTCTTCATCAAGCAGCAGTTTCACATGCTGATGTCTGTCTTCGAGCCACGCCTTGAATCTGCACTCCTCTTCGTTCATCGGCCGCCGCGTGTAATATTCGTGGTTTCCCGTCACATAGAGGACGGGTTTCTTCCACTTCCGCAGAATCTGGTCGAGCGGCTCATAATCGCTGAGCGTGACGATATCGCCTGCCAGGATCATGACATCTCCGTTCACTGCCGGCGGCAACATCCAGCCCGAGCCAAATTCAAGATGCAGGTCGCTATAAGTAATGATTCTCATGGTCGTAGGAGAATGCTTGTTTGAACACGGCTTTCTCAAGTCCCAGATCTCCTCCGAGAGCGACTCGGCGCGGAGCCCGGCTCGTGGAAGTAAGAATCTGACATCCCCCGGATAGCTGAATAATAAGCGGAGGCGCAAAGGCCAGTGTCAAGGCTCTTTGACCGCGAACGCGGCGCGCGAAGCGCGGCCTTGACACTGGCCGGGCCTCGGCTATGCTCTGGCTATCCGGGGCATGTCATTCGGGAATGCCGCATCACAGACCTAGACCAAAACCCTGACTGATCTGATTCGTGTGCTGCCCTTTATCATCTTGCTGGCCGTTCCGATGGCGGTGCTCGGCGCCCTGATCTTCATCTCCATGCGGGGATGAGTGGACGATGTCTATGTACAAATTGGTCTGGTGATGTTGATCGGGCTTTCGGCGAAGAACTCAATTCTCATCGTGGAATTTGCCGAACACCGGCTTGAGCAAGGGCGATCCGTCGCAAATGCCGCGATTGAGGCCGCCGAGTTGCGCTTGCGCCCGATCCTGATGACGTCGTTTGCCTTCGTCCTCGGTGTGCTGCCTCTCTATTTCGCAACCGGCGCCGGCAAGCTGGGACGGCACTCAGTCGGAACCGCGGTCGTTGGCGGCATGTTGTTCTCCACCATCCTCAACCTCTTCTTTATTCCGGTGCTCTACGTTATTGTCAAAGGATTGTTGGTTTCGTTCACGGCAAAAAAGGAAGCAGAAACCAGAGAGGCACCGCAAAGTCGGATAATTCGTTCATGACACGTTCGTCGTGACTGCTTCCCTCGTGACGCCGATGAAGTCAAACTGCTGTTCACCCTGCGCGAGGAGCGCGATGCATGTTTGAGAGTATTCTCTGCGGAGTAACAGAATACGATCCCGGCGTTCTTGAGTCGATGATTGGGCTCGCAGTCGAAATTGCTCGCGAGGGTCGAGAGGGAAGACGCGTTGGCACGCTGTTCATGCTGGGAGATGAGGATGCCGTGCTCGCCAGATCCCGACCGTTGATTCTCGATCCGTTGCCACCCTGGACTATGAAATGGACGGCATGATTTGTCGCCCCATGTCGCGATGGTTTCAGCGATCTTGGCGTTCTCGAACTCAGCCGTTGTCAGATGGTTTTCATTCACGATCACTGGCTTGCCAGTGTCCGCATTCACCGCGCAGCCCAGGAATGGACCCGACGTGGTACGCGGTAGGCATGGCGCCAAAAGTAGCCGAGCTTCGCTCCCTCGCGTCCGACGATAAACGGCGACGGTCTCCACAGATCGACAGCCAGCACTGCGCCAACTTGGCCAGTCCTTACCCGATCGCAAATCGCTCACTGTCGTGTGCCACCCTTCCCGAACGATGCGGCCCTGCTTCAACCACACCTCGTTCACTCCGTGGGATTTGTTTTCGTCCCCACCCACTCCCGTGCAATCTGCTCTTGGAACTCCTCCGCAGTATTCGGCAGTCATGGCCAAACACATACCCTCGGCGCGGTTGATCGGTTCGATTCTTCATGGATCGCAGGGTTACCGCTTCCGACGCCGCTGCGGGTCAGAGACGCTGATCTCGTCTCGGTGGGTCCGAGCGGCGAACCGAGTGGTAGCTAATCTTCAAGAGGAGTTGAGGACGGCAGCAGCCGGCCTGGATTCATGATGTTGGCAGAGTCAAGTCCATGTTTGATGGCAGAGACGGCACGCACGCCGACCGGGGAAATATCAGCGGCCAGCCAGGGCATGTGCTCGGTCCCGACTGCGTGGTGATGAGAAAGTGTTGCCCCGTGATCCATGAACGACTGCTGGACGGCACGCTTGACTTGAAGATACTGCCCCATCTCGTGTCCCAGTTGTTGCCGGAACCCGAACGTGAAGTACAGACTGGCCCCACACGGATAACTATGGCTGATGTGACATCCAGTCCAAGGACGGACTCCGCTTTTGCTAATCTCGGCGCGCAGAACAGCCGAAGTGTCCTGATACAACCTGGAGATATTACTCCACACGGTCGCGGTCTCGCTCACGTCGGTTGTGACATTGCGGTCGAGCAAGAAATCGCGGATGTGGGGAAAATCATACTTGGTTGCCTCAAATGACTTCCCGGCACCGGCTCCCAGGCCAACCGCGCCACATTTTTGATAAATTGCTTCCGCTTGCTGCAACCGCTGGGAGACGCCACGAGGACTGCCCTCAAGAGCGATCAGCATCAGGCACGCTCTGGGCTGGTCAAACCCTTTGGCCCGCAGATAAGTTTTGAAAAGGCTACCGGCAATTTTGGTGAAGCTTGAGGCCGATGGCCGAAAGGCCAGCGAAAGCGCCGTCTTATCGGGATCGTTGAGGCGTACCATGGCCGGCATGCACTCCTGGCGCACGCACTCCAACATCGCTTCAATGCCGCCCTCGAATTCAGGAAACAGATAGCCTCGCACTTGCCGCGATTCGGGACGAGCGTGGACGCGCATTGTGGCCTCGGTGATGACGCCAAGCGTCCCTTCACTGCCGATGCAGAGGTGATTGACATCGATACCGTTCGAGGACTTAGGGACCACACGCGTCTGCAGCACTCCTTCTGGAGTCACCATGCGTACAGCGATGACCATATCTTCGATCTTGCCGTACTTATCACTTTGCATTCCCGCCGAGCGCGTGGCGATCCAACCGCCGAGAGTGGAGTGCAGGAACGAGTCGGGAAAATGGCCTAGCGTTAGTCCGTGTGCGCCCAACTGTTCTTCGAGGTCGGGGCCAAAGACTCCGGCTTCGATCTGTGCGGTAAACGAGCGTCTGTCCACCGCCAACAGTCGACGCATCCGCCGCATATCAAGCGACACGCACATGCGTCTAGCATCCATCCGTTCGAGGCACCCAGCTATGTTCGACCCTCCCCCGAAGGGAATCAAGACGATGTCGCGCTCGGCCGCCGCGCGAAGCGTAAGGCATACGTCGCGCTCGCTCTCGGGATAAACAATCAGATCGGGGGCACCTGCCGCAATGCCGCGGCGCAGTCGAAACAGATCGCGGAATCCCTTTCCATAGGAGTGGATGACCCGCTCCTTCGCGTCATCCGTGATCTGGCATGGTGCAAGACAAGTACGGAGTTTGGCCAAGAATGGCTGATCGGCACAGGCTTCCGGCAGTTCGATCGACTCCAGACTCCACTCGGGTCTTGTGAAATCATCGCTTTCAATATCAAGAACTGACTTGGCGTAAGGCCAAAAGTCAGGATGGTGACTGGCGCGAAATTCCGCGTCCTCGTATCCCCAACCCCACCACTTCATGTGCCTTAGTTCGTGGGCCATGTGTTCACCAGTGAAATTGCGATGTTGTGCCCTTTTCCTGCAAGTCCGCTGCCAACTCCTGCTCCTTGCGGCGTGAGCCAAGCATTCGAATACTCTCTGTGAGTTGCTCAACCGCGCGGTGTCGTCGTTCGCGCCGAAGTTCTCCTGATTGCGGACGTGCCAATTCAACGGGTTCTCCGAAACGCACCGTCACCGGACCGGCTCTTGGCAGATAGTGTCCCTTCGGGAGAATGTGGTGTGTACCTTCTATGTATGCGGGTACGACCGGCACGTCAAGTTCGAGGGCAAACAGGGCTGCACCGCTCTTGAATGCCCGCACCTTACCGTCCGGCGACCGAGTGCCCTCGGGATAAAGGATTAGGCTGCCGCCGGTTTGCTGCATGAATTGCCGACAAGTTGCCAAGCAGGCAGAAAGCGACTTAGCTCCTGGTTCACGATCGATCGGTATGACATTCATCAGCGGCGAGACTGCCCAGCGCAGGCCGCGCGAGCGAAAGAAATAGTCGCTGGCGCCGATCAGAGCAAAGCTACGAAAGCTGCGCCCGCTCGCGGTCATCAAGACTGCACTGTCGGCATGACTAGTGTGATTGCTGCAAAGCAGAAATGGTGCGTCCGGAAGATGATGTCTCTCCTCTACCGTGAGGGGACAATACCACTTGAAGAATGCCCGGCAAAAGCGTTCGAAAGACAGACTGCCTAGCGCTGATGCCCGGAACCCGTCGTGCAAGCTATACCGGCTATTCATCTCCGTCAAGATATCAAACAGATATCAAACAATATCAAACAATCGAGGGCGGAAAAGCGTGATACTGACTCGAAGGTCCTCGCGTTGCCCTCGGAGCTTGGGAACCCGCACAGAACGCGGGTTGCCACATTTCCACAGCAACGGCTGCGGCGGCGGACCAATTTGCCAAAACAACAAAACCCGCCAAAATCGCAAGGGCTTACAGATTCTTGTGCAGACCCGGAAAGGTGAATAGAAACCCGCGGCACCGACATTCAGGAAGTCGCACGGGAAGCAATCCTGCTGCAAAGTCAGATCAAAACCGAGGCCGTTTAGGAGGAGAGGGTCATGAAAGCAGCAATCGTTGCAGTCTGCCTGGGAAACACCCGTCTTCGAGCGACTTTCACCAGCCCGCCGTCGTTGCCCGCGAGGGATTGAAGAAGACAACCGGACACCGGGCTCCTCGATCGAGGCCGAAAGAAATTGAAATTGCGCCGCAAAGCGGTCATCGCGAATCCGATATTTCGGGGAACATCAATGGCACTGATCGAAAACATCCTCTTCCCAGTGGATTTCTCGCCTTCCTGTCTTGCAATGGCCGCGTATGTCAAAAGAGCGGCGACGCTCCTTGGAGCAGGCGTTTCCCTGGTTCATATTGTCGATCCTGGCGGCTACAACGCCCTCCGAACCGGCCTCGAACTTTACTTGTTGAGACCAATGGCCGAGGTCTCAGAGGAGCACGTGGCCATTGGCCGGGAGAGACTTGACTCGTTTTTGACTACCGATTTTCCGACTGCCGAGCACCCGAGAATCCTGGCATCGGGCGATGCAGCGACAGAGATCGCTCGAGTGGCAAAAGACGGCGGATTTAATCTCATCATCATGCCAACGCATTCCGGCATGTTCCGACAAATGCTGCTCGGGTCAACCACAGCCAAAGTCGTTAACGACGCAGACTGCCCTGTCCTGACGAGCAGGCACGCTGAGACAGTCGCTCCTCGGCCCCTGGGGCACCGGGAATTATTATGCGCAGTTGGCCTCAATTCCGATTCCGAAAGAATTCTTCGCTTTGCTACCGGGATCGCTCGAGAGGTTCATGCCAAACTCACAATCATCCATGCGCTGCAAGGCGAAGCATCGGGACTGCCCGTTGAACTTGACTTTGAAGAAAAGGTCCAATCGGTTGAAAAGCGGGAAGCGCTAGGGCGCATCGCCGAGCTTCAGCGGCTCGTTGGTTCCGACGCCGCGGTTCGCGTTGCAGCCGGTGAACTGAAAAAAGCTCTCCTTGAGGCTGCTCTCCTGTCGGATGCGGACGTGCTGATTATTGGAAGAAGTCCCCGTCCCGGCGCTCTTGGGCGTATGCGGGATTTGACCTACGCTTTGATTCGCGACTCTCCGTTTCCCGTGCTAAGTGTCTGACGCGGCAACTCCAGGTGCGAACGTGGAGCAAAGAGAACTCAGCCACCGCAAGACTTGGCGCGTGGGCAAGTGGTTACACCACTGGCGCAACACCGGCTGCGAAGTAGTCCGGTTGGTCAATATCAGCGAGTAATCCGGGCTGCCTCGGCTGCCAGGCCAGCCGTTCCCGAGTCCACCGGCTGGACGCCGGAACGCCACCCGCCACAAACTGCGTGGACCAATCGAAATGATCCTTTGCTTGTTCGAGAGTCTTGCTGACGACCGGAAGTTTCAGACGGTGACCGATCATAGAAGCTATCGCCCGCAAGGGTATTGCTTCGTCCGCCACCGCGCGATACCGGGCTACCGCAGCGCTCTTTTCGAGAGCACGCCGGTAGACAGCGGCAGCGTCCAGCCGGTGAACGGCAGGCCAGCAGTTGAGCCCATCGCCCACATAGGCCGAGACGCTCTTCTCCCGCGCGAAGTTGATGAGGAACGGCACAAAGCCATAATCTCCATCGCCGTGCACGGAGTGCGGAAGACGGACCACTGATCCGCGTACGCCGCGCTTCAGCACTGCCGAGGGCGGCCGCTTCGAGGCACGCGGATACCCAGCGTGAACCATTCGTCGTGCGACAGATCGGGAGCAACGACGGTGTAGCCATCGTCAGCTATCCGTAGCAAGCTAAAATGTCCGGTTTTCGTAGCACACGATATGTCCGGTTTTTAGTTGAAACGCGCTTCCATATATCCTCCTTCTTTAGCTGATTCGTTAGCCTACGGTACTTCCCGATCCGTTAAACTCGGCCAATCATCTGTTTCGTTGTCTGCTGTGGGTCTGAGCGCTCAGCCGCCATTCCCAGTGCCTGACCATGAGAAAACTCCACCCTATGGCCGTCTGGATCACTCACGATGCAACAAGTAGCCGGCGTAGGGATTAAGAAAAGTAGGGCCAAACTTCAGGAGGAGTGCAACTCCAGGTTCGAAGAAAATAGGGAGCGACCGGACTCGAACCGGAGCCTCCTGCGTGACAGTCACTCGTAGCGAAGCGCTTCCATCGGACTGATCGACGCAGCCTTGCTGGACGATAACAGCGAGCACACAAGGTTCAAGGCTCCCGCGATCGCAAAAACCACCAGGGCGATTCTTCCATCGAACACAAAAGGGAGCTCGAATTGAGCGCTAAGCAGGCGTGAAATCGGCCATGACAATCCGATTCCCAGCAACCCTCCCAAAAGAGACAGTGAGCCGTTCTCACACTGCATCTGAACGAAAATATCAGCCGAGGTGGCGCCCAATGCGCGGCGGGTACCAATCTCTCTCGTGCGTTCTCGTACAGAGATCCAGGTAATCGCGACAATTCCCAGTCCAGAGACTAGCAATGCACTGGTCCCGATCCAGCGCAGGTAGAAGCCCAGCCTTTCGGCAGCTTCCATCTGAGTGTCGAGCAAGGTCTTTTGATTCTGGACCTGGAAATCGTCAGGTTGGTTGGCCAGGATGTGGTGTCCTTGGCGCAGAATCAAACGGATTTGGCTGGCAGTCTGATCCATACTTCCTAGGGAATCGACCTCAACCACAATTCCGGCGTAGTGGTCCACATTCATGAGCCGTCTCATTGCGGTTTTCAGGGGCAGATAGATCTGACTGTCTTCGTTGCTCACGTCCAAACCCTGGCCTCGCTCGCGCAGGACCCCAATTACGGTGAAAGGGACGCGGTTGATCGTCATCCGCTGCCCCAAAGGCGACGATGCGCCAAAGAGATCTAGTGCCACGGTGTGGCCAAGCACGGCAACACGCGCTGCAGTGCGTTCCTGGGTGGAGTCGAACAGTTTGCCAGTCACGACCGACCAATCTTTGGCCGCGAAATAGTCGGTTTCGCAACCAACGACGGTTGCATTCTTGGAGAGATCGCTAGCTTTCGTCCAGAAACTCTGCGTCGCAAGGGCGGAAGAACGGGTGCGCGCCAGGATATTCCGTTTGATTGCGGCGTAATCGCGATCCACAAGCGTGGTTACAACGGCACCGGTGCGAGCGCGGCCAGCGATCGAGCGGCTCTGTGCCGGAGTGACAATGAGGACATTCGTGCCCAGGCGGCGAATCTGGTCAAGCACTTTCTGTGTGCCACTCGCCCCGTAGTTGACGGAGCAGATCACTCCGCCGACGCCCAGCGCTGCACTGAGCGCCAGCAGTCCGGAACGCAGCGGAGAGCGAAAGATGAGGCGCAGGGACAGCACCGTTATTTGCCACTGCTTCAACCGGAGCCTACGAGCGTAACGCCTGGATGGGATCGACGCGTGAAGCCTTCCAGGCGGGATAGATCCCAAAAACAATACCGATCACAACGGAGAGAAGGACTGCGAGTGCGAACGGCGGCCAGACGAGAACTGGTGGCAGCTTCTCAACCCGAGCAGCAATCTGCATTCCGCCCAACCCGATCAACACTCCCGCAAGTCCACCTAAAAAAGCCACCGACACCGCTTCCAGCAGGAATTGGAAAACAACGTCGCCGCGCGAAGCTCCCAGCGAGCGCCGGACACCTATTTCCCGGCGTCGTTCAGACACAGCAATCGACATTAATGACATGATTACGATTCCGCCGATCAGCAGAGCCATAATGGCGACGCCAGTAAGAATTCTGGCCAGCGTGCTGCTTGCCTGGGTAACTCGCGCCATGGTCGCAGCCGGATTGGTAATCACAAAGTCGTCCAGTCCGGGCGGCTGGATATGGTGACGTTCCCGCAGCAACTCACTTACTCGATTTGTTGCCGCATCGCTCTGCGCAGGATCTTTCAGTTGTGCGATCACCATCGTCAGATAGTCCCGATTGAACAATCGCCGGGAGGCTGTGTTGAGGGGAATAAGAATCACGTCGTCCAAACTGCCGCCAGCCGGTCCCGCTCCCCTTGATTTCAGTATTCCGATTACTTGGAAAGGAACCTCGGCTATGCGGATCGTCTTGCCGAGAGGGTCTTCGTCTGGAAACAGCGTGCTCCGCACGTCAGTCCCAATTACTGCAACACGCGCCAAGGCAGTATCGTGGCCCCCCGTGAAGAACTCTCCATCGGCCATTTCATCGGAACGAAGCGTAAGCCAGTTTGGAGAGACTCCGAACACCGCTGGGGAAGCCGCTCTGTTGCGATACCTGATATCGATGTCGAAGGCGCTCTGCATCTCGGCGACAGTCTGGACACCGGGCAATTCGGCGATGGCTTTCGCATCTTCGAAACGCAATGTCGGGGGGACATTCACAAGCGTCGGCATACCGCGTGAGCGCCCTCCTCCAGCCCGGACCATAATTGTGTCAAACGTCCCGATCATGTTCTTGAAGCGGCGCATGGTTTCGCGCTTTGTGGCCTCGCCAATCGAGGTCAAAATGGCGAGGGAAGCGATACCAACAACGACTCCCAACATCATGAGGATGGTACGCAATCGATAGCGCATTAAACATACCGCCGCCTGCCTGACCAACGTGATTTGCTTCATGGTCTGTCTCCGATCAAAGGCCGCAACGGTGCGATGGAAACAACTTTATTCGAAAGAATTGTTCCGTCTTGCAGTCGAAGTTCTCGTGAGGCATAGGCAGCGACCGCATCATCATGGGTCACCAGGAGTATCGTGCGCCCGTCGTAATGCAATTCTTGCAGCAAGGCCATGACCTCTTGGCCTGTTTTGAAGTCGAGATTGCCTGTAGGCTCGTCAGCCAGGACGAGAACTGGGCTGTTGATCAGCGCTCTCGCGATCGCCACGCGTTGTTGCTCTCCGCCAGAAAGCTCGCTGGCGTAATGACGGGCTCGGCTCGCTAGCCCAACGCGCTCCAATGCGGCGATTGCGCGCTGCCTGTCCACGCGTCCATCGGCATACACCATTGGAATCTCAACGTTCTCGAGGGCCGTGGTTCGGGGCAGCAAATTGAAAGCCTGAAAAATAAAGCCGACTTTCGCATTGCGTACGCGCGACAGTTGCTTGTCAGAGTAGCGAGCTACATCCTCGCTATTTAGCCGGTAACTTCCCGAACTCGGACGATCAAGGCAGCCTAGAATATTTAACAACGTAGATTTCCCTGAACCGGATGCCCCTCGAACCGCAACAAACTCTCCCTCAGAGATATCAAACGTCACCGACTTCAACGCCTCCACGGTGCCGCCTCCACTGCGAGCATAGGTCTTTGTAATGTTCTCAATTTGAATCATGATTTACTCACTAGCCAGCGCTCTTTGCCAGACTTCTCGTTTCCGAGGGAATGAGGAGGACATCGTCGCCGCGCGAGACCCCCTTTTTGATTTCCACGCTTTCGCCGTTTTGAGCTCCGATCACCACCTGCCTCCTCTGCAGCCCACCCGGAGTAGAGATGTAGACGAATGTCTGCTCGCCGTCATGCTGCACCGCTTTCGAAGGCAACAACAACACTTCATGTTGCGCCGTTTCGATCGACACGTTTGCGGTCATATCGGGTTTGAGCAGGCGTGCGTTCTTCTTGATGTCGATGGTGACCTCGTAGTTGACGACGCCGGAGACGATCGTCGCTTTGGGAGCAACGCTTTCGACAATTCCCGGAAAATCCTGCGACGGATACGAATCCACCGTGAACCGAACGGGATTGCCGCGCTTAACATTGGCAATATCCGTCTCATCGACCATCGCAACCAATTGCAGCGAATTGTCCCCGATAATCGTCACGAAGGTCGGAGCAGTGAATGAGGCCGCTACAGTCTCACCTTCTTGCGTGGAAACCGATGCCACCGTGCCGCTGATTGGCGCTCGAATCTCGACATATCGGAGATCCACTTTTACGAGGTCCCGGTCGCGCAGGGATTTTTCATATTTGGCTTTTGCTTCTTCGAGGGCCAGCTCAAGATCCTGCTGCTGCTGGACTGGGATCAACCCCTGCGAGCCAAGCCGTTGCGCCCGTTGCGCATCCACGGAGGCACGTTCCATTGCGGCGCGGTCCAGTTGCGCTTGCGCTTCGGCTTGGGCCAGGCGCGCTTGGATGGGTGCGTCGTCGGTCTCTGCAATGAGCTCTCCAACGTTAACGTGCGACCCGATAGTCACATTGAGCTTCTTGACGATCCCCGAAAGCTGCGAGCCTACCCGGACTTCAGACCCAACTCGCAGTCGCACCGTCCCACTCGCATTCACCGTATTGCTGATCTTGCGCTGCTCTGGCCTGACGCTTTGCGCCGCCGCGCTCGGTAACGGAGTTATGCTCCCGCGCAGCAAGTAGAACCCGGCCGCCCCTCCCCCGGCCAGCAGCAGGACCAATACTGCGATTCGTGATCGAGCCACGTTCCTTTTCACTTCTTTTCGAACACCATGACCGGCGCTGGATTCGAGCCGCGTACAGACTCGACAGTCATCGTCTTGCCGTCGGGAGATAGAGATCGAGTCTCAGTGCGTACGACCTTCGGTCCTCCGGCGACCGCGCTTTCGCTGGTCCAGGTGGTTACGAGCTTACCGCCTTGCCACTTCGTGACGGTTTCAGCAGGCCCGCCCATGGGCGATTCGTTGGTCGCTGGTTTCCCCGTGAGGTCGTATTGAGTCCTGCTGTCGTCATCTTTGCCTTGCAGGGTGGCATGCGTGGTTACAACCAGCGCGGCCTCAGACTGCTCGATCGCCTGGACCATCTTCATCTGTGACATCATGCCGACGTTCTTACTCTTTTCCGGATTGAATTGCCACGATCCAGAGAAGTTGGGACGTTCGGCCGCGATTGCCAGGACAGCTGTTACACACAGGAACACAATCATCTGTTTAAGTCTCATTTCTGCTCCTTTCGGTTGATGGACATTCATTCCCTCGCCTGATTCCGCCCTTCCACGTACAACGCAAGGTGCCAGATGTCGGATTCCGGCAGGCTTTGAAACGATGGCAAGCCAGTCCAACGAATGCCGTGCTGGATGGCGTAAGCGTCCATCCATGTCGGACGTTCAGACGGCCGTATTACGAACTGAGGCGGCCGTGGTGAGGGTGCTTTCGCAAAAGGGGCCATCCGGCCTCTCGCCGCTCCACGGCAAAACCCACGCATCTGCTGGTACATTGTGCTTGCACGATCGAGATCATCCTCGGTCGTCGCAAAGTGGTCGGGCTGCCGCGGCTTTTGCGTACGAACCCTCACCTGCAACACAGTTGAGGCGACCCAAGCTTCTGGGCGCGACGGTTCCGCGTCGTTGGTGATGTCGATAACAGCCAGTGCTACCGCGCAAAGCCCAATTGCGACCCCGGCCGTCGCCAGCAAAATGGTGCAGCACTTCCCTACCATCAAGGCTCGCCCCCCAGTCGCGCGATCGATACCTAGAACGCGCGAGCCATGTTCACAACTGTGAGGTCTATACCTAGGTGTAAGGTCAAGAAAAAAATTTGAGTAGACTATTTGCGGCGAGGAGCCGCCGGATTTGCCGGGCACTCTGCGGCGCGCACAACGTTCTGGCGAGAGAGCTGTTGAGTGGCGACTTTGGCATCCCGCACTGCTGCTGGACAGGTTATGGGGACGGACTCTTCGAGATGAGATACTAGAAATTCAAGTTCCCGTTTCATCGCTTGAAGCGTGCGTATCTTTTCACTAACCTGAATCAGCCGTTCGCGGCCGAGTGCAATGATCTCCTTCACTTGGGTCGGCTTGCGGCGCAGTGGCCGAGGCATGCTCTCGAGCGCGCCATGAAGATCAAGTAGTTGCCTAATTTCGGTCAGGGTGAAGCCGATCTCCTGGTTGCGGCGGATGAACAGTACCCGGTCCAGGTCCCGCTGGCCGTAGTCTCGATATCCCGAGGCTGTCCGCGGCGGCGGGGGCAGCATCTTTTCCCTTTCGTAAAACCGAATCGTCTGGATATTCACTCCTGCTGCCCGAGCTAGCTCTCCAGTGTGCATTCTCAAATTATCCACCCTGTACTGGGGTATAGGGCAAGAGTGACGGCGACAATCAAACTGATATCGCCGATCTTAACGGCAGCACAGAACGCCGGCACCATTTTGGAGCTGTCGTACGAAGTTTGCCGGATGTCACGGCTGTACGAACATTTTGGCATTCGTCATCAGCAGCTCACTGCTTTTCGACTAGGAGCTTTCTCAAAATCCTAATGCCGGTCACAATGGCTTTGCGCTCGCTCGGACTGATTCGGCGCAGTACGTCAAACAGAGGATCGGCGGCAAGCATCGGGTATCTCTTATCAAGAAACACCCGAACGGCAGCCGACGCAGTAATCCTCACGTAGCGCCTGTCGTCGGGGTTCGGCTGGCGCTCTACAAATCCTCGCTTCTCGAGTCGATCCACAATGGTAGCGAACCGTCCAACTCTTCTTGATAACAAGTCTCCTGGTCTCTATAGACGGGATTCAATCCAGAATCCATCGGGAACTATGACAGGATCTCGAGTGGTACTAAAACGCGTTTGCGCTCATTAAGCAAATGATCGTGTCGCAGACACGATTGCGAACTTCACCAATCGCGGCGCTCGTCAACCGTGTAGTTCCTCTGGCGTTTACCTTGAAGGCGAGCCTTGAGCCTGTGTAGCGCGCTCTGCCGAAATGCTTCTAGCCTCCGCCTGTATGTCGACTGAAGGATTGTGGGGAGGGAAGCCTGGGGCTTTTTGGTTTGCGCTATAGCCTCGGACTGGCTTCTCTTGCATAAGACGTCTGTTTGCTCCGGGGGAGGGCCCTCAGTTGCAACTTCACCGACCTTAACTGCGCTTTGTTGGGAGGACGCATTGCGCTACTGCTGACCACCATCTGGCTGCGGCGGATATCTATTGCGGCAGTGCTGGGCCTTGCGATCAAAATGTTTTCTGTTAGGGCGTGAACAGAACACCCGGATGGTCCGCACGCGCTTTGATCGTTTCTCCCGAGCAACGAGCTATCCGGACACTGTCTATATCGGTGCAGCGCTCTCTCGATCGGGAAAATCAACGTAATTTTGGGCGTCGTCCTCGGCTCGGCGCGCTTCTCGAACTTTCGTTGGAAGTGCGTTTGAGAGACGACCCATCGACCAGTTCGATGGCCGCCTGAAGATATCGCCGGACAAAGGGGCGGTCCAGCTCGCTCTGGTTCCGGATCGTCATATGGCGAATCGCCTTACCCGTACCGGCCAGGACTCCGTTGGGGTCAGGAATCATTACACCTCGATTGAACCCAAGGTTTACGTGACTGCTATACGTTACGATGTGGCAGAACCCATCCTTAAGCGGTTTGCCCGTGAATGAGAATCCAATCGCAACGGCGTAAGTTTTGACAATGGATTCAATCGCGTCAGGCGCCTCCTCCAGCACTATCTCGCGCAGCGCCAACGTGAGGTGTGAGATGTGCGGATTGTAGTGACCGAGGTAGGTCAGTAGTCGGCGATCCGGTGGTCTCGTCATTCTTCGCCAGACTAGCACAGTCCTATATACGGTTTGCGCCACAAGGAAGGGCGAGGGCATAAAGCGGGAAATTCTCTATAATTTCCCAATGGCCGACCCATCCGCCAGCACGGGGCTGGAACCCGCCAGAAAGCTGAGTACGAGCGTTCACCAGGCAGGTTGGAACAGACGCGAACCAAGAGCTTTCAGATTGGCTTCGCTGAAAGCCACGCCGCTGCAATCAAACACGCTGTAATCAGGGTGGAGAAAACGATGGGGATAGTGAAAGCAAATCTCCAACTCAAGGCTGTGACCGCGACGAAGCAAATGGCAAGGGCCCACGCAATGCCACCGATGCGTGCCCGAGTCTTTGCCGGAAGGCTGCTCAGCTGCCACGCTAATACTCCGGCAAACGCAAGAAACACCGAGAAGAAAAATCCGAACGCGCTAAAGAAGTCCCAATAGGTCCGATTGAAACCTAGCGCGTCAAAGTGAACGGACCGCATTGAGCCAAGAACCGCTTCTGCTCCCCAGTCTGGATTGTTCTGGCGAAAGCCAAAGGTATGTCCGACAGCAAAAAGCACCAGAAGAACCGAAGCGATTCGATAAAACAGAGAGGCCTTCATGTCTTGGCTCCAGAAATAACGGCGACAGTGGGGACTTATACCCCACAAGATTCGCAGCATTGTCGGCTGCTCCAGTGCAACGGCGATCTTCCGCCAACAACGAGCAAGGTTGCAGTTTGCGAGTTGCCGACCAACCAGAAACAGTCTCACCTCTGCGAGGTATGGAGCAGCTCAAGCATTGTACCGAGCCCA
>Ga0209006_10002160_pt1 | contig 17913 bp, 20 predicted proteins | sample JacPin_JW_Ref_O2_FD_188567 | JGI IMG/M metagenome (GOLD analysis project Ga0209006, IMG submission 188567) | Forest soil microbial communities from Algoma, Ontario, Canada - Jack Pine, Ontario site 1_JW_Ref_O2 (SPAdes) (version 2) | ecosystem: Environmental > Terrestrial > Soil > Boreal... | reverse complement strand
CTGGCTCGCCCAGCCCGCCGCCCTCGTTGAGAACAGCAAATTGATCGATGCGCCTCCGCACGGAACGTCGCTCGCTGAAGTCGTGGCCGAGGCGAGGAACTTCGATCTCGCCGTCCTGCACACGTCAACGCCCTCGTTCGCCTCGGATGTGAAGGCGATCACGGCTCTCAAGGCGGCCAACCCGGCGCTGAAGGCCGGGCTGATCGGCGCCAGGGCAGCGGTCGACGCGGAAAGCGCCCTGAAGTCGGCGCCGATCGTCGATTTCGCCGCCCGCAACGAATTCGATTTCACCATCAAGGAGATCGCAGACGGCAAGGACTGGAAGTCGATCCGGGGCCTCACCTTCCGGGACGCCAATGGCGAGATCCAGAACACGGCGGACCGTGACGTGCTGGAGACCATGGACAGCCTGCCGTTCGTGACGCCGGTCTATAAGCGCGATCTGCAACTCTCCCGATATTTCATCGGCTATCTCCGTCACCCCTATATTTCTCTGTACACCGGACGCGGCTGCAAATCGCGATGCACGTTCTGCCTGTGGCCGCAAAGCGTTGGCGGTCATCGCTACCGCACGCGCAGCGTCGGCCATGTAATCGAGGAAATCGCCTGGGCGAAGAAGGCTTTTCCGGAGGTCAAGGAATTCTTTTTCGACGATGACACGTTCACCGACGATTTGCCGCGGGCCGAGGCGATCGCGCGCGAACTCGGCAAGCTTGGCGTCGTATGGTCGTGCAACGCCAAGGCCAACGTGCCCCGTGCGGCGCTGAAAGTTATGCGCGACAATGGCTTGCGTCTGCTGCTGGTTGGCTATGAGACCGGGAACCAGCAAATCCTCTACAACATCAAGAAGGGCATGCGGATCGACGTCGCCAAACGGTTCGCCAAGGATTGCCGAGAGCTCGGCGTCACCATCCATGGCACGTTCATCATGGGTCTGCCCGGCGAGACGCAGGAGACGATCAAGGAGACGATCGAGTTCGCCAAGGAAGTCAACCCGCACACGCTCCAAGTGTCACTGGCCGCGCCCTATCCCGGGACGTTCCTTTATAAGCAGGCGCTGGAGAATGGCTGGCTCGACGACGCCGATGCGGACCTGGTGAACGAGGATGGCAGGCAGATCGCCCCGTTGCACTATCCGGGCTTGAGCCACACCGAGATCTTCGATTCGGTCGAGACGTTTTATCGAAGCTTCTATTTCCGCCCGAGCAAGATCGCCGCAATCGTGGGGGAAATGGCGATCAGTCCTGACATGATGAAGCGGCGCCTGCGCGAGGGGATGGAGTTTTTCCGCTACCTGCGCGAGCGTCGAGAGATCGCGCACTGAAGTATCTGATCGTCACGGCGGACGATTTCGGCCTCGCCGATGAGGTCAATCAAGCGGTTGAGCGCGCTCACCTCGAAGGCGTCCTCACCGCGGCGAGCCTGATGGTCGGAGCGCCGGCGGCGGCGGCCGCTGTCGAGATGGCCCATCGGCTCCCCGGTCTAGCGATCGGGTTGCACCTGGCGCTGGTCGACGCGGAGCCGGTTCTGCCGGCCCCGGCTGTCCCTGATCTGGTTGATGCGCGTGGTCGCTTCCGCGCAAGTATGGCGCGCTCCGCCGCAGCAATGTTTTTTCTGCCCCGTGTTCGCAGGCAAATGCTGGCGGAGGTGCGCGCCCAGTTCGAGGCGTTCCGCGCCACCGGTCTGACGCTGGACCACGTCACCGCGCATAAGCATTTTCACCTGCATCCCTCGATTCTGTCGGCGATACTCGAGCTAGCGAAGGAATTTGGGGCGCCGGCCGTTCGCGCGCCGCTCGAACCTTGGGCGATCCTGGCGCGGATCGACAGCGCCCGCCGCGGCTTGGCGACGTCCGCGTTGGCCCCCCTGGCGCGCCTCCAGCGCGCGCGTCTGAAGCGGGCGGGCGTCGCCACGCCGGATCAGGTTTTCGGGCTCGCCTGGAGCGGCGCCATGACCCATTCGCGGCTTGCCGGGCTGATCGCGCATTTGCCCGAAGGGGTCACTGAAATTTATACGCATCCCGCGACCTCCTCGGCCTTTGCCGGAGCTGCGCCAGGGTATCGATATGAGGAGGAGTTCGCCGCGCTGACTTCGCCCTATCTCCGCCGCCTGATCGCCGCGACTGGCGTTGCTTCCGGGGGCTTCTCAAACGCGGTAAACTTTCAGCGTCAGTGAACAGCCAAGGAGGCGACGATGGCGGTCAGTCAAACGGAAATGGCTGTTGGGGCAAGAGCGCCCGATTTCCGGCTTCCGGCGACGGACGGCCCGACTTATGCGCTGAAGGACGTAGCCGGCGAGAAGGGGACGGTGATCGTCTTCATCTGCAACCACTGTCCCTATGTGAAGGCGGTGATCGGCCGGCTCACTGCCGACGCCCGGCTGCTTATGGGCGAAGGGGTGGGCTTCGCCGCCATCTGCTCAAACGACGCCGCAAGCTACCCTGAGGATTCGTTCGCCCGAATGGGCGAATTCGCCCGAAAGCACGATTTCCCGTTTCCTTATCTGCACGACGAGCGCCAGGACGTCGCCCTCGCCTATGGGGCCGTCTGCACGCCTGACTTCTTCGGCTTTGACCGGGACCTGAAGCTCAAATACCGCGGCCGGCTCGACGAGGGTCGCACGACGCCGCCTCCGCCAGGCGCTCGCCGCGAGCTTCTGGAAGCGATGCGCGCCATCGCCGCCGGCGGTCCGGCGCCTGCAAACCAGGCGCCGTCGATCGGCTGCTCGATCAAGTGGAAGGCAGGGCGGGGGTGACAGCGCTGCTGCGGATCGCGCGCGCCATTTGCGAGTCCGGATCGAACCTTTTCAATCGGTTGCGGCGCCATTCCCGAGTCGCTCCGACCGGGATGGCGAGGGCCGGCGAAGTTTGCGCCGGCGGCGCGCCGCGCACCGTTTTGCCGCGGGCCGGCAGGTGGGACCTTCGGGCCCGGTCGGATATGGGACTTGGCCTGCTCTTTTCCTTTCAAAAAAAGAATAGCATGGAGTTCTTAATATACAAAAAATGTCCGTTTATTTGCAATTGCCGTGATCGCTCAAAGCATTAAGGCCGCCACCCAGACTCCGTCGATCGGCTGCTCGCGGCAGGCGAAACTTTGGTTCACTAATCTGTTCTACAGCATGTTCATGTTTGATTAATCAACATCTACGTAATGCCGCTTCGGGTCGCCATGGTCCTCGGGCGAAAGCCAACCCCGAAAGACCGCAAGGGGTAGGGCTATGGCGGCCCACGTCCTGTGGCGCTGCGACGACAGCGTCGAGTTGGTCAAAACACGGCGCCGCGGCCAATCTCTGCCCTCATCCTTGGCCCTACTCCCGTAAGGGAGAAGGGAAAGGCGCTTGGGCGCCGACCTGGCCAGGGTTTTTGTGTCCGGTGGCGCGGCGGTCGGCTCCGGTGGGATTGAGGCTCGCCAGGAACGCCCAAGCCTCTTTCGTCCAGCGGGCGTCGGCCAGGGCGTGGTGGCGGCTTTCCGTCTGGTGGGGCAGTTCGGGATCGCCAAGCTCGATCGCCCATTGCTTGATGTCGAGGCAGAGCTGCGGAAAGTGGAACGGCAGCTCCTCGAGAGCCCCGAAAAGCCCGACGAACGCGACCCAGTCAAAGGCGGGGAAATAGCCCCAGAACACCGGATGCTCGTCGCCGTCGGCGAAATTTCGCAATGCGTAGCTGATGTCTTCGAGGCTCATCCCCTTGCCGTCGAGCTGTGGCCGCACGTTCGCGAGCGTCCACGGGCTCGCCTTCGACCAGTCCGTCTCGTTGCTCTCAGCGTAAAACTCCCGCACGTTCTCGGCGACGAGCCCGATGCTGATGAGATCGATGGTGAACGGCCTCGCGATGAACTCAGTGTCGATCCAGTATTTCATCGGAGGCTCAGGGAGAAGCGGAGACCTTCGTCGAGGTACAATCGTCGCGAGGAAACGACAACTCCCAACGCTCATCCGACCCTCGTTCTCGCGCCTGTCCGCCGCGGATAGCCGTTCAAGCCCGACTATGACGGATCGGCCATGCGCGAACGGCATCTTTAAGGACGCGGCCCTGCCCGAGGCGTTGTGAATGCGCCGGCATCCGCCGCCCGCGCCGGTCAGCTCGCGAGCGGACCCTGCATCCCTTTGAGCGCGGCTTCGACCTGCCGCCAGGTTTGCGCCTCGTCCTTGTCCTTCATCCGTTCGCTTTCGACGGCGCGTTGAGCGGCTTCGGCGATGGCGCGTAGCCCATGCGCGTCCATGAGCTGGCGCGCATATTCGATGATCATCGTCTCTTCCATGGGCGAACTCCTCCTCGGGCGCCGCTCTCGCGCGGCGCGGGGCCAAGGTTCGATTTGCGCGGCGCGACTGTTCGCAAGAGGAGCACACGATGACGGCGTGAGTGCGTCGCCCTTGCGGCGATTGACGGAACACCCGAGGCCGGCCTCAAGCCATTGAAAACAAAGGAAACCGAGAAACGGCTGATTCAGCGCCCCCAATGATTTCAGAGGCTTAAGGGGTCCCAAGCGAAAGCTTTCGTTTCGCAGGGCGAAACGGGGGTTTCCCACCTCGTACAGCAACGCGCTTCAGATCGGCCGCGTTGTCATTCCCGCGCAAGCGGGAATCGAGTGGTTAGTCAATGGTTTACTGGATGCCCGCTTTCGCGGGCATGACAGGCTGCGGCGTTGACTGGGCTTCCACGCCCCTATCCGGCAAGCAGCCCCTTCACGATCGCGCTCGCCTTGGCGAAATCCATCTCACCGGGGTGAGCCGCCTTGAGCGCATTGACGACCTTGCCCATGTCCTTGACGTTCGCCGCCCCGGTCGAGGCGATGGCGGCCTTGGCGGCGACGATCACCGCCGCTTCGTCCATCTGCTTCGGCAGGAATTCGTTGATCACCGCGATCTCCGCGGTCTCCTGGTCGGCGAGCTCCTTGCGTCCGGCCTCGGCGTAGATCGTCGCCGACTCCTGGCGGGATTTCACCATCTTGGTGAGGAGGGCGAGTTCGTCGGCGCGGCTGACGATCTTGCCGGCGCCGCGCGCCTCGATCTCCCGCTCCTTCAGCGCCGCCATGATCAGACGCAGGGCGCCGACGCGAACCTTGTCGCCTCCCTTCATCGCCTCTTTCATTCGCGTGGCCACGGCCTCGCGCAACGGCGCTGAATTGGGCATGAGTCTCCTCGATCGTTCGATGAGGCGCGCCAAACTTGACGCGCAGCAAGGGCGGCGCTTAAGCACAGCCGCATGTCAAGCGCAACACAACTCGACCGCACACATGGCTCAGACGATCCGTCTTCCGGCTGGCGCCCGCGCATCGCGACCGGCGTGATCGTTCTTGCCGACGGCGCGGTGATCGAGGGTCTCGGGGTCGGGGCGACGGGCGCCGCGGTCGGCGAGATTTGCTTCAACACCGCAATGACCGGCTACGAGGAAATCCTGACCGACCCCTCCTACGCCGCCCAGATCATCACCTTCACCTTCCCGCATATCGGAATCGTCGGGGTCAACGACGAGGACATCGAAGCCGTCAATGCCGCCGCCGCATCGGCCGCGGTCGGCGCCATCATGCGCGCCGACATTTCCGGACCGTCGAATTTTCGCGCCAAGGCGCGGCTTGACGGCTGGCTCAAAGCCCGTGGGGTCATTGGCGTGACGGGCATCGACACCCGCGCGCTGACGACGCTCATCCGCGAGCGCGGCATGCCGAACGCGGTCATCGCCCATGCGCCCGACGGCGCCTTCGACCTCGACGCGCTGCGCGCCAAGGCCGCGCGCTGGCCCGGCATTGACGGGATGGACCTCGTTCCGGGCGTGGGCTCGACCCAGCGCTACAACTGGGACGAAACCAGCTGGGCGCTGGAAAGCGGCTATGGCCGGCGGCATGCGACCCGCTTTCACGTCGTCGCGATCGACTATGGGACCAAGCGCAACATCCTCAGACTCCTCAACGACTGCGGCTGCGCGGTGACTGTGGTTCCGGCGACCGCGAGCGCCGAGGACATCCTGGCGCTCAAGCCCGACGGGGTGGTGCTCTCCAACGGCCCCGGCGACCCGGCAGCCACCGGCGCCTACGCGACGCCAACCATTCAGGCGCTCCTGGAGACGAAGGTACCTCTTTTCGGCGTCTGTCTCGGCCACCAGCTGCTGGGGCTGGCGGTCGGCGCGCGCACCGTCAAGATGCCGCAGGGCCATCACGGGGCGAACCATCCGGTCAAGGACTTCACTACCGGCAAGGTCGAGGTCGTGTCGATGAACCACGGCTTCGCGGTCGATCGGGCGAGCCTGCCCGCGAACGCGGAGGAAACCCATGTGTCGCTGTTCGACGGCTCGAATTGCGGCATCGCGCTCGCCGATCGTCCGGCGTTCTCGGTGCAATATCACCCCGAGGCTTCGCCGGGACCGCGCGACAGCCACTACCTCTTCCGCCGGTTCGTCGATTTGATCGCGGCCTCGAAGGCGGCGGAGGCGACGCGAGCGGCCTAAGGTCGCGGACGCCTATGGGCGTCGCTGATCGGTTCGTAGGTGAATTCTTGCACGCCGACGTCGACGACCACGTCGCTCTTTACCCGCGCATTGACCGCCCCGACGAGCGCTTTGCTCATCTTCGCGAAATCGAAGCGATCGAGGTGGTCGAAGTCGATCGTATCGTCGCTATAGACATACCGAAACGCCTCGTCGACGAGGATTGAGTCCGGCGCCATCGCCGCCGCCCTGAGCGCGCTCAGGTCGACGGTGTAACTCAAGAGCATAACCGCGTAGCCCTTGATCACGCCGTCTTTGATGCGAGGGACGTTGACCTCATGCGTCTTGCGCGCTTCCGTCGTCCTTGCAACGGCGGCGCTGGAGCGCGCTTGGCGCATGGCGAGGACCTTGTCAGTTCCCATCTCGCCCGCGATCACGGCGGCGACCGCCGCGACACCGATGAGCGCGGCCTTGATCATTCTCGCGCCCGATTCCAGGCGAGGGCGGTGTAGGTTCCGTCGGATTGGCCGTCCTGAATAGCCCGGGCGATGATGTCCGAGACCGCTTGGCACGCCTTCAGCTGCATCGCCAGCGCCCGGCGATTGATCTCGAGCTTGGCGTGAAGTTCGTTCAACGAATCGCACAGCGGCCCGGCGATCGTTGCGCCGCTGAGCGCCGGAACAAGGCGGTTGAGCTCGAGCAGGCCCTGGTTCTTGCTCTGACTGTAGGCCTCGTATTTGGCGCGCCGGCCCTGCTCGATGTCACGGTTCTCCGCGTCGATGGTCGCACTGAGGCGCTCGACGATCGGCAACGCCGCGGCGGCCGCCGGGGACTGCGCTCGGCGCAGTGGTTGGCTCATGTCCGCTTCTGTCCTGCGAACAGGACTGCGCCATTCTCAGGCTCGGCGGCAGCCGGCGTCGACAGGATGTTGGCGCTCATTTGGGCGGCAGGCTCGCCGACGGTTTTCGCGGCTTCGCCAGCGCGTCCCGAATGTGGGGCGACCTCGTGGGTGGCGAACAGTCGCCTGGCGAGGCCGAGCTTGCCGGACTTGGCGATTTGCGTCGAAACCTGCTCGGCGAGCATCGATCGCCACATGTCGCCGGCCATTCCCTGGCCGAAAACCTCGCTTGAGTCCTTTGGCAAGAGTTCGCCGACGAACGAACTCAGCATCATTGCCTCGAACTGGGTCTTCGCTTGGCGAAGCTTGTCGGGGCCGCTTGACGCCTCTGCGAGATGCGACCGCATGTCGGCGGCGCTCGCGAGCGGCGCTGTCGTTGCGCTTGCCGGGGCCGCCGCCCGGTCCAGGTCGGCGGCGAAATTGGCCGCCGGGGCGTTCGAGCCCGCAGCCGCGTTGAGCCTCTGGGCGGCGAGGCCCGCGCGAGACGGATCGGCCGCGCTGGCTACCTCAAGGACGACATCGGTGCGAGGATTGAAGGCCATTGGGCGCCGTCAACGTACGAGGGATGGGCCAGCGTCCTCCTTCAGCCTTACGTCGAGCTTGCGCTTCGGCGAGCGACCGCCTGTTCAATGATTTCGGCCAGCTCCTTGCGCTCCCTCAAACGCCGATAGCCGAGGGCCGCGGCTTCGATCGCCAGCTCGGCAAGCTTCGCCCGCGTCCCCTGCGTAAGCACGCTGCGACGCGCGCTTTCCTGCTCGCGCATGATCTGATCGAGCCTCAACTGCAACCCGCGGATGTGGCGCGCGACCAGCCCGGCTTGAGCGCCATAGGCGATCTCGTCCGCCTCCAGCGTCTCGAAGACCGCCTTCAGATCGTCATTCAATCCCGCCTGCTGGCGTTCGAGCGAATGAAGCCTCGAGCGGCCGACATCGTGCATGAGCGATTGAAACCGGCCGATACGAGTGAGCGCGTCGAGACGTCTTTTCATCGGCTAGCCGGAAATGAGCCAAACGCCGAAGGCGCTAATGAACGCTTCGATCGCTGGTTTGATGGTGAAGTAAAGCAACATGAGGCCGCCCGCGGCGACAAACGGGGTGGCGACGAAAAAGACTTGGACCTGTGGAGTGAGCCGGTTAACCAGCGCCAGCGCCAGATTGACCACCAGCGCGTAGATGACATAGGGCGAAGCGATCCTGAGCGCGAGCCTGAACGATTCGCCCAGCACGTCGGCGATCTGCTTCAGCGCGAGTCGCGCGTTGAAGTCAGCGCCGACCGGCACGACATCGTAGGAGGCCACGAGGCCGCGCAATAGCTCCCAATGAAGGTTGGCCGCGAACAGCAGCGCGATCGCGGCGAGCGAGATGAGCGTCGCCAATGGCGCCATTGTTTCGTCACCCTCGACCTGGAATCCAAACGGGCTCGCGAATCCGAGCATGGCGGCTGCGCCCACCGCCAGGGTTTCGAGCGCGAAATAGAACATCCGCGCCAAGACGCCGATCATGCCGCCGACCAGCGATTCGACGGCAATTACCTTAAGGGTGAGTATCGGATCGTCGCCCAGCGCGGCGTCTGGCACGCGTCCAAGCAGCAGCGGCGTCAGCGTCAGGGTGACAGCGAGGGCGACGAACAAGCGAACCTGGGTCGGAATCTGCGTGTTCGAGAATCCGGGCGCCAGCATCAGGCAGCCGCCGATGCGGCAGAACAGCACGAAGGCGCCGATCGCCGCCCTGGGCGCCAACGCCGGGTGGGGCGCGGCAATCGCCCCAGAGATGAGCGCGGTCACGCGATCGTGCCCAGCGATTTCACCTCGAAGCCGCGCGCGATTTCGAGCTGCGACAAAACCGCCAGGGTCGGAAACATGCGCTCGATGATCATGCGCACATAGGGTCGCGTCTCGGCGGCGGTGACGAGAGCGAACAGACGCCGCTCGTCCATCCGTTTGCGGATCGCCGCGGAAGCTTCGGCTGCGAATTGCTCCATCAGCCGCGGGTCGATGTCGAATTCGATCAACTCGCCCTTGGCGTCGCGCTTGAGGCTCTGATGGAACGCGAGATCCCAGCGATTGCCGAGCCTCAAGACGGCAAGCGCGCCGTCGTCGGCAAGATCGCCGCAGATCTGTTGGCAGAGCCGGATGCGCACCTGCTCGACAATCTGCTCAGGCCTTCGCACGTGAGGCGCGACTTCCGCCACCGCCTCCAGGATCAGACTCAGATTGCGAATGGAGACCCGCTCGGCGAGCAGGAGCTTCAGGGTCGCCAGGAGTCCGGACTGTGAGATTTGCGACGGACACATGTCGTCGAGCAGCCGCTTGTACTCGGGCTCGAGCCGATCGAGCAGCGCGCGCATATCCTTGTATGACAAAAGTTGGGCGAGGTTATTGTGGATGACCTCACTCACATGGGTGAGCAGCACCGACACCGGATCGACCGGCTTGAAACCCGCGCGCCTGGCGTCCTTGACGAAGGCCTCGGGAATCGCGATGGCGCGAATGCCGAAAGCGGGTTCGCGCACTTCATCGCCGGGCAGATTGGGGCGCGGTCCATCGCCGATGATGATGAGGTGGTCCGTAACCCGCAATTCATGAGTCGCGACAGCGGCGCCATGAATCTTGATCTGATAGGTCCTCGGCGCCGCCTTGATATCGTCGGAGAGACGGATCTCCGGAACCACGAAACCGTATTGGCGCGCGAACTTACGCCGCATCCTGCCGATGCGGGAGCCGAGCTCGTCGCGCGCCGGCAGCAGCGCGGCGTTGAGCTCCTTGCTCAGGACAAGTTCGATCTCGAACGACTTGAGCTGCTCCTTGATCGAGGCGCGCGCCTCAGCCTTGGCGCGCTCCTCCCTCGCCCCGGCCTTCGCCGCCTCGGCCACGCGGTCCTTCTCGATACGCCGGGGAATGGCGACGCCGACGAAGGCCATCAGCCCGCCGATCAGCGCGAAGGGCAGAAATGGCAGGCCGGGAACGACGCCAAGCACCGCCATCGTCAGCGCGGCGAGAAAGAGCGCGTTGGGATAGCCGCTCAATTGGTCGATGACGGCCTTGTCGGCTGAGCCGCGCGTGCCGCCCTTGGCGACCAGGAGGCCGGCGGCGAGCGAAATGATGAGCGCCGGAATTTGCGTCACCAGGCCGTCGCCGACCGAGAGCTTGGTGAAGATGTCGGCGGCGGCGGCGAGGGTGAGAGCGTGCCGGGTGACGCCGATAACGATTCCACCGAAGATGTTGACGGCGAGAATGATGAGGCCGGCGATCGCGTCGCCGCGGACGAATTTCGACGCGCCGTCCATCGAGCCGAAGAAGGCGCTTTCCTCCTCGAGCTCGCGCCGGCGCGCCTGCGCCACCTTCTCGTCGATCAGGCCGGCCGAAAGGTCGGCGTCGATCGCCATCTGCTTTCCGGGAATGGCGTCGAGAGTGAAGCGCGCCCCGACCTCGGCGATGCGGGTCGCGCCCTTGGTGATGACCAGGAAGTTGATCGTCACCAGGATCAGAAAGACGATGATGCCGATGACGAAGTCGCCGCCCATCACCAAGCGGGCGAAGCCGCCGATGATGTAGCCGGCCGACGTCGGTCCCTGTTCGCCGTGCGACAGGATGAGCCGAGTGGTCGAAATGTTGAGCGCGAGCCGCAGGATCGTCGCCACCAGGAGCACAGTCGGGAAGGCCGAGAACTCGAGCGGCTTATGGATCCACAGCGCCACCATCAGGATGAGCACCGAAAGCGCGATTGACAGCGCGAGGCCGAAGTCGATCATCACCGCTGGAACGGGCAGGAAGAAAAGGCAAAGAATGAGGACAATGCCGACGGCGAAGGCGATGTCTTTGCCGCCGCGGTTTGCCGCCGGCGCGGTGCCCACCGCCGTCAATGACATCGCCGCCCTCGCTCGTTAGGAGCCAGCACACGGCGCCCCCGCGCTGGAGAGTGTACGGCGAACCTTGCGCGAGGATCGAAGGGCCTGCGCCAATAGCCCTCAGTTCGTGGCCCCGTCGCTTGACGCGGCGTCTCCCGACAATATGCTCGCACAGGGTGGCTGAGTTGTTTTTGGAGCGCGGCATGGCGGGTGCGTTTGGGCCGATCGATCCGGCATGGCGCCCCGATTTACGCGGCGCGCGACGATCGATGATGAAGTCGACGCTTCCTTGCTGCCGGTAGTTGGAAGGAGCTTCCAGCATCGCAGAGGCTGCGGAGACGGGTGAGGCCGAAAAGGCGGATCAACGGCGATGCTGGGTCTGATCATCGCATTCCTGCCGTGGATCATCCTTGCCGTGCTCGGCAATCGGTGGTTCGAGCTTGCTCTGGCGCTCGCGCTCGCCGCCGCTGCGGTCACGATGGTGCGGCAATTCCTCAGCCGATCGCCGAAGCTCGTGGACGCGGTCACCTTCGCCTTCTTCGTCTTCGTTGCCGTCGGCGTGCTCGGCTTCGGCTGGATGATTCTCGCGACCTATATGACGCTGCTCGTCAATGTGACGCTGATGACGATCGCCTGGGGATCATTGCTGGCCGGCGCGCCTTTCACCATCCAATACGCGCGCGAGCAGGTCCCACCGGAACTCTGGCGTTCGCCTCTCTTCATTCGGATCAATCAATACATCACCGCGGTTTGGGGCGTCGACTTTTCCCTGTCCGCGCTGGTTTCCCTCTTTCGCCATGCGACGGGCGATACGAGCTTCGCGTCACAATACGCCTGGGTTCTCTTTTCAGTGGGCGCGGCTGTCTTCACGGTGTATTTCCCGGGATGGTACCGAGCCCGGGCGCTGCGACCGGCGGATTCGGCGACCGCCCCTTGAGCGTCTTGGATTTGGCGCGGTGGTCAAGCCCTTAGAGTCCGGAGAGCAGCATGAGCTTCCCCATCTTTGAAAACGTCGCAAAATCCGCGCGGCACACCACGTTCTTTCTTATCTCTGGCGCCGCGCAGGCGACGCCGATCGTCTTCGTGCATGGCTGGCCGGAGCTGTCGATCTCCTGGCGTGGGCAGCTTCCGGTGTTTGGCGGCTTAGGCTTTCGCGCGGTTGCGCCCGACATGCGCGGCTATGGGCGCTCGAGCGTCTATCCGCGCCACGAGGACTATGCGCTCGAGGAGATCGTCGCCGACATGGTCGAGCTCCTCGGCGCGCTCGGGGCCGAGAAGGCGATCTGGGTCGGCCACGACTGGGGAGCGCCGGTCGTCTGGTCGATCGCCCAGGACCATCCCGAGCTCTGTCATGGGGTGGCAAATCTCTGCGTGCCCTACATCCCGGACGGTTTTGCGGTCGAAACCGTCGTTCCGCTGGCCGACCGGACCGTTTATCCCGCCGACAAGTTTCCCGCGGCGCAATGGGACTATCAGTTGTTCTACCGCGAGAATTTCGCCGCGGCCGTCGCCGGGTTCGAACGCGATGTCGGCAGGACCGTTCGCGTGCTCTTCCGATCGGGCAACCCGTCGGGCAAGGGCAAGCCCGCTCCGACCGCTCAGGTCCGCGCCAGCGGCGACTGGTTTCGCGGCCGGGCTTCGGCCCCCGACGTGCCGCGTGACGCGGCCCTGCTAAGCGAGGAGGACGAGCGCCGATACACCTCGGCGCTTGGTCGCAACGGGTTCTTCGGCCCCTGCAGCTGGTACATGAACTGGAAGGCCAACCTCGCCTACGCTGAGCGCGCTAAGGCCAACTGGAGACTCGACATGCCGGTGCTCTTCCTGCACGCCGAGTACGATTACATCTGCGAGACCATCGTCTCGCGCCTAACCGAGCCAATGCGCGCCCACTGCAGCAACCTGACCGAAGTCACGATTCCTTCCGGCCATTGGATGGCGCAAGAGAAGCCCGCCGAAGTCAATGCGGCGCTGGCGAAATGGATAGGCGCGCAGTTTCCGACGCTGTGGGCGGCTTAGAGCCTATTTGTACCCCTGCTCGATCCGCGCGTAGATCGACTGGGTGAAAATCGAGAACCTACCCCCGACGAATGAGGCCGTGAGACTCGCGGCGACAAAGACCGCGATCATCTTCGGCACGAAAGTGAGCGTCATCTCCTGGATCTGGGTCAGGGCCTGCAACAGCGCAATCACCACGCCGACCGCCATCGCCGCGCCGACGCAGGGCCCGGCGCCGACCACCACCATCCAGATCGCCGACTGGACAAGGTCGATCGCGTCGCCTTCGTTCATTGCACGCTCGCGCCGTTGGCGAGCTGTACGGTCGCGCCGTTGCTCAGCGTGGCGACCGTGCCCGCGCTGGTGACGCTGACCGAGGCGACCTGGCCTGACGTCGAGCCGTCGGCTGACGTTATGGTTTGGCCGACGAGCTGCTCGGCCTGCGAAAGCGAGGTCGCGGTCAACAGCGAGGCCAGGGTCGTGTTGGTTTGCACCGCCTGCCCGACCTCCGAGACGGTGGCGAGTTGCGACACCATCTGCGAGGGGTCCATGGGCTGGGTCGGGTCCTGGTTCTTCATCTCCGCCATGAGAAGGGTCAGAAAGTCGTTGTAGCTAAGGCTTTGCGTCGCCGCGCTCGCCGTTGACGACGCGGTCGATGATGCGGCGGAAGGCGCAACGGGGGTAGTGGCGTTGACGGTCATGGCGTTCTCCTTATTTTCAGGCGGCGCTCGGCGTCGTGGCGAGCGGCTGAAGCTCCTTGTCCTCGAGCGCGAACAGACCGCGCAGAGCCTTCAGCGCCTCGAAATTGCGGCCGCGGATAAGCGACGCGGCCACGCCCTTGAGGCCCGCCGCCAGGTCGGGCGCGCAATAGGCGCCAAGCGCCGATTCGATCAGCGACCGGGCGAGCGGCAACGCGCTAGCGACGGCTGTCGGGTCCATCAGCATGATCTGGACGGCGAAATAGATCTGACGGACCAGCGTCGTCGCCTCCTCGGCCTGCATCACATGGTTCTCGAGCAGGAAGGTGACTTCGTTCAAGAGTTCGATCGAAGCTTTTCGGTCGATGCGGATGACCGCGCCGTTGATGAAGAACCGTTCCCCGGCTCTGAGCGTGATGTTCATGGCGACACCCTCACTTCAGCCCGTCGCGGATCAGCTCGTTGATCTCGATCATCGGAGTCAGGTCGTTGGTCTGCCCGCCGCGCACGCGGTCGATCTCCTTCATCATCCAGATGCCGATCGAGATGATCCCGCTTCGGAGCTGGTCCGGCAGCTCGTTATTCGGGTCGTTGAGGTCATTGATGAAAATCATCCACAGGCGGCGGAGATAGAACAGCGCGTCAACGAGCTCACGCGATTGGGGACCCTTCTCCTGGGCCGCGCGCAGCATCGCGATCAGCCGATCCATCGCCGCGCGCTCGCGGGCCCGCATGGTCTGGTGGGAATCTTCGATCACATCGTTGTAAGCGAATTCGTACATCGCGCCCTTCAGGCTTCACGGGACCGGCAGGTATTGCGCCAAATTGAGCTGCTGCAGGCGCGAAGTGAGTTCGTAGGCCATCTGGATCTGATTGGTCAGGCTGGTGATCTGGGCAGCCGTCGCCGTCGTGTTGACGGTGTCGAGATTGCCAAGCTGGCCTTGCAGGATCGTGAGCTGCGAGCTCATCGAGCTATTGGTGTTGGTGACGGCGCTCTGAGTCGAGCCGAGCTCGGCCTGAACATTGACCATCGAATTGAGGCCTTGCGAGACGAGCGAGGAGGCGGCGGTGGCCACGGCCTGCTGCGCGTCGCCGCTGAGCTCTGATCCGCCGAACTCGCTCAGCATCGCGTAAGCCTGGGCCAATTGTTGAAAGCCCGGCTGATTGGCGTTGGTCGACGTTGTGACGGTCTGACCGGGCGCAATCTCGGCGCTCGTGTTGACGCTCGAGGCGGAAGACCAGTCCGCGCTCCACGAGGCGCCTTGGAACAGCGCCGGGAACGGCCCGGAGAGAAAGCTCTGCATCGCCGACGCCGAGATGTTCGCTGCGCCCGGGTCGCTCGGCAGCACGCCGAATGTGGTCCGAAAAGCCTGATCGATCGCGGTCTTGGCGGCCGACGCGGGAGTCGAATAATGGTCCGCCATCGGCGCGACGGCGGAATTGATTCCACCAAACACATATTGGTCGCCCGACGTCGTATTGGCCAAGGCGATGAGCGACTGCAGCGCCGATTGGCCCATGTTCTGAAGCGAGGCGCCGGAATTGGCGCTCGGCGTCCACGCGACCAGATCGTTCAGGGTCGTCTGAGCGCTTGACTGGATGGCCGACAGCGCGTTCTGCGCCGTCGACAGGTTGGTCGAAACGAGGCTGTTGCCGCTGGTCAGCGTCTGGAGCTGGCCAACCTGCTCCTTGAGCGAGAGTTCGTAGCCGGACTGGTCGCCGAGCTGCAAGCCGAGATCGGCGTATTGGCCGGTCGATTCCTCGGTCATCGCAGTGGTGAGCGACGACTGGGCCTGCATGACCGGCGCCACCAGGCTGTTGGCCAGGAATTGGGTCGAAACGAAGTTTGCGCCCACGGTGCTCATGCCGCCTGCAACAGGGCTGAGAACATGCTGGTGACCGTCGTCAACAGCTTCGCCGACGAAGCGTAGGAGTTTTCGAGGTTCAGCATATTGGTCATCTCGGCGTCGAGATTGACGCCGGTCGCGTTCGACAACGCCGAGGTCGCCTGCGTTGCGAGCGCGTTCTGATAGGAGGAAGAGTCGCTCGCCTGCTGGTTCTCGGCTTGAACCCAGCTCACGGAGGCGTTGGCGTAATCGATGAGGCTGGACGATGAGCCGAGGCCTGCGGACGGGTCGAAGCTTTGGGTCGCGCTGATCTGGCCGATGAGCTCCTGGATGCGTCCCGTATAGCTGGCCGCGCCGGTCGTGTTGTAGGTATAGGCCGGGTTTCCGGGGTTGGAGATGCCGCCGTCGCGTAAGAGATTCGGATTGCCGCCCTGCGACGGGTCGACATTCGGGTTGACCTCGATCGCGGCGGCGAGACCGGTCGTAGCCGACGTCAAGGGCAGACTGGTCGCTCCGGGCGTGGTGAACAGGCCCGGCAGCGAGGGCAGCGTGGGGTTCGCCGATTGATCGCTTTCGGCGAAGGCGTTGATGAGGCCGCCGGCGACCTGGTCGAGCTGCCCTTGATATTCGGGCGCAACCGTATCCCGTAAGGCCGCGTAACCGGCGAGCGCGCCCGATTGAATTGGCATTGGCGAATTGGCGCCCGTGATAGGCACTCCGTCGACGGTGACCGGCGCGCCATTCGCTCCATCGACCAGCGTCGGGGTCGGAGTGAAGGAGACGGCGCGCGGCGTATCCTGGAAGAGCGTGACGCCGCTGTCGGTGTAGATGGACTCCGAGCCGTTGGCCGCGGTGGTGGTGGAGACGCCAATCTGCTGAGCCAGCTGGGTCACGATCGAGTCGCGCGTATCCTCGGCGCTGGAGACGTTGGCGCCGGTCTGAAGTCCGGTGACGACAGTGTTGTTGGCGGCCGCGAACTGGTTGAGGAGCGAATTGATCGTGTTGACCGACGAGGTCATATTCTGGTCGGCCGTCTCACGCACCTGCTGGACAGCTGCGCTCGCGCTGTTCAGCGACGCGGCGAGATCGGAGGCGGCCGATACGACCGCGTCGGCGGCGGACGACGAGGTCGGCTGGTCCGCGTAGGTCGTGAGCGCGCTTTGCAGATTGGCCAGCATGGCGGAGGGCGAGGCGCCGTTCTGACCGGCGCCCGAGGTCGAAGAGGCCGATGAACTGTCGTCGACGGTCTGGGCGAGCGTCGTGAGTCCATCGGAGATCGCCTGCTGGGTCGCCGCCTGCGAGGTCGAGCTCGAGACCTGCTCCAACAGCGCGGCGTTGGCCTCGCGGGTGATCGAGGCGACGTCCGCGCCACCGTAGGAATTGGTCACGACATTCGCGATCTCTCGCGAATAGCCGGGGGTGTTGACGTTGGCGATGTTGTTCGAGACGACGGCCGTCTGCGCCGCATTGGCGGCGAAGGAAGAGCTGATGACGTTGAACGCGGTCGACAGGCTCATCGAAGGTTCTCGGGCATGTACGAGCTCACGGCTTCAGCCCGTTCAAGACGTCGAGAATGTCGGCGCCGGTCTGAAACACTTTGGAGTTGGCCTCGTAGGCGCTCTGCGCCTGGATCATCTCAGTCAGTTCCGTGGCCAAGTCGACCGTCGAGCTCTCCAATGAAGAGGCTTCGATCTCGCCAAAGCCGGCGCCACCCGCGGTCCCCAGAAAGACTGGGCCGGAAGCAGATGTCGGCAGGTAAGCGCCGCCGTTTACCGAGGCGAGATTGTCGGGGCTCACCACATTGGCGAGCGGGATGTCGTAGGCGACGTTGGACGTCCCGTTCGCATAGTTGAATGTCAAGGAACCACTGGTCGAGATGGAGACGCCGCTGATGCCGCTTGGGGCGTTCCCGTTCGCGGTTGCTGCAGTCACATTGAAGCCCGCCGCAAGCTGCGTCATGTTGCTCAGATCGAGGTTCATCGTCTGGCCGTTCGGAACCGCGATCGAAAGCGGCGAGCCGGAGGTAAGGGCGCCGTTCGTCGGACTGAAGGTGAGAGTCTGCGTCGCGAGCGGTCCTGACGAATAGGGAAAACCGCCGTTTCCCGACGCTTTCGATGCGTCGAAGGCGTCGACCTCCCAAGTCCCGGACCCGGTGTTGGTGTAATAAAGATTGATCGTGTGCGAGCCGCCGAGGTTATCGTACACGAC
>Ga0209006_10002159_pt1 | contig 17918 bp, 14 predicted proteins | sample JacPin_JW_Ref_O2_FD_188567 | JGI IMG/M metagenome (GOLD analysis project Ga0209006, IMG submission 188567) | Forest soil microbial communities from Algoma, Ontario, Canada - Jack Pine, Ontario site 1_JW_Ref_O2 (SPAdes) (version 2) | ecosystem: Environmental > Terrestrial > Soil > Boreal... | reverse complement strand
TGGGGCATGGGATTTTGCAGGGGACGCCGGTGGAGAGTGCGAAGCTGTTTATTGAGACGGGGCAGCGCGTGGAGTTTGCGGAGACTGGACGGGCAGTGCCTTCGCGTTAATTGCGGTTCTCGGACTTAGACATCGTGGCAAGCATCGACAATTCGGAGAAGTTGGGCGAGGAGCTTCGCGTTAGCGCGGAGTTTCTGGCGAAGTACAATCGGCCTGGGCCGCGGTATACGAGCTATCCCACGGCGCCAGTGTGGAATGACGCGTTTGGGCCGGACGATCTGGAGAGGGTTCACGAAGAATCGGAGCGCGCCAAGGCGCCGGTGTCGCTGTACATGCATCTTCCCTTCTGCGAGAGCCTCTGTCTGTTTTGCGCTTGCAACGTCATCATTCAAAAAGATCATGGCGTGACGAGGCCATATCTCGGTGTGTTGAAGCAGGAGTTGGCGCGCGTCAGTTCGCATGTTTCGCGCGAGCGGCCGGTGGTGCAGTTTCACTGGGGCGGAGGAACGCCGACGTTTTTGTCGCCGGCGGAGATTGAGGATTTGTTCGGTGCGACGCGAGAGAAATTCACGTTTGCGTCGGATGCGGAAATTGGAATCGAGGTCGACCCGCGCGTCACGTCGCGCGCGCATCTCGAAACGCTGCGGCGGATGGGGTTTAACCGGCTGAGCATGGGGATTCAGGATTTTCATCCTGAGGTGCAGAAGACGATTCATCGCGTGCAGCCGTTCGAAATGACGCGGGAGCTTTTTCAGGCGGCGCGGGAGCTGGGATTCGACAGCATCAACGCGGATTTGATTTATGGGCTGCCGCATCAGACGCCGGAGAGTTTTGCGAGGACGGTCGATCAGCTTGTCGAGCTTGCGCCGGATCGCGTGGCGTTGTTCAGCTATGCGCACGTGCCATGGCTGAAGAAGCAGCAGGGCGCGTTTGCGATGTATCTGCCCGCGGGGATGCAGAAGTTTGAGATTTTTCGGGTGGGGCTCCAGAAGTTTCTCGAAGCCGGCTACCTCTACATAGGCATGGACCACTTCGCGAAGCCAGGCGACGAATTAGCCGTTGCGCAGCGCGAACGCACGCTGCATCGCAATTTCCAGGGCTACACAACGAAGGCTGGCGCCGACCTTTTCGGCATGGGCGTGACGGCGATCAGCGGGATTCAGGACGCCTATGCGCAGAATCACCGCGACTTGGCTTCGTGGGAGAAGGCGGTCGCGGACCGCGGCATCGCAACGATGCGCGGCTATCATCTTTCGGATGACGATCGATTGCGGCGGTCGGTGATCAGTCGATTGCTCTGCCACACACTCATCATCAAGGACGAAGTCGCGCGTGAGTTTGGCATCGACTTCGACGAATATTTCGCCGAGGAGTTGCGGCGGCTTGAGCCTTCGCGCGATGACGGGCTGGTGCTGCTGGAGCGCGACGAGATTCGAACGACGTGGCTCGGGCGGATTTTCATTCGCAATCTGGCGATGGTGTTTGATCCCTACCTTGAAAAGCAGCAGCTGGCTGCGAAACCTCTCTTTTCGAAAACGCTCTGACATGCGGACGCGATGGGTTCCGGTGTGACGCAACGAGTCGCAGCGCTGGTCATTGGCGGCGGTGTTTCGGGATTGGTGTGCGCATACGCGCTTCGGAAGGCGGGGGTCGACGCGCTGTTGTTAGAGGCGTCTGATCGCACTGGCGGGGCGATTCGAACGGAACGGCTCGATGGGTATTTGCTCGAAATGGGGCCGCAGAGCTTCAGCGGCACGGCGCAAATGCTGCAACTCTTCGACGAACTCGGCATCCGCCAGCAAGTTGTGCAGGCACCCTCGGCAGTGCCCCGCTACGTGCTGGTAAACGGCAAACTGCAAAAAGTGCCGATGAGTCCGCCGGCGTTTTTGAGCTCTGGCTTCGTCGGATTCGGGACGAAGTTCGCCGTTCTGCGCGATGTGGTCGGAAAGAGTGCGCCTCCCGAGAAAGATGAGTCGATCGCGGACTTCGTTCGCAGAAAATTCTCTGCTGAGATGCTCGATCGGCTCGTTGGACCATTTGTTTCCGGTGTCTATGCCGGCGACCCGGAAAAACTAAGTCTACGCAGCGCGTTTCCAACTCTGCACGAAGCCGAGAAGACGAAAGCCAGCGCGATTCGTGGAATGCTGGCGAACGCGAAGAAAAAATCACCTGATCAGCCGCGCCAACGGCCGACGCTGTTCAGCTTCGCCGAAGGAACACAGACATTCACTGACGCACTGGCGGCAAGATTAGGGGATCGACTGCTGCAGAATACCGTCGTGAGGAAAATCGATTCGGAGCGTTCCGGCTCGGCGGCCGCGTATCAGCTCACAATTCGAACGGGAGCCAATGAACAAACGATCGTCGCCGACCACATCATCGTCGCGACACCGACGGCTGTCGCCTCGACGCTGCTGCAAGAGATCGATTCATTAATCGCGAATCATTTGGCCGAAATCGAGTACGCCTCCATCGCGGTGGTTTCGCTTGGCTATCGAAAGAGCGAAATCGGCGATCCCCTAAATGGCTTCGGCTTCCTGATTCCCCGCTCAGCGAAGGTCCGCACACTGGGCACTGTCTGGAACACTTCCCTTTTCTCCAACCGCGCTCCAGCCGAGACCGCTCTACTCACCAGCTTTATCGGCGGCGCGACTGACCCAGACGCGGCGCAAATGCCTCCCGACGAACTCTCGGCGAGCGTACACAGGGAAATCGCGCCAATACTCAAAATCCGCACCGCCCCGATATTCTCGAACGTGACCGTCTATCCCCGCGCATTGCCTCAATACAATCTGGGCCACGGCGAACGCCTTGCCGCCATCGACGAGGCGCGAAAAAAGCACTCGAATTTATGGCTGATTGGAAACTATTTACGCGGACCGTCGATTGGAGCCTGCGTCGAACAGTCCCTCTCGGTAGCCGAAGAAATCATCCAGCGCCAAAAGAGCAAGCTGCTGTAAACTCATCCAGCTTCCGTCCTTAGACGTATATATGCCAGGAGACGAAGACCTCTAAACCGTGTTTCTCCTTGCGGCCATCACTGGAAAGTATGGCGAAGGCGAGTCGTCTGACTCGGCGCTGGTGGAGAGGTTTATTCGCAAGGACGTGAGCGCATTCGAAGAGCTCTACGACCGGCATTCACGAGTTGTCTATGCGCTTGTGGTGCGCATTCTCCAGCAGGGATCGACGGCGGAAGAAGTCGTCCAGGACGTTTTTCTTCACCTGTGGCGCAACGCCGGCCAGTATCAATCGAGTCGCGGACCTTTCGTCCCCTGGCTGCTGACTCTGGCGCGCAACCGAGCGCTCGATCAACTCCGCCTGAAAAGTGAACGCCAGCGGCGGCGAGAAGATCAGACCGAAGAAATTCCCGCCATCGCGCAGAGGCCGGATTACGAGAAGGCGCTTGATGAAAAGCGCCGAGCAGAACGGGTGCGTTCGCTGATGAGCAGCCTGAGCGCGCCGCAGAAAAAAGCGATCGAGATGGCGTATTTCGAAGGGCTGAGCCATAGCGAGATCGCAGAATCACTGCATGAACCGCTGGGCACAGTGAAAAGTTGGATCAGGAACGGTTTGTTGCGGTTGAAGGAAGGATTGCAGACGGCATCGTGAGCGAACACGACCAATTCCGGGAGCTGATCGAGGCATACGCCCTCGGTGCGCTCGACGCGAATGAGCGAGCGGCGCTCGAAGCGCATCTCGCGAGCGGATGCGCGGAGTGTGCGAAGGCGCTGGAAGAGGCGCGGCTGGTTGTGACGCAGTTGGCGTATCTCGCGCCGCCGGCGGAGCCGTCGGAGATGCTGCGCGCGCGCGTGTTGCGCAGCGTGCGGGCAGATGCGGCGGGTGGCAGTGGCGGCGGATCGCTGCCGATGCAGGCTGGTGGAGCGCAGCGGACGTCGGTGCCGATGTGGCTATGGGCTGGGATCGCGGCGTTGCTGCTGTTTTCGCTCTACTCGACGTGGGAAGCGCGCAGCATGAAGCAAATAATCGGCGATACGAATCAGCAGGTGGTGGCGGCGCTGAAAGAACGGAAGCAGCTCGAGGAAGAGCTGACCATGGCGAAGCATGAGGCGTGGATTCTGACCGATCCGAGCTCGAAGAAAATCATGATCATGCCGAGCGACAAGAGCATGCCGATGGTTGAGGCGATGTGGCATCCGAAGATGGGGATTTACGTCACCGCGCAGCAGATGCCGATGCCGAAGAATAATAAGGTGCTGCAGCTGTGGCTGATTCCGAAAACGCCGGGAGCCAAGCCGATGCCGTCGCACGTTTTCTGGCCGGATGCGAACGGAAAGATCGGCGAGATGGTCGCCAATCCGCCGGACGATATGGCGGATACGAAGGCGCTCGCGATTACCGAAGAACCGGCTGGCGGCAGCCCGCAACCGACGAGCACGCCGATGTGGGTCGGCGGCGTTAGCTAACGCTTTTTCAGCGCCCAGTCTTCGCGTACTTTGGCCTCCCTTTACCGTTGAAGCGCACCTGACCAGCAGGTCAGTTCACCAGCCTAGATACAGACTGATACCGTTCAACATCAATACCCGTGACACCAAACGGGAACGAGTCTGCACGCGACAACGACTATGAAGCCAAAGACCAAGCTTCTCTTTGTAGCCCTAGCGCTGCTCTTGCCTTATATGGCGTTCGTGCAATACACCGTGCTCACGCATCCAAATCATGCACTTCCGCAATGGTTCATCTACGCCGCGCCTTGTTATCTCTTCGGATCGATGTTGGTGTTTCTCTTCGCTCGAAAAAGGATCGTCGCGAGCGGTCCTCCCGTGGCCCCACCTGAACGAACCGCACAAGGGATGGCAAGCGCTCGCGCGCTCCGCCTCCTCGGATACATTTGGCTATTGGGGCCAGTGATCTATGCACTCGATGGTGATCTCAAGCAGCCGGGCTGGCCCGCGGTATTAGGCATTGGCTGGGTGGGTTTGCTGAGTTGGGCGTGTTTCTACCAGGCGAGAAAAATTGAATCCAGAGTGCAACGGGATATGGAAGCAGGCCCTATACTGGGCTCATGACCGAACCGAAAAAGACCCGCCGTCAGATGCTGGAAGAATTTGTTGCTAGCAAACCGGATGATGCATTCTCGCGTTATGGCCTCGCGATGGAGTGCATGAACTCGGGCGATACCCAGGCCGCCGACCAGCAATTCAAGGAGTTGCTAAATCGCAACGCAGATTATGTGCCTGCGTATCTGATGTACGCGCAAATGCTGTCGCGTGAGTCTCGCGTCGATGATGCGTGCAAGATTCTCGTCGATGGAATTAACAAGGCGAGCCTGAAGGGCGATGGGCACGCACGCTCTGAGATGGAGTCGCTGCTGGCCGAGCTGCAGTAAAGTTCATCCCCGCCTTCACTGGAAAGCGGCACGTCACATTAAAATCTTGCGATTAGTGCCGCGATTTCGACCGTTCTTGCTTCGTCTGTTATGATGAGCCATGGGTTCAACGCGGCCCGAACGAATCCCGCTCTTCCCTCTCAACGTTGTTCTATTGCCTGGTGGCGATCTGCCGCTACATATATTTGAGCCGCGATACCGCCGAATGGTGCACGACTGCATCGAAAACAAGAGCGAGTTCGGAATGCTCCTCGTGGCGCCGAAAGGACTCGTGCGCGTCGGTTGCACCGCGGAAGTGCTTGAGGTTTGCAAGCGGTATCACGACGGGCGAATGGATGTTCTTGCGATTGGCCGCACGCCTTTTCGCATCGTCGAACTGATGAACAAAGATCAATACGAAGACGGAATGTTGCTGGAAGGCACGGTCGATTATCTCGACGACCGCGAACGGCCGGTCGACCCGAAGAAGCAGCGCGAACTGATTCAGCTCTATGAGGTCTGCCACACGATCGTTTACGGGGACTATCCGCGTAACGTTCAGGGACTGGAGCCGGACGAGTTGTCTTACGCAATCGCGGGCACGCTCCCGATGGATTTGATGTGGAAGCAGCAGGTGCTGGAGTCGCGGTCGGAAGCGGATCGCCAGGAGCGACTGGTCACGTACCTGCGCGAGTGGGCGCCGCATCTACAAAAGATCGAGTCTCAACGACAGCATGCAGAAGGAAACGGCAACTCTGTAAATTGATGGCGAATTGAATTCCGGTGCGGCTTTGCGGCCGCGCTGAATGGGGACCCAATGACGAACAGCACCGCGACATCGCATTCGCGATCCGGAAATACCCAGCCGAAGACGCTCGGCGAGCTGCGCAGCATTCCGGATTTCGACGCGCGTACCGCCGCGACATCGGTAAAGAACGAGATTCGTCGCAATTTGTTGCGGGCGATTGAGAAGGGTGAAACCCTGTTTCCCGGAGTGCACGGCTACGAAGACACGGTGATTCCGCAGATCGTGAATGCCCTGTTGTCGCGGCACAATTTTATTTTGCTGGGGCTGCGCGGACAGGCGAAGAGCCGCATTCTGCGCGGTCTGGCGAATCTGCTCGATGCCGAGATTCCGGTGGTCGCGGGATGCGAGATTAACGACAACCCGCTGGCTCCGCTCTGCCGCTCGTGCAAAGACAAGATTGCTGCGGAAGGTGATGCAACTCCGATCGCTTGGATGCCGCGCGACCATCGCTTCGTTGAAAAGCTTGCGACTCCCGACGTGACGATCGCCGACATCATCGGCGACGTCGATCCGATTCGCGCTGCTCGCGGCGGGCGAGATTTGTCGGATGAATTGACGATTCACTACGGCCTGTTGCCGCGCGCGAATCGCGGAATTTTTGCGATCAACGAACTGCCGGACCTTGCCGGGAAAATCCAGGTCGGCCTCTTCAACATCATGCAGGAAGGCGACATTCAGATTAAGGGTTACCCGCTGCGATTGCCGCTCGACGTGCTGATCGTTTTCACGGCGAACCCGGAGGACTACACGGCGCGTGGAAAAATCATCACGCCGCTGAAGGATCGCATCGGCGCTGAGATTCGCACCCATTACCCCTCGACTGTCGCGGAGGGAATGACCGTCACGAATCAGGAAGCGTGGGTCGGGCGCGATCCGGCGCGCAAGATCGATGTTCCCGATTATTTGCGCGAGGTGATCGAAGAGATCGCGTTCCAGGCGCGCGACGATAAACGTGTCGATAAGCGATCGGGCGTCAGCCAACGGTTGCCGATCACGACTCTCGAAAGCGCCGTCAGCAGTGCGGAGCAGCGAGCGGCACGCACGGGCGAAAAGTGCGGCATTGCGCGCATCGCCGACGTCTACTCAGCGTTGCCCGCGATCACGGGCAAGCTCGAACTGGAATACGAAGGCGAACTCAAGGGTGCGGACACCATCGCGCGAGAATTGATTCGCTCCGCGGTCGGACGCGTCTTTAGCAAGCGATTCGGCGAAGTCAGCTTCCAGCCAGTGATTCAGTGGTTTGAACTCGGCGGCGAGCTAAAACTGCCCGAGTTGGCATCAACCGCGGAGCGATACGAGCAGCTTTCGAAGATCCAAGGATTGATGGAGCACATCGGCAAGCTCGGCGTCAACGATCGCAAAGACGCGGGGTCTGCGGCAGCTGCAGCCGAAATGATTCTCGAAGGCTTGTGGGCGCATCGCCGCATCGGCCGCAGCGAAGAGCGCGGCTATTATGCGGAGAAACAGCGGCAACCAGAGCAGCGAGAGAATCCGAATCGACCGCGTCGGCAATTCAACTAGCAACGTTCGCGAAGCGAAGTGAGCGCGACCATCGCATCGCGCCGGGGCCAAAGATGAAATTCATCAAGTACGGCAGATACGTCGGCGAGCCGGCCGACGCCATCGACCTGGAAGAACTGGTCAAGAAGCTCGGAAATTTTTTTCTCCAGAGCGGCTTCGAGTCGCAGTTCTACGGTGTCTCGGAGATGGATCCTGAGAAGTCGATGGAAGCTCTCAAAGACGCCATTCTTCGCGCCCTGCAAGAGGGCGACTTGATGCCCGAAGGCGCGATGAGCGATGAACTGCGCGAAATGTTGAACGATCCAAATGCGCGCCAGAGCCAGGAAGTGCGCGACCTGATCGAGAAATTGATGGAGCGCATGGCGCAGGAAGGCTACATCAATCCGCAGCAGCCGCCGCAGGTTACTCCGCCGCCGCAATCGAGCGCGCGCGGCCAAGTCGGGCAAGCGCAGGAACGCGACACTGAGGCTCGATTCGAAATCACCGACAAGACGATCGACTTCCTCGGCTTTAAAACGCTACAAGACTTGCTCGGTTCGCTCGGCCGAAGCAGCTTCGGTCGTCATTCCACGCGCGACCTGGCGACCGGCATCGAAGCCAGCGGCGTGTCGCGAGAATACGAATTCGGCGACACGATGAACCTCGACGTCAGCGAAACGCTCTTCAACGCGGTGCGGCGCGACGGTGCAAAGGTCCCCGTCGAAATCACCTACAAAGATCTGATGGTGCATCAGTGCGAATACCACAGCTCGTGCGCCACGGTCGTCCTGCTCGATTGCAGCCACAGCATGATTCTGTACGGTGAAGACCGCTTCACGCCGGCGAAGCGCGTGGCGATGGCGTTGTCGCATCTGATTCGCACGCAATATCCCGGCGACACGCTCAATCTCGTGCTTTTCCACGACAGCGCGGAAGAAGTGCCGATTGGGGAGTTGGCCCGTGTGCAAGTCGGTCCGTACTACACGAACACGCGCGAAGGCTTGCGGATGGCGCAGCGGATTTTGTTGCGCCAGAAGAAAGACATGCGACAGATCATCATGATCACCGATGGCAAGCCGTCGGCCCTCACGCTAGAGGACGGTCGCATCTACAAGAACGCATTCGGACTCGATCCATTCGTCGTCGGTCAGACGCTCGAAGAAGTGAACAAGTGCAAACGCGCCGGAATTTTGATCAACACGTTCATGCTCGCCAGCGACTACAGCCTCATCAATTTCGTACAAAAAATTACGGAGATGTGCCGCGGTAAAGCCTACTTCACGACTCCCTACACGCTCGGCCAATACCTGCTGATGGACTACATGCAGCGTAAGACAAAACAGATTCACTGAGTCTCGCCGAACCGCGCAGCTAATTTATAATGGCGCATGAAGTTGAAGCGCTTGCTTTCGCACATCCTACGATCGGAAGGTCAGATGACTCACATCGTGGCCGGGAATAAAGCTCCCGATTTTTCGCTGAAGGATTCGAACGGCAGGGACTATTCCCTTTCGGCACTGCTCGAAAAAGGTCCAGTGGTCGCGGCGTTCTTCAAGGTTTCGTGCCCCGTCTGCCAGTTTACATTTCCCTTTTTGGAGCGGCTTCACGAACGCTACGGTAAGTCCGCGACATTTCTCGGCATCTCGCAAGACGACGCAAAGGCCACAACGAAATTCACCAACGAATACGGCGTTAAATTTCCGATGCCGATGGACGAAAGCGGAAAGAACTACCCTGCTTCGAACGCTTACGGTCTTACTAACGTTCCCACAGTTTTTCTGATCGAGCCAGATGGCACGGTCAGCCTTGTCGGTCTCGGCTTTGACAAAAAGGGATTGGAACAAATCGCAGCTTCTCTCGCCGAACGCCAACACATTGCGCTCGCCGCGCTCTTTCGCCCCGACGAACGCATCCCCGACCACAAACCTGGATGAGGCTCGAAAAACTAGGTCCGGTCTGGACCTAAAGTTCATCGTTAAACCAAATCGTCGCTGCGCAGCGGCTTCTTGTGCTTCGGCGCCCGTTCGCGTTTGTCCTGTATCACGCGCGTCGTGCTCGGCGCGACACCCGACTCGCGGGCCCGCCGCCGTGCCACCTGTCCAACGTCCAGGATTTTCTTCTTCCGTTTCTTCATCGGCGTTATCGCGATCGTATCAACAAAAAAGAGCTAAGCCCGTACCGCGAGCTTAGCTCAAATTCCGAATGCAGACCAAACGTGCCGCCGAAAGCGGGCTCGGCGCTAGAAAGTAAACGTCGCCTGCAAATCAATCCGCCGGTTCGCCGTGCTCGATCCGTACGGCCCGCCCGCTAATCCATTCGATTGCCCAAACAGCGGAGAACTCAAATTCCCCACCGGTTGCGCCAGGTTTACGTTGTTAAAAATGTTCCGCCCAGACACCGCAAGCGTGAGCGCGTAGCGTCTGTTGGTCGCGCCCGCATCCATTCCTGGTCCGCCGCCCGGTCCACCACGCCCTCCGGGGCCGCCGCGGCCCCCGCCACCCGGTCCACGTCCGAATGTTCCTCCGCTCGGCCCGTTCGGCCCGGTCGGCGCTCCTTCTTTCTTCTTCCCAAATCCAAATGTCTTGCTCACCCGCAGATTCATCGTAAATCGTGCCGGCCCAGTGAAACCATTGACCGGGATCAACGCTTCGCCTGTCGTCGGCGTCGTGTTAAAGCACCCGAACTTCGTCTGTACCAGATTTGGAGCCGGTGTCGAACAATCGCCAAAGGCTGGCCGCGCGCTGAACTGCGCGTCGCCAAACAAATCGTCCCCCGTCGTGATGTTGAAGGGTTGCCCCGAACTCGCAATCAGAAACGGACTCAGCCGAAAAGCCTTTGGCAGCGAAATCGTCCCGCCCATGAACAATCGATTTCGGTAGTCAAACTGCGCTCGTCCGTAGTCTGAAGATGGATCGAGCGGGTCCGAAGGCACGTACGTCGGGGTGCCCGTATCGCTGTTCGCGTAGTTCAGTACGTAGAAGCCAAACAATGTCAGCTTTGTTCCCATGCGAATGCTTCCATTCGCAATGAGCTGATTCTGCTTGAAAACACCTTCCGACTGGTATTGGTACAAAATCGTGGTCGGCGGCAACGCTCCCGGCGCGTTCGCGTTGATGAAATTTGTATAGAACTGGTGATCACCGCGCGACGTCAAATACGTCACCGAAATATTCGCTGACTTTGTGAGTTGCTTTTCCAGGCTAATCCCGGTCTGCAAGGTGTAGGGCGTCCGCAGGCTAGAGTTCGGCTGATACACCGTTTGCGGCGACAACGCCGACCCGCCAAACGCGGAGGGCGGCACCACCGCGTTCGGATTGAAAAACGCTGGATTTTGCACAAGGAAAGTCTGCTGCTCGATTCCATTGTTCAACTGCTGCGTCAAAATCAAATCTTCCGTAAACCGGTCATAAAAAATGCCGAATCCGCCGCGCAGCACCATCTTCGGCGACCCGGTCTTCCCTTTTCCACCAATGCCCCATGCAAATCCAACGCGTGGCGCAAAATCCGCGTGATCGCCCAAACTATTCTGTGTTTCGTATCTCAAACCACTGCTCAGTGTGATGTTCGGCCTGATCTTCCAATCGTCTTGCACGAACAATGCGCCATCGACATACGTAATGTCCGTCGCCGCCTGCCCCGCCGAATTCACCGCTAGCGTATAAAAACTTGCGCCGCCGCCCATCGCTTGAATCGTCGCGAACGGCAGGCCCGCAGCCTGCCCCTTCACTGTGATCTGATACGCCTCCAGCGGCGTAATCTGGCAGTTGTCCACCGTCGTCGGCACGCAACCCGGCAGCGTCCGCTTGCCGAACGAATATTCGCTATTGAAGTTCGCGTTCGTCAAATTGCTGTCGGTCGTAGCCCGCAACCGCCCGCCATACTTCAGCGAGTGCTTGCCGAAATTCATGTACGTCTCGTTCTGCAACTCGTAGCGATTCTGCGAATCGTCATTCGTCCCGGTCGCGTTGCCTCCGTTCGCAAACGCGCTCTGCACCGAAACCATCGGAGCTGTGTTCACCGGGTTCTGATTCGCAACCTCGTGAACGTATCGAAATCGCGTCTCGTTGATCGTTCGCGGGCTCAGCGTCTGTGTGTCGCTGAGCTGAAGCGTATTTTCCGAGTCGTACTGATTCGTCCCCAGCGACGCCAGATTGAATGCGCCAACGCTCTCGTTATCCTGTGTCTGCCGGTAATACTGATAACGAACCGACAGGATGTTCGCCTCGCTCACCTGATAGTCCAGCCGCTGGCTTAGGTTAATGCGAAAATCCGGATTCGCCACCGCCTGGCTGAAGGGCTCCACCGCAAACGTCGTCGGATTGACAACCGTCGCGCTCACCACGTTCAAGTTATTGATATTGCGCTGCTCGTAGTCGAAAAACATCGAGGCCTTTTTGCTCAGCGGACCACCGATATCGCCGCTGAATTGCGTCGATTCATACCCCGGCGGCGCTTCGCCATCCGGCAGGCTTTCAAACGGGTTGCGTGAGTTGAACGCCGCCGTCGTCCCGCTCATATACAACTGCCCGTGCCACTGATCCATCCCCGGCTTCGTCAAAATCTCAACGCGTCCGTAACCCAGCTTGTCGTACTCCGATGAAAACGGATTCTGGTTAATGCGAATCTCACGAATCGACGCTTTTGGCGGCAGCGTGCCACCCGTAAATCCATCGATGTAAATCTGTCCGCCATTTGGCCCGGCCGACGGCCCCGCGAGCGCCTGCAAGTCCGATTGCAACTCGTCCGGATCGTCCGACAGCGCCTCCAGATCCTTCCCCTGAATCACGATCGCGCCCGCGTTCGACGCCGGATCGACGCTCAGCGCCGCGGCCGCGTCGTCCGTAACCATCACCTTCTGTTCTTGGGTCTGAATCGCAAGCTTCACATCGAACTTGCTCACGCCCGCACCGACGTCAATGCCGTCCTTCGAAAAATCCGTGAATCCGTCAGCAATCACCTTCAGGCCGTATTTCCCCGCCGCAAGCCCTTTGATCTCGTAGTTGCCGTTCTTGTCCGTCTGCGCCGTGATTGCATCGCCGCCGGGAGTCGTCAGCACAATCGTCGCCGTCGTGACATAACTCCCCGAAGGATCGGTCACCTGACCGCGCAACGTCGATGTCCCGCCGGCGTTCTGCGCAAATGCCGATGTCCACGGCACAAGCAACGCCAGCAACACGAATACAACTGCAGCACTGAATCGCGGGGCCGAACGGAAACTCATCAACTCTCCTGACTTTGACTACGCTGGATTGATATTTCTGTGATGCGTCTTCACTGCGCCGCGTCGCCGCCCGGTGCGCCGCTCATTGTCCAAGGCGTTAGGATCGACTGGCCGCTGGGTGAGGCCTGCAAAATAGGTTCGACGCCCGACAGCAGCGTGATAGCCACCACGCCGCCCGGCGCCCCCGTGTTATCGGACGTCGCGACAATCATCACCGCTTCGCCCTTCTGCAAATCCGCTAGATTGGAAGGCGGCATCCTCGAGATCGCTTGCTGCAAGTCTCCGCCCTGTCCTCCCGCACCACCTCGGCCGGCGCCACCATTCGCGCCGGTGCCACCGTTTGCGCCAGCCGGACCACGCGGCGCACCGGTATCTCCGCTTCGCTGTTCCAGTGCCGAGCCGCCCGCCGACGCAGCCGGGGCCGATCCCGCACCACCGCTTGCTCCGCCACCAGCAGCGTTGCCGCCGGCATTGGCGCCCACGGGAGCGTCTCCGGAACCGCCCTTCAACCGCGCCGCAATCCTCTGCGCCATCGGAGCCGGCAGCTTCCGCAACTGCGACGTCTGCGAAATCTGCACAACCACCGGCTTCTTCGTCACCAGGTCCTGCACCGTAATCGTGTTCGTTGCCGCGTCGATCGAATTGATCGTCCCAGAAATATTTCGGAAGGAGCCCGACACAACTTCATCCGCCGCCAGTTCGCCGCCATCCGCGCTCTTCTGCCCTCGCGCGCGAAGCTGATCGCCCGCTCTGATCTGATCGATCGGCGCAGCCGCCGCATCGTCAAACTTCACCGATCCCGGCGCGTACCGCCGCAACACCGTGTTCTTCGACACATGCACCAAGACATTCTTGTTCGCCCCGAGCGCCGAAGTCGAAACCGTAATCGTGCTCGCAGTCGGATCGACCGCGCTCACCAACCCACCGATCCCGTTCTTCTGCCACTCGGCCTGCTCGTGTGCATGCCTTGCAGCGAGATCGGCTTTCTTCATCGCGATGACGCTGACCGCCAAAATCGACTTCCCGTCCGGTCCAGCATTTCCGCGCACAAGAATCCGGTCACCGTTCTGCAAGTCAGTCAATTGCAGCGGCGTCGCCTTCTTCAGATCGGTCTCACCAGGTTCAATCTGCAGCAATCGGGCTCCGTCTTGGACGACAACGTTCGTGTCCGCGCCGCCTTCAGCGGCCAGTACAATGCTATTCCCCGTAATCGACTTAACCGTTCCAACCGCTTTCGAAGTTGCCGCCGCCTGGGGTGACGCTGATGCCGCCGTCGAAGTCGCATGCGCGCCAACGCTCACACAGAAACCGAGCGCCAACATGCACACCATCAGCAAACACATCCGCTTGATCCGCTTACTTTTATGTCGCTTCATTTCCCCAACCAAACGCGCGGAGAGTTCCTGCGCGAGATTCGTCTCCATTTAGACGTAGCCCAAGCGTCAAAATGTTACACATACAAAGATAACAGTACGCTTAACGATGAGCACACCACGCCAAACGTGCCGTGCTCTTCTTTGAGATGCGCTCCAGATTGGAGAGGTCTAACTAGAGAGGGCGATCGGTGTGAAAGTACTTCTTGTAGGCGAGGATCCAATCGGCGGCGATGTCGTGCTGCGCGGTAGCCAGGTCGATCTCCCCGTTGCAAACCATGTCGCGCAGCCGATCTTCAAGCTGATCCTTCACGTGCGCATTCCAGACCGGCGCGCGATACGGCTCAGGCCATAGGTTGCGAATGTCGTTCGAACCGCCCAATTCCGGCGTGATCAGAAAGTCGATCTCAAAATACTGTGGCCGGGCTGCGCTCATCCCGTACTCGCGGAACACTTCCTCTTTCACGGAAGCCGGAATCGCGAGTGCATCCCTGCGCGCCTCACTGTTCGCTCCGCAAACCTCCGTCGCGTTCACCGTCCGCACTGCGCCAGGAGTCAGAGTCGGCCGCGGCTCAAGCGGGCCCTCTGCGTAAACCGCCGAGTTCTGAACGCGTATGCGTTCGACGCCGCCGATCACGAACACAATCACTGCGGCTGTCGCCAACGCAACGACTAGCGCACGCCGCACACGAGTCGATCGAAACGCCGTCACGGGAATTTTTTCTTTCGCCGGCGGCTCTGCTGCGATCTGTTCCAAATTCGCCTTCAGCAAGGCCCTGAGGCCCGCGCTCGGCTGCACCTTCGCGTCGAGCTCCGCATGCCGAGCCTCAACGAAATTCCCAATCGTCTTCTCGAGACTCTGCTTCCGCGTGCGGCAATCCCAACACGCCGCAAGATGCTCCTCAACTTGCTCCTCACGCGCACTCGACAGTTCCCCGTCGATCGCTAGCAACAAGTCTTCGTCGTTTAGATGTTTTTCAAAGTGACGCATCGTTTCATCCACGATCCGCGCGTTCCAACCGCGCCAGCGACCGGCTCAACGAAATCGACACCGCCCCAAGGGACATTTCCAAAATCTCCGCGATCTCGCGGTACCGCAACCCTTCAGCGCGCAAATGCAGACAATGTTGGTCCCGCTCCGGCAACGCTCGCACCGTCGCCATCAAGCGCGCCTGTCTCTGTCCCGACGCCAACTGCTGCTCCGGATTCGGTTGCGGATCAACCTGCGCCGCGGCAACCGTCTCGTCCAACTCCGCTCGGTCCGGCCGCGTCTGCTCGCTCATCCGCCCCTTCAGCGCCAGATTGTGCGCCACACGAAAAATCCACCCGCGCAAATTGTCCTTCGGCTTCCCCAGGCGCAAGTGACGAAACAGCGCCAGAAAAACCTCCTGAACGACCTCCTCGCCATGACCCACCGTCAACCCGATCGACAGAACGTATCGCAGCAACCGGCTGCGATATTCGTCAAACAACTGAATCACTTCGCTTTCGACCTCAGAACACGCAGTCTCCGGCACCGCGTCGGCGGATCGCGCCAACACCGAAGGAAAGCCAAATTCAGACTCTCGAAGGGTCATAGATAGGACGAAGCTGCTCACATATTCTACATTCCAGCAGCCAGCCTCTTGTTCAGTGTTTTTCGACATCGCTTCCAGTGCCTATCTGATTCCTACTAACCCGCGCCACACCCCCCGAGATAACGCAAACAAACCGTGAACAAAACCGCGATGGCTCGGATATTCAAACAGGGGGAGTTGTCTCTCTCGATTCCTATTCCTGGGTGGGTACCCAACTTGATCCGTAGATTGCACCGCGCCAACGTCGCCTATCTCTTTCTGCTTCTTATTCTTACGGCATCCACTGCCCGAGCCCAAAGCAACACCGGTGACCTCCGCCTCAAGGTCACCGACCCATCTGGCGCCCCCGTCCGCGCCTCCGTTACCCTCACCAGCGCGGTAAACGAGGTCAACTACAGCGTCTCGACCGATGACTCGGGCGCAGTCGCCATAAAGCGCCTCCCCTACGGCCTCTATACCGTCGAAATCCGTCGCGACGGCTTCGCCCCCTACTCCGAAACTGTAGACATTCGCTCGGCCCTCCCCACCGATTTCACCGCCAAGCTCGCCATCGCCTCCTCCAGCAGCTCCGTCCAGGTCAACGAGACCGACACCCTCATCGACCCCTATCGCACCGGCAGCATCAACCGCATCGGAACCGAACAAATCGAAGACCGCGAAAGCTCCATCCCCGGCCGCTCCCTCCAAGACCTCGTAAACTCCCAGCCCGGCTGGCTGTACGAAGGCAACGCCGTGCTCCACCCTCGTGGCTCCGAATACCAAACGCAAATCGTCGTCGATGGCATCCCTCTGCAAGACAACCGCTCCCCCAGCTTCGGCCCCGAAATCGAAGCCGACGACATCGATTCGATGAGCATCTACACGGCGAACTTCCCCGCCGAATACGGCCGCAAAATGGGCGGCGTCGTCGAACTCAACACCAGCCACGACCTCGGCGACGGCTTCCACGGAAAAGTCGTGCTCTCGGGCGGCAGCTTCGACACCGCCGGCGGATTCGTCTCAGGCCAATATCAGTGGGGCAAAAACGTTCTCGGCGTCACGTCGAGCGGCGACATGACCAGCCACTACCTCAACCCCGTCGTGCCCCAGAACTACACCAACAAAGGCACCACCGGCGACTTCTCCGTCCGCTACGAACGCGACCTCACCGATCGCGACCGCATCAGCCTCAGCATTCGACACGAACTCTCGCGCTACGAAATTCCCAACGAAATCCTCCAGCAGCAAGCCGGCCAGCTCCAGAACGCCGACAATTTCGAAACGATGGGCATCCTCTCTTATCAGCACATTTTCTCGCCCAATGTGATCGGCGATTTCCGCGGCATGGTTCGCGACAATTCCAACGATCTATATTCCAACCCGCTCTCAACGCCCATCATCGCGTTCCAGCACAACTACTTCCGCGAAGGCTATTTCAAAGGCACGGTCTCCGTTCACAAAAGCCGGCACGACATCAAAGTCGGCGTCGAATCCGATAACACTTTCCTCCACGAACGCTTCAACGACCTGATCACCGATCCAACCCAGTTCGATCCCGACACGCCGCAAACATACAATTTCACCGGAAACAAACCCGATCTCGAGCAGTCCGCTTTCATCCAGGATCAAATTCGCCTCGGCAAGTGGACCATCAGCGCCGGCCTTCGCTGGGATCACTACCAACTGCTCCTCAATCAAAACGCCGTCAGCCCGCGCCTCGGCGTCGGCTATTACATCCCGAGCCTCGACATCGTTTTCCACGCCAGCTACGACCGCATCTTCCAGACGCCGTCCAACGAAAACCTCCTGATCTCCAGCTCGCCCACAATCGTTTCCCTGAGCGACGACGTGTTGCGCCTGCCGGTCCAGCCTTCACACGGGAATTATTACGAACTCGGTTTCACCAAGGGTTTCTACGGAAAAGTGAAGCTCGACGTCAACGGTTTCGATCGCCGCGTCAACAACTACGCCGACGACGACCAGCTCCTCAGCACCGCCGTCAGCTTCCCGATCGCCTTCGACAAGGCCTACATCTACGGCGTCGAAGGAAAACTCGAAATTCCCTACTGGCACATGTTCAGCGGCTTCGTCAGCTATTCCTACATCGTCGGATCGGCATACTTGCCCGTCACCG
>Ga0209006_10002158_pt1 | contig 17923 bp, 16 predicted proteins | sample JacPin_JW_Ref_O2_FD_188567 | JGI IMG/M metagenome (GOLD analysis project Ga0209006, IMG submission 188567) | Forest soil microbial communities from Algoma, Ontario, Canada - Jack Pine, Ontario site 1_JW_Ref_O2 (SPAdes) (version 2) | ecosystem: Environmental > Terrestrial > Soil > Boreal... | reverse complement strand
CGCCGCCGCCATCCACGCCGACCGCTGCGACATCTACACCGACGTCGACGGCGTCTACACCACCGACCCGCGGGTGGTGCCGCGCGCGCGCCGGCTCGACAAGATATCGTTCGAGGAGATGCTGGAAATGGCCTCCCTCGGCGCCAAGGTCATGCAGGTGCGCTCGATCGAGCTCGGCGTGGTGCATCAGGTGCGCATCTTCGTGCGCTCCTCCTTCGACAAGCCTGAGGACATCGATCCGCACTCCACTCCTCCCGGCACCCTCATCTGCGACGAGGCGGAAATCATGGAACAGCAGGTCGTCACCGGCATCGCCTTCTCCAAGGACGAGGCGCAAATCTCCATCCGGCGCGTGCAGGACAAGCCCGGCGTCGCCGCCTCGATCTTCGGCCCGCTCGCCGAGGCCAACATCAATGTCGACATGATCGTGCAGGTCGTTTCGGCCGACGGGGCGACGACCGACATCACCTTCACGGTGCCGGCCGGCGACTACGACCGCGCCAGGAACACGATCGCCAAGGCGCGCGAGCGGATCGGCTATGGCAGCGTCGACAGCGCGACCGACGTGGCAAAGATCTCGGTGATCGGCATCGGCATGCGCAGCCATGCGGGCGTCGCCGCGAGCGCGTTCCACGCCCTCGCCGAGCGCGGCATCAACATCCGCGCCATCACGACCTCGGAGATCAAGTTCTCGCTGTTGATCGACGCCGCCTTCACCGAGCTCGCGGTGCGCACCCTGCATTCGCTCTACGGGCTCGACAAATAGGCGCCCGCACCTCCGCGCCGGCCCGGCGGCCGTGCGAAAACACCTCCGCGATGCGCCCGATTCGGCCCCGCGCGGAGCCGTGAAATCGAAGGAAAGCGCGCCAATCCACGCCCCTCCGATGTTCATTGCAAGGGTATGACGCGGCGCGAGAATTTGGCTGCACCGCACCATTCGGCTTACTTGCGGCACGCATGTTGCATTGGCTATAGCCGTGGTGATGGGCGCGCGGGAGGACATGCCTCCGGGCGCAATCTCAAAGATGGACAGGGAGCCCGCGAGGGCTCGGCCTGACGGCCCGAAAGGACCTCACGCCATGCGTGGCGCGCTTGGCGGTCCGCGCGTGCTGCTGCGACGGCTTCGCGAGGTGATGGCGGAGCCGGTCAGCGCGCAGGATCGCCTCGACAAGATCGTGGTGTTGATCGCCGCCAACATGGTGGCCGAGGTGTGCTCGGTCTACGTGCTGCGCGTCGACGGCATGCTCGAGCTCTACGCCACGGAAGGCCTAAAGCGCGAAGCGGTGCACAAGACGGTGCTGCGCTCGGACGAAGGCCTGGTCGGCCTGGTGGCGAGCGAGGCCAACCCGGTCAACCTGTCGGAAGCGCAGAACCACCCCGCCTTCTCGTACCGCGCGGAGACCGGCGAGGAAATCTACCACTCGTTCCTCGGCGTGCCGATCCTGCGCGCCGGCAATACGCTCGGCGTGCTGGTGGTGCAGAACCGCGCGCAGCGCACCTATTCGGAGGAGGAAGAAGAGGCGCTGCAGACGACCGCGATGGTTCTCGCCGAGATGATCGCCTCGGGAGAGCTCTCCGCGCTTGCCGAGCCGGGCGCCGAGCTGCCATTGCGCCGGCCGCTCAACCTCAAGGGCACGGCGCTCAACGACGGCATCGCGCTCGGCCATGTGGTGCTGCACGAGCCGCGCGTCGTCATCACCAATTTCATCGCCGATGACCTGCCGCGCGAGCGCAAGCGGCTCGACACCGCGATCGAAACCCTGCGCGCCGACCTCGACCGCATGTTCGAGCACGGCGACGTCGCCGCCGCGGGCGAGCATCGCGACGTGCTCGAAGCCTATCGCATGTTCGCCAACGACCGCGGCTGGGTGCACAAGCTGGAAGAGGCGGTGATGACCGGCCTGACCGCGGAAGCCGCGGTCGAACGCGTGCATTCGGACATCCGCGCCCGCATGCTGCGCCAGACCGACCCCTATCTGCGCGAGCGCCTGCACGACCTCGAGGATCTCGCCAACCGCCTGCTGCGCCAGCTGCTCGGCAAGGACCACGCGCCTTCGCGCGAAAGCCTGCCCGAGAACGCCGTGCTGGTCGCCCGCATGATGGGGCCGGCGGCCTTGCTCGACTACGACCGCAAGCGCCTGCGCGGCCTGGTGCTGGAGGAAGGCGGCCCGACCTCGCATGTGGCGATCGTCGCGCGCGCGCTCGGCATCGCGGCGGTCGGCGAGGTCGAGAACGCGACCGGCCTCGCCGATCCGGGCGACGCCATCATCGTCGACGGCGCCTCGGGCGACGTGCACCTGCGCCCGACGCCCGAGGTGCAGGCGGCTTACGTCGACCGGGTGCGCCTGCGCGCCCGGCGCCAGCTGCAATACCTCGCGCTGCGCGACAAGCCGTGCGTCACCCGCGACGGCGAGGCCGTGATGCTCCTGGTCAATGCCGGCCTCGTGGTCGACCTGCCGCAAATCGCCGAGACGGGGGCGGCCGGTATCGGGCTCTTCCGCACCGAGATGCAGTTCATGGTCGCCTCGCAATTCCCGCGCGCGAGCGAGCAGCAGCAGCTCTACCGCGCGGTGCTCGACGCCGCCGCCGGGCGGCCGGTGACCTTCCGCACGCTCGATATCGGCGGCGACAAGGTGCTGCCCTATATGCGCAACTTCGAGGAGGAGAATCCGGCGCTGGGCTGGCGGGCGATCCGCCTCGGCCTCGACCGTCCCGGCCTGCTGCGCAGCCAGGTGCGCGCGATGCTGCGCGCCGCCTCAGGGCGCCACCTGCGCGTCATGTTCCCGATGGTCGCCGCGGTGCACGAGTTCGACGAAGCGAAGGCGCTGGTCGAGCGCGAGCTCACCCATCTGCGCCGCCACGGCCACAAGCTGCCGGAGAGCGTCGACATCGGCACCATGCTCGAGGTGCCGTCCCTGCTCTTCCAGCTCGACGAGCTGCTCGACCGGGTCGATTTCCTGTCGGTCGGCTCGAACGATCTCGTCCAGTTCTTCTACGCGGTCGATCGCGGCAATGCGCGCGTCGCCGCCCGCTTCGACGAGCTGTCGGTGCCGGTGCTACGCGCGCTCAAGCAGATCGCCGACTGCGCCAAGGCGCACAACAAGCCGGTGACGCTGTGCGGCGAGCTCGCGTCGATTCCGCTCGGCGCGCTCGCCCTGGTCGGGCTCGGCTATCGCTCGCTGTCGCTCGTCCCCTCGGCGGTCGGCCCCATCAAGGCCATGCTGCTCGAGCTCGACGCCGCCAAGGCCACGACGCTCGTTTCATCGCTCATCTCCAAGCCGAACGGCGTCGCCTCGGTGCGCGACAAGCTCGCCGCCTTTGCGGCGGCCGAGGGCCTCCCCATCTAGCGCATGTTCCGGCGAAAGCCTGCCCCGGACTTGATCCGGGGTGGATGCCGGTTCGCCGACGAGAACACGCGCCAAATGTCGAAAGCATCGGCTCGGCGGTCGCTTTTTGCGCCCCGAACCGCTATCCGGTTTGCCATGACGACGTTGCCTGAATCGAAGCTCGACGCTCTGCTCGCCCGCCACGCGATGGTGGAAGCGGAGCTCGCGCGCCAGCTTGCGCCGGAGACCTTCGTCAAGCTGTCGCGCGAGCTCGCCGAGATCGCGCCGGTGATCGAGCGGGTGAAGACCTACCGCGCGGTCGATGCCGAGCTCGCCGGTCTCGCCGCCATGATCGCGGATCCCGATCCGGACATGCGGGCGATCGCGGCCGCGGAAAAGCCCGGGCTCGAGGCGCGGCGCGAGGCACTGGCGCAGGAGATCCGCGTCGCGCTCATCCCCAAGGACGCGATGGACGAGCGCAACGTGATCCTGGAAATCCGCGCCGGCACCGGCGGCGACGAGGCCTCGCTGTTTGCCGGCGACCTCCTGCGCATGTACGAGCGCTACGCCGCGACGCAGGGCTGGAAGACCGAGCTCATCTCGGCGAGCGACGGCGCGATGGGCGGCTACAAGGAAGTGATCGCCGAGATCAGCGGGCGCGGGGCTTTTGCCAAGCTCAAGTTCGAATCCGGCGTGCATCGGGTGCAGCGCGTGCCTGCGACCGAAGGCTCCGGCCGCATCCACACCTCGGCGGCGACCGTCGCGGTGCTGCCCGAAGTCGAGGAGGTCGACATCGCGATCAAGGACAGCGACCTCAGGATCGACACCATGCGCTCGGGCGGCGCCGGCGGCCAGCACGTCAACAAGACCGAATCCGCGGTGCGGGTGACGCACATCCCGTCCGGCATCGCAATCGTGGTGCAGGAAGAGCGCTCACAGCACCGCAACCGGGCGAAGGCCATGGCGGCCCTGCGCGCCCGGCTCTACGACGCCGAGCGGCAGAAGCGCGACGCCGAGCGCGCCGCCGACCGGCGCGGCCAGGTCGGCTCGGGCGATCGCTCCGAGCGCATCCGCACCTACAATTTTCCCCAAGGGCGCGTCACCGACCATCGCATCAACCTCACGCTCTACAAGCTGCCGCAGGTGATCGAGGGCGAGGCGCTGGGCGAGTTCGTCGACGCCTTGACCACCGAGCATCAGGCGGCACTGCTCGCGGCGGAGAACGGCGGCAAGAGCGATGCGAAAAGCGCCGCGAAGGTCAGCGCAAGGCCATGAAACGACCATGAGCGCGACGGCCGAAGGCAGCATCCTGGCGCCGTCGCTGACAGTCGCGCAGGCGCGCCGCACGCTCGCCGAGCGACTGCGCGGCCTCGGCTTCGATACGCCCGACCTCGACGCGCGGCTGCTGGTCGGCCACGCGCTCGGCCTCGACCACGGCGCGCTCGCCGCCGCGTCGACGCGCCTGCTCACGCGGGCGGAGACCGAGAAGCTCGACGTCGTGCTGGGGCGCCGGCTCGCCCATGAGCCGGTGGCGCGCATCCGCGGCTGCAAGGAGTTCTGGAGCCTGCCGTTCGCCGTCACGGCGGACGTGCTGGTGCCGCGGCCGGAAACCGAGACGGTCGTCGAGGCGGCGCTCGCGGTCGTGGCGCGCGACCGGGCGCTGCGCATGGCCGATCTCGGTACCGGCTCGGGCGCGATCCTGCTCGCGCTATTGTCCGAGCTGCCTGCCGCGTTCGGCCTCGGCACCGACCGCAGCGAGCGCGCGCTCGGGGTCGCGCAGCGCAACGCCGGGGCGCTCGGCCTCAGCCGTCGCGCCGCCTTCCTGGCCTGCAATTTCGCCGACGCGATCGCGGGTGGCTGCGATCTCGTCGTCGCCAATCCGCCCTATGTCCGAACGGGTGACATCGCGACGCTCGCGCCCGACGTGCGCGACTTCGATCCGCGCCTTGCGCTCGACGGCGGCGGCGACGGGCTTGCGGCCTACCGGTCGATCGCGGCGGACGCGGCACGGGTGCTTGCGCCGGGCGGGTGGCTCGCGCTCGAGATCGGCAGCGGCCAGGCCGAGGCCGTGTCGGCGCTCCTGGTGGAGCATGGGCTCGCGGTTCCGCTCGCGCCGCGGCGCGACCTGGCGGGGCACGCGCGCGTCGTCATCGGCCGGCGGCACCCCTGACCGGATCCGCGAGCAGACCCATGAATTTGCGGCATCCCGGCTCGGCGCAAAAAGTACCAAAAAACCACTTGGAATGTGCCCCGAGACCTACTACGTTGTTTCGAGGAATCGACCCGAGATGTATGGGCACGCCGTCCTCAATGCCCCGAGCCGAACTGTTATCGAGCAGAGCTCAGTGTGGCGGATGGCGGGCGAGACGAGCACCGAAAGCAGATCATCAAGGTGACCTTTCGCTGACTTGAGGTCGAATGCTTCATCGGTTGGGCGCATGCCAAGGACCGGCAGGACTGAGCTGCGCGTATTGAAAGGCGGGCAACGCTGCGGCGTTGGTGCGGAGCTGGGCACACCAGGCAGGCAAGGATGGCAGCCGCGTGCGGCGGTCTATTCCTCTTGGTAACACTTGCTGGGTAAGATTTGGACCATCGCGAGATCACGATCGGCAGTTCGATGAACGAGCGCCACGCAGCCTGCGGCCCCGAGTGGCCGGACGGGATGCAAGACGGTTGTGCGAGCGAAGTTGCCTTATCGCGGCAGGCCCGGCATGCGAAGTGGCATGTGATGCAAAGTGACATGTGAAGTGAGTTGTTGAAGGCTATTGGCGGCGTCAGGCCGTCGCAAAACAGGGGTTGGCAAACAAGCGAGCCATGAGGAACGGTCAGAACAAGCGCATGCGGGGGCGTAACAACCGCAAAAGCCACAATCCCTTGACGCGGGTCTACGAGTCGAACGGCCCGGACATCAAAATTCGCGGGACCGCATCGCATGTCGCGGAGAAGTACGTGCAGCTTGCGCGCGACGCGCAGTCCTCCGGCGATCCGGTAGCGGCGGAAAACTATTATCAGCATGCCGAGCACTACTTCCGCCTGATCGCGGCCGTGCAGGAGCAGTTCCGCCAGAACCCACCGAACTTCTATCGGCCCGAAGGCGGTTCCGGCAACGATACGCATGGCGGCAACGACATGCAGGACGAGACCTTCGACGACGGCGAGGACGACGGCGCGGTTGCGCCGATGCAAGGCGCCAGCGCCGAGCAGCCGTCATTCGGCACCCGCGATCCGCAGCCTTACCTGCCGCGCGACGCGCAGTTCTTCTCGCCGCGTGACCAGCAGCGCGACCAGCAATATGGCGGTCGTCCACCGCAAGGCGGCGAGCAGCAATATGGCGGCCGTCCGCCGCAGGGCGGCGAGCAGCAACGCGACCAGCAATATAGTGGCCGTCCGCCGCAGGGCGGCGAGCGGCCCCCGCGCGGCGACGACGGCAATGTCGACCGCCTGCCCTCGTTCATCACCGGCGGTGGTCAGCCGCAACCGCAAGCGCCGCAGCAGGCTGTGCCGGGCAATCCGGGCGCGCCGCAGCACGGCCCGAACGGCTACGACAATCAAGGTGGCGATCGTTTCCCGATGCACCGCCGCCGGCGTCGCCACCGCGGCCCGCGCACCGACATGCCGCGCGGCATGCCGGAGCCCGCCGACGACGCCCAGGGAGGGCCGCCGCGCGGCGAGTGAACCTCGCCGCGGAGCATTCCGGCAATCGATGACGTGAAGAAGCCTAAAGCATGATGACCTTCTTTCAATCGTCATCGCGCTTTGGCTGATCGCTCGAGCATGATCTTTTCCGAAAACCGCGATCCACCCCCATCGGGGTCGGGGGCAGGCTTTTTCGGGATCATGCTCTGAGGGCGGTCAGCCCGCCCCGCCGGCCGACGGCGTCATCACCGGCTCGAGCACCGGCGCAAGGCCGGGCACAAGCTGGCGCTTCTCGCGGCGCACCGGGATCGCGCGATAAACCTGCTTCGTCGCCTCGACGATGTGCACGCCGGCGAACGGCGCCGAAATCGTCGCGCCGGCGCGCTCCCAAGCGACCGCGACCCGCAGGAGCCAACTGCGCGAGACCGGCGGGATGTAGAGCGCCTCGCCCCATGCGGTCGGCGTGAACCAGGTCTCGCGCAACAGCGCCGTGATCTGCGGCCGCGAATAGGGCCGGCCGTGGCCGAACGGGGTCGTGTCGATGCGCGCCCACAGGCCGCGCCGGTTCGGCACCACTGCCATCAGCCGTCCGCCGGAAGCCAGCACGCGCCAGACTTCACGCAGCAGCGTCGGTGCGTCATGCGACATTTCGAGCGCGTGCACGAGCAGCACGCGGTCGACCGACGAATCGGCGAGCGGCAGCTCGTATTCGTCGACGAGAGCCGCGAGCGTGGGGTTCGCGGAGGGCCATTTCACCACGCCTTGCGCGGCCGGCATGAAGGCGAGGCAGCGTTCGGCTTCCTCGCGAAACAGGCCGAGATAGGGCGTCGCGTAGCCGATGCCGAGCAGGCGCTGGCCGCGCGTATCCGCCCAGCGCGCCCGGATGCCGCGACCGACGAATCGGCGCGCCACCATGCCGAGGCGGTGGCCGTAGAAGTCGCGCAGGTCGACGACGTCGTAGGACATGGAGCCAACTTACCATGAACCGCCGTGTTGCGTCGTGCGGCGGGAAGACCGATGATCCCCCGCCGAAGGCCATTTCGTTCCTATTGAAACGGAATGGGGCTTCAAAATCACACATTGGCGCATATCCTTATCGACGAACCGGTGTCCACTTCGCCGGGGATATGCGCTAGCAAACGGAACCGTGCCGATGCCCGCCGAGACCCATCTGTTTCGCTGCCTCAAGGATAATTTCGGAGTCCTGGTTCACGATCCGTCAACCGGCGCGACAGCCGCGATCGATGCGCCGGAAGCGGCGCCGGTCGAAGCCGCGTTGCAGGCGACCGGTTGGCGCCTGACCGACATCCTGGTCACGCATCACCACGCCGACCACACCGGCGGCGTCGCCGAGCTCAAAACCCGCCACGGCTGCCGCGTCACGGCGCCGCGCAACGAAGCGGCGCGCATCCCGGCCGTCGACGCGACCGTCGGCGAGGGCGATACCGTCAAGGTCGGCGGCCTCACGGCGCGCGTGCTGGAGACGCCGGGCCACACGGCCGGCCACATCACCTACGTGTTCGACCAGGACAGGCTCGCCTTCGTCGGCGACACGCTCTTCTCGATCGGCTGCGGACGGGTGATCGAGGGCACGCCCGAGATGATGTGGGCCTCTTTGCTAAAGCTGCGCGCGCTGCCCGACGATATGCAGATCTACTGCGGCCACGAATACACCGAGGCCAATATCCGCTTCGCGCTCACCATCGAGCCCGACAACAAGGATTTGCGCGCGCGCGCCGAGGAGGCGAAGCGCCAGGCCGCGGCGGGGGAGGACACGATCCCGACCCGCATGGGCGCGGAGAAGCGCGAGAACGTGTTTTTGCGCGCCGACGTGCCGACGGTCGCGGCGGCGGTCGGCCTTGCCGGCAAGCCGGCCACGCAGGTTTTTGCCGAAGTGCGGGCGCGCAAGAACAAGTTCTGAGCCAGACCGGATTCCGATCACACATGATCGGAATCCGGTCTGGATTCGATGTTTGCTCGCATTTTCTACGGAAAGCCGGTGACCAATTTTCCTGAAAATGCTCCGGTGCTCACGGCCGCCGACGTCATCCGCCTGCTCGACCTAAAGCCGCACCCGGAAGGCGGGCATTTTCGCGAGACGTTCCGCGACGAGCGCTCGGTCGAGGGCGGCCGCGCCGCCTCGACCGCGATCTATTTCCTGCTCGCGCACGGCGAGCGCTCGCACTGGCACCGCGTCGACGCGGCCGAGATCTGGAACTGGCATGCGGGCGCGCCGCTTGCGCTCGAAACGGCGGCGAGCGGGAGCGGACCGATCGCGCGCGTCATGCTCGGGCCCAATCTCGTCGCGGGGGAACGGCCGCAGGCGATTGTTCCGGCGCACGCATGGCAGGCCGCGCAAAGCCTCGGCGACTGGACGCTGGTCGGCTGTACGGTTGCACCGGGGTTCGAGTTCGCCGGCTTCGAGCTGTCACCCGCCGGATGGAACCCGGGAGGATGACTTGCGGCCGGCCGCGCAACCGCTGCGGCCTCCGGACGTTGACATGGGAATGCCCGCTCCCGAAGGAGGCGCCCATGCGCGTGACGTTTGCAATTTCCGGACTGCTGCTGAGCCTGCTTGCCGTCCCGCCCTGCGCCAGCGCGCAGACAGTGGGCGTCGCGCCGCCCGACCTCGTGATCGCACCGCCATCGCCGCTCGACAACGCGCGCAACATCGCGATGATGAACGGCGTCGTCGACATCAGCAAAATCGAGTTCTACGACGACAACTGGCACGTCGAAGGCCGCGATGCGAGCGGCCATCACGTCTGGATGACGATCGACCCGCGGACGAACACGATCGCGCATCTCGAGCGGTACGACTGAACGAGCGAATGGCGAATGGCGAATGGCGAATGGGAACGATCCAGCCACCCTATTCGCTATTCGCTACTCCCTATTCGCTCATGCAAAATACTGCCCACCGTTCGCGCTGATGGTCGACCCGGTGATCAGCCCGGCGTCGTCGGAGGCGAGAAACACCACGCAGCGCGCGATTTCTTCGGGCTCGCCGAGGCGGCCGATCGGAATCTGCGGCAGCACGCTCTTCTGCAGCACCTCCTGCGACATCGCCTTCACCATGTCGGTCGCGATGTAGCCGGGGCAGATCGCATTGACGGTGACGCCGGCGCGGGCGCCTTCCTGCGCCAGTGCCTTGGTGAACCCGATCTCGCCCGCCTTCGCGGCGGAGTAGTTGGTCTGGCCGAACTGCCCCTTCTGGCCGTTGATCGAGGAAATATTGATGATGCGGCCGAACTTGCGTTCGCGCATGCCCTCGATCACCTGCCGGCACATGTTGAACAGCGAGCCGAGATTGGTGTTGATCACCTCGGTCCATTGCTCGGGCTTCATGCGGTGAAGCTGGGCATCGCGGGTGATGCCGGCATTGTTGACGAGAACATCGACCGGCCCGAGGTCCGCCTGCACCTGCTTGACGCCGGCCGCGCAGGCGTCGAACGAGGAGACGTCCCACTTGTAGATCGCGATCCCGGTCTCGGCCTTGAACTTCTGCGCCGCCTCGTCGTTGCCGCCGTAGCTGGCGGCGACCATATAGCCGGCGCCCTTGAGCGCCTTGGAGATCGCCGCGCCGATGCCACGCGTTCCTCCGGTGACCACTGCTACGCGGGCCATCGCTCCTCCTTGTTTCGCCTTTGTGTTCCATCGCGCCGGAGTTGCGCTCCGTTGCGGGAATCTTTTATCGCATTCTCGACAGGTAGATGAACATGATCACGATGACGATGCCAGGAATGACCAGCGCGAGCGGCGTCCAGATCCCCGTCATGATCATGATGACCTGGTTGATCGCCGCGAAGGCCGTATAGGCATAGACGGCCCACTTGCGCATCATCCAAAGCCCGACCGTGCAGGCGAGCCCGATCACGGCGCTGCCGGCGAGCAAGGGCGGATACCATGGCCCGATCGAGCGCGCCGTCTCGGAAAAGATCAGCGGGACGACGAGGATCGCGCCGATGGCGCTGATGACGCAGATGATCGTGATGATGACCGGCCGCTTGTATTCCGGCTCGATCGCTTGTGCTCCCTGATCCGTCATGATGTCCCTCCCCGGTCGATCGCCGGCCGTCATGGCCGGCGTCGACACGCCCTGCTCAGCGCTCCACGCACATTGCGATGCCCATGCCGCCGCCGATGCACAGCGTGGCGAGGCCCTTCTTCAAATTGCGCTTCTGCATCTCGTGCAGCAGCGTCACCAGCACGCGGGCGCCCGACGCGCCGATCGGGTGGCCGAGCGCGATGGCGCCGCCGTTGACGTTGACCTTCCCCGTATCCCAGCCGAGGTCCTTGTTGACCGCGCAGGCCTGCGCCGCGAACGCTTCGTTCGCCTCGATCAGGTCGAGGTCCTCGATCTTCCAGCCGGCCTTCTTGAGCGCGGCGCGCGAGGCCGGGATCGGGCCGGTGCCCATGATCGCCGGATCGACGCCCGCATGCGCCCACGAGACGATGCGCGCGAGCGGGGTCTTGCCGCGCTTCGCCGCCTCGCTCGCCTTCATCAGCACGACGGCGGCAGCGCCGTCATTGATGCCGGACGCATTGGCGGCCGTCACGGTTCCTTCCTTGTCGAACGCCGGCCGCAGCTTGGCGATCGAATCCAGCGTGACGCCGGCCTTCGGATATTCGTCGGTGTCCACCACCACGTCGCCTTTGCGCGACTTGATGGTCACGGGCGCGATCTCGTCCTTGAACCGGCCCGATTTCATCGCCGCCTCGGCCTTGTTCTGCGACTTCACCGCGAATTCGTCCTGCTGCTGGCGGGTGATCTGCCACTGCTTGGCGACGTTCTCGGCCGTATTGCCCATGTGATAGCCGTTGAAGGCGTCCCACAGGCCGTCCTTGATCATGGTGTCGACCATCTCGAAGTCGCCCATCTTCACGCCGCCGCGCAGATGGGCGCAGTGCGGGGCCATGCTCATCGACTCCTGGCCGCCCGCGACCACGATCTCCGAATCGCCGTTGAGGATCGCCTGGTAGCCGAGCGCAACGGTGCGCAGGCCCGAGCCGCACAGCTGGTTGATCCCCCAGGCCGGGCTCTCGACCGGGATGCCGGCCGCGATCGAGGCCTGACGGGCCGGGTTCTGCCCCTCCCCGGCGCTCAGGATCTGCCCCAGAATGACCTCGGAGACCTGCCCGCCCGCGACGCCGGCGCGCTCCAGCGCGGCCTTGATTGCGACCTTGCCGAGCTCATGCGCCGGGAGGTTGGCGAAGGCCCCGTTGAACGCGCCAACCGGCGTGCGCGCCGCGCTGACGATGACGATGTCGTCCTGCATGATCGAACTCCTTGTCTGGGGGTTGGCCGCAGCGGCCGGATGTTCGGCCGCCAAGGGCCGCAACTGCATCCTGGCCCGCGTCTCGGGGCTTCCTTGACCTCGTCGCTGACCGCTTGTCGCACTCTCGATAGCCCGGCGGACCCAGGCTTTGTCAATGGCACCTAGGCCATATGTGCATCCGGAGCCCCTTGATCCATGTCAATACCGGCATGGAGGACAAGGGCGCAGCGCATGCCACAAAAACGATAGCCGCGGAGGCGAAAACCGCCTATTTTGAACGTGATACCGCCGGACGGCCGGCCCCAACCCCTGCGAGCGACCCGAACATGGTCCCTTCGGACCGATCGATCCAGATCAAGCAGTATGCGGGCCGCCGCTTGTACCATCCGGCCGCCGGCTCCTACGTGACCCTCGACGACCTCGCCGTCATGGTGGAGGATGCGGCGGACTTCACGGTCCGCCAAGCCGAAAGCGGTATCGACATCACGTCCTCGATCCTCCAGCAGATCATTCGCAAGCGTGCGCTCCATGGCTAAGTCCGACGACCCGGTCATCATCAAGAAATACGCCAACCGGCGGCTCTACAACACCGGCACGAGCACCTACGTGACGCTCGAGGATCTCGCCGCGATGGTGAAGGCGGGCGAGGACTTCGTGGTCTTTGACGCGAAGACCAGCGAGGACATCACCCGCTCGGTGCTGACCCAGATCATCTTCGAGCAGGAGAACAAGGAAGGGCAGAACCTCTTGCCGATCACCTTCCTGCGCCAGCTCATCCGCTTCTATGGCGACAGCATGCAGATGCTGGTGCCGCACTATCTCGAAGTCTCGATCGACAACCTCACGCGCGAGCAGGGCAAGTTCCGCGACCAGATGGCGCAGGCTTTCGGGGTGAGCGGCTTCGGCCCGCTTGAGGACGTGGCGCGGCGGAACATGGAGATGTTCCAGCGCACGTTCGGGGCGATGTTCGCGCCGTTCGCCCGCCGCGAGGCCCAGTCGGCCGCGGCGGCGGCCCATGAGGCCGAGAAGCCGGCGCGCAGCGGCGACGACATCGACGATATCAAGAAACAGATGGAAGAGATGCAGAAACGGCTCGACCGTCTGACCGAGAAGGACAGCGGATAGCGGCGCGCCGCGCCAACCATTCAAGTCCCGCGCCGTCACAAGGCTCCCGTCCAAGAGTGCAATAAAGTGCCCGCCCGATCCGCCTTGAGTCGATCGTGCGCCGATGAACGCGATCGCGGGAATCTCTCAAATGACGGAAATCCGCCCGGGCTGCCGCTATCTGTCCACTTGGGCGTTTGGCGCGGCGCTGCTCCTTGCGCAAGCCCCCGCGCAGACGACCGTACCATCGCCAGCGAACGATGCCGTTATCCCGATATCGGCTGGACTCTGCGCCGATATGAAGCGACATCATGTTCTCAATCCGGGGGCGCCCGTCGGGTGCGAGCGTCTAAGCCTGGTCCGATTCGGCTATGTGGGCTTCGACGAGCGCTTCCGTGACGACGGCCAGATCGTCGTGATGGACGCGGCGGCGGACCATGTCCTCCAAGCGTTCATCACCTTGCGTATCAGGAAATTTCCGATCGCGAGCGCGCGGCTGATGAACGAATTCGACGGCGATGACGACGCATCGATGGACCGCAACAACACGTCGGCGTTCAACGTTCGCCCGATCACCGGCGGCGGCGCCATCTCGTTGCACGCCTACGCGCTGGCGATCGACGTCAATCCGCTGCAAAATCCCTACCTGACGCGTTCCAGTGGGACACTCGCCGTCAGCCCGAAAGCCGGTTCCGCCTACGTTCGGCGAGAACCGATTCGGCCCGGCATGGCCGAGCCGATCTTAAACGTGCTCGCCGATCAAGGATTTCCGATCTGGGGCGGCGCGTGGCACGAACCCATCGACTATCAGCACTTCCAGGTCAGCCGCAAGCTCGCCGAGCAGCTCGCACAGTCCTCGCCCGCGGACGCACGCGCGTTGTTCGAGCGTCACGTTCAACAATATCGGGATTGTCGGCAAAAAGCGGGCGGTGACACCGATTCAGCCCGGCAATCCTGCGCCGCGGCGGAACCGTGATCACATCGTTGGATCCCACGTCCACGACTGCAACTTGTCGTGTTCGGGTTGCGAGACAGAGCTCGCAATGAGCCTGTTGGCCGGTTGATTCCTACGCCGCACTCTGCGCCGTCCACGGCCGATCGAGCGAGGCAAGCCCGATCAGATGTCCCTGCAGGTAGTCGCAGCCCCACTCGGCGAGGATTGCGGCCGCCGATTCGTCCTGCACCCACTCCGCGACCGTCGCGAGGCCGAGGCGCTGCGCGAGATCGAGCAGCGTGCGCACGAAGACGCGATCGTCCTCGGAGCGCGTGAGGTTCTGCACGAAGGCGCCGTCGACCTTGATCAGGTCGACGCCGAGCTTGCGCAGGTTGCGGAACGAGGTGTAGCCGGCGCCGAAGTCGTCGATGGCGATGCGGCAGCCGAGATCCTTCACGCGCGCGACGAAGCCGCGCGTATCGTCGAGATCCTGGATCACGGCCGACTCGGTGATCTCGACCGTCAAGCGGCCGGCCAGGTCGGCATGCGCGCGCAGTGCCGCGGCGAGCGCCGTCCACCAGTCCGGATCGATGGTCGAGGCGGCCGACACGTTGACGCTCGTCTTGAGGCTCGGCGCGGCGACGAGCTCGTCGACCACCAGTTCCAGCATGCGGCGATCGATCAGGCGCACCAGGCCGAGCCGTTCGGCGAGCGGGATCACCTCGCCGGCGCCGATCACGCCGCCGTCGGTCCGGCGGATGCGCATGAGGCATTCGTAGAACGCCGGCGCGCGCGAGGCCGTCGCGACCACCGGCTCGAACGCGATGGCGATGCGGTGGTCGCTCAGGGCGCGCACGATCTCCTCGCTCGAGCGCACGTTCTGCCGGCGCAACGCCTCGCGCTCGACGTTCGGCCGATAGGCCTGGAACGAGCCGCGCCGCTTCGCCTTGGCGGCGTCGAGCGCTTCCTGCGCGCGCGCCAGCACCTCGCTGACGGTACGGGCGTGGCGCGGCGCGTTGACGCCGCCGATCGTCGCCGTGACGGCGACCGGACCGGCCTGCGTCTGCACCACGTCGTCGCGCACGCCGGCGAGCAGGCGCTCGGCCGCCGTGCCGATGTCGTCGGGCGTGCAGCTCTTGAGCACGACCCCGAACTTGTTGCCCGAATAGCGCCCGACCGAATCGCCGCCGCGCATTTTTGCGCGCAGGCGCTTGGCCACCGCCGAGATGACCTCGTCGGCGACGTCGAACCCGTAGGCCTCGTTGACGCGCGACAGGTTGTCGATCGCGACGATCAGGAACGCGCAGGAGCCGCGGTTGCGGATCGCGTCATCGAGCGCGGCGGAAAGCACGTCGGTGAGGTGCCAGCGGTTGAGCTCGCCGGTGAGCCCGTCGAAGCGCGACAGATAGGCGAGCCGCTCCTCGTGGGCGCGCCGCTCGTTGATGACGCGCACGACGCCGAGCGCGCGCGCCGGCTTGCCGTCCTTGCCGGCGAACCAGCGGCCGACGTCCTCGATCCACAGTTTCGCATCGGTGCCGGGCCGCGGCCGCAGGCCGTACTGGATCTGATAGGGAACGCCGGCGCCCCTGTCGGTCGCGCTCGTGCGCATGACCGCGTCGAAGCGGCTCTGCACGTTGTCGGGATCGAGGAGCTTGGCATAGCCGCGCCCGCTCGCGATCAGGTGGGGATCGGAGACCTTGAGCACCTCGACCGCATTGTCGCCCCAGGCGAGCGCGTCGCTGTCGATCCGCCACGCGTAGGGCGCCTCGCCCACTGCGGCGAAGACTTCGGTCGACTCGAAGGCGGGGTCGCGCGCCGCGTCGGGATGAACGGCCGTCGTATCGATTTGGGTCACGGTGGGTCCTCAGGCGAGGGCGCGCGCGGGCGCGCACGGTTTGGTGCGGGAGCGGAAGGGCGCCAAGCTAGCGGAGAACCCTAAACAATCAGCAAAATGCCGTGGCAGCGGGATGGTTAAGCATCGGTTGCGCCGCCGCGACAAATCGGCATGCTCCTTGCGACGTAGCGGGTCGAGAAGCCGGCCTTGTGCCGGTTCAAGACAGGGCAGGCAGATGACCTCCGTCCGCGGGATCAACAGCTCAGGCGTCGTCGCGAGCGGCGACGGGCCGCGGCGCGAGACGGCGACGCCGCGCGCGCCCCATGTCGCAAGCAGCCGCGCGCTGATCCCGCTGACCCCGGCTGCACCGAGCGAGACATCGATGCGCTCGCGCACCCACGCCGACGCGGGCTTCCTCGCCCACCTGATCGCGACCGACCAGAAGCTGCCGCAGACGCGCGAGCGTCGCCGCGCGGAGCCACAGGATGTGATTGCGACCTATACGGCGGCGAACGCCCAGCCGGCTGCGCCCGTCGGCCAGCGGCTCTCCCGCGTGATGTGAAATCTTTCGGCGATCAATAGCCGAGCGCGCAGCCGTCCTTGCGATGGTCGGAGGCGCCGATCAGCACGCCACGCTCCCAATCGATGCGGATCGCCTGGCCGCCGCCGAGCGGCGCCGGAACCGTCACGACGTCGTGGCCGCGCGCCTTGAGCCCGGCGACGGCGGCCGCCGGGATGCCGCGCTCGACCTCGCTCTTGTCGCCGGTGAAGAAGACGCGCGGGCTCTCCAGCGCCGCCTGCAGATCCATGCCGTAGTCGACGAGGTTCGACACGACATGGGCATGCCCCACCGCCTGGTACTGCCCGCCCATCACGCCGAACGCGAGGTCGCAGCGGCCGCCGCGCAGGCCGAGCGCCGGAATGATCGTGTGCATCGGGCGCTTCGACGGACCGATCGAGTTCGGATGCGCCGGATCGACGACGAAGCTGTGGCCGCGATTGTGCAGCATGATGCCGGTCTTCTCGGTCGCGATGCCGACGCCGAAGATCGCAAACAGCGAATTGATCATGGTCACGGCGGTGCGATCGCGGTCGACCACGGTCACCAGCACGGTGTGGCTGCCGGGCGAGGGCGCCGCAGGCAGCGGCACGCGCTTGTTGCGGTCGATGCGGTCGGCGAGCGTGCGGGCAAAGCCCTTATCGAGCAGGGCAGGCACCGCCATGCGCATGAAGGCCGGATCGGCGATGTGCGTGTCGCGCACCGCATAGGCGAGGCGCGCCGCTTCGATCTCGATATGCAGCCGCTCCGCCCCGGTCGGATCGAGCGACGCGAGATCGAAGCGCTCGAGGATGTTGAGCAGCACCAGCGCCGCGAGCCCCTGGCCGTTCGGCGGCATCTCGACCACGTCGAGACCACGGTAGTTCACGGCGATCGGCTCGGCCACCTCGCCGCGGTGGCGGGCGAAATCGTCGGCGGTGAGGAACGCGCCGCGCGACTTGAGCGTCGCGACGATGTCGGCGGCCGGCTCGCCCTGGTAGAACGCCTTCGGGCCGCCCGAGGCGATCGCGCGCAGCGTGGCGGCGAGCGCCGGATACTTCATCCGGTCGCCCGCGACCGGCGCGCGGCCGTCGCGCAGAAAATGGCGCGCCGCGCCGGCGTCGCGCTTGAGCCGCTCGACCGCGCCTTCCCAGTCGAAGGCGACGCGCGGCGCGACCGGGGCGCCCTCCTCGGCATGGCGGATCGCGGGGCCGAGCGCGCGGTCGAGCCCGAAGCGGCCGTGCGCGCGCAGGATCACGTCCCACGCCTCGA
>Ga0209006_10002157_pt1 | contig 17926 bp, 15 predicted proteins | sample JacPin_JW_Ref_O2_FD_188567 | JGI IMG/M metagenome (GOLD analysis project Ga0209006, IMG submission 188567) | Forest soil microbial communities from Algoma, Ontario, Canada - Jack Pine, Ontario site 1_JW_Ref_O2 (SPAdes) (version 2) | ecosystem: Environmental > Terrestrial > Soil > Boreal... | reverse complement strand
CGCCGGCCGCGACCGCCTCGCACCAGGCGCCGGTGTGGATCTCGATCACCGGCGCGCCGATGTCGGCGGCGGCCTCGATCTGCGCCGGATCGGCCGCGATGAACAGCGAGACGCGGATGCCGGCGTGCTTGAGCGCGCTCACCACCGGCGCGATCTGGTCGTGCCCGGCGACGACGTCGAGCCCGCCCTCGGTGGTGCGCTCCTCGCGCCGCTCCGGCACGAGGCAGGCGGCGTGCGGGCGCGTGCGCAGCGCGATCGCGGTCATCTCCTCGGTCGCGGCCATTTCGAGATTGAGCGGCTTGTCGATGCGCGCCATCAGCCGCGCGACGTCCTCGTCGCGGATGTGGCGGCGATCCTCGCGCAGATGCGCCGTGATGCCGTCGGCGCCGGCCGCAATCGCGATCTCGGCGGCGCGCAGCGGATCGGGGTTGCGCCCGCCGCGCGCGTTGCGCAGGGTCGCGACGTGGTCGATGTTGATGCCGAGACGGACGGGCCGACGCTCAGGCATGGCGGTGGAACATGCGCTCGCGGCCGTGCGCATCCTCCGGCTCGGCCGGGATCATGACGACGCGGCCGTGCCGCACGCCGCGCTCGGCGATGATGTGGTCGGCCAAATGCTGCACGTCGTGCGCTCCTCCCTTGAGCACGGTCACCTCCATGCAGCTGTCATTGTCGAGATGGACGTGCAGGGTCGCAAGCGACATTTCGTGATGCCCGTGGAAATTCCGCGTCAGGCGCTTGGAGAGCTCGCGCGCGGCGTGATCGTAGACGTAGACCAGCGCCGCAACGCATTCGCCCTTCCCGCCCGTCTCCTGCGCCGCCTCGCGGATGCCGGCGCGGGCGAGATCGCGGATCGCTTCCGAGCGGTTCTGGTAGCCGCGCGCCGCGATGATGCGGTCGAGCTCGGCCATGAGCTCGTCGTCGAGCGTGACGGTGACGCGTTGCATGGGTGTCTCCTGCGACTCCCGGCATTCGCCGGCGCCGCGATCATACATGATTTGCAGAGGGCATTTGCGCCCCGACGGAAGGATGCGAGCTTGTGGACGGCGGTTCCCGCACGAAATCAAAAGAGAACGCGGTGCGGGCGTTGAGCGCTCAATGCCGCGTGAACGCACGCTCGAGGAGCCGCCCGCGGTCTGAGTCCGATCATGGTATGATGTTTTTATGTTGACATCATACTTACGCCGCTCGTAGCGTGGCACGGCGTCGGGTAGTTCGGCTCCCATCGATCCGATGCGGTTGCGAGGTGTCCGCCGCGACTGACGGGGACGGGTTCGCGTGCGACGCTGTGCGTGGATGTGCGTCTTGCTTCTCACGTCGTGGGAGACGGCGCTGGCGCAATCGCCGACGCAATCCAACGAGGCGAGACCCGCGGCTGAGGCGGTGCCAGGTCCGACCGCATCGCCTGCCGGCGCCACGCAGCTGCCGACGATCACCGTCGTCACCCACGCGCGCAAACGTGCCGCACGTGGCCCCCATCGGACACCGCCTGCGGCACCGGCACCGCAGCCTTCGCCCGTGACGACCGCGAATTCCGCAGCGCCGAGTGTCGCCAACGGCCCTCCGGTCGCTGCTTCGATGGCGAGCCAGATGACTGTCACGGGGAGCGAGCTCAATGCGCGGCCGGTGACGCGACCCGGCGAGTTGCTCGAGGCCGCGCCGGGGCTGATCGTCACGCAGCACAGCGGCGAGGGGAAGGCCAACCAGTATTTCCTGCGCGGCTATAACCTCGACCACGGCACCGACCTTGCGATCACGGTCGACGACATGCCGATCAACATGCGCACCCACGCGCATGGGCAGGGCTATTCGGATCTCAACTGGCTGATCCCCGAGCTCGTCGGCTCGCTCGATATCCGCAAGGGGCCCTATTACGCCGACGTGGGCGACTTCGGCTCCGCCGGCAGCCTGCAGATCGGGCTCGTTGATCGCCTCGACAAGAACATCGCGCAGACGACGCTGGGCAGCTTCGGCTACCAGCGCTATCTCGGGATCGGATCGACCAAGCTCGGCGAGGGATCCCTGCTGCTCGCCGGCGAGTTCGGCGCCTATGACGGCCCCTGGGCGGACCCCGACGACATGCGCAAGCTCAACGGGCTCGTGCGCTATTCGCAAGGGACCGCCACCGACGGCTTCTCGCTCACCGGTATGGCGTATTCGAACAAGTGGAATTCGACCGACCAGATCCCGCAGCGCGCGATCCCCTGGATCGGCCTCTTCGGCTCGGAAGATCCGACCGACGGCGGCAACACCGGCCGCTTCTCGCTCTCCGCCCGCATGGCACAGACCGACGACGCCGGATCGTGGAAGGCCAACGTCTACGTGATCAAGAGCGAGCTCGACCTGTTCAACAACTTCACCTACTTTCTGACAAATCCGATCCAGGGCGATCAATTCCATCAGCACGACGAGCGCATCGTCGCTGGCGGCAATGCGTCGCGCACCTATAACGGCTCGCTGGTGGGCCTGCCGACCGAGACGACGTTCGGCATCCAGACCCGCTCCGACGACATCGATCTCGCGCTGACAGAGACGTTCCAGCGCGCGTTCCTGTCGAACATCCGCAGCGATCACGTCGGCGAGGGCAGCGCCGGGGTCTACGCCGAGAACACGGTCCATTGGACCGACTGGGTGCGCACCACGGTCGGCTGGCGCGGCGACTACTACGCGGCCAGCGTCGATTCGATCTTCGATGCCAACAACTCCGGCAGCACGCGCTCGGCGATCGGCAGCCCGAAATTGCGCATGGTGCTGGGTCCGTTCGCGAAGACCGAATTCTTTCTCGGCCTCGGCATGGGCATGCACAGCAACGACGCGCGCGGCACCACCATCACGGAGGACCCGACCGATCCGGCGATCAAGCTCGGTGCGTCGCCCCTGCTGGTGCGCACGCGCGGCGCCGAGGTCGGGGTCCGCTCCAAGCTCGTGCCCGGCCTCAACTCATCGCTCAGCCTGTTCATCCTCGATCAGGCCTCGGAGATCATCTTCAACGGCGACGGCGGTGACACCTCGCCGAGCCGCGCCAGCGAGCGCTACGGGATCGAATGGACCAACGATTACCGCCTGTCGTCACGGCTCAAGGTCGACGCCGACCTCGCGCTGACCCACGCGCGCTTTCTCGGCTACGACAGCGACCAAGCCGCGGTCTGCGCGTCGCTCGCCGGCTACCCACAGGCACAGATCGGCAATGCGCCGGGCAACTACATCCCCAACGCGCCCGCGATCGTCGCATCAGCCGGCATCACGCTCGGCGACAAGACCGGCTGGTCCGGCGCGCTGCGCTGGCGCTATCTCGGCCCCACGCCGCTGACCGAGGACAAGGCGTTCCGCTCGCCGGCGACGAGCCTCGTCAACGCGCGCATCGGCTACGGCTTCGACGACGGCTGGAGCGTCCACCTCGACCTGCTCAACCTGCTCAACACGAGGGCCAACCAGATCACCTACGCGTACGGATCGCTGATCAGGACCGACAGCCTGTTCGCGGCGTGCAACTCGCCGACGCCGCCACCCGCGGCCGTCTGCCAGAACGGCGTGATGGGCAGCGTATTGCATCCGGTCGAGCCGCTCGCGGCGCGACTGACCGTGACGGCGAAGTTTTGACGCGAACCAGACGCGCCCGCATACGCGTTGGCAAACCGGATTGACGCCGTTGACATCGATGGCGCGCGCGGCGCCGTCATCGATCGCCTCGATACGTCGCGCCGCGTCTATCTTCGCCTCTTCGGCGCGCTGCACAAGCTCGATTGGCCGATGTTGCGGGCCCATCCAGCCGTGCGCAGCACCATTATCGTCGCATTCTGCGGCTGCGGGTTCGTGTTCAGCATGTCGGGCTGCGTCATCGCCTGGCGTCGCTTGCGCCGGACGCTCATCGATTCAGCCAGCGGCGTTCCGAGCGAACAATAGGGGGAATGTCGCTCTGGCGTGTCATTGTCGGGAATGCTATCAAAGATAGCAGAAGAAACTCGATCAAAGGGGCGAATACAATGTCAGTCAACATCATTCACGCAGCCCAGGCCGGCCAGGGTGGCCCTGTCTCCGTCGCCTGCATCAACAAGGCGACGGTCGATCTTGGCGTTCCGTTCGATAAGCTCACGGCCACCTTGCAGAAATGTTACGATACGCACTTCCTCCCGATTTGGGGGTATCCGCTCAAGCTTTACAACACCGCTGCACCAAAACCGTCGGACTGGCAATTTCTCTACTTTGACGATGCCGATCAAGCCGGCGTGCTCGGCTATCATGATCTCACCAAGGATGGGCAGCCTGTCTCGAAGATTTTCGTCAAGACGACGCTCGCCGACAAGGAGCTCGTCAGCGTCACGGCATGCCACGAGCTGTTCGAGATGGCGATCGATCCGCTGGCGAACCTGTGGTCGCAAGCGGCTGACGGCACCGAGTACGCTTATGAAATGAGCGATCCGGTCGAGGAGGACACTTTCCTGGTCGACGGAATTCAGATGTCGAATTTCGTGCACCCCTCCTGGTTCGAGCCGTTCAACCATCCGCCGGGAACGAAATTCGATCATCTTGGCCTGCTGCAGAAGCCCTTCAGCCTGAGGAAGGGCGGCTACGTGATCATCAAGAAGGGCGGCAAGGTCACCCAGCAGTTCGGATCCAAGGCGAAGGAAATGCGGTTCAAGCATGAGGATCGCCGCGGTCACCGCAGCGAATTCCGCAAGCCGAACGGCCTGCAGGTTCCCGGGTTCAAAAAGAGGAAAACGCGGCGGTAGCAGCGCCGCCATGGCGAATGCGCGCGCGGCGCGAAACCGCGCCTGCGTTCATTCGGTCACGCGCTCGACCTTGGCGACCACCTGCTTCGCGCGCAATTGCGAGATGATCGCCGTGAGATGCTTGAGGTCGTAGACCTCGAGGTCGATCGTCAGCGCGGTGAAATCGGGCGACTGCCGCTCCATCCGGACGTTGTCGATGTTGCCGTCGTGCTCGGCGATCACCTGGGCGACCTGGGCGAGCGTGCCCGGCTCGTTGACCGACTGCACGGTGAGCCGCGCCGGAAAGCGGTGCGGTGTCGCCTCGTCCACGTCCCAGCGCACGTCGAGCCAGCGTTCCGGCTCGTCCTCGTATTTCTGCAAGGTCGGGGACTGGATCGGATAGATCGTGATCCCCTCGCCCGGCGTCATGATGCCGACGATGCGGTCGCCCGGCACGGCGCCGCCGTTGGGGGCGAAGTGCACCGGCAGGTCGCTGTTGATGCCGCGGATCGGGATGCTGTCGGCTGCGCCGCTGGGGACCTTGAACTTGACCGCCTTGCCGAAGCGCAGGCCAAACCAGCCGCTCTCGCTCTTCGGCGGCGCCGGCAGCACGGCGCGCTCGTCCTTGTAGTCGGGATACATGGCGCGCACCGCGTCGGAGGCACGCATTTCACCGCGCCCCACCGCCGCAAACACCTCGTCGATCGAGGTGCGGGCGAGCCGGGTGAGCGCCCCTGCGAGCTTTTCGTCCGAATATTCGCGCTTGGCCCGCATGCACAGCCGCTCGACGATGCGGCGGCCGAGCTCGGCATATTGCGCCCGCACGGCGGCGCGCGTCGCCCGGCGGATGGCGGCACGCGCCTTGCCGGTGACGACGATCGATTCCCAGGTCACCGGCGGCGCCATCTGCGCGTTCGAGGTGAGGATCTCGACCTCGTCGCCGTTGGCGAGCTCCGACATCAACGGCGCGATCTTGCCGTTGATCTTGCAGCCGACCGTGTGATTGCCGACGTCGGTATGCACCGCATACGCGAAGTCGATCGGCGTCGCCCGGCGCGGCAGCGCGATCAGCTTGCCCTTGGGCGTGAAGCAGAAGACCTGGTCGTGGAAGAGCTCGAGCTTGGTGTGCTCGAGGAACTCCTCCGAGTTCGAGCCCTCGGCGAGCAGCGCGATGGTGCGGCGCAGCCACGCATAGGCGTTCGATTCGCGCGACAACAGCTCGGTCGGCGAGCCGACGCCGTCCTTGTAGAGCGCATGCGCCGCGATGCCGTATTCGGCGATCTGGTCCATCTCGACCGTGCGGATCTGCAGCTCGACGCGCTGCTTGCCGGGGCCGATCACCGTGGTGTGGAGCGAACGGTAGTCGTTCTGCTTCGGCGTCGAGAGGTAGTCCTTGAAGCGGCCGGGCACCACCGGCCAGGTGGTGTGGACGATGCCGAGGGCGTGATAGCACTCGGGCACCGTGCGCACCACGACACGGAAGCCGAAAATATCGGAGAGCTGCTCGAAGCCGACCGCCTTGCGCTCCATCTTGCGCCACACCGAATAGGCGCGCTTGCGGCGATGCAGCACGGTCGCCATGATGCCGCTGTCGGCAAGCTTCTTGGTGAGCTGGTCCTCGATCTCGCCGATCAGGCCGCGGTTGCGCGTCGCGAGGTCGTCGAGGCGCGCGCCGATCACCCGGTAGGCGTCGGGGTTGAGCTCGCGGAACGCCAGGTTCTCCAGTTCCTCGCGCATCTCGTACATGCCGATGCGGCCGGCGAGCGGCGCGTAGATGTCGATCGTCTCCTCGGCGCTGCGCTTGCGCGACTCCGGCGCCATGTGGTCGAGCGTGCGCATGTTGTGCAGGCGGTCGGCGAGCTTGACCAGCAGCACCCGCACGTCCTCGGCGATCGCGAGCAGCAGCTTGCGCAGGTTCTCGGCCTGCTTCGCCTCGCGCGAGACGAGGTCGAGCCGCTTGAGCTTGGTCAGGCCCTCGACCAGGCGCCCGATGTCCTTGCCGAAGAGCTGGTCGATCTCGGCGCGCGTCGCCTCGGTATCCTCGATCGTGTCATGCAGCAGCGCCGCGACGATCGTCGCGTCGTCGACCTTGAGGTCGGTCAGGATCGCCGCCACCTCGAGCGGATGCGAGAAATAAGGATCGCCCGAGGCACGCAGCTGCTCGCCATGGGCGCGCATGGCATAGACGTAGGCGCGGTCGAGCAGATCTTCGTCCGTATTCGGATTGTACTTGCGGACGCGCTCGACCAGCTCGTACTGGCGCATCATCGGCGCCCGAGCCCTCGGCGCCGCCGCGGGCTCGGCCTGGTCGGACGCGATCTGCCGGCCGCGCTCAGCCTGGGCGCGCGCGCGCGGCTGGTGTTGCATGCGGGGCAGATCGGTATGCGCCATGGCTACCCACGGGCATTCCCCGGTGACAACGTGCCTCGGATCTGCTCCGTGCGGCTCCCGGTGCGCCGGCAAATGCCAAAAACAAGCTCGGCGCCGCGAGCGCAAACGGAGCGCGGCGGCGCTTTCAATCAGGATAGCACGTTCCTGGCCGAACTCACGGTTAACAAAGGGCAATAATTTGAATTTGCCAAGGCGCGGGCGGCAACAAAAACGGCCCGGGCCGCTGCGATTCCACCGCGCCTTCGCCTATTCCTCGTCGTCCGGCTCGACCGGCTCGGGCTTCTCCTCGGGCGGAGCGAGGCCTTCCAGGCCCTTGAGCAGCTCCTCCTCGGTCATGCGGTCGGCAACGACCTCGGTGTCGTCGGCATCGATGCCGGTGCCGGGGGCGCCGATCAGCGGCATGGCCTCGGGCTCCGGCTCGTCCACCTCGACATACTTCTGCAGCGAGTGGATCAGGTCCTCCTTGAGGTCGCCGGGCGAGATGGTCTCATCGGCGATCTCGCGCAGGGCGACGACCGGGTTCTTGTCGTTGTCGCGATCGATGGTGATCTGCGAGCCGGACGAAATCATCCGCGCGCGATGGCTCGCGAGCAGCACGAGGTCGAATCGGTTGTCGACCTTGTCGATGCAGTCCTCAACCGTGACACGGGCCATGGGCTCGTCACTCCTCTGGCGGGATATCCATGTGGATTCACCGCTAGGTATCGTGCTCCCAGGCGAAGCGCAAGTGCTTCCCGGCGGACCAATTAACACTTGGCGGCGGCGAAAAGCTCTGTTAGGCAGCACCCGGGAATACGGCGCTTTCCGCCAACCTGACAGATTGCGGGCGGCCGCGCCGGGGTGTTGCTGCGCAGATGCCGTGGCCCGCTCACAAGTTCCCTTGCAGGCGGCCCTTGACGCCGTCCACAATTGCCACTGCGCCACCGGAATTGCCGGAAATCCCCGGCCTGCCCGGCCATAACTCCGTTCGAAACGAACAAGAGTTCGCCACGAACCGACGACAACGCTAGCAAGCAACAAGAAGCAGAAGACGAGAACCCCACATGTCAGTACCCGCCGAAAAGATCGCTCTGTTCATTGACGGCGCCAATCTATACGCCACGGCCAAGTCGCTGGGCTTCGATATCGACTACAAGCGCCTGCTGCGCGAGTTCCAGTCACGCGGCTACCTGCTGCGGGCGTTCTATTACACGGCCGTGGTCGAGGACCAGGAGTACTCCTCGATTCGCCCGCTGATCGATTGGCTCGACTACAATGGCTACACGGTGGTCACCAAGGCCACCAAGGAGTTCGTCGACCAGACCGGACGACGCAAGGTCAAGGGCAACATGGACATCGAGCTTGCGGTCGATGCCATGGAGATCGCCGGCCATATCGACCAGATGGTGCTGTTTTCCGGCGACGGCGACTTCCGCTCGCTGGTCGAGGCCGTGCAGCGCCGCGGCGTGCGCGTTACCGTCGTGTCCACCATCTCGACCCAGCCGCCGATGGTCGCCGACGAGCTGCGCCGGCAGGCGGACATCTTCCTCGACATCGTCGAGCTGCAGCCGAAGATCGGCCGCGACCCGTCCGAACGCGCGCCGCGCGAGCCGCGCGAGCCACGGCATGGCGGCCATACGCCGCAGTTCCTCCAGCGCCCCACCGCGCCGCAACGCGCAACCGCGGACGCCACGGACGACGACGACTTCGAGGATTAGGATCGCCACGCCATGGCGGCGCGGGCCTCCGAGCCGGGGCGCGACTGCCCGCGCTGTCCCCGCCTCGTCGCCTTCCGCGCGGAATGGCGGGCGCGCGAGCCGCCATGGTTCAACGCGCCGGTGCCGGCATTCGGGGCACTCGACGCGCGGCTGCTGATCGTCGGCCTCGCGCCGGGGCTGCGCGGCGCCAACCGCACCGGCCGGCCATTCACCGGCGATTACGCGGGCGACCTGCTCTACGCGACGCTCCTGGAGTTCGGCTTCGCGCGCGGCCATTACGACGCACGGCCCGATGATGGGCTCGTCCTCGTCGACTGTCGCATCGCCAACGCGGTGAGCTGCGTTCCGCCGGAGAACAAGCCGACGCCGGAGGAGATCAACACCTGCCGGCCATTCCTCGCGGCCGCGATCGCCGAGATGCCGCGCCTCGCCGCGATCGTCGCGCTCGGCCGCATCGCCCATGACAGCGCCGTGGTGGCGCTGGGCGAAAAGCGCGCGCGCCTGCCGTTTTCGCACGGACGCGCGCACCACGCCGGCAAGATGATGCTGTTCGGCAGCTACCACTGCTCGCGCTACAACACGAATACGCGGCGGCTGACGCCGGAGATGTTCCGCGCGGTGTTCGCTGACGTGCGGCGGCATCTCGACGGCGATTGACACGCCGACACCTGGATTGATCGATCGCCACGTTCAGCGCATAGGCCGGCGAGTTCGCCGATATCGGCAGCCTGCGATCGCCGCGTTGGAGCACGGGTAAGTTCTTCGGGCCCAAGCCGAGTTCAAAGCTTATGCGCTGCCGATCGATGATGTCATCGTGGCGAAGCTCGCTCGCCACGCCGGCGATCTATTCGCAGCGCGTGCGGCGCCTGATGACGACAGCCGACGCGCCGCCAGGACCCGACCCGTGGGCCAAACCGGCCATGCCTCGCCACGCTCCACCGACCCCCGCCGATCCAGACTGCAAAGGATGACGTCGATCGGCGCTTCTCCTTCGCGGCGCCGAGATGATCGCGTATTCACCCCATCCCGGCGTACGACATGAACTCCATCAGCGATCCGTCCGGATCGCGGAAGTAGACGCTGGTGCCGCGCCCCTTGGCGCCGAAGCGCTCCATCGGCCCGGCCTCGATCCCGACGCCGTGGCGCGCAAGATGCGCGACCGCATCAGCGATCGGTCCCGTCCATTCGAAGCACAGGTCGCTGTTGCCGGGCGCCACCGGCAGCCGGGCGACCTCGGCGGGCTTCACGCCCGGCCCGTGCACGTTGAGCTGCTCGGCGCCGAACCGGTAGGCGAAGCCGGCCGGCCGCGCCACCAGCTCGGCGCCGAGCACATCGCGGTAGAACGCGTTCGAACGCTCCCAGTCGGAGACGTGGATGACGCAGTGATCGAGCTTGGTGGGAAGGGGCATGGGTTGTGACCGGACCGTCTGTTCAATTTTCGGTTGACTCTCGCTGACGTGCTCGCCGACAATACGGCGCTCGCGCATCATTTCCACGCGAATTTCGCGCGTTTTGCCGAGAAAGTCCGAGTGCCGGCGGCGCCTTCGCCGCAATGTCGTGGGGAACCTGATGACTGACGCCGCGGATCCATTCGACACCGAACCATCGACCCGCGATCCCATGACCATCTTCATTACCGGCGATGTCATCCGGGATTGGCTCGAAATACCCAATCCCCGATCAGTCGGACCGCAGAAGGACTGGCGCAACTACCAGCTTTTCCCCGGCTTCAACTGGACGTGCGTCTGGGGCGGCGCCGCGCTGGTCGAGCGCCTTCTCAAGAGCGCGCTCGGGTGGTCCGAATCCGACCGCCGCTACGAGATCCAAGGCGTCGACGACAAGCTGCAGAAGTTGAGCGAGTCGGAGCGGGGCGGCTATCTGCAGTCCCTGGCGATTCTTCGCGGAAACAAGATCGCCGGCGAGTGGCTGGTCAGGGTCGCGGAATTCAAAGGGTTTACTGCGGGACCGGACGGGACCCATACCAATACGGTGCCGACGGAGCTCCCCGAACCGCCGCCGCGGATTGATTGCCTGATCGTGGACGATGCGGCGAACGGATGTCGCAATGATACCGGGTTTTGCGATCACTTCCGCAGGCTCGCGGACCCCGAGCGGACGGCGTACATCATCATAAAACTGAGCCGGCCATTGCAACCCAGTCACCTGATCAAACAGATCCAGAAGAGACCGGCAACCATCGCAACAGGCGACGGCAAGCCGGACAGCGAGACTCCGCCGAAGCAGCGCGTGATCATCGTCGTCAACGCCGACGATCTGCGGGCGCAAGGAATGGACATCAGCCGGCGTCTCTCCTGGGAGCGCAGCGCCATCGACATCGTCGCGGCGTGCGATACCCCCGGGATGCTGCATGACTTGTGCCAGCTCGGAGACGTGCTGGTCCGGTTCGCAAACGACGGATGCGCGGTGCTGGAGCGGAACGGCACTCGCACCCTCGTCTTCGATCCGCGCCGGGGCGAGGACGGCTTCGATCAGCAGCTGGCGGGAACGATGCCGGGAGCGACCTCGGCCTTCGTGGCCTCCATCGCGGCTTCCATCATCATCGACGCGAAAGCCCCGTTCTTGAAAGCCCCGTCCTTGAAAGCGGTCGCCGAGGCGCTGACCGCTTCCAGAAGACTGCTTCAGCGCGGCTTCAAAAACGAGTCCACGTCGGACGGACGCACCTGCCGCGTGATCGACTACCCGCGTTGCGTCTTCCGCGAGGAAGATGCACCCGTGGTGAAGAACGAATTTGCCGACATCGCCCTGCCACGCAATGACCACGACCGGTTCGGATGGACGATCCTATCGACCCGCATCAACGAGGTCTCGATCAACCCGAAAACGAAACATCGGGTGGATTATCTCTCCATCGCCAAGGAAATCGTTCGCAACGGTACCGACCACCTCGAAAAGGTTCCCGTCGTCAAGGTCGGCCAGATCACGCTCGTCGACAGCCGCGAGATCGAGGGATTTCGCAGCATCGAGAACCTGATGCACGAATACATCCTGAGCCGGAAGGGCGGCAAACCGAGGCCCCTCTCGATCGGCATTTTCGGGCCGCCCGGGTCGGGCAAATCATTCGGCATCAAGCAGATCGCTGACAAGATCCAAGAACAGATCGCGGAGAAGCCCGAAAAGGTGAAGATCGAGCCGGTCACCTTCAACTTGACCCAGCTCGAAGGCCCGGACGACCTCATCGGCGCATTTCATACGGCGCGGGACCAGGCTCTGAAAGGCAATCTACCGCTTCTGATCTTCGACGAGTTCGACACCGCATTCGACGGCAAGCCTTGGGGATGGCTCAAGTCATTCCTGGCACCGATGCAGGACGGCGAATTCAAGGACAGCGGACAAATTCATCCCCTTGGCCACGCCATATTCGCGTTCACCGGTGGAATTTCCCACAGCTTCGCCGCCTTCACGAAGCCGGACCACCAGCAGGAATTCGAGCATGCGAAGGGCCCCGACTTCGTCAGCCGGCTCAAGGGATTCCTCGACGTGCAGGGCATCAATCCGGTTCCCGCGAAGTGCGGCGAGGAGCCTTACGTAACGAAAGGAAAGCTCGCGGTCGATTCCGTCTGCGTCATCCGTCGGGCCGTGCTCCTGCGATCACAGCTGCTCACGCAGGAGCATCGAACCCGGCGAATGCGTCCGATGTTATCCGGCAAGGAGTTCCTCGATATCGACGAGGCGGTGCTCGAAGCGCTCCTCACCGCGACCGAATACCGCCATGGCGCGCGCTCGCTCGAATCCATCCTGCTCATGAGCCGGCTCACCGACCGCGACCACTTCGGCGTCGCGTCGCTGCCCTCCCACGCGCAGCTATCGATCCATGTTGACGACAGCTTCGTCGATATCCTGAAGCGACATGCGGGGCACAGCGGGCTGTCGGCTACCCACCCTACCCCTTGAGCCGCATGAGCCGGCCCTTCTCGCGCTCCCAGCTGCGCTTCTTGTCGGTCTCGCGCTTGTCGTGCAGCTTCTTGCCGCGCGCGAGCGCGACCTCGACCTTGGCGCGGCCCTTGTCGTTGAAATACATCTTGAGCGGCACGATCGTCATGCCATCGCGCTCGACGCCGCCGGCGAGCTTCTCGATCTGGCGGCGATGCAGCAACAGCTTGCGCGGCCGTTTCGGCGCGTGGTTGAAGCGGCTCGCCTGCACGTATTCGGGAATGTTGGCATTGACCAGCCAGAGCTCGCCGTCGCGGGTATCGGCGTAGGACTCCGCGATCGTCGCCCGCCCCTGGCGCAGCGACTTCACCTCGGTGCCGGTCAGCGCGATTCCGGCCTCGAAGGTCTCGCCGATCTCGTAGTTGAACCGCGCCCGCCGATTGTCGGCCACGATCTTGTGCGGCCGCTCCTTCTTCTCCGCCATCGGCGCGCCTCGTTGCGACCGCCAGGGATGAGCCGCAGTTTCCGTCTGCGTCTTCGTCTGCGTCGCCGCGTTGTGTAGTCACCGCCGTCGGCGCGGACAAGCCCAAGGCCAAGGGTTCGGCCGCACCGCGGTTGCCAGTTTTTCATTATTCTAAATACAATGCACTCGCGCTTGTTTATTGTTCTTCTAAAGAGAAGGCGGGCCGCTTTACTTATTACATTATCTCTAAACCTCGATTTTTATCTTGCAACTCTCAAATATCGCCATTCTATTACTTGCACACATCGCCGCCCGATTGCGGGGCTTTGCCCCCCGCGTATTTGGAGGAATCCATGGCCAGCCCCGAGCGCGCCTGCGCGCGCGAATACCGTCCCGCCGCCACGCCTGCGCCCATCACCCGACGAAAAGCCGCAACGCTCGCGGCGGCGTCGCGACGACACGCCCGCGCGATGCTGCTCGCCAGCGCATCCCTGCTCGCGGTCGGCGCGGCGCAGGCCGGCGACAACGCGGCGTCTTCGCCGGCCCCCGCCACGGTGTCGAACGAGGCATTGCTCAAGAAGCTCGACGCCATGGAGCGCCGCATCAAGATGCTGGAAGGGCAGTTGCGGCAGAAGAAGGCGGCGGCGCCGGCGGCCGCAAGCGACCAGCGTGCCGCCGCATCCGCGCGGCCGACCGGACCCTACGCCGAAGCCGCCGCGCCGGTCACCGCGCCCGCGACGGCACCGGCCGCCTCGCCTGCTGCTGCGCCGAGCGCGCCCGCAGCGCCGCCCAATCACGCGATCCTCGGCGTCGCCGACTCGCCGATCGCGGGCCTGACCATCGGCGCCTACGGCGAGTTCTTCTTCGGCGCCCAGCAGAATCCGGCCGCCGGCGGCCAGTGGCAGAACGGCTTCGATGCGCGCCGCATGGTGCTGCTGCCGACCTATCAGATCACCGACAACATCATCTTCAACGCCGAGATCGAGTTCGAGCACGCGGGCTCGGGCTTCGACAACGACGACAAGCTGCACGGCACCGCCGAGATCGAGCAGATGTGGATCGATTTCAAGATCGTCGACCAGTTCAACTGGCGCGCTCCCGGCATCGATCTCGTGCCGATCGGCTGGACCAACCAGCACCATGAGCCGACGCAGTTCTACAGCGTGCTGCGGCCTGAGCTCTACAACGGGCTCATCCCGTCGACCTGGAAAGTGCCGGGCACGAGCGTCTACGGCACCATCACGGACGGGCTCAAGTACCAGGTGATGGTGAGCGCCAGCAACGAGGATTTCGGCGACTCGTTCGACAACCGCACCGATGCCAAGACGGTGCCGGCGCCGGGCACCGCGTATTTCCCCGGCATCGACGGCCTCAATGCGCTCAGCTTCTCCAATCCGCCGCTCGGCGATTTCGAGCAGCTCACCAACTCGATGGCAGTCTCGGGCCGGCTCGACTTCTCGCCCGCCTTCTGGCCGGGCTTCGCCGGCAGCGTCAGCGCCTACTTTTCGCCCAACATAACGCCGCGCGGCGCGCATGACGACTTCGGCAACTTCCTCGGCCACACCAGCCTGACGGTGCTGGACGGCGAATTCCGCTACCGCGTGCCCAACACCGGGCTCGAGCTGAAAGGCGAGTACGTGCAGACGATCTTCGGCAACCCCGCCAACCTGCGCGCCAACAACGACAGCGACGCGACCGACAACGTCGGCAAGACCATGTGGGGCACCTCGGGCGAGATCGCCTATCACGTGCCGCTCGGCACCATTCTCAACAGCACATGGGAGGCGGTGCCGTTCTATCGCTACACGATCGAGAACCTGCAGACGGCCGGATTCACCGGCACCGACCTCAACGCGCCGACCGGTGCCGGGCAGCTGCAATTCCACAATATCGGCCTCGCCGTATTCCCCTCGCCCAAGCTGGTGCTCAAAGCGACCTACCAAAAAGTGATCAACCGCGACCCGGCCGGGGCCAATTCCGACTCGATCCTCGGCGGCGTCGGGTTCTTCTTCTGAAAGCCGGAGCTTCCATGTCCCATTGGATCAAGTGGACCGCGCCGGCGGCGGCGCTCGTATCGGTCACCTCCGCGGCGCATGCCGTGCAGTATCTCTCGGTCGCGCAGGCGCAGAAGCTCGCCTTTCCGTCGGCGACGGGCTTCGTCGAGGTCGAGGCCGGACGCCTGTGGAAGGCGCAGGCCGGCGGCAAGGCGATCGGCCTGTTCGTGTTCGACCGCGTGATCGGCAAGCACCTGTTCATCGACTACACGGTAGCGCTCGGTCCGGGCGGCCAGGTTCATCGCGTCGACATCCTGCAATATCGCGAGTCCTATGGCGGCGAGGTGCGGCAGGCGAGCTGGCTCGCGCAGTTCGTCGGCAAGACGGGCGCAAGCCCGCTCGAGGTCGACCGCGACATCCGCAACATTTCCGGCGCGACGCTGTCCTCCCATCACGTGACCGAGGGCGTGAAGAAGATACTCGGGCTGTACGGCCATGGCGCCCGCTAGCCTCCGCCGCGCCTGTCCGCTGCTCGGCACCTATGTCGATATTTCGGCAGCCGGGTCCGATCATCGCGATCTCGTCGCCGCGGTCGACGCCGCGCTCGCGGTGGTCGAGAAAATTCATCGCCTGATGAGCTTCCACGACCCGGCGAGCGACGTGAGCCGGCTCAACCGCGAAGCGGCGCTGGGCCCGGTGGCGGTCGATCCCTGGACCTGGCGGGTCCTCGATGCGGCGGTCGATCTCAATCGCCGCTTGCGTGGCGCCTTCGACATCACGGTCGCGCCGATGCTGCAGGATCTCGGACTGCTCCCGTCGGGCGCGGATCGCGCCGGGTCGGCGTGCGCACCGGCGCCGTCCGACACGATCGAGCTCATGTCCGACCGACGTGTCCACTTTCGCCATGCGGCGCGAATCGATCTCGGCGGCGTCGCCAAGGGGTTTGCGGTCGACCGCGCCGTCGCGATGCTGCGCATGCGCAACGTGACGAGCGGCCTCGTCAATGCCGGCGGCGATCTCGCCGCCTTCGGCCCCCATCCGCAGACCATCCATCTGCGCGATCCGCGCGATCCGACCCGGTCGATCGGCGCGATCGATATCCGCGCCGAAGCGCTCGCCTCGACGGGCGGCCGCTTCGATCCCTTTACCTCCGCCGCAATCGCGCCGCCGGCGGTGATCGATCCGCAGGCACGTGCGCCCGCGCGGACCATCTGCGGCGTGACAGTGCGGGCGCCGACCTGCCTGCTTGCGGACGCGCTCACGAAGGTCGTCATGATCGAGGGTGAAGCCGCCGCCCCGCTGCTCGACCAGTTCGCGGCCGCCGCCCTCATGGTCCGAGCGGACGGCGAGATCGTCGTCACCCCGTCGTGGCAGGCCGCCCGTGCGGCTTGATCCCAGGTTGCGCCGCGCCCTTTATGCGGCGCTCGCGGCGCTCACCGTGACGGGGGTCGTCTGGCTCGCTGCCGATTGGGGCAAGGACCACCTCGACCCCGACCCGTGGCAAGGCATCGCGGCCGACATGCTGATGCTGCACGGCGGTACCGCCATGGTCACGCTCATGCTCTTGGGCGCGCTCGTCCCCCTGCATGTGCGCCGCGCCTGGCGCAGCGGACGCAACCGGTTGACCGGTCCCGCGATGGTCGCCATCAACGCGGTGCTGATCGCGACCGCATTCGGGCTCTATTACGCAGGCTCCGACATGCTGCGCCACTGGATCAGCGATGTGCACATCGCGATCGGACTGGCGCTGCCCGCGGGCCTCGTCCTGCACGTCTGGCTCGGCCGGCGTAGCGCGCCAGCACGAGGCGCGAGCCAGCTCACTTCTTGAGCAGGTCGCGGATTTCGCTCAGCAGCTGGACATCAGCCGGCGGTGCCGCCGGCGCGGCCGGATCCGGCTTGTAGAGCCTGTTGATCAGCTTGACGACGAGGAAGAGCGCGAAGGCGATGATGATGAAATTGATCAGCATCGTGAGAAAGTTTCCCCAGGCCAGCACCGCGCCCTGCTTTCTTGCGTCCGCGAGCGCGACCGCCGTGACCTTCGAGGACAGCGGCAGGAAGTAGTTGGAGAAGTCGAGCCCGCCGGTGACGGCGCCGATGATCGGCATGATGAGGTCGGCGACAAGGGAGTTCACAATGGCGCCGAACGCCGCGCCGATGACGACGCCGACCGCGAGGTCGACCACGTTCCCGCGCATTGCGAATTTCTTGAATTCCTGCAGCATCGATGCCTCCCTGGTTTTGCCGGCATTTGCGGCCGCGGCGCGCGCGGTCGTGCCCGCGACATGCGGCCAAGCATAAACCAAGTGGATGGTCGAGGTTGCGTCCGCCGGGCGACGCCGCGGTCAGTTGATGAGGCCGGCGTGCACCATGGCGTCGCGCACCGCGGCCTTCGACTTCTCGCCGATCGACACCATCGGCAGCCGCAGCGTGTCGGGCATCTTGCCGAGCAGCGACAGCGCATACTTGACCGGCGCCGGGCTGGTCTCGACGAACAGGTTGTGATGCAGCGGCATCAGCTTGTCCTGCAGCCGGAGCGCGGCCGCGAAATCGCCGCGCAGGCACGCGCCCTGGAACTCGGCGCACAGGCGCGGCGCGACGTTCGACGTGACCGAGATGCAGCCATGGCCGCCATGCGCCATGAAGCCGAGCGCGGTCGCATCCTCGCCGGAGAGCTGGTTGAACCCCTCGCCCATCGCGGCGCGTTGCTGCGACACGCGTACCATGCTGGCGGTCGCGTCCTTCACGCCGGCGATGTTCTTAAGCTCGTAGAGCCGCGCCATG
>Ga0209006_10002156_pt1 | contig 17928 bp, 17 predicted proteins | sample JacPin_JW_Ref_O2_FD_188567 | JGI IMG/M metagenome (GOLD analysis project Ga0209006, IMG submission 188567) | Forest soil microbial communities from Algoma, Ontario, Canada - Jack Pine, Ontario site 1_JW_Ref_O2 (SPAdes) (version 2) | ecosystem: Environmental > Terrestrial > Soil > Boreal... | reverse complement strand
TCTACAGCCATTTTGGCGTTCATTGTGCAGCTCGCGCGGACGCGTGCTTCCTCGAAGATATCGAACAACCGCCATACACCCACGCGCTGGCCGTATTCGCGCCAAGAAAAGTTTGGAAAATCGGGGATGTTTCCCGGAAGCATGTCGGGCAGTATCGCGGGTCCGCCGGCGTAATAGGGCGCTGCCGTTTCTTTGAGCAAGTCCCAATACTCGAGATTGACGGTAACTATCAGCGCCAACCTTTTGTCATCGGGCCAACGCAGCCGGCCGCGTTGCGGCAACGGGACAAAGGGGTAACGCATGCTCACGCCTTTCGGAGAATTTGCGCCGGTCGCTTGTCCGCGATGACAAAGCCCGGCATATCCTTGTCTGGACAACTTAATGAAGAACGCGCCGCCGTGCGTGTCAAGAAATCCGATGCCGGATAAAGCGAACCGAAATATCATCATCGTAGGCGCCGGACCGGTCGGGCTCGTGATCGCGACACTGTTGGTCGAGCAGGGAATTCCGGTCGTCCTGATCGAAACCTGCAACGAATTGGCGCACGATTTGCGGGCGTCGACCTTTCATCCGCCGACTCTCGATATGCTCGAACGGTTTAACGTGGTTGCCGCGATGATCGAGCAAGGCTTGATCTGCCCGACGTGGCAATTTCGCGATCGCAAAGAGGGTGTGATTGCCACCTTCGAACTTTCTCGTTTGAAGCCCGATACGAATCATCCCTATCGCGTGCAGTGTGAGCAATGGCGGCTCGGTGAGCTTCTCTACGCAAGGCTCAAGTCGAACTCCAACGCGACGATCCATTTCGGCACGAGCGCGAATGCCGTGCGGCAAAACACGGACGGCGTCGAAGTCGATGTGACCGGCCCGGGGGGCGAACGAGACACGATCCTCGGCGCCTTCATCGTTGGGGCTGATGGAATTGGCAGCGTAGTTCGCAAAGCAATGGGCGTGAATTTCGAGGGGACGACTATCCCTGAGATCTTTTTGACCCTATCTACGACTTACGATTTTCGCGAGGCCATGCCGGATATCGCCAATATCGCCTACCTGTCGGATCCTGACGAGTGGTTCGTGCTCATCCGAACCGCGGGACTCTGGCGCGCGCTGTTTCCGGTGGACGCTTCGCTTAGCGACGTGGAGGCGACTTCGTTGGAACTTGCGGAGCGGCTCCTGCAAGGCGCCGTTCCGCGTCGCCAGCCCTACGAGGTGCGCCACCGCACCGCTTACCGCGTGCACGAGCGGGTGGCATCGAGCTATGTCAACGGGCGCATGCTGATTGCTGGCGATGCCGCGCACGTCAATAACCCTCTCGGCGGCATGGGGCTCAACGGCGGGATTCATGACGCGTTCAACCTAAGTCGAACGCTCGTCGAAGTGATTGGCGGTGCTCCGCTGGAAGCTCTTGGCCGCTACAGCCGTCAGCGGCGGCAGGTCGCGCTGGACGTCGTCCAGCAAACAACATTGCGTAACCGGGCAATTCTCAATACTCACGAACCGCATGCCCGGCGCGCTTACTATGACGATCTGCGCCGCATTGTCGCCGACCCGGTAAAGCACCGCGACTACGTAATGCGCACCTCGATGATTCAGTCGCTGAGGGATTCGGAAAAAATCGCGTGATGCCGCGGGCGCGGCCTGTCCGCGCTAGTTGTTGAGCAGGGGGATGAAGCCGCCGTTCCGTTCGGCCACGCGCATGGTCATGCCCCGGAGGTGACCGGGCACCAGTCGCAGATCCTCGTCAGCGGCCCGGCGCAGGAGCGCGCGCCGCGTCTGCGCTGCTTGGACGCGGTCAAGGCAGAAGCCGCTTGACCAGTCCGGCCAGAATACCTGCACCGGACTGTGGATTGCATCGCCGCAAAAGAGGAAATGCGCATCCCGGCCTGCGGCGACATCGAGCCCAATTTGCCCAGGCGCGTGCCCGGCCAGATCGACAATCAACGCGTCGTCAACGATCCGATCGCCGGGCTTCTGCACTTGTGCGAGGCCTGCATTCAAGATTGGCAATACGCTGTCCTGGAAACTGCCGTGATTGGCCGCCGGCGAGTTGGCGGCTTCTTGGGCGCGCTGATCAATCTCTCGTTGGCTCATGACGTAACGCGCGTTCGGGAATGTTGGCACCCAACGGCCAGATTCCAGACGTGTATTCCAACCAACGTGATCCGCATGCAGATGTGTGCACATAACAATATCGATATCCTGAGGCGCGCATCCGGCTGCCGCTAGATTGGCGAGATATCCGGTGGCGCTGCGCTGGTTCCATTCCGGGCGCAGCGGTCTCGCTTTGTGCTCTCCGACACAGGTATCGATTAAGACCGTTTTACCGCCGAAGCGCAGCAGGTGACTCTGAATGGTAAGGAGAACCTTGCCGGCGGCAAAATCGACGTGTCGATCGGCCAACGCCTCCGCGAACGGATTGAGGGCCGCGATCCGTCCATCAGGAAAGATCGTTTCAAGCGGAATAGCGAAGAGGTCGAGATCGACGATTCGGTGGATAGAGATCCGCTTCGATTGCACCGCTAAGTTGGCCATCTGCTCGGCTTAGAATTCTGCCAATAGGCGGCCAAATCCATCCATGCGGTCCTCGATGCCATTGGCGCGCAACGCGTGCCAATACGTCGCGGTGTTGATTGCGACTACCGGCTTGCCAAGCCACATTTCCGCTGCGGCGGCAAGGCGGACCATCGAAAGATTGGTGCCTACTTGAACAATCGCGTCGACATCGTCGCCGTCGAGTTTGAGCAGGACTTCCCGCAACGTCTCAGGTGTCTGTTCGGCGATTTGCGTCCACGACCGGCATTCCAGACAAACGTCGCGCACGACTTCAAAATCCATGTCAGTGAAATAACGGCGAACTTCCGTATTCATCACCGGCCAATATGGCGAAAGCACCGCGATCCGTCGAACGCCCCCATACCGACGTAACGCCGCGGTGCTGGCATCGCTGCCGATGCTGAGCCTGACGCCCGAAGCATCTTCGACCTGGCGGGTAAACGCGGCGGCGCCTTTCGCGCCGTTGATAAATGTTACCGCCGACATCCCCATGACTAGGTAGTCCGGCAGGCATGTCATTACGCTTTTCACCGCATCAATGACATTACCCGCGATCACTTCGGTGGCCGCTCTAAAGCTCTCATTACTGACTGCGTTCGCGTTCGGGGTGTAAATGCGGCTGTAATGGTTGGTGACGCCGAGCGGCCGCATCGCGTCGAAGTCCGGCTGCACGATCGTGTTTGTCGACGGTCCGATCACCCCAAACTTGCGGCGCCAGCCTAAAACGTCAGCCATTTTGACGTGCCTTTCTGGGGGTGCGCCGCAGACCCGCAGCACTCACGCGCCCTCCTGTACACATTCGAGCTATTGTTCGGCAATATACTGTCGGACAAGTTGGAGATTGGGGGCTTCGATCCGATCAATTTGTCCTTGTCCCTCTTTCGCTGATATCCGTTCCGGGTTTTAATAGCGTCCTTCACTTATCTCGCCGTGGTCGCCGACCCAGGGTGGAGCGGCGAGACGGTGGGTTATTTCATCAAAATCAGCAGCCATGACAGCCACCGCCATCAAGCCCGCCCATTTTCCCTGGTTTGATTATTCACGCTACTCGTTCTCGCTCGGCTTAAAGACGGCCAATAGCGTTTATCTCTCAGGCCATACCGCCTCCGAATATGATCCCTTGGCGAAACGTATCGTCGTTCGCGGCGCCATGAGCGAGCAGGTGCACACAGCCTGGGCCAAGATCGGCGCGATCCTTGATGCGGCCGGATTTGGTTTTGAAAACGTGGTGCGTGTCGTCGAGTACCTACGGCCGGAAGGCATCGAGCGCTACTTAGAAGCCGCCGCGGTGCGCAAGGAGGTCTTCGGCGTGCATCAGCCCGTCGTCAATACGGTTCCGGTTAGGAGTCTGTTGCGGTCGGAAGCGTTTATCGAAATCGAAGTGACGGCAGAAGCGGAAGTCGCGCAACGTGAATCTTCAGGCGTTGTATTCCTTCCGACGGTTCAACCCTTGGACGAACAGGGGCGCATCATTGGCGCTGGAGACGTCGTGGCGCAAACGGAAGCGATTTTCGAGCGCGCCGGGCGAATGCTCGCGGCGCTTGGTCTGGCGTTCGATCGGGTGGTGAAAACGGTGGACTACGTTACGCCTGCCGCGCTTGCGTCTTACAAGCAGACTGGTCGCGTGCGCCGGGAGCGGCTCGGTCCAGTTTATCCCGGCGCTGCAGGCATCCTCATGCCGCGCCTCATGCACCCCGAAGCGTTGATCCAGTATGACTTCACCGCCACCCGCGACGTGCCGGTCGCCATTAACCCGGGATGGAACCGTTACCAGAAGCTGACCTATAGTCCCGCGGTGCGCGCCGGGAAGTTGCTCTTCATGTCCGGACAAGGCGCACTCGATCCGGCGACTGAGCGTATGGTATTCGAGAACGACGTCGTGGCACAGGCCGAGTACACCTACGAGAACGTGCTTAGGGTGGTGGCGGCGGCAGGTGGGGGCCCGCAGCATCTAATTAAGACAATCGAATACGTGACACCGTCGGCGCTCGAACAATATCGTGGTGTCGCAGGCGTGCGCTCCAAGCTTTTGCGTGAGCCTTGGCCTGCCTCAACCGGCCTTGTCTGCGAGGCGTTGTTGCGGCCGCAGATGCTGATTGAAGTAGACCCCTTCGCGATTCTCGACTGAGCCGATGGCGCTGCTGTCCGAAGAACTGAAAGCTTGGATCGGATGCGAAGCGCACTATCCCGCGCGCGAGGAACTTGGTCGCGCCTCGATCCGCTACTTTGCGCTTGCGCTCGGCGACGACAATCCGCTCTATGTTGATGACGGTTATGCGCGCGAAGCCGGCTATCCGTCGCTGATCGCGCCACCGACGCTGATCTGCGAAACCTGCCAGTACGCACATCGCCCGCCGGACGAGGACGGCTATATCGGCCACCAATGGAAGCTGCCGGTCGACAACTGCCGCCTAATTCGCGCCGGAAACGAGTACGAGTTTATGCGGCCTGTCCTGCCTACCGACCGCATTTCGGTGACCTGGACGCTGGAAGACATCATCGAGCGTGGCCGCTCCGGCGGAGGCACTCAGCTTTTTGTTAGTTCCGTGGCGCGCTTTCGCGACGCCGCCGGCGAATTGGTCGCGGTAAACCGCGAAACCATTGTTTATCAACCACTCGCATGATCCGACCGACGAAGACTCTGCAAGACATCTTATCTGGCGAGAAGCTTCCCGCGCTGGAACACACTTTCACGCTGGTCGATCTCGTTCTGTACGGCGCTGCCACCTGGGATTGGAATCGCATGCACTATGATATCGAGCACACAAAACGCTTGAACCTGCGCGCACCGGTGATTGACGGCCAGGAATTCGGTGCCTTTTTCGCGCGTGCCGCGCTCGAGTGGGCCGGACCGCGCGCCTTGGTGAAACGTCTTGCCATGCGCATGAAGGCGATGGCCTTCGCCGGCGACACGTTGCGCGCCGAAGGCGAAGTCGAGCGAATCCGTGACGGCGCCGTCGTCCTTACCCAGCGATTGACCTGCGGCGAACGGCTCGTCGCTGAAGCGACCACTGAGCTTCGGCTTCCCTGAACCGTCCGGTCGCACCTTGGAATGCGTTGGCAGCTCCGCGCCGTGCGAATACTTGATGCCAGCGCCGGGATGGTAGAACCGCCGACGAAAAGCGAATAACTTCCAAACACCGAACGATGAATCTGGCGCATACCCTCACGCAGGCCGCACTCAAGTGGCCAGAAAAGACCGCGCTCGTCTTTGAGGGGCGGCGTTGGACCTACGCCCAGTGGAATCGCCTGGTCAACAAGACCGCGCAGGCATTTCGCGCCGCGGGCATCGGCAAGGGCGACCGGGTAGCGATCCTCACCTACAACTTGCCGGAGCAGGTCACTGCCTTCTACGCGCTGATGAAGATCGGCGCGATCCCGGTGCCCATCAACTATCGTCTGGCCGCGAACGAGGTGAAGTACATCATCGACGATTCACGGGCCCGAATTCTGATGTTTGAAGAAGCACTACGCGCGCCGGTTGAGGCGATCAAGGATCGGATCGGGGTCGAGAAGCTCGTCTATGTGGGCACAAAACCAGCGGATCGTGAAATCCTGTTCGAAGATTTCATCGGGCCCGGCGCGGAAGGCGAGCCCGAGGCGGATGTCGGTTGGCACGACCCCGCCTTTATCATGTACACCTCCGGCACCACTGGCCGGCCGAAGGGCGTGGTGCGTTCGCATCTCGCCGACTACATGGGCGGATTGTTCATGTCCGTCGAAAGCGGTTTCCGCCAAGGCGACGTGATCCTCAATAACAAGCCGCTGTTCCACATCGCGCAATTGCAGCTTCAGTTCATTCCATTCGTGCAGAACGCGGCCACTAACGTCTTGACGCGGGGCTTCGACGTTCACGAGACGCTTTCGGTCGTCGGTGCCGAGCGGGTCACGGTGCTCCACGGCGTGCCCACGCAGATGGTGATGATGGTGGCGGCGGAGCTCTCGAAATACGATCTTTCCTCGCTGCGCTGCGGTTTCTTCGGCGGCCAGACGCTCGCCAACGACGTCACGCGCAAATGCATGGCACTCTTCCCCAACTATTTTGGCAACGTATATGGCTCGACGGAAGCGCTGATGGTGAGTTGCTGCGACTACCGGCAGCATCCGGACAAGCTCGGCAGCGTCGGAAAGGCCTCGCTCGGCATGGAAGTGCGCGTCATCCGCGCTGACGGCCGCCATCCGGACGACCTGTGCAAGCCGGGAGAGATCGGCCAGCTCATCACCCGCGGCCCAAGTCTGCTGACCGAATATTTTGGTCTCCCCGAACGAACCGTCGCTGCGTTTTCGAACGGGTGGTTTCTCTCCGGCGACGCGGCAGTGCTCACCGAGGAGGGCTTCATCACCGTCATGGGCCGTATGGATCACACGATCAAAAGCGGCGGTGAGAACATTCATCCGGCGGAAGTCGAGGACGCACTGTTCAGGCACTCGGGCATCGCCAACGCCGCGGTGGTCGGTTTGCCTAGTCGTATGTGGGGCCAAGTCGTTTGCGCGGCCATCATCCGGCGCGATCCGGCGCTCACCGCCGAAATACTCGACCGCTTTTGCCGCGACAGTCCGGATCTCGCCGACTTCAAACGCCCTCGACACTATTTCTTTGTTGACGAAATTCCCGCCAATCCCACCGGCAAGGTTGAACGCGGCAAGCTGAAAGAACAGCTAAGCGAAAAGATCGGCGGCCGCGAGCTGGAATGATGCCCGACCTGTTCACGCGGCTGGCGATCGGCGACCTCATGCTGCCGAATCGCATCATCATGGCGCCGCTGACGCGTTCGCGCGCGACGCTTGAGCGCGTACCGACGCCTATGATGATCCAACACTATGTTCAGAGGGCTTCCGCCGGACTGATTATCGCCGAAGCGACCAACATCGCGCCGCAGTCGCTCGCTTGGGATTGCGCTCCCGGCATCTACGCGCGCGAACAGATCCAAGTTTGGGCAGAGCTGGTGCGCGCGGTTCACGATGCCGGTGGACGAATTGCGCTCCAGCTCTGGCATGGAGGCCGCGTCGCCTGCGATCGCTCGCCCGCGCCGCAGCTCGCGCTCTCGCCCTCCGGAGTCAACGACAATCTCGACGCGATCACCGTGTGGGGGCTGGGTCCGGAGGGAAGATTCATCAAGCTCGAGGCGACGCCGTCGCGCGCTTTGACGCTTGCGGAAATCAAGCAGACGATCGAGGCCTTTGGCGAAGCGGCACGTGCCAGTCGCGAGATCGGCTTTGACGCGATCGAGCTGCACGGCGCCAACGGTTACTTGCCGCACCAGTTCCTGTCGCCATATCTCAACCGGCGCGAAGACGAGTACGGCGGCTCGCCGGAGAGGCGCGCGCGTTTCGCGCTCGATGTCCTTGAGGCGACCATGCGGCACTATCCGCCGCCGCACGTAGGGCTGCGCATCTCGCCCTTCACCGATTACAACGGAGCGATCGATCCGGATCCCGTTCCGGCGCATCGCTACCTGGTTCGCGAGGCCAACCGACTTGGAATGGGATGGATCGAGCTTGCCGATACCAGTTTCTGGTGGGGAAAGTTCGAGCGCACGCGCATGCTGGAAATGGTTCGCCCAGTGTTCGACGGCGTCATCATAGCCAATGGCGGCATCGAACCCGAAACCGCCAATGGTCTGATCGGCTCCGGCGCGGTCGACGCGGTGTCTTTCGGGCGACTGTGGATGGCCAACCCCGATCTCCCCGAACGCATCAAGCGCGGCGGCTCCTACAACAAGGCGATCACCAAGCGCTTTTACGGCGGCGGTCCCGACGGCTACAACGACTATCCCACGCTTGAGCAGGAACTCGCACGCCAAAACGGTGCTACACCATGAGGTACTTTTCGCGCACCTCCGGATGCGCAGCGAGCTCGCCGGGCCGACCCTCGTAGCGGATTTCGCCGCGCTCGATGATGTAAATTCGATCAGCGAGCTCGGTGGCGAAGCGTAAATTTTGTTCGGCCAAAAGCACGGTAGCACCAGTTTCCTTCAATCGCCTCAGCCGATCGAGCAGCGCCTGCACGACGAGCGGAGCGAGACCTTCGGACGGCTCGTCCAACAGCAGCAGCGTGGGGTTACCGAGCAGTGTGCGAGCGATCGCAACCATGCGCTGTTGGCCGCCGGAAAGCGAAGACGCCTGCCGGCGCAGAAAACCTCTCACGTCGGGAAAAAGATCGAGCACATCGGCGACATCCCAGCGGCTCGCTCCCGAGCGGGCCGTGCGGCGCGCCGTTTCGAAGTTCTCGGCCACCGTGAGGCCGCCGAAAAGGCGGCAGTTCTCGGCGACGAAGCCCAGTCCGACACGGCAGGCTTCGAAAGGTTCGCACCCGCCAATCTCGGCACCTTCGAAGCGGATGCTGCCGCTGCGTGGTTTCAACAGCCCCATAATGCTCGTGAGCGTGGTGGTCTTGCCAGCGCCGTTGCGTCCAAGCAGCGCCACCACTTCTCCTCGCGAAACATCGAGCGACAGATCGAACAGCACGCGGCTTTCGCCGTATGCGCTCTCCAATCGGCGGACTTCGAGTAAGCCCATGCGGCTAAACGGAACCGGTGCTAGCCGCCGCCGCGCGCTTTCACGATGTCGTCGCAGCTCCGCGCGATGGATTCGGTGTTGTAGACCTTGATGTCGCCGAGGCCGATGCCGTCGGGTAGGCTGGGGTCGCGTTTCACCGCTCCGACATAAAAGTCGTAAAGCGCCATGTTGTCACAACTGCGCACTTTGACCGGCCCGGTGGGGCCGTCGAACTGCACCGTGCCGAGCGCGTTGATGATTTGATCGACGTCGTCCGCGGTGCCAGCCTTGCGGATCGCCTCGGTTATCATGCGCCCGGCGATGTAACCGACCGGCGCCGGACCGATCGGATAAGTCTTCATGCGTTTTTCGACTTCCTGGGCGAAGGATTTCGACTGCGCTGTATCAAGGGCGTAAAAGGGGTACCAGGCGGTAGCGATCGTTTCGGGTGGAAGCACGTCTTTTAGTGTCCCCATTTTCACCAGATCGATCCCGTGCACGAACAGCTGCGTTTTCGGTCCGAATAATCCGAAGTCGTGCGCCGATTTCAGGAAATTGACTAAGTCTCCACCAAACACGCCTGCCACCACCATATCGACGGGTTGCGCCTGCAATGCCGTCACATGCGGGGCGAAATCGGTGGTGCCGAGTTTTGGCAGCTCTTGGCGCACCACCTCGATGTCGGGGCGGACCACTTTAAGATGCGCAAGGAAATCCTGGGCGAAGTGCTGGCCGAACTCATAGTCGGGCGCGATAGTGGCAATGCGCCTCACGTCATTGCGCCCCTTCAAATACTCGGCCATGACCCGGCCGATTTCCACCGTCGAGAGGTTGGCGCGTCCGACGTAACGATGCCCCGCCTCTCCGGTAAGACGCCGAGTGGTGGCAAATCCGCCGATCACCAGAACCCTGTACTCTTTGCCGAGGTTGCCGACCGCCACCGCCGCGCCGCTATGGATCCCCAGAGTGACGAACTTGATCTTTTCCTCGAGGATCATGCGGCGTCCTTCCGTGACCGCCTTTTCTACTGAGCCCCCCATATCCGCGGTGATGAGCTCAAACTTGCGTCCGTTCAAACCGCCCGCTTGATTAGCTTCGTCTACCGCAATCTGAAAACCGGTGCGAATGCTGTCGGCGATGAAGGCGAAACCGCCACTGTAAATGTCAATTAAGCCGAGCTTGATGGGCTCGTCGCTCGCCTTCGTTGGCGCGACGGCGGCGCCCGCGCCGAACGCGGCTAAAGCGAACAAAGTCAATGCGCTGCGGATGGCGCGTTGCATGGTGGCTCTCCTCGACAAAGTGTGCCGGCAATCCTAGGGAGTGGGGTCTTCCACCGTCAAGCGTTTCTGGCATACTCGGCGGCGTGCTTGAACTTATCGCCCAACATTTCGCCTGGGCGCAGAATCCGGTTGTGCTCGCCCGGCAGACACTCGCCGGGATTTCGAACGGGATGCTGCTGTTCCTTATCTCCGCCGGGCTTTCGCTTATCTTTGGCGTGCTGCGCGTTCTAAATTTCGCTCACGGCGCGCTCTTCATGCTCGGTGCCTTGATCGCAGTAAGCACCGCCGCGCTGCTTGCCGACCCGCTGGCCGGATTTGCCGCCGCGCTGATCGGGGCGGCAGCAGGTCTCGCGTTACTCGGCGCGGCGATCGAGACTAACTTGCTGCGGAGGATCTACCGAGCGCCGCACGAGATGCAACTATTGCTCACTTTTGGGCTCGTGTTCATCCTGGGCGATGCGGCAAAGATCATTTGGGGGCGCGAAGAGCATTCCATCGGCATGCCCGCGATACTCACGGGTGGAGCTCACGCTTTCGGCCTCGTCTTTCCACTGTACCGGCTGTTTCTGATTGCGGCCGGCGTGATCGTCGCGGCCGGACTGTGGCTGACCCTGTGTCGCACGCGATGGGGCATTTTCATTCGTGCGGCGACGATGGATCGGGAGATGCTGTCTGCCCTCGGTATCAATACGCGCCGACTCTTCACCGCGGTTTTCGCACTCGGGGCGGCACTCGCCGGCTTGGGCGGCGCGCTAGCCGCACCGGTGGTCGCGGTCGGGCCGGGGCTGCACGCGCAAGTGATCGTTGACGCCTTCGTTGTGGTGGTGATCGGCGGCCTGGGTAGCGTGCTCGGCGCATTCATCGCATCGCTGCTTGTCGGCCTGGTCAACGCCTTCGGCATTCTTGCATTTCCGAGCGCCTCGGTCGTGCTCACTTTCGCCTGCATGGCGATCGTGCTCATCGTTCGCCCGCGGGGCTTGCTGGGAACAGTCGAATGAGCGCTCAGCATGCGGGGCAGTTGGCTGCTGCCGCCGCTCTGCTCGCTCTGCCGTTTGGTCTCAGCGACTTCTGGGTCTTCATCTCAGTCGAGGTTTTGGCCTTCGCGCTCTACGCCGTGAGCTTCAACCTTTTGCTCGGCTACGGCGGAATGCTCTCCTTCGGACACGCTGCCTTTTTAGGGGTTGGTGGCTACACCGCGGCGCTCCTGGTCAAACAGTCCGGATTACCGCCCGCGCTCACTCTCGCTTGCTTGCCGTTTGCCGCCATGTTCGTTTCGGCCGCGGCGGCGCTGATCATCGGCCTCTTCTCCGTACGGCGCGTAGGCATTTACTTCGCCATGCTGACTTTTGCCTTCCAGATGCTGCTCTACGCCGTCGCGCTTAAGGCGACGCCGTTAACGGGCGGCGACGACGGTCTCACCGGCCTTAAGCCGCCGGGATTTCTCGCTCAACCGCGCGCCTACTACTACTTTGCTCTCGTGCTGACGGCAGTCAGCCTGTGCGTCCTGCATCGCGTCGTCACCTCGCCATTCGGCTACACGTTGCGTGCCCTCCGGACGAACGCGCTACGCGTGCAGTACCTCGGCGTAAACGTGCGCGCGCACCGGCTCGCCGCATTCGTTGTGAGCGGCGCTTTCGCCGGACTCGCGGGAGCGATCTTCGCGCTCGTGAACGGCAATGTCTTTCCCGGTTGGCTCGATTGGACAGCGAGTGCAACGCCCATCGTCATGGCGGTGCTCGGCGGTACCGGCACTTTCCTTGGCCCGGCGGTTGGCGCGGCGGTTTACGTGGTGCTCGAAGTGCTGATCAGCGGGCGCACCGAGTACTGGCCGCTTATGATGGGAATCATTATCGTGATCCTTGTATTGCTCATGCCTGAAGGTCTCACCGGCTTGTGGCGGCATGCTATGGTGCGACGGCGCGGCGGTGTCGGCGGCGTGCCGTTGTCGACGCGGGAATCGAGATGAGTAGTCCGATCCTGCACGTGCGATCTCTCGTCAAGCGCTTTGGCGGGCTAGCGGCGCTCGGCGGTGTGGACCTCACGGTCGAGGCCGGCGAATTCCGCGCCATCATCGGCCCGAACGGCGCAGGCAAAAGTACCTTCTTCAACACTCTCACTGGACTGTTGCGCCCCAACTCCGGCCGAATCTCCTTCGAGGGCCGGGACATCACCGGCGAGCCGCCACACCGCGTCGCGCGCCGAGGCATGGCGCGCACATTCCAGATTACCAGCGTCTTTCCCGAGCTAAGCGCACTCGAAAACGTGCAGGTCGCCTTGCTCGCCCATGCGCGACGCTCCTGGAGTCTATGGCCACGAGCGCGCACCCTCCACGCCGAGCGGTCGCGGGAGCTGCTAGCTCTGGTCGGCGTTGCCGCGGACGCCGCCAAACCGGCGGGAACGCTTTCCCACGGTGATCAGAAGCGTCTTGAACTTGCGATTGCGCTCGCCGCCCAGCCGCGGCTGCTATTGCTCGACGAGCCGACCGCCGGCATGACCGCGCCGGAGCGGCTTGAGGCGATCCAACTGGTGCATCGCATCGCCCGCGAGCTCGCGCTTTCGTGCATCTTTACCGAACACGACATGGCGGTGGTGTTCGCCGTGGCGAACCGCATCACCGTGATGCACCAAGGCCGGGTGCTGGCGGAAGGCACTCCCGCTGAGGTGCGCGCGCGGCCCGATGTTCAGCAGATCTATCTCGGGGAAGCCGCATGAATTTCGAACCGATCGTCGAACACGATCTGCTGCGAGAAAGCGTGCGGCATTTCTTCGAGCGCGAGCTGCCCGAGGCGCGCATCCGCGAAATGGATCGCGCGCGGCGAATCCCGCGCTCGTTATGGAAGCAGTTCGCCGCGATGGGTTGGATGGGACTATCGGTGCCAGTCGAGTTTGGCGGCAGCGGCGCAGACGTTGCGACCGCAGCGGTGTTCTGCGAGGAGCTGGGCCGGCGCTTTCCCTCCCTTGCTACCGACTGGCTCCTCGTTTCGATGACCGCACGCGTGCTGCGTGAGTTCGCACCCCCCGTTCTGAAAGCGGAACTGCTTCCCAAGCTCGCCGCTGGAGAGTTTCTGATGGCTTTCGGCATGAGCGAACCAGACGGCGGTACCGACGTCTTGGCGCTCAAGACGCGCGCATCTTTGGAGGACGGGGAGTGGGTGGTGCGGGGGCAGAAACTCTACACTTCGCTCGCCGACGACGCCGACGCGATTCTGGTCCTATGTCGCACCGATGTGGCTGAGGACAAGCGCTCGCGCGGCCTGTCGCTTATCCTCACGCCGAGAAACCAGCCCGCGGTGCAGGTGCGTCGGCTCGAATTGATGGGCATGCGCGCAGCCTGCACGTGCGAGGTGTTTCTGGACGGCGCGCGCGCTCCCGCCGATGCGGTGATCGGCGAGCGCGGCGGTGGCTGGCGAGCGCTGCTACGAACGCTGGACGAAGAGCGCATTTTGTGCGCGGCGATGTATGTTGGAATCACTGCGGCGGCGCTCGAACAGGCGCTGCAATATGCGCGCGACCGGCACGCCTTTGGCCGCCCGATCGGAGCCTTCCAAGCGGTGCAACATCCGCTTGCCGACGTCGCTACCGAGCTTGAGCAAATACGCCTGATAACCGCCAAAGCCGCCTGGCTGCAATCGCTCGGCCGCGACTGTGCGGTCGAGGCCGCGATGGCGAAGCTTGCGGCAAGCGAAACCGCGGTGCGTGCCACCGACCGTTGCCTGCGCGTCCTGGGCGGCTACGGCATGGTCGAGGAGTCACCGCTTGAACGCCTGTTCCGCGACGCTCGGCTCGGTCCTTTCAGCCCGATCTCCAACGAAATGGTGCGCAACTTCGTCGCCGAGCGCGTCGCTCTGCCACGTAGTTACTGATGCGAATCACCAAACACTTCATCACAGTAGGAAAGCGCCGGGTGCATTATCTGCGCACGGGCAGCGGGCCAGCGCTCGCCATGCTGCACGCATCTCCCTGTTCCGCCAAGGTGATGCGGCCGCTCATGTCGGTCTTCGGCGAGCGGTTTACTTGCTTCGCTTTTGATACGCCCGGCTTCGGTCTCTCCGACAAGTTGCCGATCCCGAAGCCGCGCGTCGAGGACTTTGCCGACGCTCTGGCCGAAACGCTAACCGCGCTCGGCATCGACCGCGCCGCCGCCTACGGGCGCCACACCGGTGCGTCCATCGCGGTCGAGTTCGCCGCTCGTCACCCGCAACGTTGCGCCATGGCGTTCGCCGACGGTTTCGCCGTTTTCGCCAAACCCTACACTGACGAGCAGCTCGAACATTATCTAGAGCCCCTCGTGCCAGTCTGGGACGGCGGGCATTTGCTGCGGCTCTGGTTCCGCTATCGCGATCAGCACGTCTTCTGGCCGTGGAATGCTCAGACCGCGGAGGCACGCTCCAACGCCGACGTACCGGATCTAGATTTCCTGCACCGCGGCGTTGTGGAGTTGCTTGAAGCGGGAGACGACTACCGCATTGGCTACGCCGCTCCCTTCCGTCACCGCGCACTCGATGTGCTGCGCGATCTCAAAGTTCCAGTCTGCTTCGGCCACCGCGTCGGCGATAGCCTCTACGCTAGCCACGCTCTCTATCCGCAAACGGCCTGGACCGAAATCATCCCGCGCGAAGCGGAAGCGGCGGCGCTGGCCGAGCGCGCAATACTTGAACATCATCCGGCGGACGACCCGCCGCCACCCGCGCCTTCCTGCGCGCCTTCCTGCACCGCGCTTCCCGGCCGAACGACTACAGAATATCTGGATGTCGACGGCGCCCAAATACTTGTACGCAGTGTGGGCGACCTCGCCGGTTCGGTTCCTTTGTTGATCTTGCACCATGCGCCCGGTTCTTCCTTATTGTACGACGCGCTCGTTCTGGAAAGCGCGCCGGCACTCGCGCTCGATTTTGCCGGCCATGGCGAATCCGATCTGCTTCCAGGCAATCCACAGAGTGTAGAGATCTGGGCGGACACGGCAGTAAAAGTTCTCGACAAGCTCAATATCGCGCGCGTCCGCCTCTACGGGCACAACGGCGGCGCGGCGGTCGCAGTGGAGCTGGCCCGCCGGCTGGGACGTCGGGTGCTCGGGTTGGTACTCGACGCGCCGTGTTTTCTCGGGAGTGAAGAACGAGAGACTCTTCCCCTCCGCTATGCGCCTGAAGTGCTGCCGGCGTGGGAAGGCAGCCACTGGCTGCGCGCCTGGCACCACATACGCGATTCCGAACTCTGGTGGCCTTGGTTTGAGCGCACCCATCGGGCGGCGCGCAAAAGCGCGCCGCGCATCCTCCCGAGCGATCTCACGCTGCGCGTGCGCGAGACGATGAAACAGCCGGCGAGCTACGCGCCCGCATGGCGCGCGGCACTTTCCTACCGCGGATGGGAACGCCTGGCCGAACTAGAGGTGCCCGTGCTCGAAATGGCTGCCGAACAGGATGTTTTCGGACACCTTTCGATCGGAAGGACCATCGCGGACGATACGCGCTCGCGGGCCGAAACGATTCGGCGGTGGATTAATGGACAAGGATGAGCATGAGCCGTTCACCGCTGCTCAGCTTGTCGGCGCGCTTGCGGCTACCGCGCTGGCGCGGTGGCCATTTGGGAAGTGACGCGAAAGCGCACGACGGTCTAAGCTCGGTGAAGTCAATTTTATTTAAGCGGGAGTGAATCAATTCGAGACGGTTCGCCCTGTCTCCGACACCGTTTACTAAGTTCGCGCGATTAGAAGTCGAGTTTCTCGCTCATCGGAGAAAGCTGCATGTTTCGCTCGCTTCTGGTCGGAATTGTTTCTGCAGCTTTGGCCTGGGCGCCCATCGCGCAAGCCTGCACCGGCATCCGCCTGATCGCCAAGGACCGCGGCGTCGTCGCCGCACGGACGCTGGAATTCGGCTTTGATCTGCATTCCGAAGTCATGGTGGTCCCGGCTGGCACCACGCTCACCGGCACGTTGCCTGATGGCGGTAAGGGCATTAGCTACCAGAGCAAATACGGCTTCGTCGGCGCCAATGCCGAAGGCTTGACCGCGATCGTCGACGGCATCAACGAACGCGGCCTCTATGTCGGCCTGTTCTATTTCCCCGGCTATGCCAGCTACGCCGATGCGACCAAAGACAACGCCGCGCGGGCGATGGCGCCGCACGAATACGCCAATTGGCTCCTCGGCAATTTCTCGAGCGTCGAGGAAGTCAAAGCGAACTTCGACAAAGTGGTGCTGGTACCGACAGTACTCGAGGCGATCGAGCAACCAGCGCCAGTGCATTTTGTCGTGCATGATGCGAGCGGCGCGGCGGTGGTGATCGAGCCGCTCGGCAAGACGCTGAAGATTTTCGACAACCCGCTCGGCGTCGTCACCAATTCGCCGACGTTCGACTGGCACATGACCAATCTGCGCAACTACGTCAACCTTACCGTCGACAACGTGCCGCCGGTAAACCTCGGTGGCATCAAGCTCGCGCAATTCGGGCAGGGCTCCGGTTTGCGCGGCCTTCCCGGCGACTTCACGCCGCCGTCGCGCTTCGTGCGCGCCGTGGCGTTCTCGCAATCGGCGTTGCCGTCCGACACCGCACCGCAAGCCGTGCTCGAGGCATTCCACATCCTCAACAATTTCGACATTCCTTATGGCGCGGTACGCGACACGCAGAACGGCTCGCTACACGCCGAAGCGACCATCTGGACCAGCGCGTCGGATCTGAAAAACCGGCGCTGGTATTTCAAGACTTATGACGATCAGTCGATCCGCGCCATCGACCTCGACAAGGCGCTGACGGCTGCGCAAGGCAAGATCCGCTTCATCAAGATGGAGCAGTCGCAGCCGATCGCCGACGTCTCGACTAACTTCAAGTGATTGGGAGGCGCTGCGGCCTTGGTTTTCCTCCCCCCTGAAAGGGGGATGTTCAAATTGCAATTTTCGCGATCAGATATTTGTCGCTAAACGCTGCTATTGGCCGCCCGATGAATCAGACCGTCCTTTTTCTCTGCACCGGCAATTATTACCGCAGCCGTTTCGCGGAGGAACTTTTCAACCACAAGGCGGCGGCAAGCGGCATCGGTTGGAAGGCGCAATCGCGGGCGCTGGCGATCGAGCGCGGCGTCCACAATGTCGGCCCGCTGTCTCCGTTCGCCTTGCACGGTCTTACGGCGCGCGGGTGTTCGGCCGAGGCCGGTCTGCGAATGCCGCTGCAATGCGCCGTGGCCGACCTTGAAACTGCGCATCGGATCATCGCGCTGAACGAGCCGGAGCATCGCCCGCTTGTTCGAACGAGATTTCCCGAGTGGGAGCAGCGCGTCCAGTTCTGGCTGGTGGAGGATGTCGAATACGTCCGGCCTGAGGTGGCGCTGGCGGCGATCGAACGGCAAATCGATTTACTGCTCGGGGCGCTTCGCGGCTGCGTTCCGGCGTGAATTGTTGTCGTCGTGCCGGGTTTCGCCGAGGTCGTAAAGGAGACGGCGTCCAACTTCAGTTCATGTGACCGGTGTCACAGAACCCTCGCAAGGTAAGGACTATGGTACGGTGGGTGGGTGGCAAAGAGGCGGAGGCACCGATGACAAGCTTGCCCATAAGCCATGGTTCCCCACGCTGGGTTTATCCTGCGCTCCGCAGTAGCCCGGGCATTCG
>Ga0209006_10002155_pt1 | contig 17932 bp, 13 predicted proteins | sample JacPin_JW_Ref_O2_FD_188567 | JGI IMG/M metagenome (GOLD analysis project Ga0209006, IMG submission 188567) | Forest soil microbial communities from Algoma, Ontario, Canada - Jack Pine, Ontario site 1_JW_Ref_O2 (SPAdes) (version 2) | ecosystem: Environmental > Terrestrial > Soil > Boreal... | reverse complement strand
TTCCCACTTCCCCACAGCCGCGACGGCGGCGGGTGATTAACAGTCAACCGGACAACTCACTTACTACAAAAACCGGACCTTTTAACTTGCTACGAACAGCTAGCGACGCGGCGGGCAGCGGATCGGTTGCCGGTTGATGACCTAATCAAGCGCGTAGATTAGATAGAAATGCGAAGAGACACGTGCTACTACCGATTACCGCCGCGGCTTTCGGGGACGTAAAAACGCCACTTAGGCCGTTCGAATCCGCCACCGGCGGATTCTCAGGATGAATCGCCCGCCGCGGCGGGCGATTCACAAAATTATTCCGAGTGAAGCGCTTGTATGACGTCAACGCGGGCGGCGCGTGCCGCTGGGAGCATCGAAGCGACGACCGCCGCGCCTAATAGCACAAACGCGGAAACGATTACCGGCAATGCGCCCGGCATTTTCAAGTCGCCGAAATAACTGCCTGCCACGCGCGCAACGACAAGCCCGAACACCGCGCCGGCCACAACTCCGACCGCAGCCATCACGGCGCCTTCCGTCACTACGCGTCTGAGGAGATTTTCCGGCTGTGCTCCAAGCGCCAAGCGGATGCCGAATTCGCGCGTCCGCGCGCTGACAGAAAACGCGAGTACGCCGGCGACGCCAACGACAGCGATCAATAGCGCGACCGCCGCGAACACGCCAAACACCAAGGAGTTCAAGCGGTCGGGCGCAAGCACCGTAGCACGGATGTCTTCCAGAGTGGCGGCGTGCTCAACGGGCTCATCGGCGGCCAGTTGCCGGATTATTTTCGTTACCGGCGTTACCAGCGCATAAGGATTTCCGGTGGTGTGGATGAACAGATGACCGCCAAACATTCCGCCGTCGGCATAGGAGTCGTAAACGGTGGAGGCGGGCACCGGGACGATGTGTTCGTCGTCCATATCGGCGGCGACACCGATAATGCGGTGCGGGGCAGTGACTCGCGCCTTTTCTTCCGGAGTGCCGGGAACGAATTCGAGCACCGGATCGGTCCAATAGACATGCCGGTTGATCGGATCCTGACCAGGAAACATCTGTTGTGCGAGAGTGGCGCTGACGATCACGACCGGCTCGTGAGTCTGGTCATCGAGCGCGTTGAAATCGCGCCCGGCAATAATGGGAACGCCGAGCGCGCTGAAAAAGCCGGGAGAGATGCTACGCCACAGCGCGCGAGGGTCGTCTTTACCATGGACGTGACCATCACCGGAGAATTGCAAACCTACGTCGAAGCCGCCGCCGGCATCACGCCAGGGAGCGATCATCCCGACAGCCGTCTCGGTGACGCTGGGTAGCGTATCGATTTGACGCACCGATTCCCTATAAAAATCGGTAACTTGCTGCGGTGTTCTTCCGTTGGATGGCGCCGGAACGTCTACGACCAGGACGCGACGCGTATCCATGCCGCTCTGGGTCCTTTGCAACGCGAGCAGCGTAGTGATCAACATGCACGCGCCCGCGAGCAGCACGAAAGAAGCAGCGATTTGGGTGATTGCAAACGCACGCTGGCGACGGCCGGTGCTGCTGGTGATGCGGACGCTGCCGCTGGCGAGGTTCATGCCATTCGAGGCATTGGGCGACGGCAGGCGCGGCACAAACGCCAAAATCACCGCGGCGATTACGGCCAGCGCCACTCCCACCCAGAGCATGCTCCAATCAACCGTTAAATCCAGCGCGCGAACAGAAAAGCGCGAGGCGTATCGAGCCAAAATTGTGACCAATGGCTGGGCGATGAGTACGCCGATCGCCGCGCCCGCGCCACAGAGCAGCAGGCTTTCAGCCAACAACATGCGCCGCAGCGCGCCGGTGCTTGCGCCCAGCGCGGCACGGACGGCCAACTCGCCCTCGCGGCGAACCGTCCGCGCCAGGATCAGGTTGGCAACGTTGGAGCAAGCGATGATGAAGACCAGGCCGGAGGCTACGAGCAGGACGAGCAGAACGGTGCGCGCGCCCGAAGTGATCTCATCGCGCAGCATCTTGGCATCAATGCGGTAGCCGCCGTTATCGGGATACGCATCGGGATGGTCTTTCTCCATGGAAGCGTAGACGGTGCGCAGCTCGTTGCGCGCCTGATCGAGCGTGGCGCCGGGTGCGAGCTTACCGAAAAGTTCGGTCATGCGATGGATGCGGCCGGTGACCATCGTGGCCGAAAGATGATGCGGGCTGATGACCAGGTTGCCGATGATCTCTGTCTCCGCGGGATAGGGCACAGAGGGTTCAAGGACGCCGATGACCGTAGCGGAACGATCTTCGATGCTGCTCAGGCGAACGGTCTTGCCGATTACGTTGGGGTCGCTTTTGTAGACGGTGGACCAGAAACGATGAGTCAGCACGATGACGCCCGGGGCGTCGGCACCGGCGTCTTGAGGTCCGACGAGGCGGCCGAGAACAGGACGCAGACCCACTACGTCAAAGTAGTTGCCGCTGACGACGCCGCCATGAACGACGCGAGGCTCGCCGAGTCCGACCATCGTAAAGTCCATCTGCGAGAAATCGCCGAACTCGCTCAGGGAGCGGACGCTGCCCTCGATGTCCTTGATTTCGGGCACGGAAAACGTGGTGTTGTCCTGTCCGCCGGTCGGGGCGCTCTGGCGGATGTACACCAGCCGGTTTTCGTCGCGGTTGACGAGCGGCTTCAGCAGCACTCCGCGAACCAGGGTGAAGATCGCGGCGTTCGCGCCGATGCCGAGCGCCAGCGTGAGGATCACAATCGCCGCCAGCCCTTTGCTGCGCATCAGCGAATGGAACGCAACTCTTACATCGTGAAAAAATGACATTGTTCTTCTCCTAGCGGCGTCTATCAGCACCACGCGCCCTGGCTCGTGGTGCTGTCATCAGATAGTCGTTCGGGAGCCCGAAAATCGACAGCTGCTCCATTCATTTAGCCTCGTCATCGGTATCTGTGGGTAGCAGCCGCGATGCCAATTGCAAGACCCACATTGTAAATCACTTACCATAGGATGCGTCACCGGCAATGACCGTTTTCGCCAGCCAATGTCCAAATTCGGACACCGACTCGGCTGCGGAATTGCACGGCACGTGGCGTGTGGTACACCAGCGGCCGTTTGCATTGACCGTGACCCCAGAAAACTATTTTCGATGAACATCCTTTATTTCTCGAAGAGGGCGTTGGCTTCGACGAAGGGTATGGCGCCTTCGAGGAGCGCGGTGTAGGCGCCGGACTGTTTCAACTCTTGGGCGATGCGGCGGGTTAGGCCCAGCGTGGCGCGCATGATGCCGGAGCCTACGCTGATGCGGGCGACGCCCAATTCGCGCAGGCGCGGGATCGCCGGTGATTTCGCACCGACCAAGATGTTCAGCGGGGATTTCAGCGTTGCGACGACGCGGCGAATTGTATTTTCGTCGGCGACGCCGGGAAGGAAAACGCAGTCAGCGCCTGCGTTGATGTAGGCTTGCAGGCGTTCGCAGGCGCGATCGAAACGGGTCGCCGGCTCGCCGATTTCCGCGAGAAAGACGTCGGTGCGCGCGTTGATTACTACGTTTACGCCCAGGCCGGCGGCGATGCGACGGATCATGGCAATTTTCTCGATTTGCGCGGGAATGGAGGCGAGCGCGCGCGATTCGTAGTCCATGTCCTCGAGATTTAGCCCCACGGCGCCGGCCGCGATCAGGCCGGCGGTGGTTTTCGCGACATCACCGTAGCCAGCCTCCAAATCCGCGGTGACTGGGATGCTCACGCTGCCGGCGATTCGCTTTACCGCTGCGAGCATCCAGTCCTGCGGGATGCGCTCGCCATCGGAGTAGCCGAGCGAGAAAGCGATACCTGCGCTGGTGGTGGCGATTGCCGGAAAGCCGGTTTGCTCGAAGACGCGCGCGCTGGCGCAGTCCCAGGCGTTGGGTAGCACGAGAATTTCCGGACCGCGATGCAGCGAGCGGAAGATTTCCGCTTTTTCACTCTGGGTTTTCATGCGCACATTATATTCGAGGGCGACGGCGCGCGCCTGCTTGAATTGACGGCTGAAAATCGCGCTTCAGACGAACTCGTTCCGTGGCGAAACTTGGGCGAATTGCGGCTGTGGACCAGGCCCTGGCGCGCGCGGCGCTTTCTTTTGCGAAGGATACCCGTACCGCGATGTTAATATTAAGATTACATGAAAGCGTCGCTGCAATTCCCCATGCCGGAAGAACGGCAACGGCGGATCGAAAAGGCCCTGTTTCGTGGCGGAAGTCTGACGCTGGACAATCCCGTGTACCTACGCGTTCTGCGCGCGCTTCTGGATGCGCTGCTGGTGCCGGACCTAGCTCCGCGCGATTTGACCGTGGCGGCGCTGGGGATCAAGAGCCGCGCCGCGGCGGCGCACGTGCTGGCGCGCGAGCCGGGAGTTGCGGCGGGACTGGAAGAATATGCGTATATGTTGCGGCAGCGCGGGGTGAAGGTCACGCTGAAAAAAGAAGACGGCGACGTTTTCCAGACGGGCGACGTACTGCTGCGCGCCGAGGGCGGCGAAAACAAACTTTTGAGTCTGGAACGCGTCGGGCTGAATTTATTGCAACGGATGTGCGGGATCGCGACGGCGACGCAGCGATTGCAGGAGCGGGCGCGGCAACAATGTGCTGCGACTAGAATTGTGGGCACGCGGAAAACCCCTTGGGGGCTGCTGGACAAACGCGCCATACATCTGGGCGGAGGCGGCACGCACCGGTTGGGCCTGGGCGATGGCATCGTGGTGAAGAACAACCACCTGGCTTTGCTCGCGCGCAACGAAGAGCTGGCTGCGCCGTTGGCGGTTGAGAAAGTGTGGAAGTCGCGGCGCCGCGCGGCGTTCATCGAGGTGGAAGTGCGCAGCGAAGAGGGGGCGCTGGCCGCGGCGCGCGCGTTCAAGCGATTGCGCGCGGAGGCTCCGACGGCCACGCGGGAATATCCTTGCCTGGTGATGCTGGACAACATGATGCCGGACGACGTGCGGCAGATTATCGTGACGATGCGCAAGGAAAGAGTTTGGGAAGGCACGCTGGTGGAAGCCAGCGGCGGGATTACCGAGTCGAATATGGAGTTGTACGCGGCCGCGGAGGTGGACGCGATCTCGCTTGGCACGCTGACGCATTCAGTGCGCGCGCTGGACCTTAGCCAGCGGATTGCTTAGCGGTCAGACAGGCGCCGATCGTTTGCGCTATTCATCACGGTGTGGCAGGCGGTAGTGTCCTAATTTGGATTCTAGCGCTGAAGCGGCCCTGTTGTGACCGATTAGGAATCTACAATCTCACAATTCTCCAACTGAATCTCTATCCCGTTGACCCGTGTGATTTGCCCAATTACTGTTATTTTGTCCCCACGCCTAAGAGTTGAAAGGCGGTCGAACCATCCTTGGTCTCGAAATATCATAAAGCATTGGTCACCCGTAAACATTGACCTTCCCTCGAATGTGAGCTGTCTATGTAAGTCTGTGCTTCCTAACACATCATCTACACGCCCAGAGATTTTCATCTATTTGCCGATGAAGGCCTCCGCCAGCTTTCCCGCCTGTACAGATGTATGACCTTCCTTATATAAGCCGATTAGATATTTGGGGTGACATCAACAAACACTCGCTTTTCACTGTTAGGGTCCGCAGTTGTGGCTGGCACTACTGGCGGAAAAGGCCTGATTGGCAAATCAGCTTCCCCAATTATTGCAGATCTCTTTTTCGGCCAGCGCAGCGAGGCGGTTAGCCACAAAAGGCCACACACAAACATTGTAATTTGCAAATAATCAGAACGACTCAATCTAAAGCTTCCGAAAGGGAGTTTTTCGGCTAGCCATGTAACAGTGTGCAAGTCTTCAATCCGGTGCCACACGAAAGAAAGAATAACCAGCAACCAGCCGCCTATGGACCGCTTGCTGAATAAACGCGTTGTGCTTTCACTAGAAGTTTCCATGTAAGCTATCTAACAGGAAGTCTAATCAGGGGCAACTATTCTTCAAAGGCATTGCTTTTGGGGGAGATGATGCGTGAGACGGGTTACGTGAAATTAGGACACTACCTGGCAGGCCACCCCTTGCAGCGATTTCGCATCTTGGATTAAAATCAGCGGGATCTATTCCGCGCACGAAAACTTACCGCACGAGGTGGGACGATGACGAACCCACGACCATTTTTTCGAACCCCTTGGATGTTTGGGTTTCTGCTGGCGGCAATTCCCTGCTCCTTGCTCATGGCTGCTCCGTCGGCGCGCGGCCAAGCGATGGCACTGGCTGGGGTGCCGGACACACCGCTGGAATTGGTGACGGGAGGAGCGCGCGCTCTGATCACTCCGGAGGAGCGCGACGACGCGATGGCACTGCTGGACCGGGCGCGGCTGAACATATCGTTGCACGCGGCAGGCGTGCCTCCCTTTCAGATGAAGGTATCGTTCACGGCGACCGGCGGCTCGCAATTCGAAGGCGACGGGACGATGGAAGAAACGTATGCGGGCCCGGTGCTGCGCTGGACGGAGCGGCTCGCGAGTTCTTCGCAAATGCATATCGTCGCGGGCGGGCAGGCGTTCGCGACGAATCCCAAAGAGCCAATTCCGCTGCGGGTGCAAATGGTACGCGGAGCGATTTTCCAGCCGATCGGGCCTGCGCCCGGCACGGGAATGATCCGCGCGCAGACGGTGCAGCGCGACGGGCAGCAGTTAACGTGCTTGCTGCTCTCGGGCAGCGTTCCCACAACGCCGATGGCTCGCCAGTGGGTGGAAACTGAATTTTGCATTGACCCGGACACGGCGTTGCTGCATTCCTGGTCGGTGGCGCCGGGAATTTACGTCAACTATGACTATACCGACGCGATCCAGTTTCATGGGCGCATGGTGGCGCGCCAGATCTCCGTGGTGGAGGCAAATAAACCGGTGCTGCAGATTCACATTGACAGCTTGAAGGATGCGGACAATCTGGATCCGCGGATCTTTGCGCCCACGCGCGAGATGACGAGTGCGGGGCCGGCGTTCGCGCTGGGCTATCCTCGGCGATTTCCGATGCGCGCGGGATTGCTGGAAAATTCACCGGAGCAGATGATCCAGCCGGTGATCGTGCATGCGACGTTGAGCAACGTGGATGGCACAGTGATCGAGGCGGAGGCGCTGCAGGACACGAATCCGCAATTGGCGCAGGATGCCGTGGAATTGGTGGAGCATTCGCGATTCCCAGCCACGGGACTGCAGCAGGAAGTGTTCATCAACGTGCAGGAGCACGTGGCGCAGTAGCGCGAGGCGCGCGGCCGCAAGGATTTCAGCGGCGCAATTATTTCGAATGCTGCTTCGCTAGTTCGGCGGATTGCGCAAAAGCCTCCAGTGTGGCTTGGTGCGCTTTGTTGGCGTGTTCCATTGCTTGGCGGGAATGCTCGTTGCCGGTGAAGTGATCCTGCTTGCCGTGATGCACGGCGGCGGCGCGGTGCGCGTGCGCGGCCATTTCGTGGAATTCGGCAGCTCTTTGATGCGAATCGTAGGTCATGATGCCTCCTTCTTGCTCGGATGACTTTTTTCCAGCTACACCTCATGCAACGTTAGCGCTTTGCGCGTTTGCTGTCCATCGCGCTGCGGTGTCGGACGAACACCATAGATGGCGCACTGAAGTGCGCCGCCACAAAACCTTTGCTGCGGTCGCAGGAACAGCGCCTTACTGCGAAATATCTTCCAGTGCGAGGCCGCGGGTGCGCGGGCCGAAGATGCCGATCGCCAGTATCACGACCGCCATGGCCGCGGCGATGAATGCAAAGACGCCGCGCGTGCCGTAATGGCGCAGAAAGAAAGCTATGAGGAAGCTGGTGAAGATGGCGCTTAGACGGCTCCAGGAATAAACGAAGCCGACTGCCTGTGCGCGAATTCGCGTGGGGAATAATTCCGCCTGATACGCGTGGAAGGCGATAGACATGCAATTATTGGCGCAAGTGAGCAGCACGCCGCAGGTGATGAGCCACACCGGATCGCGCTGGCGCGCGAACAACAAACCGAAAATCGCGATGCACGCAGCGGTGAAAGCGATTTGCCATTTGCGTTCGATGCGATCGGCGACACGATATGCGAGCAGCGGGCCGAGCGGCGCGCTGAGTGCGATGAGGAAGGAATATTGCAGGCTATTGGTGGTGGTGATGCCGGTCGCGATCAGCAGCGTGGGAACCCAGGACGCGAAACCGTAATAGCCTATCGTTTGGAAAAAATTGAAGACCATGAGCATGAGCGTACGCTTGCGATAGGGCGGGCGCGCGAGTTCGAGCAGGCTGCCGCGAGCTTCCGGGGAATGGCCGGCGAGAAGCATTGCGCTGGCGATTGGCGGCGGCTCAAACCCGCGTTCCGCTTGCCGTTTACGGTCTTGCTGGACGCGCGCTTCCATCTCGGCGGTGACCCGTTCGGCTTCGTCGAATTTCCCGCGCGCCATCAGCCAGCGTGGACTTTCCGGCAAGCCGCGGCGAACAAACCAAATAAATATCGCGCCGAGCGAACCCGCGAGCACGACCCAGCGCCAGCCGTCCAGGCCGAGCGGTTTCTGCGGAACAAGCCACCAGGAAAGCAGCGCCACCGCCGGCAGCGCGGTGAAGCCGACTATCTGGCTGAGAGCGATGGCGCGTCCACGCAGTTGTCGCGGCATCAGCTCGGTGATGTAGGTGTCTATGGTGACGAGTTCGACGCCGATGCCGACGCCGGCGATCATCCGCCACAGCACAATTCCTTGCGCGCTGTGTTGGAAGGCCATCACTACAGTGGCGGCGGTGTACCACAACAGCGAGGTCGTGAAGATCAAACGGCGGCCGAAACGGTCGGCGGCGAAACCGAAGAGCAGCGTGCCAACCAGCAGTCCAGCGAAAGTGGCGGCGACGAAGCTGGCGAGGCCGTTGAAACCGAAGAATGCCGCGGAGGTGCTGGTGAAAAGACCGCTGCGCACCAGGCCCGGGCCGACGTAAGCGGTGAAGAACAAATCGTAATATTCGAACCAGCCGCCCAGAGACAGCAGTAGCACGAGCGACCAGATGTAACGCGTGGCTGGAAGGCGTTCGAGGCGCCCGCGAATAGCTGTGACGCGATAGGCGGCTGGGTCGCGATGAGGCGGGTTGGGCGTAAATGGAGCTGGCGGAGTCGGCATCGTCGTCAGACTAAACGGTCGGGCGCGCCGGCACAAGTCCACTTCGCGACTGCGTCCTGACCGCGCCAGGTCTCGGGCGGAAAATCAATGCAGAATCGAAATGTCCGGCTACGATCTCCCTTGAAAGTACCGCCGAAGCTGAGGTCGCGCTTGCACCAGCAGAGAGCAAGAGACATCCTTCGCTCCGCTCCCTTAGCAAAATCACTCAGGGCAGGCAAGATGACGGCGCTCATAGGGAGATGACCGGCATGCTAGTGGGAAGGAGGCACACGAGTGGTGGGGAAGACCACTCGTTGTGGAGCCACTACTCGGAGGAAGGAAATGGCGGGAGCGGAGAGCGCAGATGGGGCCCAGCCCTTAAAATTTTATTAATAAGGTTTCCCGACCTGCGCTCTCGTTCTCCCGTTGTGCATAATCGCGGAAACGTGCGCATACGGCCATACAGTGAATGCCTTAATTTTGACCTAGGAGAACCCTGTGGCGGGTGGGCGCCTTTTGGTGATGCGTTGAGGGAGGCGGCGCCCGGTGCATGCGGCCTGACGCGCTGCGCGGCAGCGCGCGTCGCAACGCGTGAACGCACGCACGTTCAGCGGACTTGCAGGCCGTGCTGTTGTGTTGGCGGCGGGACAATGCCGTTAAGCCGCAGGTAACAGGCGGTTTGGCCGTAGTGATCGGCGACGTGCCATACCGCGATGACCGCCATGCCCACTCTGGTGTTCGGGCCGCCGTAACGGCCTTCCACGCGGTCCATCGCGTTCTTCTCGTTGATGGTGGCCAGAACTCTGTTGCCGTATTCGAAGGAATCGTGCAGGTATTTCAGCAGCTCGGCTTTGGTCTTGGCGGGCGCGGGGCCTCCCTTCTCGCAGTTGTCGGGAGGAGTCTTGCCTTCGATCTCATTGAAGAAGGCGAAATTCGCGCAGGCGACGTGCTTGACTTGTTCGGCGAAGGAGCGCACGCCATCGAATTTTCCGCCCGGCGCGCTGGGGATGTAGGAATATTTTTCGGCAGGCATCGCTTCGGCGACGGAGAGGAATTGATCTTCTGTATAGCTGAGGATGCCGCCGATGCTTTCGGCGGTAGTCTTGGGGATTTCTTGTTGTTGCGCGCCTGCGGGCGCAGCGAGCGCGGCGAGGAACGTCAGCGCAGCAGCAAATGCCAGAATAGATCGGGCGAACAGGGATGCGAATTTCATGGTGAGGGCCTCCTGAACCTACGCGAGAGGATACGCGAGCGATGCGGAAAATTGAAGCGCGGACGCGGCGTTTAGGATGAATCGGGCGCGGCGGATTTCAGCCAGCGCTCCATTTCGTTGTGGTCCACCAAGCCGGGTTGTTGCATCACCGTGCGACCGCCGTAGAGAACCACGAAGTTAGGGATGCTGCTCACCTGGAAGCGGGCTGCCAGTTGCGGGTACTTGTCCGTATCTACTTTCAACACCACTGCCCTGCCGGCCATGTCTGCGGCAGTACGCGCGACTTCAGGCGCGGCCGCGACGCATGGCTTGCACCACCCCGCCCAGAAATCCACGAGCACCGGCACGGGGCTGTTCTTCACAATTTCATCGAATAATTGCTCATCCGCGGCGAGAGGTTCCGCGGCTGGCGGCAGCGGCGATTTGCAGGAGCCGCAGCGGCCGGTGCTGGCGAGAAATTTAGCTGGAATGCGGTTCTGCGTTTTACATTGGCCGCAGGTGCGAATGACAGGCAACGGAGACCTCCACCACCGTCAATTCGGATTCGACGCGAACGATAGGATGCCCTGAACCATACCAAAGTTCCCTTGGGATCGGCCAGAGTCGGCACCGATAGCGCGCTATGCCCGTTGGTGGGCAGGTAAATTGTCGGTGTTGACTTTCGCTTTTTGTTCGCCTACACTTTCCGGCGTTGTGACCCCAAACCGCTAAACACTTTGGAGGATTTATGGCACTGAACGAAGCTTTGATCCCCGAGTTTGACGCTGAGATGGCTAATACGCGCAAGACGCTGGAGCGCGTGCCGACGGACAAGTTTTCCTGGAAGCCGCACGAGAAGTCCGGATCGATGGGCTGGCTCGCGAATCATCTGGCGGACGTCCCGGAGTGGGCGGTGTACACGCTGCAGCAAGAGTCGCTGGACATGGCTCCTAACGGAGTTGCGCCCACGCCGCCTCCACCGCCCAAAACCACGCAGGAGCTGCTGGCGAAGTTCGACAAGAACGTAGCCGCTGCGCGCGCGTTGTTGGCGAAAGCCAGCGACGCCGAGATGCACAAGACGTGGTCGTTGTTAAGCAACGGCACGACGATCATCACCATGCCGCGCATCGCCTGCCTGCGCACATGGGTGATGAACCATGGGATCCACCATCGCGCGCAATTGGGCGTGTATCTGCGGTTGAACGATATCGCCGTGCCGGCGATCTACGGGCCGTCGGCTGACGAAAGTGGGATGTAGCTGTAGCGCAATGACTCTGATTAATGGCTTCCCCGCAGACAGTCGGCGGGCGGCGGAACTGTCTTCTAATCTCGCGCGTTCGAGAGAGTGCACGGGAGGCAAGAGAGGCGTTTCGCCGTCCGCCACCACAGTTGGTCGCGCTCGCCGGGCCTTAGTACGAAACCCTTAGACCGACACACGTAACAACTTCGGTACCAATGGCCCATTCCCTGGCGCCGCCACGGCCGCTATTCTTCACACGGGTCATCGGCTGTCGGCACACCTAGCACTATGGGCATAAAGATCCTTTCGACTTATTTTCGCTTGCTGGACCTGCCGAATTCTGGGTTAGCGAAGGCGCGCCTGCGCACTAAGTTCCTGATTTCGCTGACGTTGCTCATCGCCGCGCTTACCTTTGCCACCTTAGCGGTGGTACGCCATGCAGCCGAAGCACAGGTGCGGACGGCGGTAGAGCAGGATGCCCACAATTCCGTATCGACCTTTCAAAATTTGCGCGCGGAACGCCAGATTCAACTCGACCGCACCGCCGATTTACTCGCCACACTCCCCACGTTGAAGGCAATGATGGCGGACGAAAAGCTCACGCGCATTCAGGATGCTTCCGAAAAGATCTGGCGCTCGGGCGACACCGAACTTTTCGCACTGGCCGATTGGAAGGGAAAAATCGTCGCGCTGCACACATCGCTCCCCGGATTTCCACGCGAAGCGGCCGAAAGCGCATTGGCTCACTCGTCCGGCGCGAAAGGAGCGGGAGGCTGGTGGTTTGGACATGGTCATCTATACCAGGTAGCGGTCCACCCGATTGAGCTGGGCGGCCCGTCGTCGAGGATGTACCTGGGCACGGTAATCGTCGGGCGCGAGATTGATTCCAGTGTGGCGGCCGAGGTGGGCCGAATTGCGCTCTGTCAGGTGGCGTTCCGCTACGGCGATCAGGCGGTGGTCAGCTCGTTTTCCACGATGGATGACGCGATGGCGACGAACCGACTGAAGTCCAACGCCGGGGCGGACAAAATTGAAATTAATAACAGGAGTTACCTGGTCAGCTCGGTGAATCTAACGCCCGGGTCGTCCCCGCCGCTTACACTGACGGTGCTCAAGCCGTATGACGACGCGATGGCGGTACTCACACGATTAAATCACACCCTGATAACTCTGGGATTTCTTGGCGTATTCGCTGGCGGAGCACTGGTGTGGGTGCTTTCCCGAACCTTTACGCGGCCGTTGGAATCGCTGGTGCAAGGCGTGCGCGCGCTGGAACAGGGGAATTATGACTATCCACTTGGTCCGGACGGCGGGGACGAGGTTTCGGAGGTGACCGCCGCGTTTGACCGCATGCGCGGAACGCTGCAGAAAAACGAGGAGCAACGCCATTCGCTGGAAAACCAGCTGCGGCAAGCGCAGAAAATGGAAGCGGTGGGCAGACTCGCGGGCGGCGTGGCGCACGATTTCAACAATCTACTCACGGTGATCAAAGGCCACAGCGATCTGCTGGAAATGAGGTTGGGCACGCTGAGCCCGGCGCATCAGAACATCGCGCAAGTGCGAAAAGCCGCGGACCGCGCCACGGCGCTGACGCGGCAACTGCTCGCTTTCAGCCGCATGCAAGTGCTGCAACCGCGCGTGCTGGATCTGAACGCCCTGATTTCCGACGTGAGCAAAATGTTGCCCATGTTGATCGGCGAGGAAATTGAATACACGTTCCGGCCGGGCCAACCCTTGGCGCGAGTGAAAGCCGACCCTTCGCAGATCGAGCAGGTACTGGTGAACCTGGCGGTGAACGCGCGCGACGCGATGCCTAAGGGCGGCAAGCTGACGATTTCGACGCAAAATGTACTGGTGGACGCTGCATACGCCCGCAGCCACCCGCCCACCGTCGCGGGACGTTACGTGCTGCTGTCCGTCGCGGATACCGGCTGCGGGATGGACGAATCGACCAAGGCGAAAGTGTTCGAGCCGTTTTTCACAACCAAGGAATTGGGCAAAGGAACGGGACTTGGTCTCGCTACCGTGTACGGCGTGGTGAAACAAAGCGGCGGATATATCTGGGTGGATAGCGTGCCGGGCCAGGGCACGCGCTTTGAAATATTCTTGCCGCAGAGCAAGGCCGCGCCGCAGCTTCCCTGCGAGGACGAACCTGCCGCCAAATATTCGCGCGGGGTTGGCACGGTGCTGCTGGCAGAAGACGAGGAAGCGGTTCGCGACCTGGCCGGCGAATTTCTGCGCTCGAGCGGATACCAGGTGATTGCGGGGAGAGACGGATTGGACGCGCTGGAGAAAGCGGAACAGGAAATGGGAGCCATCGATGTGCTGGTGACCGACGTGGTGATGCCACGCATGCGCGGCACCGAGCTTGCACAGCGGCTGAAACGCGCGCATCCGCGCATTAAAATTGTGTATATGTCCGGCTACCTGCAGCACAACTCCGATGAAGCCTTCGTCGCGGATTCCGCGCATTTGCAAAAGCCTTTTTCGCGCGATTCGTTGTTAAAAAAAATGCGCGAGGCGCTGGGAGAGGAAGAGGAACAACCGCTGCAGACGATTTAGTGCTGCCGTGCCCAAGATGACGACGCGCCAAGAATGGACCGCGGAGGCCGACGTGAACCCGCCGCGATTTTTGTCTACTCTTCAGCCCAGAAGCCAAGAACCCGTTTTTATATACTCATAAGACAAACTTGCGGTAGAGCTTGCGCTCGCACTCGCCAGAAGAGGTATGTTTGCAGTTGCGGGCCTGCATAGGCACACGTTCAGGAAATCCACCGCGGCGTGCGGCTCGCCATCGAACCGATACTTTTGGAGCTGTGAGTGACACGGGGCCGAGCCCAGGTAATCCACGGTCTGCGCGAGCCGGGGGGTTCGCGCCGCAGGGGCGCGGGACAGGCATTCACTCGGGCTTGGATTTGACTTCGCCACACACAGTTTAAGATTTTACGGGCAACGACGGGGGTTGTCCGCTCGGCGACTGCCGCCCCGCGCGCGGCTTGCCGGGTGAACAGCGTGGCGATGCGGCTGGCGTCGCCGGCGAGGTAGCGATGAACGAGCAAACGAAACTTTTCGTCGTGCGGCCCTCTTCTATGCTGTTTTTGATAATTTGCCTTTGCGGCGGGCGAGCGGCCGCGCAAGGCGATTACACGGTGATCACTGTGCAGAACGGAGGCGCTGTAGCCGGCACTGTCACGTGGACCGGGCCAGTCCCCAAGATCCCTAGACTTCCTATTACCAAGAATCCGGAGGTCTGCGACCCCGAGGGCATGAAGACGCGAGATTTGGAGCGGCTGTTGATTAATCCCGACGGCAACGGCGTTGCCAACACCGTCGTGTTTCTGCGCGGCATCACCAAAGGCAAGGCCATGGACCTGCCGCCGAATCGCATGCAACTGGATCAGAAAACTTGCCGCTACATTCCGCACATCATGATCGTCCCGGAGGCGGGCACGCTGAAGATCGAAAGCGAAGACCCCGTCCTGCATACCGTGCAGATGTTTGGCGTCGCGACGAACAACGTTCCCTTCCCTTTTCAGCATCAGTTCATTCCCGTCACGCTGCAGCGGAATGGAGTGGTGGAACTGAAATGCAATGCGGGGCACGTGTGGATGAACGCGAACTTGCTGGTGGTGAAGCATCCGTACTACGCGGTGACGGACGACCGTGGAGGTTACAAGCTCTCGGACGTTCCTCCGGGAGAATACGAAATTGTGGCTTGGCATGAGGGCTGGCAAATTCTGTCGGAAGCGCGGGTACTCGACGTCGGAGCGCAGGTGGAAGTGAAGCGGCCGATGTACAGTTCGCCGGCCAGTTGGGCGAAGAAGGTGAATGTGAAGGCGGGTGAACCGACGGTCGTGGACTTCGCGATTTCGGAGAAGCACGAATAGAGGGGTTGTCCTGGTGACGCAGCCGGTCTCTTAGATGTAGCGCGTCCGCCTGAATTATGACGCGACTGCTCGCAGGTCCACGCCCCTCCGTTGTGTTTGTCGCCGCTACGATTTCCTCCAGCCATCTGAAGTTATCCCTACGCACAGACGTATTATAGAAATGGGAGGCGCGCGAATGCTGCCCGTGCCGTTTGCCGGCCATCTGGGATATGACGCGATTTTCATCGTCACGTATGCGGCGTGGCTGCTGTTTGAAATCGTGACCGGCCGGTCGCGGAGATCAGCCGATCCCACGAAAGCGCGAGACCGCGGCTCTTTCCGGTTTTTGATTGCGATGATCTGGGCGGGACTGGCGCTGGCGTTTACTTTTTGTTTCGGCCTGCAGCAGGCGGCCATACCCTGGATGCGCACGCAACTTTTCTTCATAGGAATCGTGCTGATGTGGGCGGGCATTGGATTTCGCTACTACGCCATGCGAGTGCTGGGACGGTATTTTACATTTCAAGTTGACGTGCATTCGGGGCAAACGGTGATCGAGGCGGGACCATATCGCTACATCCGGCATCCTTCGTACACGGGCGCGCTGCTCACCGTGATTGGCCTGGGGCTGGCGCTCGGAAATTGGGCCAGCATTCTTGGGATGCTCGCGTGCATTTCAGCCGGCTACGCGTACCGCATCCGTGTGGAAGAAGCGGCGCTGGTCGCCGCACTGGGCCAGCCTTACAGGGAATACATGAGCCGCACGGCGCGCCTGGTACCGTTCGTGCTTTAGTGCGTATTCAGGAAATCGGATCATTCCCCGGGTTGCGGCTCCGGATTCGATTCAGCTCTGTCGCGCGCTGTCCGCAATTCAAGCGGCATTCCCGGTCAAACGCGGAATGAGCAGGCGGAAGAAGCGATCGGGGTCAACGCCGACGGCGACCTGTGCGTTGGGCTTGAAAGGTACTTCCGAGGGCTGCGGTTCAGGCGCGCTGGTTTCCATCGGCGGCGACTTGCGGACTGGGCCGTGGCCGTCGTAGCCCAGCGTTTGACCTGCGGTCCATTCCCCGACGGTTTCCACTTCGATGTAGTAGTCCTTCCGCGTGATCACGTCGTGGTCAATCAGCGAGGCGACAGCGAGCGCGTCGTGCAGGACAATATCCGTGACTTCCCCGCCGCGGCGCATGCGTTCATAGGTGGCACGCATGATTTTTCCCGCCGCCTGGCTGACCGGATTGTTCGCGGCTTCCAGCTGCTGGATGTGTTGTTCGCTGACCCGGCATTTGCGGGTGACGTCCAGACCAACCATGGTGAGAGGGATATTGGCATCGAACACGATGCGCGCCGCTTCCGGATCCACGTACAAATTGAATTCGGCGGCGGGGGTGATGTTGCCGCCGGAAAGCGAACCGCCCATGATGGCAATCGCGGGTATCATGCTGGCCAGCTCGGGATCCGCGCGCAAGGCCATGGCGACGTTGGTCAGTGGGCCGACCGCGACGATCATGATCTCGCCGGGATTTTCGCGCACGATGCGGCGAATGATTTCCGGCGCGGTCTCGTGAACCGGCTTGATTTTCGGCTCGGGAAATTCCACGCCTGCCAGGCCGTTGACGCCGTGAACGTGGCCGGCGGTCACCAGGCGTCGAACCAGAGGATGACTGGCGCCTGCCGCAACTGGGACATCCGTGCGTCCCGCGATTTCCACCAGGCGCAGGGCGTTGGGCAGAGTTAGATCGAGTGGCACGTTGCCGCAGACAGGCGTGATTGCCTCGACCGTCAGCTCTGGTGAGCGCAGCGCGAGAAAGATGGCCATCGCGTCGTCGATGCCGGGATCGGTATCAATGATGATGCGCCGCGGTTTGCCTGCCGCGGGCGAGTGCATGGCAAATTTGGACGCACTCACGCGTGCTGTCATTTCATGAGCGGAAAGCGGATGAGTTGCCGCCAGGCCACCGATCGCGCCGGCCGCTGCCAAGCCGGCGGAGTTCGCCAAAAACTCGCGACGGCTCCAGGCTGTCTGCTCGCGAACGTAGGAATTATTGTTACCACAGCTGATCTCGGGCTCCTGCTCCTGCGCTGACTTCCGGTCGCGAATCATGGTGATATTGCCTCCCGTTGCGGATGATGGTGCCGCGGGATTCTAGCGCGACCTGGAAGCCATGAGGTAAAGGAAATTGCCAGGCGAACTGCCAGGTCTCGGTTCCCCCGCGTTGGCCACGATTGACGCACGCGGACAGGGCTAGTAGACTTCCTTGCAAGATACGAGTGACTGAGTTGTAATCGGACGGAACACGCGGGTTCCGCACAGAGGCGGCGGGCGGGAGTGGCCGAATGAGTACTGTTGCGGGCAATTGTGGGTCGCGTGGGGGGCCAGCTAGCCGTACTGCCCGCTTGGTATGTGCGCTAACATTCTGCGCGGCACTGGGCTGCGCTATCCAGTGGCTGGAGCGACCTTGCCAGGCTCAAGCGGCAGCCCCGCAGAATACGACGCCTCCTGCTACGCCCGATGACCCGCCGCCGTCACTGATCAAGCACCCGAAACCCCAACCAGCGCCGCCACCGCAACCGGCTGCGACCCCGGGACCACAGCC
>Ga0209006_10002153_pt1 | contig 17936 bp, 14 predicted proteins | sample JacPin_JW_Ref_O2_FD_188567 | JGI IMG/M metagenome (GOLD analysis project Ga0209006, IMG submission 188567) | Forest soil microbial communities from Algoma, Ontario, Canada - Jack Pine, Ontario site 1_JW_Ref_O2 (SPAdes) (version 2) | ecosystem: Environmental > Terrestrial > Soil > Boreal... | reverse complement strand
TCTCTTTCCCGGCGTCGACCAGCTTTTTTATGTCGTCGTACTTGTCTTCAAGAGCCAAGAGGTGTCCTCAAATTCTTCAATTCGCTCGCGAGCGAGAGCGTATGGTAATGTTTTCCAGGTAGGAATATGGGGTAGCGCGGAGTTGTGCACCTAGCACAAACCTTAGAGTTTAGCATATAAATGCTGGCCGGTCTATTATTTGCCGCCAAAATGCGTAAACTGTCGCTAACTACAACTTCCCTAAATACTTAGATGGCGGAAGGCGCTGTTTTGTTTCAAGCAGATTTCTGATTCTGCTCTGCTGGTCTGAGACCATCTTCCGTAAAGCACGGCTGAGGCGCTCCTTTTCCAGAAGCATCGCCTTCATACGATCGCGATCGTCGCTAAGTCCCGGCTTCTTCAATTCGCGCTGCAACTGCTCAAGCTGACGACGCAAGTGAATGCGGCGCAAAGCCCGCACCGCACCTTCCAGGCGCTCGGCGCTGAGTTCTTCCTCCTCTTTCAGCAGAATCGAAGCCAGAAGGCGGCGATCGCTGTCCGAACAGCGAATATCCATTACATCGGCGATTTCGGCTCCGGCATTGAGGAGGGAATCCACGAGCGACTCGGTCGCCAAACCGCGATGCAGGGCTTCCTTTTGAAAGGCGTATTGCGCCTGGCGAGCGGGATCGAATTCCTCTTCCGCGCCGTCACGACCGGAGGAATGTTCGGTCCCAGGCTGCATTTGCCGGGCAGAAGCGAGCGCACGAACCAGGATACGCTCGGCGTCGGTAGCTTGCGAATCCACGGGCGCCTTGACTTGAGGGGCGGAACGTTCGGCGGCCACATGCCGGAGTTCCTGCCGTAAAACTGCGGAATCGATGCCGAGCTTCTGCGCGATTTCCTGCCCTAACTCATCGCGCACAATCCGGCTGGGGATGCGCTGAATGTGGGGCAGGAGATAGTTGACCGCTTTTACTTTGCCTTCCGCGCTGCGCACAGGGAAATGAGTTCGGGCACGGTCGATGAGATAGTCGAAATATTTCTGCGAGCCGCGAAGGGCTTCGCTATAAGCATCTTTGCCTTTCCTTCTGATGTAGAGATCGGGATCGAAGCCTTGCTCGAGGGTCAAGACTTTGATCTGAAATTCTTCTTCTACGAGTAACCCCAAGGTTCGCTCCGTGGCCTTGGCGCCGGCGGTATCGGGGTCGAAATTGACGACTACGTTCTTGCTGAATCGCCCAAGCAGTTTCGCCTGAATTTCAGTGAACGCGGTGCCGGAGCTGGCAATGACGTTGTGAAGGCCGGAGGCGTAAACGGAAATGCAATCCATTTGACCTTCAACGAGAATCGCATAATCGAGTTTGCGAATCGCTTCTTTTGCATGGTCCAGGTTGAAGAGAACCCGGCCTTTGGAATAGATTCCCGTCTCCGGAGAATTCAAATATTTGGGGCCGGCCTTCTCGTCGGTGGCAAGAGTTCGCCCGGTAAAGGCGATGATCTTGCCAGCCTCGTTGGCGATGGGAAACATGACGCGATTGCGGAACTTGGAATACATCGCGGCTTCCGGCTTGCGGGTTACGGCTTGCGGTGGTGGAGAAAAATCAGAGTCCCCGCCCTGTCCGTCCAAAGGGCGGACGGACAAGGACGGGGCGCCCTCGGTTTGTTTCCACGAAAACAAGCCGCTTTCGCGCAATACTTCTTCGCCGAACTCGGCGATCAGACGGTCGCGGAGGAGGAAGCCGGAATCGGGAGCATAGCCGATGCGAAAGCTGGCGATGGTTTCGTCGTTCAGTCCGCGACTCTGAAGATATTCCCGCGCCCTGGCGCCCTCCGGACGCCTCAAGCACTCCTGGAAGAACGTGGCGGCGCGCTCCTGGATGTCGAGCAACTGGGCTCGCAGCCTGGCTTCCCTGGCTTCGCCGGGATTTGAGAACGTTTGTTTTGGCAGCGGGATTCCCAACTTTTGCGCTACCAGCCGGACAGCTTCCGGGAAGGTGACGTTTTCGACCTTCTGCACGAAGCTGAAAACGTCCCCAGAGACGCCGCAGCCGAAGCAGTGATAAAACTGGCGTGTGGCATGCACGGAAAACGATGGGGTCTTCTCGCCGTGAAATGGGCAAAGTCCAGAATAGTTCTGCGCCCCAGCCTTTTTCAGCTTGATGTAATCGCCGATGATGCGGACGATGTCCGCCTGCTGCTTGACTGTCTCTTTGAAGTCTTCAGTGGGCATGGATGGACGGCTTGGCGGTCGAGACTTCTCCCTTTTAATTGTGTGCGAGAAAGGCGCTGGATGGAATATACCGGAAGCGGATTGCTGTGCAGAAACTGTGGAATAAGCGGTAATCCGGTTGAAGCGCTAGGAAAAGCTGGGCTGACGTGGGATGGCAGAGTGAAGCCGAGGTCCGGCGGAACATCCACTCAGGCCAAAGACGGGCTTGAATGGGCTACCCTTGAGCTTGATTGGGCCACTTTCGGTTTGACCGATTCCGGTTTCTTGCTAGATGATTGAGACAGATGGACGCTGAACGCATCATTGACGAGATCGAGCAGCTACAGGAAATGTTCGAAGCGCCGGATATTCGGCCACTGAGCGCAAGCGACATCTCGGCGGCGAACCGAAAGCACGATGAGGCATTAGCCCACAGCCCCTGGTTCCGGCTTTGGCAGCAGTTCGGGGTTTGCTGCCGAACTCAGGCTCCAGTGATCCGACTACCAGAGTAAAGCTACCCATCCGTGCGGCCATTACGCACTTGTCGGAAGCGCTGTCTGAGAGTCATTGGCCTTAGCTGCTTGTGCGTGTCGCTTAACCGCCGCCATGGTTCGAGCGGTGTAGTCCACACGCTTGTCCGACTTGGGGCGCCGTTTCCGTTTGGTGACAGTATTGTGTTTCGACATTGGCTTCTCCTGCGCTAGATCAAAGGTTTCTGCGGCAAAGCCTACTCTATTCTCGAAACAGCTTTCAGGGTGATCACTTTTGCACAGGAGTTCTGCGCCATCCCAGCAACATGCCAAGACCGATGCCTGCGAGAACGGCTCCAGCCAATCGCTTGCGGTTGGTAATCGGAACGAAACGGGTTTGCTGATCACTTACTTCTATGACCCCCACAGGAATAGCCCTCGCTCCTCCCCCGCCGCCCCCGCCTTCGCCCCGCGCACTGGAGTCACCCACACCTCCAGTACCGGCTCCCGCGCCGTAGCCATACATGATTTTTGCGACTGGAATCACCGTCTTGCCGTGGGCTGCGATGGGCTCGCCATAGATCGCTTTCATGTTCGCTTGACTAAGAATGCTTTCCTTCAGTGATTGGAGAAGAGCCAGGCTGCTCATTTCAGAACTCCTCGTAAGAAAACTCTTATCTTCCTTTCCTGATTGTTGATCTGGTGGTAGCGGTAGGGGGCGGGGATGCTGGCTGAAGTTCGTAGCCTCGCCGAGCAAGCAGTACAAGAACAACGCACGTACTTGAAGTTCTATGGCGACTGAAATCCTAAGGCTATCGCTCGGACGATAGTACGGGCGGTAGGGATGTTTCGACTGGGTCGACATGACAAGTTCTACATATTCGTCAGACTCGCAGTTCCACGACGGTTGCACCGCCGCCGCCTTCGTTCTGCGGTGGCTCGGCGACTGATTCGACGTGGGGATGCTGCTGGAGGGCTTGGCGCAAGGCTTTGCGGAGGATGCCCATGCCGCTGCCGTGGACGACGCGAACACGCGGCAACCCGGCGAGGAAAGCGCGGTCGACGAATTTCTGGACTTCGCGAGTGGCGTCGTCGACGTTGTAGCCGATCACGTTGATCTCTGACGGGGCGTTCTGTCCTTCGTTTTCCAGCGAGACGGAGACGCCGCGCGCCCGGGCGGCCTGCACTGGATTGACCGAGGAGCGCGCCTTCACCAGAACTTGCGCGATATCATCGCGCGCGATCTTCATCTTCATCGCGCCGATCTGCACTTCGAAATGGTTTTCGTCGAGCTTGCGAGAGATGGTAGCCGCGCGGCCAGTCGATTTCAGCTTGACACTGTCGCCTTCCTCGACTTGCCTGACCACCTGCGGTTGAGCGTGCGGATCGCCCTGATCGGCTCCGCTGGCGTGGGCAACGACGGTGGAATCGAATTCCTCGCGAAATTCGCGGCGCAATTTGGCTATTTTTCTTTCCGCATCTTTTGCGACTTTCTGGGCAGCGGCTTTGTCGTGGATGGCGTTGACGGCCTCGCGTGCGTGGTATTCGAAGTCGCGCAAGACGCTTTCGAGCTTCTTTTCCATCTCGCGGATTTTGAGCTGCTGTTCTTTTTTGCCCTCGGCGGCGAGGAACGCTCGCTCGCGTTCCAATTCCTGCTCGCGGGTTTTGAGACGCAAGCGCTCACTTTCGGCGTCACGCAATTCGAGGTGAAGGCGATCCAGAAACTCGCCGACATCGCGCACCTGCGTTCCCAGCCGTGCCCGCGCGGCCGTGATGATTGAGGGATTCAGGCCCAAGCGCTGCGCGATGTTGATTCCCGCCGATGCGCCCGGAATGCCGATTTTCAGCTCGTAGGTGGGTTGCAGGGTCGCTTCGTCGAAGCCAACGGAGGCGTTGATCACGCCGGCCGTATTGGCGCCGTAAACTTTCAAGGAAGTGTGATGGGTCGAGATCACCGTCATGCAGCCGGTACCAGCGAAGTGCAGGGCAATGGCGACCGCGAGCGCGGCACCCTCTTCGGGATCGGTGGCCGAGCCCAGTTCGTCGAGCAGAACGAGAGATTGCGGAGTGGCGGTGCGGGAGATGAAATCGATATTGGTCACGTGCGCGGAGAAAGTGGAGAGATTCTGCTCGATCGATTGGTAGTCGCCGATGTCGGCCAAGACGGCGTCGAAGACCGGCATTTCCGCACGATCGGCGGGGACGGGTATTCCCGACTGAGCCATCAGAGCGAGAAGGCCGAGGGTTTTCAGCGTCACGGTCTTGCCGCCGGTGTTCGGGCCGGTGATGACTAACTGACGGCGGGCGCCTTCGAGTTCGACAGAGATGGGGACGACCGCGGCGTTTTTGAGTTTTAGATTTCGCTCCAGTAGAGGATGGCGGGCGTTGTGTAAGAGCAGGCGAGCTTCGCTCGCGGACGGCCGAGGGCGGCCGTCCCCACATGAATCCTGCCGGCTCGCGGCTGGCGTGCTCAGCTGAACTGCGACGCAGTTGAAGTCTTCGGCGAAGCGGGCTTTGGCAAACTGGAGTTCGAGTTCGGCGAGTACTTCGGCCGAAGCGAGAATTGGTTGAGCCTGCTCGCCGATGAGGGAGGTCATCTCGAGCAAGATGCGGTGGATTTCCGCCATCTCATCATCGAGCAAGCGCACCAGTTCGTTATTCTGCTCGATGGTTTCGAGAGGCTCGACGAAGACAGTTTGTCCGCTTGAACTGGCGCCATGGACCACGCCCTGGACGCGACGCTTCTGTTCGATCTTCACCGGAATGACGAAGCGCTCACCGCGGATGGTGATGAGTTCTTCCTGCACGGTGCCACCTTCGGCGAGTTTGCGCAGGTACCCGCGCAGAGAGTCCTGAATACCGCGGCGCTGCCTTTCAATTTCGCGGCGAATCCGCGCCAATCCTGGCGAGGCGCTGTCTTCGAGGGTACCGTCGGGTTGGATTTTATTGCGGAACGATCGCAAGAATTGCGTGTAGTCGGAAATGCTTTCCGAGAGCGAGCGGGTTTGCCGCCAATCGGTGCGCATGTTAGCGGGCGGGTGCAAGGCGATCTCGCGCCATTCGGCGGCGCGATCTACCAGAAGCACGACGTCACGAATTTCGGTGGTTTCAAGGATGGCGCCGGCGATGCGGGCTTTCTCGACGAATTTCTTGATGTCCAGCAAGCCGGCAAATTCAAAGCGTCCGCCGGCGCGGCGGAAGTCGCGGACCTCGTCGGTCCGCCCTTGCTGTTCGTTAATCCATTCGGAGTCAGCTACTGGCGCGAGCGAGGTAATTTTATTTTGGCCCAGAGGCGAGGACGCGTATCCGCGTAGCAGTTCGCGCAAGGCGTCGAACTCGAGCACTCGGGCGGAATTGTGCGTGATCGGAAGGGGCACGGATTTATGTTACAGCAGCCGTGGTTCGAGGATTTTCAGGATTGCGCCGCTGCGAGCGCCTGAGCTCCGGCTTCGTCTGCAACCGGCAGGCGGAGCGTGAACAAGGCGCCGCCGTCGGGATTATTCTGGCAGGTGATTTGTCCTTGGTGATCCTGCACGACGCCGTACGCGGCGCTCAAGCCCAGGCCGGTGCCTTTGCCGATGGGCTTGGTGGTATAGAAAGGATCGAAGACGCGGTGGGGTTCTTTAATGCCGGGGCCGCTGTCGGAAAATTGTACGACCACTTCCTCACCGTGGGCCATGGCGCTGACGCGAAGTAAGCCTCCACCTGCCTCTTCGAGCGCGTCCATGGCATTTTCGACGATTTGCACGAACACCTGGAATAGTTGGTGGCCGTCGCCCCAGACTTTGGGGAGGTTGGCTTCGATAAAGGATTCAATACGGATTTTCTGATCATGGTGCTGCAGTTCGCGCATCTGCACGCTGCGTTGCAATAGAGTTCGGAGGTCCAGCATCGTCTTCTCTCCGGAGCTTTGCTGGGCGAAGCTGAGGAGGCTGGCAATCAAATCGCGAGTACGCTGCGAGTGGTGGACAATTTTGCGCACCAACGTGTCCTGCTCGATGGTTAAACGCTGGTTGGCCCACAGTTGCTCGGAGTGCTCCATGATCGCAGTCAAAGGGTGGTCGATCTCGTGCGCCGCGCCGGCCACCAACTGACCGAGAGAAGCGAGTTTTTCTTTCTGCACCAGATGGCTCTGCAAGCGTTGCTCGTTCTCGAAGCTGCGCCGCGATTCCTGGAGGAGCCGGATGAGGGTCTGATCCTGAAGAAATTGGCGAAGAAATACAAACACCCCTAAGACGAGCATGGCACCGAGCACGGTGAGCAAGCGAAAGGTGCGGGCTGCCGCCGGAGAATGATCCCAGTGGAACGCCCAAATTCCCAGCACTGGTAAGGAGAGCATGGCGGACATGGCCAGGCGCAATACGATTACACCCCAGCGGTCGGGGCCATGGGGACGCTCGGGCTTCAGTTCCTTTTCTCGAGCGCTTAGGGCAACGGCCGCCATCCAACTCACCGCGCCAATGAGTAAAACGTCGTACACACTTCCTGAGGAGTATGTGCCGGAAGAAACTGCGACGTTCACGCCCTGCGAGGCCGCAGCATAAAAACCGCTGGCGGCCATGAGGTGCAGGTAGAGTCTCTTCCACTCGGAGGGAGCTCCCCTTGCGACGATGCCGAACATCAAGATCAGGACGCCGCTTTCCACCAGATACAGAGCGCCGAAATTGCGGTCGTAGCCGGGGACATCGAGGGCGATATATTGCGAAGGAAATACCACGAAGGCGTAAAGGAATACCCACCAAACGAGGAGAAGCAGAAAATCCAGGGTTCCGACGCGAAGATGCTCGCTGCCTTCGGCGCGATGCGGGCGCAGACCAAGCGCCGCGATCATGGGAACTAAATGCAAGAACAGAAATATGTCGACCCACCAGGGGTCCGGGATGCTGGCGTGAAGCACGACGTCGTAATAAGCCCACCCGAATTGACTGGAGGACCAGAGGACGTATCCGCAGCCCATCAACGTCCAAAAGCGGCGGTGAACACCTCGCGCGGCCCAAGCATTGACGAGCATGGCCAGCCCGACCGTGATGGTCACCACGAAATATCCGATGTCGATAATGGCGGTGAGCACCGGTCCGCGAGGAAGCGCAAGCCATGCAGCGGCGAAAGCAAGCGTGTTGACGCCGGCCAGCCAAAACCATCGATTCTGCCGGGACAGACTCATCCGCCTTCATTTTATGGAGGAAACGGAGAATTCCTCCGTGCCTTCGAAGAGGGGTAGTTACTTTTGTCACACTCCCAATGGGTAGAGGAATCTTACCGGACCGCGCGGCAACCGTCAGAACTCCTTTGAATTCATCAATTCATCGCGGCAATCCTGCTAGAATCAGAGGCGAGATCATAGTTGGGCTCGCCCTCTGCCACTCATCCCATAGGGCAGTCCCGCTCAAGAAAATTGGTACTTTTATGGCCTTTCCCGTGACCCGTCTGCGTCGCATGCGGCGCACCGAGCAGCTTCGCAACCTGGTTCGAGAAACCCGCCTGAGTCCAGACGCGTTCGTCTATCCGATGTTCGTATGTCCGGGGGAAGGCGTGCGGAAAGAAATTCGCTCGATGCCCGGCGTGTTTAATTTCTCGGTAGACGAGGCGGTAAAAGAAGCGGAGGAGGTTCACTCGCTTGGCATACCGGCGGTGATCCTGTTCGGTCTTCCTGATAAGAAGGATGAAATTGCCACGGGAGCCTGGGCGGACGACGGCATTGTGCAGCAAGGGGCCCGCGCCCTGAAGCGCGCCGTGCCGGATTTGATCCTGATGGGGGACGTCTGCTTGTGCGAATACATGGCGCACGGGCATTGCGGGATCGTGCGCAAATCTCCGACACCGCAATCTTTGGGAGCGGCGGTGCGAACGGTGACGGTATCGAATCCTGAAGACCGGGAAGAAGCCGTTAAGCGCGGGGTGGCGGGCTCAGGGCGGCTTGAGCCGCAGTTCGAAATTGATAATGACGCGAGTCTGGAGCTTCTGGCTCGCACGTCGGTGTCGTTGACGCGGGCCGGAATCGACATCATCGCGCCTTCGGACATGATGGATGGACGCGTAGCGGCGATCCGGCGGGCGCTGGACGAAGCCAGCTTCCCGGATACTCCCATTCTTTCCTACGCCGCGAAGTTCGCGTCGGGATTTTATGGCCCCTTCCGCGAAGCGGCCGACTCGGCTCCTCAGTTTGGAGATCGACGGTCCTACCAGATGGATGGAGCGAACGCGCGGGAGGCGATGCGCGAAATCGAACTCGACATCGAAGAAGGCGCCGATATGATTATGGTCAAGCCGGCCATGCCCTATCTCGACGTGATTTCCGCGGCCCGCGATCGCTTTGACTTGCCGCTGGCCGCGTATCAGGTCTCTGGCGAGTACGCGATGATCGAAGCGGCCGCCCGCAATGGATGGATCGAGCGGGAACGCGTGATGATGGAGTCGTTGCTGAGTATCCGGCGAGCGGGAGCCAGCATCATTTTGACTTACCACGCGAAAGACGCGGCCAAGCTGCTGGCGTAGCAGAATGTACCTCCGAGTCGCGCGCGAAGTGCCTTCGCTACAGACTTAAGTCCTTCTTATACAATGCTGTATATATTCTCCTCCCGTTTCTAGGGTATTCACCTTAGCCTCAGTCGGCAACCGCCCGGGGAAGCGCGTCATCTATCTTTCGCTGTCGCTTCCGAATCCTGTCTTTGCGAGCGCCCTTTCCTTATGATCTCCACTTCGTCGAAGCTTTCTGGTTGTTTTCTAGGATTAGCAATTGGCATTACCCTGGCCGGGTGCCAAGGAATGAAAAGTTCGTCTAATCCGACCCCTACCGCGGTCACCGTTACTTTGACCCCATCCGCAGCGAATCTGGGCCCGGGCGCCACGACCCCATTCACCGCGACGGTCGCGAATACTTCGAATACGGCAGTGACATGGTCGGTTGACAGTGTTGCCGGCGGGAACGCAACGGTGGGAACGATCAGTGGAACAGGGATGTACACAGCTCCAGCAACCGCGGGCACTCATACAGTAACGGCCACGAGTGTTGCGGACTCTACCGCGAATGCGAAGGCCACAGTGACGGTGGGAGTGCTTTCCCTGACGCCGGCATCGGCGCTGATTGCGCCGTCAGGTACGCAACAATTCACCGCGACGATTCAAGGATTTACTAATACTGCCGTGACCTGGTCGGTGGACACCGTAGCTGGCGGAAACGCCACGACCGGGACGATCACATCGGCCGGCCTGTACACCGCTCCGGCTACCGCCGGGAGTCACACGGTGACGGCGACCAGCGCCGCGGATACCTCGTTAACATCCAGCGCTGCAGTGACGGTCGCACAGATGTCGGTGTCGCCGGCGACGGCTTTCGTCGCTCCAGCGGGCACCCAGCAGTTCACAGCTACGATTCCGGGTTCTCCCAACGCAACAGTGACGTGGGCGGTGGATCAAGTCAGTGGTGGAAATGCAACTGTCGGAACGATAACGGCAGGGGGCTTGTACACTGCGCCGGCCCAGCCGGGAGGCCACACCGTCACAGCCACAAACGCGGCTGACACCACGGTGAGCGCCAGCGCAACGGTCTCGGTGGTGACGCTCTCCGTTTCGCCGGCAACGGTTACGATGGCCACCAGTTCGACTCAGCAGTTCACCGCGACGGCAACAGGCGCCACCGCTCCCCCGCTCACATGGTCGGTCGATACCGTCGTTGGCGGAAACGCAACGGTTGGCACGATTACAACCACGGGTCTTTACACCTCTCCAACGCAAACGGGCAACCACACGATTTCGGCGGCAATCACCGGGTTCCCGGCGATCACGAACAGTGCGACAGTGAGTGTCTTCGTGTTCACGGTGACGCCGGCAACAGCGACGATAGCGCCTTCCTCACAGCAGCAATTTACCGCAACCATCCAAGGTTTGAACAACACTTCGGTGACGTGGTCGGTGGATAAAGTTAACGGCGGCAATTCGACGACGGGCACGATTACCGCAGGTGGGTTATACACTGCGCCTGCTGCGATCGGAGCGCACGTGGTGACGGCGACCAGCGTGCAGGATCCTACAGTCAAAGTCTCCGCAGCACTCACCGTGATCAACATCAGCCAGTCGTCGGTGCTGACGTATCACAACGATGACTCGCGGGATGGAGCGTACCTGGAGGAAGTTAACCTGACGCCGGCGAACGTGAATTCCGCGCAGTTCGGCAAGCTGTACTCGTATCCCGTGGATGGTCAAGTTTACGCGCAGCCGTTGTATCTGCCGCAGCTCAGCATCGCAGGCGGCACGCACGATGTGGTTTTTGTGGAAACTCAAAATAACAGTGTCTATGCCTTCGACGCGGATGCAACGTCTTCCCTGAATGCGCAGACGTTCTGGCATGTCGGACTTGGACCCTCAGTCGTTAAGAACGATATCTATGGTGTGAATCCCAACGTTGGTATCCTGTCGACCCCGGTGATCGATACGACGACAAACACGATGTACCTGGTGGTGGAAACTTCGAACACCGGCCCGAACGGCACGCCATTCTTCTTACATGCTCTGGATGTGACCACGGGGGCCGACAAGTTCGGAGGCCCGGTCGCCATCAATGGCAGCGTCCCAGGAACCGGCGACGAGAACGTCAACGGGACCGTAAGCTTGGGAACGGATTGCTACCAGCGCATGGGTCTGGCTCTAAACCCGGTCACCAATTCGATCGAGATTCCGTTTGGGAGCTGCGCCCACGGGTGGGTACTGGCCTACGACAAGGCGAGCTTAAAGCAGACGGCAATCTTTAACGACACGCCGGACTGGCAAGGCGGCGGATTCTGGTCCAGCGATGGCGCTCCCGCCGTCGATGATACGACGGGCGACGTGTATCTGATGAGCGGCGTCGATACGGGTGATCAAAACACGAACAACCTGCTGATGCTGTATAACGACTCGTTCCTGCACCTAAATTCGACCGATCTCTCAGTAACGAGTTACTTCGCTCCAGACGATAACTACAATCTCGCGGTCGCTGACGCGGATTTGGGAAGCGGCTCGAACATCCTGGTGCCCGGTTCTTCTACCGTGAATGTAACCCTTGGAGGCGGCAAGGACGGCAACGTTTTCGTCCTGAACCGCGATAACATGGGCGGTTTTAATAGTGGGTCGAATAATGTTCTTCAGACGGTACAGATCTGCACTAACGGGGACAACAATATTTTCTCCACTCCGGTCTACTGGAACGGCAACATTTACTTCCATTGCAACGGATACGGAATCAGCGCTTACAGCTGGAGCGCAGCGACAACGCAGATGTCGACCACGCCGACGTCGACGGGCTCGACGGTGTATACAAGCCATGGAGCGACTCCTTCGCTCTCGGCAAACGGAGCCACCAACGGCATCGTCTGGGACATCGACAATTCGAACTACAGCTATAAACTTGGGGTTCCGCAGGGGCCATCGGTTCTGCACGCCTACAATGCGACTAATCTAGCCAATGAGCTGTACAACAGTTCACAGGCAGCGAACGGTCGCGACACCGCGGGGCAGGCGCTGAAGTTCACCTCGCCGACGATTGCGAACGGAAAAGTATTCGTTCCCACGTCGACCGAATTGGACATTTACGGCCTGTTGCCATAAGAAATTTTGCAGGAATCTGGTGACAGGTGACGAAGATCAAGCTTCGCCGTTTGCCATTTTTTTCATGTTTGTCGGTATATGCGTTGCACCGCGTGATCAGTGTCTGTAAGCGGTAAGTTCTTCATGTTGTGCGGGCACCGCGTTCGGCATTAAAAGCAAAGTAACTTTTTAAGAGGAAGAACCTCCAACGTTTCGATGTGTGCGATAAGGATATTTCAATAGTTGACTGGTTCGGGAGACTTCCGTCTGCACTCACCAATTCTGGAAACTCTGATAGGTGAACCAAAAAGCATAGGAGGGCAATCGAGGATGCGCTCAGAGATGGCGCTTCTGGGGAACCGAGCTATCTCACCTCAGCAGTGAACGCTCGCATCCATTCGTGACTTTTCACTTCGAAAGTCTTTGCTGGTATTGTTCCTGCGGGCGTCACATCGGTGACGCGGATTCGCACTGCAAGCTTTCCGTCTTTTAGAACATCGATGCGACGGGCTGGTTTGACCCCGGCGAAATCTTCAAACTCTGACCGCCGGGTTTCTATTCCGTCAAAGTAAGTCTTGACTAGCAACCCCGCATCATCGAACCAGTAGCCCCTCGCTTGCTCGGGATCGAGTTTTCCTTCCGGGCTCTCGTATCCGGCGAGTACCCGCACCGTGCGGACGTCATTGACGGTCTCGCGTTTAATCCTCCAGTCCGATTCCACAAAAGTGTCAATCGCGGGAATAGGCTCCATGATCCTCATTACCAGCCGCAAAAGCGCTACATCCTCACCATCGGCAAGCTGGTACGCCTTGTTCCCATTCCTCGAACGCACATACCGACTCTTCCCAAACGACACCTCGCGACGCCATTGCTTATCACTCAACCAAGTATCTTCATACTGCCCTTTTGCAATCGTGCCGTCACGAGCTTGCGCATCGAATTACGCGTGGAGCACATAAGCCGCTCCGTTGCCGAACGCAGGAAAATTGACATGCCTCCCACGCTCAAAGAAGGTGCGGGCACTGTCAAAGGATTCTGTTCCTGAAGGCCGCACCGTCTTGAAGGGGATCGTTAACTGCGACATCACTTGAACTGGCGCCCCATCAACCAGGAACGGCTTGAAGTGCAACGCCAATACCGCTTGCTTTCCCGCGTCATTCACCGCCGAGTTCTCGGAAACTACTGGTCCGATCTCCCTCACCTTTCCGTTGCGATCAACAACCACCTCAGTTGTCACATTTCCTTCGAGGAGACCGTCCTGAAGCGGCGGCCACGAGACGGGTTCCATCGGCAGCAGATTTTTTCGAAGCGAAATCTCATCCAACAACACGGTTTGAAGAGATTGGGAGTCACCAGCGTTCGACGACGTGCTGAAAAATCCCCCGGGAATTTCTTCTAGGTCTTCGAGTTTCGTTATTTTCGCCGTGACTTGAGGCGTTCCCGCATCTACGGTCCGGGCGACCATTCGCCCATGGAAATCCGCGTAGTCCTTAAACTCTCCGCCCCACCCAAAACCAACCGCATAGAGCAGCAAACCTGTGCTGTTCTGCAAAGCAACCGAGGATCGCAATACATTGTGAATCTCCGCAGTTCCGCTGGGAGTACTCCAGCTCAGGTTCGTCATGGGCCCGATTCGACGCACCTCTGCTGCCTTCGCCTGTTCGAGAACCTGATCGAGTGGCGGCACTGGCCTGATCAGTTCGAGAGCGATCTCCTGTAACCACTGTGGGAAATAGTCGCCCTCATTCTTTTGCCAGTCGTGGGCACCCTCTACGATTTCGACTCGGTGGAACCCCGGTGATCGCAACTCTTTCTTCCACTGGGTCGGAGAAGCCCACCAGATTTCCACCTCACCAATACGACCAGAGTCTTTATCTCGTTCAAAGCTCGGTGCCAGCGTGGCTTTTAGATGGAATGGCTTCGTTCCAGACTGATCCAGCGTGCTGCGCTCAACGGCCTTCTTTATGTCTTTGGCTAGATTGTCGGCATGACCCAGGGTCGGCCATACCACTATCGCTGAAAAAGTCGCGATCCACCACCGCCGGTACATACGCGAAACTTTACACAAGTGAGAGGAAAAAGACGAACTAAATAGCGAGCAGGCGACCCGCCCGGCAATCCGTTTGCTGGCCAGCATCATAGATGCGCAAGTACTGTGTAACATTCCGCGGATGAACACGGATGAACTTTGCAAGTAAACAACCGCATGCGTTCGATATAAAAGTGTAGGAGACCAGGGTTCTCAAGTTTGGAATGGAGATCGCCGAGTGCACACAAGACCCCGATCATTCCCCGCCGGGGCCAATGAAAATAAGGAGAAATGTGATGTCACGAAGAAGATCAGGAAAGGCAATCGTCGGGCTAGTGGCAGGGCTGAGTGTTTTCACAGCATTGTCTCAAGCGCAGATGCCAACGTCGAAACAGCCTGCAACCAAGGCACCGACTAGCGCTCAGCGGAATGTACCCGCGGATTACCAGAGCGGAGTTGCGCAGCTAAGGATCGCCAAGGGCTACCTGGAGAAGGCCGGAGACAAGTGGGGTGGATATCGCATAAAGGGCATCGCGTCGATTAACCAGGCCTTCAGAGCGCTAGGCGTAAGTCCGGAGTCAACTCCCGATGAGATGCAATCCGGCAATATCGACGAACCCGGCATGATGAACAGTGGGATATCCAGCCTGCAGGAGGCCAGGACTGACTTCGCAAATGCCGGTTCGGATTGGGGTGGGCGATGGGAGAAGGGAGTCGCCTTGATCGATCAGGCACTGAAGGATCTTCAGACGGGGATCGATTGGGCCAAGCAGCACAACACTTATTGAGGCAAATATCCCGCAGGTCGGCTGTACATCCACTGACAGCACCGGATTTGGTTCTCTGCGGCAACCGCCGGGCAAAGGCCAGTCGCAACAGCTGCGGCGTGTAATTCCAAGAGAGAGATAAGACACACGCGTCTTATCTCTCTTCTCTCTCTCTGGTTGTAAACCGCGCTCTAGCGGCGGCCACCGCCATGTCCTCCACCGCCGCGGTATCCGGGAAGAGCGTGTTCATTCCTCGCTTCATGACCGGCGTCACCTATGTTGCCTCGGCCGTCGCGCGCCTCGTTTCCATGGAAGTGGTTGAAGCGCTCCGCCCCGCGGTCCGGCAACGGTCCAGCGTAACCGTGATGAGGATCAAAGCGGTTGTCGACGTGACCGTAAAAACCGTGAGGACCGTGGAACCACGGGCCTGCTCCAAGAAACACCCCGCCAACAAACCAATCCGGCCCGTAATAGCCGTAAGGAGCACAGTCATAAGGGGCGTAATCGTAGTACCCGTATGGGCACACGGGAGCTGGTCCGATGTTTACGCCGACCGAAACCTGGGCCGGCGCCACCGAGGCGCAACATAAAAGGCCAGTCATGAGGGCTGCGAAGGCAAACGCACTGACTTTGAACATGATTTCTCCTTCATTCGTTGAGAGTTTTCAAACTTGAACAACTAAGCGCCAGCATAATATTTAGGGATCGCACCTTCAAGTCGGCCTAAGGGAAGTGATCGCGTCCGTGCAGGCTGCGGCCGACCATGATGCAAATGGAAAGGGAGTCCTTCGCGTCCTGGCGAGGACTCCCTTTTCGTAGCGTATTCAGCTAGCTGGCGCGACGCATTGGCTTGTCGGATTCGGCAAAGTCGGCGCTGGCTTCACCGGTAGAGGAAATATCCTGAGCACCCGTGTGCTCAAGAATTTGCTTGGCGCGCTTTGTCCATTCAGAGTTATCAGAATGCACAGAGAGCAGAATGCCGCCATCTTTGATGCGACCCTCGTAACGCTTGGCTTCATACTCCGGGATGCCCATGCCGATGAGCGCTCCAGCAATACCGCCGACCGCGCCTCCGACTCCTACTCCGGCGAGGGCGGCCATGATCGGACCAGCCGCTATGAATGGTCCGAGTCCTGGGATGGCAAGCGCGCCAATCCCTGCCAGCCAACCCAGTCCGCCACCGATCACGGCTCCAGTGGTCGCTCCCGTGGTTGCACCTTCGGGCGCCTTGGTCTCTTTTTTGTGGGCAAAGTCTTTTGTGCCCTCGTTTTCAGGAAACAACACGGAAATATCCGTGTTGCGGAAGCCGGCCGCCTGCAACTGGTCGACTCCGTTTTCCACGCTCGCATACTGTGGATAAATTCCAAATACCGCTGTATTTTTCCCCGCCATAAACAATCCTCCTTAGGATGCGTGCTGGTTATTGTTTGGGTTGAACATCGATTTGGTTTGTTACTTTATCCGCGCCAGCCACTTCGGCGGCTTTTTCTTCTACCGCCTTCTTCTCTTCTTCAGAGCGGACCGGGCCCTTCAGCGTGACCATTCCGTTCTGGGTGATGACTTTCACGTTGTGGCCATACGTGGAGAGTGATTTGTCCTTTTCGATGGAGCGGCGGATCTGTTGCGTGATATCACGATCCGACTGGTTCATCTTTTGCTGATCAGCCGTTGCTTCGTTCGAATTGCGATCACGCTGATTGGTTCTTGTGTTGTCAGGTTGAGAGGGCGACTGATCCATCTGGGTTTGGGCGGAGGCTACCAGACAGCCTCCAAGGAACGTGGCTATCAGTGCCACGCGCGGGATAGTTCTCAGGGTGAGTCTCATGGGATCCTCTTTTTTCTTTCTTTTTGAAGCTGAGTCATGCGCCAAACTTCTATCGAACACACTAAGGCGTCGGCGGGAGCTACCCGCCCGGTTCAACGTGGTTGCGGAGACGCCTAGTGGCCTTCGGTACCGGTTGGAGTCTGCGATGTAAAACGCTCGCGAACCCGGTCGCCAATGTCTTGCACCTTGTCTCCGATTTGGCCGCGGATTTCTTCTCCGCTTGCGGGAGCAAAGAGCAGGGCTGCGCCAACCCCGACCCCAACGCCGGCGATGAATGTGAGCACATTTCGGACCGTGTGATCTTCGCCGGAGTAGAGTTCCTCGGCTTGATCGCGGAGGTCGGAAACGCGGTCGGCGGCCCGACCTACGCCTTCAGAAACCCGGTCGCGGACATCGCTGGTAAAGCGGTCGGTTTGGTCCAGAAAATAGACCGCAGTCTTGAGTATCGATCGAATCAGATTATTCATCAAAATCCACCTTTCGTTCTGTTCGTTAGGTTCAGTCCTAAGTTAGTTGCCAAAAAAACGTAGAAGGGCTTGCATTTGATTACTTAATTCTGGCTACAAGAAGGGGTATTGTCTCAGTGAAAAAGGCGTAGTAAAGAGTCGGCTCCTTCCGGAAGTTTCAGGGGCCAACGCTGGGAAACCTGGCACTCGGACCAGTTGGATTGGTAGACAAATAGCCTAGCTGTGAATCCTGCGGGAGGGTTTCAGGATCCTGCGGCGCTTTGACCTTGAAATTTGACTTCGACGAGGCGACGGTCCTCGTCTGACACCTGGAACATGGAGCGCGGTTTCAGGCTCATGAAGCTGGCCACAAAGACTTCGGGAATCTGTCCGATGCGGGTGTTGTAGGTGTTGACGTCGTCGTTGAAGAATTCGCGGCGGTCAGCGATGCGCTCTTCGAGTTCGGTGATGCGCGTCTGCAGCTTGAGGAAATTTTCGTTGGCTTTCAGCTGGGGATAGTTCTCCGCGACAGCGAACAGGCCGCGCAAAGCGCCGGTCATCAGCAAATCGGCCTGCGCCTTCTGTCCGATGCTGGCGGCATTCATGGAAGCGGCGCGGGCCTGGGTCACGGCCGACAGCGTTTGCTG
>Ga0209006_10002152_pt1 | contig 17942 bp, 16 predicted proteins | sample JacPin_JW_Ref_O2_FD_188567 | JGI IMG/M metagenome (GOLD analysis project Ga0209006, IMG submission 188567) | Forest soil microbial communities from Algoma, Ontario, Canada - Jack Pine, Ontario site 1_JW_Ref_O2 (SPAdes) (version 2) | ecosystem: Environmental > Terrestrial > Soil > Boreal... | reverse complement strand
GCGGAGTTCGCGGAAGGAGGGGAGGATGACGAGTTTGCCGACGCCGGCGAGGACGGGCTCGTGTTCGAGCTGCCAGGTGTGTTGATGCGGGATGTAGACGGCGTTGAGGCCGATCTTCATGGCGGGGTTGATGTCGCTGCGCGGGCTGTTGCCGATCATCCAGGCGTGATTTTTGACGATTTTGTGTTTGTGGACGAGGAGATTGTAGGTCTCGGGATCTTTTTCGCTGACGATTTCGATGAACTCGAAGAATCCCTGGAGGCCGGAGCGCTCGACTTTGGCGGCTTGCTCGGCGGGCTGGCCCTTGGTGAAAAGAATCAGGCGGTGGCGCTCGGTGAGATAGGCGAGCGTTTCGGGAACACCGTCGAGAATTTTTGGCGGGGTGCGTTCGAGATCGACGACGCGATCGTGAATTTGCGCGAGCGTTTCGCGCTGGGCTTTGTGCTCGGCGAGCTTCATGTAGGTTTCTTCGAGAGAGCGGCCGAAGCTGCGGACACCGTAGCCGTGCTGGCGGATATTTTTGCGCTCGGTTTCGTTGAGGATGTGGCGGACGTAGGCGCGCGTGTAGCCGCAGGACTCGACGAGCGTGATGAAGTCTTCGATTAGTTTTTCGAAGAAGACGTTGTTTTCCCAGAGGGTGTCGTCGGCGTCGATGAGAAGGGTGTTTCGGCGCATTGGAACTAGTTTAGCAGTGAGCTGGAGCAGGATGAAATCGCGGTGAGAGCGGGCGCGGGACTCACGCGGATTTGCGGGCCCCGGCGGAGAGCTTTTCGAGCATCGTGCGGGCGACTTTTTGGAGTTCGCCAAAGCGCGTGATGTAGTCCTGGAATTCCGAGTTCATCGATTGCGCTTCGTTGGGCGCGAGCTTGATGCGCATGATCATGTCGCGCAGTTTGACGGGATGCGGCAGGAGCGCGTCTTCATTTAGTTCTTCGAGTGCGATGGTTGGATCGTAGTGATACATATGCGGCTCCGATTTTGAAAGCGTGCAGTACCCGTGCGCCTGAAGTTGGATGTTACAACGGGCAGAAGTGGCGTTGAGGAGAAATCGATTCAGGCGGCGGAGGCCGCTACCGGGATGAACTCGTAGCGCTCGATTTTTGCGGCGACGCCGACGTGGCCGTCGGGGTTGGACTCGACGCGCACGATCTGGCCGCGGCAACGGATGTCAACTTCGGTGCTTTGCGCGATTTGCTTGGGAAGAGTGAGGACGAATTCGATTTCGGTGCCGACTTCGAATTGCGCTTCGGCAAGAAAGTAGAGACCCTGGTAGCTGACGTCGCGCGTTTGGGTCCGGAGCTCGCTGGTGCGTGCTTCGCGAGGAAGCACCCGTAGCGGCAGGCTCATGGTAAATCGCCGGGCTACGCGCCGTTCCGATCCATCAGCCATACAACGCTCCCAATCGCGAAATCCGACTGCGAACTGCGGTTGCGAACTGCCCGAAATTATTGCCAAACGGTACACCGCGAAAGGGCGGGACGCAATCCGAAAGATGCCGAATTTCTGTCCTAGTACGGCGGGGTGCCGGATTGTGCAACGTGTTCGTGCGGTTTGAGTTATGCACGTACTGGAGCGATATGGTGGAGGGCTATGGACCGGCGCGAGCATCATCGCGTCCAGCTCCGTCTGCCCGCGCGACTCCGCTGGACGACGCCCTTCGGCCAGAAAACCGAAGTGTGCGCGAGTGTCGATGTTTCGCGCGGAGGAATGCTGGTGCCGTGCCGCGAGCCGCACGCGGAGGGCATGACGTTGTGGGTGACTTTTCCTTTTGATGCTTCGTTGACCGTTGGACAGCCGGAGGTTTTGGCGCGCGTGGTGCGCGCGGTTGTGGTGGTGCGCGATGACGCGACTGTTGCTCCGAAGAAAAAGAATGGGAACGGACACGGCAACGGACATCACGCAAACGGAAATGGTTTGAATGGTCACGGCGGGAATGGAAACGGGAACGGGCACAAGAATGGAAATGGGAATGGCAACGGCCATCATCACGGCGATGATGCGGGTGTGTTCCGATCGCCATCGGCTACGGAAGCTGCGGCACTTGAATCGGCGCGACGGACGTCCGATGAGCATGAATGGATTGAAGCTGGCGACGTGACTGTTGCGCATCGTGCAGAAGTTGCGCCGGCCGAAGAGTTTTTGACGTTGGTGGCGCTGCGGTTCGAGCTTGCGCCTGTGCGGCAGTTGGCGTCGGCTCATGCGATCGCGCCGTTGCGGGACGTCGAGCGCCGCGCTACGCCGCGGCGGGCGATGGTGGTGCCGCTACGCGTGCGAACCGAGCACGTGCCGTGGTTCGAAGAGACGATGACGATCGATTGTTCGGCCGGCGGGTTGAAGTTTCGCAGCAATCGCGAATACGCGCGCGGAGAGTTTTTGATTTTGTCGTTCGAAGGTGCGGCGACTTCGCCGTGGCTTGGCGTCACGGAGTCGCTGCTGAGGGTCGTGCGCATTGAGAGCGAGCCTGACGTTGCGGAGTTGCAGGTGGCGGTTTGCCGAACGCAACAATTCGCGTTTCGGTTCTGATCTCGCGTCCGATTCACTTCTGATTTTTCAATTCCGGCAAAATTGACTATCGTTATAGCGGTTGATCGGTTGAAGTTGTGGCCGACGGTGGGAAGTCAACGCTCGGGCTGACACTGTAAAAGTGGCACGGGAGTGCCGCACTCCAAAATAGTTGTGAGCAAGAGTTGGGAACGAGATGGGGCATGAATCGCAAAATTTATTTTTGAAGGGGCCGGATGGTCGCCTAGAGGCGATTTTCTGGAAGCCTGAGGGCAACGTGCGTCCGCCGATCGCGGCGGTGGTGTGCCATCCGCATCCGCTGTTTGGCGGAACGATGCACAACAAGGTGGCATATCAGGCGGCGAAATCGCTCGATGCGCTGGGGTTGGCTGTGCTGCGATTTAATTTTCGCGGGACTGGAATGAGTGCGGGCACGCACGATCGCGGACGCGGCGAGCGCGGCGACGTTACGGCGGCGCTCGATTTTCTGGCGGCGGAATTTTCTTCGACGCCGCTGCTGGTCGCAGGGTTCAGCTTCGGAAGTTTTGTCGGGCTGCGCGTCGGGTGCAAGGACGATCGCGTTGCCGAGTGCATCGGACTCGGGACGCCCGTGAACAACACCGATTTTTCGTTTCTTAGAGAGTGCGCGAAGCCGAAACTCTTTGTGCACGGCGAACTCGATGAATTTGGCGATGTGAAAAAAGTCGAAGCGTTGGTAAAGTCGCTGCCCGGCGAGAAGGAATTGGTGGTCGTGCCGGGTGTCGATCATTTTTTCGCAGGAAAATTGAGAGACTTGGATGCTGCAATCACCGATTGGATGATGGAGCGGCATCAAGGTCTGACGAAAGTTTCCGGGTGAGGTGACTTATGGCGAAAGTAACAGGGTTGGGCGGAGCGTTTGTGAGAGTGAACGATCCGAAGGCGCTGTATGCGTGGTACGAAACGCATCTGGGCGTGAGCGCTCAAGGCGGGTTCATCATGTTTCAGAAAGAGGATCTGCGCGGATACTCGCTCGTTTCGTTTTTCAAGAAGACCGCTGATCAGTTTCCGATAACGCAGCCTGTGATGCTGAATCTTCAGGTGGACGATCTCGATGGCCTGTTGAAAAACTTGCGCGCGGCCGGCGTGGATGTCGATCCGAAGGTGGAAGACTCGGAATACGGAAAGTTTGGCTGGTTCACGGACCCGGAGGGGAATCGCGTGGAGTTGTTTCAGCCGCCGGCGGAGTAGAAGAGCTATTTTCTAGACACGCTGTGAGGCGTTGCGATGGATCCAAATAATCCGATTGTGAAATTGTGCGCCGCGGGAATCGGCGAAGAGATGGCAGGCCGTCGCGAGGAAGCGGCGAGATTGTATCGAGATGCATGGGTCGGTCGCACGAGCGATTACGAGGCGTGCATCGCCGCGCACTATGTGGCCCGGTTGCAATCGACGCCGCTCGATGTGTTGCACTGGAATGAGGAAGCTCTGCGATTCGCGGAATTGGCGAACGAATCCGAGCTTAGCCAGTTTTTCCCGTCGCTTTATCTCAATCTCGGCAAATCGCATGAAGATTTGAAGAATCTCGCCGATGCGAAGAAGTTTTATCTGTTGGCAGATCAAGCGGCTGGTGTGTTGCCGGACGGCGAATATACGGCGACGGTGAAACGCGGAATTCGTAATGGCCTGGAACGGGTCGCGAGCGGCGGAGAAGCGGCTACGGCGCAGCACGCTTAAGAATGGCCTTCGCGCACGAGATGCGCGGCGAATGCGGGCAGCTTGCGATACGCAACGTGAACGAGTTCGGAAATCGAAAATAATTGCAGGCCGAGCTGCTGAAACAAAATTGCGAGCGATTCGAGCGAATAAAGTGAAACGTGGCCGTTGCGCGGGCCGGCATACCACCAGTGCAGCCGTTGCTGATCGAAATCGGCGGGCTGTGTCAGCGTCGAAAACAAAATGATGCCTTCATCGGCGAGCAAGTCGCACATTTCCGCGGCGGTGCGCGCGGGGAACGGCGTGTGCTCCATCACTTCGAAGCAGGTGATGACGTCGAATCGGCGCGATGGACGCTCGTTGAATCCGGAGAATGGGTCGTAGGTGGTCGCGCTGAAGCCTTGCGCGACGAGATGGCTGGCGAACATTCCGTTGCCGCCGCCGAAATCGAGAATCGCGATGGAATCGCGCGAGGCGCGAAACGTGTCGGCGATGGCGGTCGCGTTGCTGAGCGGTCGCGCGGAGGCGTAGTCGGGATCGACGTGGATGTAGCTGGAGTTGTAGATGTGCGCGAGGAAAGCTTCCGAGGACCAGTCGTCGAACTCGTCGGTGAATGCAAAGCCGCACGCAGTACAACGGCGATAGTAGATCGGGCGGCCGGAAAGCGGCAGGCGTTTGCCCTGCGCCTCGATGCAACTCTTGTGAAAGTCGATGACGCCGAAAAGCGGGCTGGGGCCGCTGCAGATTTTGCAGTTGTGGGGTTCGGGATTGACGATCATGAACATGTGGCCGATTTAGTTGTGCAACGTCTGATATGAAATTGAAGTTGTACTTGCCAGCGTCGATGAAAGAAGCCGATGCAACTCGTTTTGCACGCGTTCGATGACGGTGGACCAGTCTCCAGCGACTTTTTGGCGGAAGAGGCGAGCGGTCGGATACCACGGGCTGTCTTCACGATCGAGCAGCCAGCGCCAGTCGGGATTGCGCGTGAGCAGAATCCAAACCGGTTTGCCGAGCGCGCCGGCGAGATGCGCGACTGCGGTATCCACGGTGACGAGCAAATCGAGGTTGGCGAGCGCCCCGGCAGTGTCGGCGAAATCGTTGAGGTGGCCGGAGAGATCGATGAGATTCAGATCGAGCGGCATGTCGAGCAGCTCTTTCGTGGCCGGACCCTTTTGCAATGAGTAGAACGTCGCGCCGGAAATTTCGATGAGCGCGCGGAGCCGAGCAAGCGGGATCGATCGCTGCGGGTCGCGCGTGTGGCGGGGGCTGCCCGACCAGACGATGCCGACGCGCAATCCGCTGTTGGTCGCAGTGAAATGTTGGGCAAAATCGCCAGTGAGTCGTGGATCGGCTTGCAGGTATGGTATCGACGCTGGAATCGAGTTTAGATCCGTTTGAAAAACGAGCGGCAGAGACAGCAGCGGGCTTTGCCAATCGAAGTCAGGGAGACGGCTGCCGCGCGTGACGATTTGGGCGGTGGAACCGAGTGAGTCTTCGATGAGCCGGCGAAGTTCGGATGGGACTTCGAGAATTATTTTGGCGCCGCGGGCCGCGACCATCGGGACGTAGCGAACGAATTGCAGCGTGTCGCCGAGTCCTTGCTCGGCGTGCAACAGAATGCGGGCTCCGCCGAGAGGCGGGCCCAGCCATTGCGGTTGCGAAAAATCGCGGCGCGCGTTGCACAGCATTTTGGTCTGCCAGCGATATTCGTAGTTGTGCCAGCCGGCGGCGAAGTCTCCGTGCAAGAGATGCAGCAGTCCGATGTAGTAGAGCAGCTCGACGCAGTTGGATTTTGTTGCGAAGGCGCGCCGATATTCCGCGGTGGCGGAATCGGTGCCGGTGCGACGGCGCGCGTCGAACGCGTTGAGCAAATCGCCGCGTTTCCAGGGGCCTCCGGCGTTTGTGCTGGGATTGGCCACGGGTGAATTCGCGCCGCCAGGAACAATGTCGGGTCTCAGCGTCAGCGCCCGATCGTAGCAATCGAGTGCGCCGCGATAGTCTGCCTGATCGAAAAGCACGTGGCCGAGGTTTCCGTGCGCGCCCGATAAATTCGGATTGAGCTCGATCGCGCGCAGGCAGGACTTTTTCGCGCCGTCGAGGTCGCCTTGTCGCCAGAGGTGTCCGCCCCAATTTCCGTGGGCTTCAGCGAAGTTTGGAGACAGCGTGATGGCGCGGCGAAGTAAGTCGGCGGCACCGTCATAATCGTCGAGACCTTGCAGAGCCGCGGCGAGATTGCTCATGGCTTGCGGAAGATCGGGCTTGAGAACGAGTGCGCGGCGAAATGCGTCGGCGGCCTGGGCAAACTCTTTGAGCTCGTGCAAAACGATGCCGAGATTGTAGGTCGCCCCGAAGTCGCCGGGGGCGATTTCGACGACGCGCCGGTACCCATCGGCTGCTTCCGCGAGCCGGCCGAGGCGCTGCAGGGCGTGAGCGAGATTGAAGTGATATGCGGCGTATCCGGGCTGCAATTCGATCGCGTGCCGGTAGCATTCGATCGCGGTGGCGGCATCGCCCTGGTTCAACTTTGTGTTGCCGAGATTGTAGTGAGCGTCGGCGAATTGCGGCTGCAGGCGGAGGAGATCACGGAAGCAGGTTTCGGCTTGGGCAAAATCGCCGCGGTCGGCTAGCGAGTTCGCAAGGCTGTGTAGCGCTTCGAATTGATTTGCGTCGAGCGCGATCGCCTGGCGATAGCTCGAGATGGCACGAACAAGATCGCCCTGGAGGCGATAGGTGTTGCCAAGATTGTTGTGGTAATTGGCGACGCGAGGGCTGCGAGTGATCGCGGAACGGATCAGGCGCTCGGCTTGAAGGTAGTCGCCGTTTTCTTGCGCAACAACCCCGAGCAGATGGAGCGCTTCCGCGTGGTCCGGTTCGACGCGCAGGATTTCGCGGTAACAGGCCTCGGCTTGAGCAAGATCGCCGGATTGATGCTGCGCCAGTCCGCGCGCAAGAGTCTCGCCGATTCCATGGAGATTTTGTGACGGAGCTTTGGTGGCAAGAGTCAGCATCGCGTCGTTACGCGCGCTGAAGAGGAGCAAGAGTTACGCCAAAGAAACAATCCGAACGAGCTTCTCAAGGACTCGATCGCTTAGAGTACTTTCACGATGGTGTCCACCGATCTCAACACTCCCTGCGAACCCTGTGGTCAAGTTCGGATCTGACGGCCCGAGTTCCATTTTGGGAATCTTGCGCTGCGATTTTGACTCGACGCGGCGCGGGCACTATACTCGCGGCGATTTTAGGAGACCCAGCGATGTCATTTGTTCGGGCAGCGGCGGCGAGCGAGATTCCGGTCGGCACAATCAAGGAGGTCAGCGTCGGGGGCACGGCGGTAGCGCTTGCCAACATCGCGGGGGCGTACCACGCCATCAACAATACCTGCCTTCACCGAGGCGGACCGCTGGGTGAGGGGACGCTCGAGGGTAAAATCGTTACATGCCCCTGGCATGGTTGGCAGTTCGATGTGACCAGCGGCAAGTCGGTGCAGAACCCGGCTGTCGGCGTTGCCTGCTATCCGACGGTGTTGCGCGCCGGTGAAGTTTTTGTTGATTTAGGCTGACTCCGAAAGAGTTAAAGCCATTTGTGACAGTGATTTAGCTCAAGCAACGAAGATTTTGTACCAACTCTCGAACCGGTATGTCGTTTTCCTCAGCGCCCGTTCCGCTAACCCTCACATTTTGTTTCGCTTTTCTTTGGGTCCTGTGTATAGTGCCGACTCGGCTAACTCATATATTCGATGGCGCTTCCGACTCCCCAACGACACTACTGGATCTTCAGCGCAGACCCGCACCACTACCACTGGGACACACTCTTCGTGAAGGGCAAGGAGATGTGGCACGGCGCGAATGGCAAGCAGGATGCCGTCCGAGCTCTGAAACAGGTCCGCAAGGGTGACCGGGTGCTCTGTTACCACTCGGCTCCGGAGCGTTCGCTGTATTCCATCGCCGAAGTGACGCGCGATCCTTACGCGGATCCCTATGATTCTAAAGGCAAAAATTATGTCGCGGACCTGCGCGCGTTTGACCGGTTGCCGCGCCAGGTGACTCTCGCCGAGATGCGCGCCAACTCGGCGCTGAAAAAAATGAAATTGCTGAAGAATGTGCGCCTGCTGATTTCGACGATTACCGATGTCGAGTATCAGGAGATCTTGCGCATGGCCGGCATTGTGGCGACTCCAGGGATACCGCTTCCATAGCCATCCGGTCCGGCTAAGCCGGATGAATCGATCGGAGATCGTTCCGCTGCACAGTTTCCCGAACTCGACTTGGGGGTGCAGCATGAAATTATTCAGCCGCATTGCGATTTTCGGCGTTTCCTTCCTTGCCGCCATGTCGGTTTTCGGACAAAACGCGCCACACGATGATCTGCTGGCCAATATTCCCACCGGCGGCACCCAGGTCATTGATCTCACCTACGCAATCAACGACAAGCTGGTACCGTGGCCCGGCGATGGCAAATTTTTCGAAGCGAAAGACAACGCCACCGTTGCGAAGAACGGCGTTTTCACGCGCAGCTTCTGGATGCTTGAGCACTACGGCACGCATCTCGACGCGCCGATTCATTTTCCTCCAGGCACAATTCCTGTCGACAAAATCCCGGTGAAGCAATTTTTCGGCGCGGCGGTTGTGATTGACGTGCAGAGTGAGAGCGCGAAGAACGCGGACTATTTGCTCGACGCGGCGCGCGTCGAAGCGTGGGAGTCGCGGCACGGTAAAATTCCGGCTGGAGCGATCGTGCTGCTTCGCACGGGTTGGGCGTCGCGCTGGCCCGACGTGAAGCGGTATCGCAATCAGGATGCGCTGGGCAAAATGCATTTTCCGGGTTTTTCGGTCGAAGCAGTGAAATTGTTGATCGATCGGAAAGTCAGCGGACTCGGTTGCGACACGCTGAGCGTTGATTACGGCGCTTCCTCGGATTATCCGGTGCATCATCTGGGCCTCGGAGCGAGTATCTACAATCTCGAAAACCTCGCTGATCTGAGCGCACTGCCGGAGACGGGCGCGTTTCTGATCGTCGCGCCGATCAAGCTCGAAGGCGGTTCGGGTGGGCCGGTTCGCGTGTTTGCGCTGCTATCGAATGCGACGACGAGCGCAAGCGGCGCGGGCTCTGCCGGCGGGTTGCAAGGGCGAGCATCGAAATAGTGGCCGCGAGAGATTAGAATAACGGCGCGGGAATTCAGCGACGGCCGGGTAGTCCTCGCTGAACTTTTTCGCGAAGCCATACGTCTCACGAAGGTACACCTCGTAAGGACGGTTCATGAGAAAAGCGAAGTGGAATGTTTTCGTGCCGGCAGTTTTGTGCGCAGCGCTATGTCTGTGCAGCGGAGCGACGATCGCTCTAGCACAGCAACAGCAGGAGTTTCCGGTCGCGACGCGCACGTTGAAAAACGGGATGAAGGTGTTGGTCCAGACCGACCACAACATTCCCAACATCGCCCTCTACATTTTTTATCGCATCGGATCGCGCAACGAGCGGCCCGGCACCACCGGAATCTCGCACTTTTTCGAGCACATGATGTTCAACGGCGCCAAGAAATACGGACCGGGCGACCTCGATAAAGTGATGGAAGCGAACGGCGGATCGAACAACGCGTATACCACGCGCGACGTCACCGTCTATCAAGACTGGTTCCCTCGTTCGGCGATGCCGCTGATTTTCGACATCGAATCCGATCGCATTCGCGACCTGAGCTTAGACCCGGCAAAAATCAAGTCGGAACGCGAAGTCGTCGCTTCGGAGCGCCGCTTGAGCGTCGATAACGAGAACAGCGGCGTGCTCGACGAGCAGCTTTGGGCTACGTCGTTCATCGCGCATCCGTATCAGTGGCCGGTGATCGGCTGGATGAGCGACATCGAGCACTGGACGATCGCCGACCTGAAGCATCACTTCGAGATGGGCTATGCGCCGAACAACGCGACGATGGTGGTGGTCGGCGACGTTTCGCCCGAAGAAATTTTCAAGCTTTGCGAAACATATATCGAGCCGATCCCGACCCACGATCCGCCACCGCCGGTAACAACGGTTGAGCCCGATCAAATGGGCGAACGGCGCCTGGTCGTCCATAAACCGGCTCAGTTGCCGCTGCTGATGCTCGGCTATCACATTCCACAGACGAACAACGCGGATTTTTATGCGCTGAATGTTTTGCGCACGATTTTGTTTCAGGGCGAGAGCTCGCGAATGTACCAGCGGCTCGTGGACAAAGATCAAATCGCGCTCGACGTACAATCGCAGGCTGAGCCGGCGTTCGATTCGACGATGCTCGAAGTTGTGGCGCAACCCAAACAGGGAATCGATCCGCAGCAATGCGAGAAGGCGATCTACGAGGAGCTCGATCGCGCCTCGAACACGCCGGTGAGCGACAAGGAGCTCGAGAAAGCGAAGAACATTCGCCTCGTCGAATTCTATCGGCAGATGCGCACAATTAATGGGCGCGCGAACACGATCGGTACGTACGAAGTTTTCTTCGGCGACTACAACAAGCTGTTCGATGCGGCGAAGAATTACTCGGCCGTGAGCAAGGAAGACATTTTGCGCGTGGCGAAGACATATTTCGGCGCCAACAATCGCACGGTGGCGACGCTGGTTCCTGAAGCAACGCCGAAGGCGGCCCAGTGATGCGTTCTCGCGCGATTCGCTTGCTCATATCCCACGGGATATTGTCGGCTCTCGTTTTAGCGATGATGCTCGTCGCCGGCTCCTCAGTACCGCTTCGTGCCCAAGGCCTGCGCATGCCGCCGCATGAGAAAGTCGTGCTGAAAAACGGGCTCACGGTTTTGCTGCTCGAAAAGCACGGCGTTCCACTCATCGATATCTCGACGATCGTGAAGGCCGGCGCAGTAGCCGATCCGGCCGGGCGAGAAGGCCTCGCGTCCGTCACCGCTGAGTTGCTGCGCAAACGCACGAAGACGCGCACCGCGCAGCAATTTTCCGCCGATCTCGACTACATCGGCGGTTCGTTCGAAGGCGATGCCACGTCCGACTACACTGTGATCAACGCCGAATTTCTGACGAAAGATCTGGCGCGTGGCCTCGAGCTATTCTCCGACGCGTTGCTGCATCCGATCTTCCCCGAAGACGAAACGACGAAGCTGCTCGCGCAATCGGCTGACGGGATTCGCGCCGCGAAGGATGATCCCCAGTCCGTCATGTTTCCGTACTACGACGGCTACCTCTACGGCTCACATCCCTATGCGCGCCCCGCGAGCGGTGACGAAATTTCACTCGCCAAAATTCGCCGCGACGACGTCGCCAAATTCTACGAAACGAACTACGCGCCGTCGAACACGATCATCGCGATCGCCGGTGAGTTCAACGTCGACGAAATCAAATCGAAACTCGAGCAAACGTTCGACTCATGGCCGGCGCGATCCGTAAAGTCCGAGGCGCTTCCTCCAGTCACGCCGGCAAAAAGCAAGCGTCTTCTGCTCATCGACAAACCCGACGCGTCGCAGGTCTACTTCGCGATCGGCAACACGGGTGTGAGCGCGACCGATCCCGACCGCGTCGCGATTCGCGTCGTAAACACAATCTTCGGCGGACGATTTACCTCGCAGCTCAACGAAGCCCTTCGCGTAGAGTCCGGTTATACCTACGGCGCCGAATCATTTTTTGACGATCGCAAGGTCGCCGGCCCGTTCGCGATTTTCAGCTTCACAAAAAATGAGACGACGACTCCCGCGATCGATCTCGCTCTGCAAGTGCTCGAGAAACTTCATAAAGACGGCGTGACCGAAGCGCAGCTCAAATCCGCGAAAAGCTATATCAAGGGACAATTCCCGCCCAACATCGAAACCTCGCGCCAACTCGCGCGCATCATCGCATCGCACGAATTCTACGGGCTCGGCGACGACGAGATAAACCAGCTCGAAGCGCACGTCGATGCCGTGACGCCCGAGATTGCGCGCCAGGTGATCCAAAAACATTTCCCAGCGGAAAATCTGGTGTTCGTTCTAATCGGCAAAGCGTCGGCGGTCGGACCAGCTGTCAAAAAGTACGCGCAAACACAGGACACGCGGCCGATCAGCGATCCAGGATTCTGGCCAGCGCCTGCGGCAAGCAAAAAATAGTCGCTTTAACGCAATGACGGAGCGCGAGTGCCGCGCGCAAATGTGGAAATCCGTCCTTACAAACAGAGTGGTGATCCAGAGGTCTCGTTTCGATTGGGGGAAAAATGCGTTTTCAACTTCGACTCTTCCTGTTGTTCGTTCTCGTGTTCGCAACCGCGGCCTTTTCATCAGCCGCCGATGAGCCGCTACTCGTCCACTCGCCAACGCTGAGCAAAACGCAAATCGTTTTCGTCTATGGCGGCTATCTCTGGAGCGTCCCGCGCGAAGGCGGCGAAGCGCGCCAGCTCACAACCGGCGGCCACGAAACGCATCCGATCTTTTCTCCCGATGGCAAGTGGATCGCCTTCACTGGCGAGTATGACGGCAACATCGACGCGTTCGTGATGCCCGCCGAAGGCGGCTCGCCGCGCCGTCTCACGTGGCATCCCGGCGCCGACGTCGTGCGCGGCTGGACGCCCGACAGCAAGCGCGTCCTATTCGATTCCGCGCGCGAAGCCTACGCCGACTTCGATCGGCTCTACACCGTCCCGGTCGAAGGCGGTTGGCCTGAGGTTCTGCCGATGTGGCGCGGCGAAGCGGCATCGTTCTCGCCCGATGCGAAGCGCGTCGCCTACGTGCCAAATATGAAATGGCAAACCGCGTGGAAGCGTTACAAGGGCGGCCAGACCACGCCGATCTACATCGTCCAACTCGACGATTTAAAACTCGAAAAAGTTCCGCGCCAGAATTCCAACGACGACGATCCCGTCTGGTTCGGCGACACTGTCTATTTTCTGTCCGATCGCAACGGTTCTGTTTCGCTCTTCGCTTACGACACAAAATCCAAGTCCGTGAAACAGGTCGTTGAAAACAAGGGCCTCGACCTCAAAACCCTCTCCGCCGGACCCGACGCGCTCATTTACGAACAATTCGGCGAAATTTTCACTTTCGATCCGCGCATTGGCAAATCAGCAAAAGTGGAAGTGCATGTCTCCGGCGATCTCCCCGCGACGCGGGCGCACTACGAAAAAGTCGGCGACAAAATCGAGAACGCCGCGATATCTCCCGCCGGTGCCCGCGCCGTCTTTGAAGCGCGCGGCGAAATCCTGAGCGTGCCCGCCGAAAAAGGCGACGTGCGCAATCTCACGCGCACTACGGGCATTGCCGAGCGCGATCCATCATGGTCGCCCGACGGCAAGTCGATTGCGTTTTTCTCCGATGAATCGGGTGAGTACGCGCTGCACGTCGTCGATCAATCCGGCGCAGGCACAGTGAAAAAAATCAACCTCGGCAATCCGCCGTCGTATTTCTACGGTCCGCTCTGGTCGCCCGACAGCAAGAAAATCGCCTATACAGACAAGCGCCTCAACTTCTGGTACGTCGATGTGGAAAAAGGCACGCCGGTCAAAGTTGATTCCGATCGCTTCGAGGATCCCAGCGTGCAACTCGCCGTGCAATGGTCGCCCGACAGCAAGTGGTTGACCTACTCCAAATTTCTCGACAGCCACTTGCGCGCGATTTTTGTCTATTCGCTCGACACCGCGAAAGTTTCGCAGGTCACCGCGTCGATCGGCGACGCGCGTTATCCCGTCTTCGACAAGAGCGGCAAATATCTTTTCTTCGCCGCGAGCACTGACGTTGGCCTCTCTGTCGGCTGGCTCGATCTCTCGAGCTATCAGCATCCGATTCTTCGCAACGTTTACGCCATCGTTTTGAAATCCGGTGACAAATCGCCGGTCGAGCCCGAAAGCGACGAAGAAAAAGCTGCCAGCGCGAAGGGCGACGACAAAAAAGACAGCGACAAAAAAGATGCAGACAAGTCCAAAGATGCCGACAAGAAATCCGACGACAAAGACAAAAAAGACGACAAAAAAGACGATAAGAAAAAGGACGACGCCGCCAAAACTACGATCGATCTCGACGGCATCGAGCAGCGCACCGTTTCTCTGCCGATCAAGCCGGCAAACTTCGTCGATCTCGCCGCGGGCAAAGAGGGCGTGCTGTTCCTCGCGGAAATCCCGGACGTTCCTCGCTTCGAGCGCGGTGACAACCGAGCGATCACCGTCACCAAGTTCGATCTGAAAACGCGCAAGACCGAACCCTTCCTCGGCAACGCGATGGCTTTCACCGTCTCTGCGAATGGCGAAAAGGCTTTGTATCGCCAGGGCTCCGGCTGGTTCATCGCGGCCACTGCAGCTGCTCCAAAACCCGGCGAAGGCGCACTGAAAATCTCGGCGATGGAGGTTTACGTTGATCCGCGCGTTGAATGGAATCAGATGTACCGCGAAACGTGGCGCATCGAACGCGACTTCCTCTACGATCCCGGCCATCACGGCCTCAATCTCACCGCCGCCGAAAAGAAGTACTCTCCGTATCTGAAAAATCTTGGTGGCCGCGCCGATCTCAACTATCTCTTTGACGAAATGCTCGGCGAGATCACCATCGGGCACATGTTCATTCGCGGTGGCGAGACGCCTCCGGCCCCGCACGTCAAAGGCGGATTGCTCGGCGCCGACTACAAAATTGAAAACGGCCGCTACCGTTTCGCCCGTATTTTCGACGGCGAAAACTGGAACCCCGATTTGCATGCACCGCTCACACAGCCTGGCGTCGACGTGAAAGTCGGCGAATATCTCCTCGAAGTCAACGGCGTCGATGTGAGGCCGCCCGCCGACGTGAACATGTTTCTCGAAAACACCGCTGATCAGCAGACCCGCATCAAAGTCGGTCCGAACGCCGACGGAAAAGACGCGCGCGAAGTCACCGTCGTTCCGGTTGGCGACGACGAAGGCCTGCGCACGCGCGCGTGGGAAGAGGACAATCGCCGCAAGGTCGATGAACTCAGCGGCGGCAAGCTCGCCTACGTTCACGTGCCCGACACGAACATCGGCGGCTACCTCAATTTCAATCGCTTCTATTTCGGCCAGGTCGGCAAGCAAGCCGCGATCATCGACGAACGCTACAACCACGGCGGCGAAATCGCCGATTCGATCATCGATCTGCTCGAACGCCCGTTGCGCAACTGCGCGATCACGCGCGAAGGCGAAAAATTCTGCTCGCCGCTCGCGCAGATCTATGGGCCGAAGACGATGATCATCAACGAAATGTCAGGCTCAGGCGGCGACGCGCTGCCGTGGATGTTCAAGCAGGATAAAGTCGGTCCGCTCGTCGGCACGCGCACGTGGGGCGGCCTCGTCGGCATCTGGAATTATCCGGTGCTGATGGATGGCGGCCGCATCACGGCTCCGCGCGGCGCGATTTACGGGTTGCACGGCGAATGGGAAGTGGAGAATGTTGGCATCGCGCCCGACGTCGAAGTGGAAAACGATCCGGAGTCGGTCGCAAAGGGCCACGATCCGCAACTTGAAAAAGCCGTGCGGGTCACGCTCGATGCGCTGCAAAAACATCCAGTCGTGATCCCGGATCATCCGCCATATCCGAACTATCACAAGAACTGAGCGGCATATGGAGCGCGGCGCTTCAGCGCCGCTTTTGACCGACAACTCCGAACCACCTAATTTGCGTGAGCGCAGAAATTCGCAACCGAGGCGCGGCTACTTAGCCGACTTCTCGCGATCCGCGAGTGTCTTCGAATACAGCCACGGATAAAGTTTCGGCTCGTCGTAAGCCTTATCCCACGACACGTGCTTCACGCCGGGATATTCCGTGTAGTGCACTTCGGCGCCGACGGCTTTCATCGCGTCGGCCATCCGCTGCGATTCGACAACCGGCACGATGTTGTCGTCGCCACCGTGAAAAATCCAGACAGGCACTTTGCCGACTTTCGCGGCCGCATCCGCGTAAGCATTCGGTCCGTCGGGGGGCGAAAAATTGACCAACTCCGGATGCGCTTTCAATGTGGCGACCGGCGGATGAATTCCACCGCAAATAATTACCATGGCCGCGAACGTGTGCGGATATTTCTGCGCCAGATACCAGCTGCCGTACCCGCCCATCGAAATGCCGGTGAGATACGTGCGATTCGTGTCGCCGTGAAATTCTCGCGTCGCGTTTCGCAGCGCCGTCATCGCCAGGTCGCCCATCGGCGGCATGGTCCACCAGATATTCTTGCGGCATTGCGGCATCACCACGATCGCTTCAAAGTGGCCGCGGTCGCTGCGAATCGCGGTGCCGATGCCGACGTCGGTCTCGTCCATGCCGTCTTCGCCGCGCTCGCCGGAGCCGTGCAGGGACAGAATTACTGGCCACTTCTGGTGCGGCGTCCAGTCTTCGGGAATGAAAACCTGGTATCGGTAGGTCGTGCCGTCGATCGTCAGCGTGCGATCCAGAAATCCAGTGTCATGCTTGGCGAGCGCGCAATGCCCCGTCGCCAGAAACAAAATGATTAACGCCGCCGATCGCACACAAAGGTTCCGCAAGACTTTCTCCCGCCGTTTCAATTTTACCATGTCAATTTCGATGCGCGGATAGGCCTCGGAGAATGCAGGCCGGATGCGCCCCGGTTGGCCGCCCGATAGGTACGCCAACTCGACGATCACTTTCGATGTGTAACGAGATTGCGTAGGGGCGCAGCATTGCTGCGCCCCATGTCCGCACGATGTCAACACCGGGACCGAGGACGATTGTGGTAGCGTGAAATCGGATACCTGAGCCATGCCGGAACTTCCTGAAGTCGAAACAGTCGTGCGCGGGCTCCAGAAGTCCGTCCTCGGTCGCAAAATCTTGTCGGTGTGGATTGGCAAGAGCGATTTCATCGACAATCCGGCGGAATTTACGCGCCTGAGCGGGCAGAAAATTGCGGCGATCGAACGCTTCGGCAAGTTCATGCTTTTGCGGCTGGCGAACGGTGAAGAACTCGCCGCGGCTGCGGCGGCTCCCGTCGTCGCGGTTGCCGAATCGGCAACGGGCGAGAAGGGCGAGTCGTATACGGCATCCTTGCTCGTGCATCTCGGAATGACAGGACAACTCGCGCCGAGCGCCGCCGAAGTTCCATTCGACAAACACACGCACGTTTCGTTCGGACTCGACGACGGCCGGGAGCTGCGCTACACCGACCCGCGCCGTTTCGGGCGCATGGCGTATCTCACGGGAGAATTGCTCGCCAAAGAAGTTGAGGGAGCCGGAGCCGATCCGCTCGAAGTGGGTGCGGCCGAATTCGCCGAACGCGTGCGCTCGCGGAATGCGCGCATCAAGGCGCTGCTCCTCGATCAGAGCGTGTTCCGTGGTGTCGGAAACATCTACGCCGACGAAAGCTTGTGGCGCGCGAAGATTCATCCGGCACACGTCGGCGCGAAGCTGAGCGTAAAAGAAGCGGAGACGCTGCGCCGCGTTCTGCAAGAAATATTGAATCGCGCCATCGTCATGCGCGGCTCGTCGATCTCGGATTTTCTTGACGCCAACGGTGAGCCGGGAGAATATCAGCGCCATCATCGCGCTTATGGACGAGAAGGGAAGCCGTGCTATCGGTGCCGAACACCGATCCGGCGCGTCATCGTTGCGGGACGAAGCAGCTATTTCTGCCCGAAGTGTCAGCCTGCGCCGCGCCAGCGCAAAGCGAGTCGTCGCAAAGCGAGTCGTCGCAACAAATCGAGGCGCTGATTCGTTCACCGGGCTATCGAAACGCTGCGGCGATTCACCGACGTCTAACCAGCGACGTCGGCCTAGCGGAAGTTTCAGATTCGAGATAGAGGAGAACGGATGAACACGCGTCGAAGCGTCGCGTTTGTGTTGAGT
>Ga0209006_10002151_pt1 | contig 17948 bp, 21 predicted proteins | sample JacPin_JW_Ref_O2_FD_188567 | JGI IMG/M metagenome (GOLD analysis project Ga0209006, IMG submission 188567) | Forest soil microbial communities from Algoma, Ontario, Canada - Jack Pine, Ontario site 1_JW_Ref_O2 (SPAdes) (version 2) | ecosystem: Environmental > Terrestrial > Soil > Boreal... | reverse complement strand
ATCGAAAGACTTCTATGTCCGAATTCTTGGCGAGAGAGTAATCAAGCCGACAATCCCGGCTACATCAAGCTCGCTAACACCTGGATCATTCTGAATTCCGGCGGTGGCTCCACTCCGGACAAGCCAGAGGTGCTCCTTGAAACACCGTCGGATCTCAACAGAGTGAATAGCTTCCTCAACTTGCGTGTCGCCGACATATGGGCCTGTTACAAACAATGAGGCGAAAAAGGAGCGTTCTTTCTTACCGAGCCTCTCGACAATCACGGTTGGGAGTGGCGCTGCTACATGCGTGATCCCGACGGCTACCTTATCGAGGTCGGCCAATATACTCAAACGGCCCTCGAACGTTTTAAAAACGTCAGTTGATTTGCCACGCGATGAACATGTTTCCGGTATGAATCTTCCAAAATATCTCAGGAATGGTGTCGCGTCGAATGTAGAGTCGATTCCGCCTATATGCTCTCTTTCGGGTCTCGGGGATCAGACACTATCTGACACGCCATTGTTGCGTAGTGGCGACGGAACCCACGGCGTGATTGAGTCCGTGGCGCGGGAGGTTGCAGCGCTCTTGCTTGGTGTGCCGTTGCTGTACCACACGTCTCTCTCGGATCCAGCTAACATTCGCGAATTTTCTGCATAGTGTCGGAGTAGCTTCCGTGCGGGCTGGTTGTCGGCAAGTCATTGATGTGTATGGCGATTGTAGTCGATAACTTCTTCAGGCCGATAACGGTCGATGATTCGTGAAGAATTCTCTTCTCAAGCAAAATCGCTTGGAGTTGTCATTGACTTGCCTGCCCCAGACGACCCGACGCCCCCCCTGGAGTCCAGGATCAAGGCGCTGGAAGAGTCGCAAAAGCGACTTCAAATTCGGTTAACAAAAAGGCCCCTGCTTCTCGGGGAGTGAGCACAACGGCCAGCAAGCCGGCGTGTTCGCATATGAGAGCCGAGGAGTCAAGCAGAGCTTGCTCGCGAAGTCTTCGAGATTCGCGAGATTCGCGAAACCTCGTGGCAGCCCACTAGCGTTTTGTCTCGTATTTTCAGGAACTTACCGATGGTCCTTGGATTGCCCCTAGAAGAATCGGACAGCGGCACGTGGAACACGGGTTGGCTGCTGCCCGAATGAGCGATGACCTACAAAATCGACCGACTTGTCGCTGCAGAAAATCGTGCGGTTGGAACACGCGTCCGGCAAAGTCTCGTGCTTGGCAAGCGGTTCGGGAGCAACAACTGGTAGAGGAGTGCGAACATAGACCTGCAATGACCTGCAGAATCGACCGCCTTCCCGTCGCAGAGGATCGCGTGCACTTGAGCATCAGTGGACGGATTACAGGGCAGTTATGTAGATCTGCTTCGGGGGCTTGCTGGAACGGGAAAGGAGCGCAGTGGCCATCGATCTCAAGGACGTCCTTCACGTAGACGTGGAAAATCGATTAGCTCCAATGCTGAAAACGTCGAAACTGTCGATTGTGCTAGCAGCCATGCTGAGGGGGCGCAATAGTTGAAACGTTCTCTTGACCTGAGTCATCACTACTGTTGTGGAAGCTGTGCACGGGATTCGTAGGTCAGATTGCGGGCCTTTTTTGGCGGCCCAGGAATGCGTGGCTTTTGCCGCTCCCTGGCCGGTATCTATGCTCGTTGAATTTGATGGGTCGCGGAGAACGGCTTCAAGGGTGACCCGGATACCCGGGCGCTTCCGGAATCCGCGGGAATCCTCTAAGAGTCGCTTCGCTTGGCCTACTCTGTTGCGACCTGCAGAGGGACTGAGTCATCACTTGGAGTGAATAATGCCCGGCTCAGTGCCGAGTTTCTGGACTGTAGGGGTATGGCTACCAACCCGACCATTGCGCCTCAAAGCGACACCCACCGATATAAGGCCGTTGTGCGCATCAGCAAGGCGATCGCCGCGTGCCGCGTGCCTCAGGAACTGGCAAGTACTCTAGCGGATGAAATTGGGAAGCTCCTGCACTTCGACCATCTGCACATTACTGTGCTGAAAGAGAACTCCACGGAAATTGAATATGACTTGTGGGGGAAGAACCCGTTTCCTTGGCCGGACCTGCCGATGGAGGAAATGCCAACCTGGCATGCTATGGTCAGCGGGGATCCACAGCATACGGCCAATTGGGACACCGAAGAGCGGTATCCGCGATTCAAGCCATGGGCAAAGAAAATCGGCCTCGGCTCGAGTGTCCGCGTGCCGCTGACGACGCCCCATCGTCGGTTGGGTGTGTGCACACTCAGTCGCGACACAGTGAACCCGTTCGGGGAGGAGGAAATAGGATTCCTGGAACTGATCGGGCGTGTCGTCGCATTCGCGCTGGACGATGGTTTGAATCTGAGGCGCTCGCTACATCAAAATGATCAGCTGAAGTTGCTTCTTAACGTAAGTAAACAAATCACCTCGAACCTGGAACTTCGAGATTTGTTGCGTACCATTGCAGGAAATATTCGTGAACTCATGCAGTGTGACGCGGTCTCCGTTAGGCTGTTGGAGCCGACAGGGGGAAGGTCCAGGTTATTCGTTCTCGATTTTCCCCAGGGAAAAGGCCTACTGAGCGAAGAGGGAATCCTCACTATAAGTAGCGCCGGCAAGCGCGCTCTTGAGACATTGAGGCCAACAATCGTTGCCGGGTTCGACTCTGGCGAAGTCGCTCCACAGATCGAGGCCGAAGGCTTGAAGTCGAGATGTCTGATTCCCTTGGTTAATCGAGGTCGGGCCCTCGGACTCCTGATGATTGGACGGACTAGCGAGGCTACTTTCACGCCCGAGGACGTCGAATTCCTCAGCCAAGCTGCGGGGCAGATTGCGATCGCAATTGAAAACGCGCTGACGTTCGAAGAAGTTTGCAAATTACGAGACAAGCTCGCCCAGGAAAAGCTTTACCTCGAAGAAGAAATCCGCAGCGAGATGAGCTTTGAAAACATCATCGGAAACAGCCCGGCGTTAAAGCATGTTCTCGAACTCGTAGAAACCGTGGCTCCCAGCGATTCCACCGTCCTGCTGCTGGGCGAGACCGGAACGGGAAAGGAGTTGATCGCGCGCGCCATTCACGACCGTAGCCGGCGCAAAGATCGCACGTTTGTGAAGCTGAATTGTGCCGCCATTCCTACCGGTCTGCTGGAGAGCGAACTGTTTGGACATGAAAAAGGAGCTTTCACGGGTGCGATTACGCAAAAAATGGGCCGCATGGAACTGGCGGATCAAGGCACATTGTTCCTGGACGAAGTGGGGGACATTCCGATTGAGGTTCAGCCGAAGTTGTTGCGCGCATTACAAGAGCGCGAATTTGAACGACTGGGGAGCACGCACACGCGAAGGGTGAATATCCGCTTGGTCGCGGCTACCAATCGAGACCTCGAAAAGATGATTGCGGACCGCGAATTCCGAAGTGATTTGTACTACCGCCTGCATGTATTTCCCATCCGGATACCGCCTCTGCGCGAACGTAAGGAAGACATTCCGCAGTTGGTGAGTTATTTTGTTCAGAAGTTTGCCAAGCAAATGCAGAAGAAGATTGAAGCTATTTCTCCGGCCGTCATGAGCGGGCTTACGGCTTGGGACTGGCCCGGCAACATTCGCGAGCTGGAGAATTTCATCGAGCGGGCGGTGATCGTAACGCGCAGCAGGTCGCTGGAGGCGCCTCTCGGAGAACTCCGAAAAACGAATACGATCGAGACACCACGCGCCGCGGATCATAAACTTGAGCCCGTCGTTGAAGAAAAAACAAATTCCCCAAGCGACAAAATCAATCTTCGTGACGAGTATGAACGAAGGCAGCGCGATGCGATTGTACGGGCGCTCACCGCATGCAAAGGGCGCGTGGGTGGTCCCGCCGGTGCTGCCGCCCGCCTGGGAATGAACCGCACGACCTTTTTTTCTCGAATGACCAAATTTGGCATCTATGCGAAGCAGTATGCGTGATCTCCAGCCCGCCTCCCTATCCTAGCCTATGCTAGTCTCTCCATAGCTTCGACACTTTCGACGCTTTCAACTCCTCCGACCTCGAAATTTCGATTTCTGGCGTTCCTTTCCTGAAAATTCAGCGACTTACGGCTTCGCAAGTTTGGCGTGCAACTTGCCTCAGTCACCTGTGGGAAGACAGCAATGCTGAAGATCTCGCTTATCGATAGCCCCAGGCAGCGTCGGGTGATTGTGGAAGGAAAGCTCATTACGCCCTGGGCAGCCGAGCTAAGGAATGCGTGTCAACAGGCGAGCGCAGACCTTCGTGGCCGCGAACTCATTGTCGAGATGAAACATATCACAACAATGAGTCAGGAGGGCGAGAACGTAATCCTTGACCTGATACACAGCCGGATCAAGGTTCGCGGTCACGGCGTGTTTACAGCGTATGTAATGAAAGAGCTAACTCGCCGCGCACGCAGGAATCTGGGGAACAGGTGATTGAAGGGGCGCAATTCTTAAGTTCGAGAAGAGGAGGCGCTCAATATGCAGCCATCGCGGCCGTCAAGCAATGGCACTACAAGCCGTTTCTTCTGAATAGGAAACCGGTAGGGGTCGAAACCAGAATCACGGTTAATTTTCGCATGCAAAGCAGTTGATCGACGCTTATGGAAGCGTGAGATTCAGCGACGGGCACCACAGAAGAAGGTTGTCGTTATCGAGATGAAACATATCACCACCATCAGCCAGGAGGGGCGAGAAGCAATTCTCGAATTGATAAATGGAGGAATTAAACTCCGCTGCCGCAGCGTGTTTACAAAGCATGTGTGGTGAAACAACTAACTCGCCGCGCAAGTAGGAATCTAGGGACACGAGCAGGCGATTAAATGGCCCAAATTCAAGTTCGGAAGAGGAAGCAATCGATGCGCGGGTCGCGAAGACTCTCGCAGGATTGGGGAAAACGAGCATGCCAAACAGAAACACATACGGCGGGACGGACGAACGCGAGGAAATTGGAGGTGAAGAGGGGGCCGCCCAACAGTTGGAGCAGATTCTTGCTAGTGGCCTGCCTCCTCTGTACAGAAGGGCATACCGCATCCTGGGCAATACAGCTGACGCAGAGGACGCGGTTCAGGATGCTCTTCTCGCTGCCTATACCCACCTGAACCAGTTCAGAGGACAGGCAAAGATCTCCACTTGGCTGACTACTATCGTGCTTAACTGCGCTCGATTGCAGCTACGCCGGCGGCCAAGACACTTCCACCTGTCTCTCGACGAATCCAGCGGGCAGCTGCAACCGCTTTCAGTATCGGAGCGGCTAGCGGATCACCGGCCTAGTCCCGAGGATGAATCCATAGAGTCTGAGCTAAGTGCGCGCATGAGTCATTTGCATCGGCAGCTGTCGCCGACACTGCGCAGGACATTTCAGCTGCGCGATATTGATGGTTTATCGATCCGGGAAACTGCGCGGATTTTGGGAGTACCAACCGGCACTGTGAAGGCCCAGTCGACACGGGCTCGCAAAAAGCTGAAGGAATTGATGCAGCGCACCCTCAGGCCGCGGTCTGGCAGGCTGCCAAATCGATTCTTGCATTTCGCAAATTCGGCAGCAGATACCGGCGCTCTTGCGTAACTGACATGGCGCTTCCTGTGGAGAGCGGGTCTGACCGCGCAAGTGTCGCGGTCGCGGGTGCTCGCGAGACACACGGATGACGTGCGCCGCTCATTTCGGACTGACGCGTGGTGCCGCACTTGTTTTTCACTTGGATTCTGTTCCGGCAAGAGGGTGTACCGATTCCAAGCGCACCGCTCCTCATCGCAGTCGGATCGCTCGCAAGCTACCGGCGCTTGCGGGGGTGCGTAACCTAAATCGCTCAATTCTTAGGACATGAATCGCCAGAAACCGAAATCCCTAAGTTGAAGAAGTTGGAAGCGTCGAAACCGTCAAGGTCACGGGGTGAGGCCGGATTCACGAGGCAGTGCTTTCTCCATACGCATGATGAAGCACAACTTAACGGCGGTCCGGCATTAAATGATCGACGAGCTGATAACAGGCGACGCCTGCCACGCACCATCTTAATGGTATTGTACGTTCCGCCGATAAGTAACTGAGCAGCAAACATTTCCGCCCATCGCTTCCAGTTTGGCAACTGCGTTGCTCTAACTGAGATGAAGCTTGTGCTACGACATCTCGAATGCGCTCCAGCACAACTCGAGTGAATCATAAGGAGAAAGTATGAAGTTGAAACTCATTGCGTTTCTTGCAGTCCTGGTATTTGCGTCGGTCGGTGTCCGCTTGGCGCACGCTCAAGACGACGAAATCGGTAAATGCAAGCTCCCTTTCGATTTCTATGCTGGGAAACACGAAGATGCCGCCCGGACACTACACCATCCGAATTGATCTCGAGACCGAGATTTTCTCGTTGACCGATGAGTCTGGCAAACACAAGATCTTCCTTACCGCGATCTCTGGCGATGAGGGTAACGGAAAATCTCTGCTGGTGTTCAAGCATTCGGGCGATGTATATGCGCTCGAGGAACTCAAGAGCGATGCCGATAACTGGGTATTCCAGACTTGGATGCCCGTGCCGCCGATCGAAAGCCGCAACCCCTTGTCGCGCGTCGAAGTCGCGGTGAACCGATAGCGAATAGTCTGGTGCGGCCAAGCTGGATCTGGCCCCACAGGGCCGTGAGTTTGGTCGGAAGGATGCAAAATGCAGATTCAGGGAAAAAGTGAGTTTGCGCGTATGCCTGTTCTCGAAAATTGTGTGTTCTTCACTTGCGTCCAGTGCGCTTGTTGCGGATATCTGATTCTTGGTGGTTCGGGGAAGGAGTTACTGGAAGAGAAAAAACGACACGCAATCGACTGCAAGGCGACACACGGCTTGATCAGGGTAGTAAGGCGGAGGGCTCACGAGCAGAAGCCCCGGGTTCTCATGGACACTCGGGTTCTGAGGTGGAGTAGGGCTGTATTTATCGGAATTGCGTGGTTGTGCACGAGATTGTCACGTTTTCACGCTTTTAGCCAGCTGAAGGATTCAAGCCAGAGAGACGGTTCGCAGAACCAAGCTCTCATGCAGGGGAAGAATTGACATGACTCATTGTGCGCACTCAGTCCCGACTGGGTCGCGCTTGTACTTGACAGTTGACCATTGCGGCCACGCCCTGCCCCTCCGTGCTTCGGCATTCCCGGTCTGCTTGCAGATCAAGAACGAAGCAGGAGCCAGTGGCGAATGTTCCATGTACCTGCTGAGAATGTTCTATGCTGACAAATTACGATCCTGATTCGAATTTCGATGGCCTAACCGACATCGAGATATGTGCCGCGATTCGCTATCTTGAGCCGGACCCAACAAATGCCGACGAGTGGCATGCCGACGACCAGGATAAATTTAACGGTGTCGTGACCTGCGTCGGTTTATATATTGCCCTGTTAGTTTGCTTAGCCTTCTTGTGGTTCTACTGGCTGTGATGCGCGCTTCTGGTACTGCGTGAAAATGAGCGTCGTACCGACTCCAAGGCCGCGGCAAGTATTTCGTACTGGGGCCATTCTCGGGTCACCTCAACATCGCTGAACTGATTATTCAGCACAGTATTCAACCTCAAGGTTACGCCCGGGGCAATTTAGTCCGGGGCAGCGAGGGCGAAGACCCTCCGTGCCGAGTCCAGTAAGTTTGGGCCGTGCTGAACTGGAAGCGGTCCAAAATCAACTGCGATAACGTTCCTAGCGTTGAATCGTGAGACCGCCTCAGACTTATTGTCTGCCAAAAGTCTTTCGTCATTCTTAACGCTTTCGACACATTCGTCACTCACCTGACCAATGATTTTGGACTACGCTCTAGAACTCAATCACTTAATGGAGAGTGACATTTGGCATGGGGCTTGCTCTCTCCCTGAGTAGTGGCCCAGAAATTTCAAATGGAGATTGCAGCTATGGTTCACACTCACTGTCTCTCGACGCTGCCGCGAACTGCTCATTCTCTTCCTTTCATCGAGTTGCGACAGTCACTCCCAAGTAAAGTCGCGGCCATACCTCCCTTCGTGGATCAACTTATGCGCTTCATTCTGAGGTTTCGGCGCGCGGATGGAAGCGAAGGCGAAATCGAGATGGCCCTGCATGAAGCCCTTGCGAATGCCGTGATCCACGGCAACCGTGGGAACTCCTGCAGGCGCGTCTACGTCACATGCCGCTGCTACACGGACGGAGAAGTCTTAATCACAGTTCGGGACGAAGGAAGAGGATTCGACAGCAGCACACTGCTGGATCCAACTTCCTCAGAAAACCTGCTGTTCACGCATGGTCGTGGAATCTATCTGATGAAGGCGCTAATGGACGAAGTCTGCTTCGAGGAGGACGGGGCGGTAGTGATGATGCGAAAGAAAGCTAATGCGAGTTCAGCGGAAGAGAGAAAACCACAATGACGCGGCCACTTTCAAGATTAGCCCTCGTATCTGTTCTTCTTCTGCTCTCAAGCTTTGGCCACGCGCAAAAAGTGGTGAACGCCAGGGCCACCATTCCATTCAAGTTTTGGGTACAGGACCACGAGTTTCAAGCTGGTGACTATGTCTTCGACAACGAGGTCCCGGGTTCAGCGTGGATCCATCGAGAAGGAACAAACTCCGGTATTGGCATTTCAATCATCCTCTATGCCGTTCCGGCGGAAGAAGAAAATCCCAGAGTGATCTTCGTACGTCGAGGCGACAAATATTTGCTTGTTGAAATCTGGGGCGTCCAGGAGCGGTATGTGGTTACCGCCGATTTCGAACATCGCGGCGAAGTGAGCGCAGAGCAACGCCAAGCGCCGTTGACGATTGTGGAGTCACGCGATCGATGATTGTTCAATGGTGGGCCAACGGTGCCCCTAGCTACGACGCCGTTGGCTGTGGCATGCGATTTGCGTTTCCGACGTTACAGCATTGAGTCTGCCAGCAAGTGCAGTCGCGTGACGGACGCGCCTGAATCGCCAAGACGACTCCCGGTCCGCATTTTTTCTCAACCGGAGCAGCGTCCTGATTCAGGCGCGTGGCACGATTGAAGCGAAGGTCCGATAACAACGATTGAGGGGAAACCAGGAGTAAGAACATGAAAGCGAAACTAATTCTCAGTACCATCCTCATGACTGTCATTCCAGTGCTTGGCTTGGCCCAGACCAATTCGGGAACTGATAGTGCTCCGACTACGCCTGCCACCGCACCCGATTCGCACGTTCCGGACCCAGATTCCACCAATGTGCCGTCCGCGTCCCCCGCACCGGAACAAGTGTTACAGCAATATGAGGCGGCAATGGTAGCTATTACTCAGAACTTCTCTGTAAAGCTTGCAGGGATCACTGAAGCTGCTGAGCAGGGAAAAATGAGCAGCGAGGAGGCCAAGAACACAAGCTCCGAGCAATATCTCCTGGCGCAAATGCAATTACAACTGCTTAGCGCATGGCGCCAAATGGAGGAACAGGACCTGGTCAAAGTTGCTGCACCACCTGATGATAAGAGCGAAGCTTCTCCCAGTGATGACGACGCAATCGTACTGGTCGAGGTGCCGTTTTCATCCTTTCAGCTCACACCGGCCGTAGCTGAACGCTTAAGCTTGACAGAATCACAGAAGGAAGCGATCCAGCAAGTGATGACGCGTGAACGCCACCAGATGGAACCCTTGATTGCGCAGTTACGAAGCATAAGGGAAAAGCTGTTGGCTCTCGACCCTCAGCACAGCAATAAAAAAGAAATCAAAACTCTAGCCGATGCACAAGCGGCTTTGCTGGCGAAATCCATCGTAGCCAACGCGCGTATGCAGTCGGAAGTCTATAAACTTCTCACGCCGGAACAGCAAAAAAGGCTCCACGTCTTGAAGAGAACTGGGATTAAGGGATAGTCCCGAGCCCGAGCAAGTGACGATCGCAGCGATACCGGTCTGAAATGGTTACCGTTTCCGGTCGATCCAGAAATAGTCCCCGTACGTAGCTCCGTCCTAGCCCTGACGCGTGGCGACGATAGTCTCGCTCGACGGTTTCAGCTTTTTCGACACCTGGGACATTTCCCCATCTATCCAGGCGGCCCTGTGTATGCAGCTAGTTAGCAGTCCGGCCCTTAACTCGGCTTTGGCATGGCAGTTGCATTTGGCTAAGGTGCCGGAGGCAAAAACACAATGACTGAAGAAGATGGCTGAATCGCAGGTCGTTTCCAGGCAAGTCTTATCGGTTCCGCAGTCGGGCCGAAACTAAAGATCGAAGATTGGAGCTTAGCTCCGCAGAATGCGGCCGAAGCTCCTGGGTAGAACATGCAAACGGAGGAACTCTTATGAACAAGGCAACGATGGTTTTGCTGTTATTGATGGGCGGCGGTTGGCTAATGGCGCAGGCAAATTCAAATGGGTCGCCGATCGATAAACCAGGGCAGATCACTGTACAAGGATGTGTCAGCCGGTCGAGCGGTGATTACGTACTTATGCAGTTTGATCCGGGTAACAGTTATGTGCTGCACTCAGCCAACGACATCAAGCTAGGGCATTACCTGGGAGAAGAAGTGAGGGTCATAGGAACCGAATCCCCTACGCTCAGCGACACTTCCGATGCCGGCAGGTCGGCCGCCTCGACAACAATCATGGTGAACTCGATCAGAACCATTACCAAAGAATGCAGGCCGTGAGGACATTGCGTGCGTATCAAGAAGTAACCACATCTTCGGGAAGTATGAAGAAATAGTGAGATGGCAAGCTTGAGAAAGCGCCATGCCCAATATTCGAACAGAAACTGAGAGCCTTCGGGGGGTGGAACGTCGCAGCAGGCGAACACAACGCTCCCGCCAGCACTTCCACCCAGCGGAGAAAAAAGGGTTTGTAGAAATGGGTTTCAGCGCATTGTTTTGGCAGCGGCGCTGATGCAGGACTGGCCTCAGCGGCCCTGGTGAGATACGAACTGGCCGCTCGGATTCTCACCGATGCAATCAGTTCCCGGGAGCCATCGCAATCTTGACCGGGCGCTTTCCGCGCACGGCCGAGGGGCCTATGCGGGGTTCATATTCCTATTTCTGGCCGCGACTGCTTTCCACCACCTCTCGGGGCGATACGGCACATTATGCAACGGCGTTTGCCAGCCTACATTGCGTTCGATGCAACTTTTCGTGTTCGACCAACTCTTCAATTGAGCGCGCCAGGACCGAAAAACCGCAGGCGGCACATTTCGATTCCAGGAAGAAGACCTGATTCTGTACCACAGGATTCCGCGTAAAGTCGTACTCTTCGAATTCCATACTACATTCCTTCGACCAGAGCACGTGGTAGTGCACGGAAACAATCCCAATCCTTTTGTCTCCGCCACTTCACCCGCTCTAGTTGAACTGACGCAATACGCTTGCCAAAAAATGCTATCGCGAGATTCGTTCCTTTCTCATTCTTCCTCAAGCGATTAGGCGCATGCAGCCGCGTTTCTCATGGGCGAGTTTGGCTGTCGTGTAATCGGCTCTCTCGACGCTTTCGACCTCTTCGACACCGCCTGTGCAACAAGGCCCCAAAATTTCCTTGATTCTGCGTTAGTTAAGACCGTCTCAGTTTTGGTATGCGAGTTGCCTTTCCTAAAATCAGCTAATGCAGTCGCGTGACTGACGCGCCTGAATCGAGAAGACGACCCTCGGGCCACATTCCCCAAAACCGACGAGCGTCACAATTCAGGTGCGCCAGTGACGCGATTCAAGCGGAAGTTCAATAACTCGATTGAGGGGACAGAAATGAGCAGGCGGATCTCTGAAGGTTTAGTTAGTGCGGTGCTGCCGCGGAGTGCACTTGGCTCCAACAGCGATAACCTGCGGTCTGCGGCCCTATCTGCGCCCCCGGTTGTTGAAGTCACGCCGGTCATTCAGCACGAACTGTGAATTAGTTCGTGCGCTCGGTAACCAGAATCGTAGAAGAGGAGTCGCACTTATGTGGATTGTTCGAGTCGCGCTGGATCGGCCCTATACGTTCATCGTTCTTGCTCTGCTCATTCTAATTCTGAGCACGGTGATGATCTTGCGCACGCCCACTGACATTTTTCCGAATATCAATATTCCGGTAGTTGCGGTCGCATGGCAGTACAGCGGCATGAACCCCGAAGAACTGGAAGGACGGCTGACCAGCACCTACGAACGAGTCTTGACGACTACCGTCGATAACGTCGAACACATCGAGTCGACAACGGTAAATGGCCAAGCCATTGTCAAGATTTACCTGCACCTTGGTGCGGATCTGGCTACCGCAAACGCGCAGGTGACCGCGGTATCCCAGTTCATCCTACGACAATTGCCACCGGGCACTCTGCCTCCGCTGATCATCAACTACAGCGCTTCGAGCGTGCCGATTCTCCAATTGGGCATATCGGGACAGGGTCTTTCCGAGCAGCAATTGAACGACCTTTCCCAGAATTTTCTCAGGCCGCAACTCGTTACCGTTCCCGGCGCCGTGATTCCCTATTCGTACGGCGGCAAACAACGGCAAGTCATGATCGATTTGAAAGAGTCGTTGATTCAGTCCAAGGGGTTGTCGCCGCAAGATATTCTCAATGCCGTACAGCAGCAAAATCTGATCGTGCCTTCGGGGACCGCTAAAATTGGCCCCTTCGAGTACGACGTTCGCGCGAATTTCAGTCCGAAAACGGTCCCGGAATTAAACGATCTGCCGGTCAGGGTGGTTGGCGATTCCACCATCTATCTTCGGGACGTAGCCAATGTCCGCGACGGTTTTGCGCCGCAGACCAACATCGTCCGCCAAGATGGCCATCGCGGCGCTTTGGTCACCATTCTCAAGGCCGGCAACGCCTCCACCATCGACGTTGTGAAAGGCATTCGCGACCTCCTTCCTCTCGTTGCGCAGACACTGCCGCCGGAATTGAAAATTGTTCCTTTGGCCGATCAGTCCATCTTCGTCCGCGGCGCAGTGAGCGGTGTTATCCGCGAAGCGGTGATCGCCGCGTGCCTCACCGGATTAATGATTCTGCTGTTCCTGGGAAGCTGGCGAAGCACATTGATTATCGCTGTGTCCATTCCCTTATCGGTCTTGACCTCGGTCATGGTCCTCAGCTTTCTTGGCGAAACCATCAACGTCATGACACTGGGTGGATTGGCGCTGGCCGTCGGTATTCTCGTGGACGACGCCACGGTGACGATTGAAAACATCGAGCGGTATTTCGAAGAAGGCCATGCTCAACGTGACGCCATTCTCGAAGGAGCAGCGCAGATTGCTGTTCCTGCGCTAGTGTCGACGCTTTGCATCTGTATCGTGTTCTTACCGATGTTCGTGTTAGCCGGCGTACCGCGTTACCTATTTGTGCCCTTCGCCGAGGCCGTTGTGTTCGCCATGCTTGCCTCGTACGTTCTCTCGAGAACGCTGGTTCCTACGCTGGCAATGTATCTGCTGAAGGCAAAAGAAGAGCACGCAGGGAGGTCACGGAATCCCCTGGTGCGGTTTCAGCGGGCATTCGAGAGGAGATTTGAGCAGCTGCGGAATGGCTACCGCGCCCTGCTGACGGTGCTTGTGCACCGGCGAGCTGTTTTTATCCCCGCCTTTCTTCTCGGGTGTCTCGCGGTGTTCCTCTTAGTGCCATTCCTTGGTCAGGATTTCTTCCCGAGCAGCGACAACGGTCAATTTATCCTCCATGTGCGCGCCAAGAGCGGCACTCGAATCGAGGAGACTGCGAAGATATGCGACCTCGTCGAGGGCTCCATCCGGCATGAAGTTTCTACCGAGGAAATGGACAACATCCTGGACAATGTCGGGTTGCCCTACAGCACCATCAATTATATGCACGCTACATCCGGTCTCATCGGGGCGGGGGACGCGGATATTCTCGTATCCCTCAAGGAGAAACACCATCCAACCACAGATTACGTTCAGCGCTTGCGCGAAAAACTGCCGCGAGAGTTTCCCGGCACGACGTTCTATTTTCTGCCTGCAGACATCGTTACGCAGGTGTTGAACTTTGGGCAGCCGGCACCCATCGACGTGCAAATCGAAGGATCCGATATAGACGCCAATCGAGAAGTCGCGGCACGAATGTTACAGGAAATCCTCAAAGTTCCGGGCGTAGCCGACGCGCACATACAGCAAGCCTTCGATTATCCGGCATTCGACATCACCGTGGATCGTACCAAGGCGGCCCAGGCCGGTTACGCGGAACGAGATATCGCCAACAGCCTCCTGAACTCTCTGAGTGGGAGCTTCCAAATCACGCCGATGTTTTTCCTCAATTGGCAGAACGGAGTCAGCTACAACCTGGCGACCCAGACCCCGCAATATGCGGTTCAGTCTCTGCAAGACCTGCAAAACACTCCTCTCAATGCCGCAACCGCCCCGCGACCGGAAATCCTCGCGGATGTCGCTTCGATCCAACGAGCGAAAGAAATGGAAGTGATTTCGCATCACAACATCCGGCGCGTCGTGGATATTTACGCAGCTGTGCAAGGACGCGATCTGGGAGCAGTGGGCCGCGAAGTCACCCACATCGTAGACGCCAATCGAAAGTTCTTGCCGCGCGGCAGCTTCGTGAGCGTGAACGGCCAGCTACAAGCCATGCGTAGTTCCTATGTAGGCTTGCTGGGCGGCCTCGTCTTCTCCATCGTTCTCGTCTATTTCTTGATCGTCGTGAACTTTCAGTCTTGGCTCGATCCGTTCATCATCGTCACGGCACTCCCCGGCGCCCTTGCCGGTATCGTCGGTTTCTTGTTTCTGACGCATACAACGCTCAGCGTACCGGCATTGATGGGCGCGATCATGTGCATGGGCGTGGGAACGGCGAACAGCATCCTCATGGTGTCCTTCGCAAGCGAACGTCTGCAGCACCATGGAGATGCCACGCAAGCAGCCATCGAGGCCGGCTTCACACGTCTTCGGCCGGTCCTGATGACCGCTCTGGCCATGATCATTGGCATGATTCCCATGTCGCTTGGCCTCGGCGACGGAGGCGAGCAGAATGCGCCCCTAGGCCGCGCCGTCATCGGTGGCCTGCTGTGCGCGACTGTGGCGACCTTGTTCTTCGTCCCCACGGTTTTTAGTTTCTTGCACCGTCATGATTCTTCAGCTGGACAACTATTGCAGAGCGACGGGCATGAGCCTGTTTCCGAATAAGCGAAAGGAAAACAAATGACGCTCAAGGACGAAAGTGTGACCATCACTCCCAAACCGGAAACGATCGAACCGCAAACTCCGGACTTTCCAACGAATAGGTTCGTGATCGGGCCGGGGCGTCGTCGAGGGGTATGGTTGTTTGCCGCCATTGCACTCGCCTTGGTGGCTGCCGTTATCTACTCTGGAATTCATTCGCGGGCGGCAGCCGAATCGCGGCTCAAGCACCGGACCGAAGAAGCAGCGATTCCCACCGTCTCCGTTGTTTTCCCGAAGGAAGGCGCGCCGACCGATGAAATTGTGCTCCCAGGCGTTACACAGGCTTTCATCGACGCCCCGATCTACGCGCGAACCAACGGCTATCTGAAGCAATGGTATTTCGATATTGGGGCACATGTGAAAAAGGACCAATTGCTGGCGGTGATCGAGACGCCGGAAGTTGACCAGGCGCTCCAGCAAGCTCGCGCGAACCTAGACACCGCCCAGGCTAACGTCGCCATCGCCAAAATCACCGCCGACCGCTGGCAAGGCCTGGTGAGCGACGGCTCCGTTTCCCAGCAGGAAACAGACCAGAACGTCATCAACCTAAAGGCCATGCAAGCGACGTTCGAAGCCAATGCCGCTAACGTGCGGCGCCTCGAGCAGTTGCAGTCCTTCGAAAGAATCTACGCCCCTTTTGACGGAATCATCACGGCCCGTAGCACAGATATTGGAGCGCTAATCGATGCGGGCGCAAGCACGCAACCTAAGGAGCTCTTTCACATGGCGGCCACCCACACTCTGCGAGTCTACGTGGCGGTTCCTGAGGTGTACTCTCCCAGCGTGCGGTCGGGTGGGTCCGCTACGTTGACGCTCGATGAATTCCCGGGCGAAACCTTCCGAGGCACCATCGTTCGCAATACCAATTCCATTGACCTTGCTTCGCGCACACTGCTTGTCGAGGTCGATATCGATAATCCCACCGGCCGGCTCTTGCCGGGAGCCTATATCTTTGTGCACCTGAAGCTGCCCGGCGCGACGCAGTCGGTGACCATTCCCGCGAACGCGCTGATCTTCCGCAAGGAGGGGTTGCAAGTCGCGCTCGTTCGCGAGGGTAAGGCCCGGCTGGTTTCAGTGAAAATCAATCACGACTATGGCAACAGCGTGGAAATCGTCTCCAGCCTGCAGCCGACCGATGCCGTGATTGTGGACCCATCGGATTCGCTCGTCGACCTGACGGCGGTGCGCGTAAACAACAACTCAGCAGGCGGTTCGGCAAAATGACTTCTCTTCTTGCAGGCCTTCGATACACGCTCACGGGCATAATTGCCCTGCTGCTCGTCCTCCTGGTCATCACGCTCGTGGGTTGCACGGTCGGACCTAAGTATGTCAAGGCGAGCGCCCCGACGCCCACGGCGTATAAAGAACGACCCCCTGCCTCCTACCCGGGAGCAGAGCAGTGGCAGCCCGCCAACCCAGGGGATCAGGTGAGCCGCGGGAACTGGTGGGAAATCTTCGGCGACCCGGAACTGAATGGGCTGGAAGAACAAATCGCCACTTCGAACCAGACCCTGAAAGTAGCGGAAGCACGCTTCCGCGAAGCTCGCGCAACGATACGCTTCACCCGAGCTTCGCAATTTCCAGCTATTTCCACGTCGCCGAGTGCTGCCTTTACCAAGAATAGTGACTATTCGCCAAGCTTTCCGTCGAAAGTCCAACAGGCGAGCACGGGCGATTTTGTGTTGCCCTTTGACCTTTCCTACGAGTTGGACCTATGGGGCCGCGTCCGCCGAACTGTTGCCGCCGCGCGCGAAGAAGCACAGGCTACTGCTGCCGACTACGAAACCGCAAAGCTGAGCTTGGAAGCCGAACTGGCCATGGACTACTTCGAGTTGCGCAGCGCCGATGCTCAGAAAGATCTCCTCGACGATACCGTGAAAGCTTATACCGACAATGTGCAGCTCACCACGCATCGGTTCAAGGGAGGCGTTGCGCCGAGAGCGGACGTTGCTCAAGCGCAAACGCAGTTGGACACCACACGAGTCCAGGATACTGATGTCACCGTGCAACGAGCACAATTTGAACACGCGATCGCTATCCTCATTGGTAAGCCGCCCGCGGAATTCAGCCTAGCGGCAGCGCCACTCAAGACTGAGCCTCCCAGTATCCCAACTGGGCTTCCGTCAGAGCTTTTGCAACGTCGGCCGGATATCGCCGCCGGGGAAAGGCGTATGGCGGAAGCCAATCAGCAAATCGGTATCGCCCGAGCAGCCTACTTTCCGACGGTCAGGCTCGACGGAACGGCAGGCTTCGAAGGCACGCAGGGGTCAAACTGGTTTACTTGGCCAGCGGGATTCTGGGCTCTTGGTCCAACCCTCGCGGAGACTCTGTTCGACGCAGGCCGACGTCGCGCTAGCTCTGAATCAGCACGCACAAACTACGATGCCGCAGTTGCGACCTATCGTCAGACTTCACTGACCGCATTCCAGGAAGTCGAGGACAACCTCGCTGCATTGCGTATTCTCGAGAACGAAGCACAACAGCAAGATCAGGCCGTCGCGTCGTCAAGCGATTCCCTGCATCTTTTCACGCATCGTTATAAAGGGGGAGTTGACACCTACCTGCAAGTCATCACTGCACAGACGATCGAGCTCGCGAATGAACTAAATGCCATCGACATTCTCCGGCGGCGTATGGATGCCAGCGTGCTCCTCGTCAAAGCTCTTGGCGGCGGCTGGGACGCTTCCAAACTGCCGACCTTTGGCGCAAATCGCGTAAAGGACTATTGAGATCTTCCACCTAGAGCACCCGTCGTCTCGCTGACAAAGTTCGATTGGAGGTCAGGAAGGAGCGGTAATGAAGACCCGAATTGTCTCGATTGGTCTTTTGGCGTATGTATTTTTCTGCCACGCGGGCACCCTGCACGCGCAGACCCCGGCAAAGCCATCGCCGCCAGAAGCACCTGTCCTTCCCATGGAAATT
>Ga0209006_10002150_pt1 | contig 17949 bp, 12 predicted proteins | sample JacPin_JW_Ref_O2_FD_188567 | JGI IMG/M metagenome (GOLD analysis project Ga0209006, IMG submission 188567) | Forest soil microbial communities from Algoma, Ontario, Canada - Jack Pine, Ontario site 1_JW_Ref_O2 (SPAdes) (version 2) | ecosystem: Environmental > Terrestrial > Soil > Boreal... | reverse complement strand
GCAATGTGATCTTGCAGGTTTTGCGAGAGAACAAGTGGAATCGTCGCAAAGCTGCAACCGTTTTGAACATCAGCTACCGGGCCTTGATTTACAAGATTCAGGAGGCTGGTCTTTCCCAAAAGCATCACCGAAAAAGCATTGAGCCGCCTGTAGCATCGGCGCGCAACGCAGCCGCGTTGCCGGATTAGCCGAGTATGTCCCCCGCACGGCGGCTACTTTTTGCGTCCCGGAAGATGTGTTTTTTGCATCTAACCACTGGGGCGCGCACGAAAAAACTTGGCTTTTGGAGTGAACGATTTTCCGCACTCCGTGCGAAAAGTCGATTCTCGGTAGCATTGGTTTTCCGGGAGTTCGCACCGAAGCATCTGAGCGCAATGCACTTAATCTGCCCTCAGATGTTTGTTGTAGAATTAGCTGTCTGGTAATAAAAGTGCTCTTTTCGTACTTGAGTTAGTTTGTTCAGCGGTTCGTTTCGCAATTCGACGTAGCTGCTCGGGACCCTTGGGAGAACGATTTGTATACGGCCTTTTACCAACTCAAAGAAGAACCGTTCCGTCTCACTCCTGACCCCAGATTTCTTCATCTGGCCGACCCGCACCGCACTGCGCTCAAAGTTCTCCTTCAGGGCGTTCTGCAACGCAAGGGTTTCACCGTCGTCGCCGGGCCCGTCGGTACTGGCAAGACAACTCTTCTTCACACCGCTCTCCAAATTCTCACCGAAAAATCTGAAGGCCGCGGCCGCCTTGTCTCCGCGTTCCTCGTCAATCCCACGCTCGCTCCGTCCGAGCTGCTCGAGGCCGTCCTCGAGGAATACGAAATTAGCTGCACTGCCACGAGCAAGCCGCGTCGCCTCGCCGCACTCCACCAGATGCTTTTCCAGACGCAGCAACAAGGTGGCACCGCAATTCTCCTGATCGACGAAGCTCACCTGATGAGCGTCGAGCTGCTCGAAGAAATTCGCCTCCTCGGCAACACCGACACGTATCAGGAAAAATTGCTCCAGATCGTTCTCTGCGGCCAGCCCGAACTTTTCGCCGTTCTCCAGCGCCCCGAACTCCAGGCGCTCCAGCAGCGCATCGCCAGTACCTGCCTGCTCCGTCCTCTCAGCCTTCCCGAAGTGCGCGCCTACATGGCCGAGCGTCTTCACGCCGCCGGCTTGCGCGGCTCCAGTCCATTCACCGGCACTGCCGTCGAAGTCATTCATCGCCTCACTGGCGGTGTTCCGCGTCTCATCAACTTGCTCTCCGACGCCTGCTTGCTCGTCGGGTTCGAACTCAAGCGCAAACAGATCGATCAATTTCTCGTCGAACAGGCTTCCGAAGATGTTCTCGGCCTGCTCAAGGGCCCCTTCACGCCGGGCGGCGCCATGGGCACAATTCCGACTAATGCGGCGATCAATGCCCGCGATCATTCAGGCGCCGAAGAGCCAGCGCCCCGCAGCAGCCACTGGGAGCGCCCGCAAGCCCGTGCAGCCGCAGCCGCCTCGGACGGAGCCGCAGCCACCCTTTCGTCCACCGCGACCGCCACACTGGCCGCCGAAGAACGCCGCGCCGCCAAACCTTCTCAGCGCGACGCCAACTGGACCAAGTCCACCTTCGACAACCTGATCGACGCTCTAAAACACGGCCGCGCCACCGCCCGCGAATAACTCACAACCATTCGTTGATTCCGGTCTTTGGGTGCCGCACCCTCAGTTTTTAGAGGGTGCGGATTTAAATTAAACCTCACCGACACCACAACGATTGACCCAAATCGATCTGTTCAATAGCCTCAATTTGGGCTAAAACCGACTTTTTACGAGCCTTTTTTCGGTTCGTCCCTCTGAATCCGCCTGCGATCTCCACCCTGAAAAAGCGTCCCAAACGTTACGTAACAATACGACAACACCTGCCCGAAAGGCCCTTGCCCAGTACTGACCCTCTCCTCTACATTGACAGTACAGTGGCTACGAAACGCGCTACCGCAAAACTATCCGTATGCATCCTCTCGCCGCACCCTCTGGTGCTGAGCGAGTTCGAGCGTTTGCTCGCAAAGCCCCAATTCAAGGTCACTTCAAAGCATCTCGAGTCGACCTTGGCTCCCGACCTTCGCAATCTTGAACCGCCGCAGGCGCAGGTTTACGTCATTGATGCGCACGCTGCCCGTCCCGCGACCGGCGCGCTGCTGGCCAACATTTTGGAGCGGTATCCTGAGGCTCGCCTGATCGTCGTCGGCGAACAGCTCAGCGACGCCAACAGCTATTCGCTGCTGCGCCTTGGTGTAAAGGGTTTGCTGACCTACGTGGAAGCCCGTGAACAGTTGATCCGCGCGCTGCCTCTGGTCGCGGTCGGTGGTTTCTGGGTCCCGCGCTCCGTGCTGTCCGGATTCGTCGATTCGATCTTGACCGGCCAGGGACGCCGCCTCAAGACCGATACGGTCACCAATCTCAGCCGCCGCGAGCAGGAAGTTCTCGATTCCTTGCTCGAAAATCTCTCCAACAAAGAGATCGCCAGCAAACTCAACATTGCCGAGCGCACCGTGAAATTTCACGTCTCCAACTTGCTCAGCAAGTTCGGGGTCCGCCGCCGCGCCGACCTGATCCTGCTCACCTTCCAGCGCCGCATGGCCCCCGTCGCCTAATTTGGAGTGCGGCGGTTCACCGCCGCTTTCAACCCACAAACCCTTTTCGCCCGATTCCACCGAAGAGTCTGGGTTCTTGCGCAATAAAAGCCTGTCATCCTGAGGCGTCCGAAGGATCTCAGCGTTCAGAGCTACCGACCAAGCCAGCCACGATCGCCGCGCTGCGCATCAACTTCGTCCTCAGTCCGAAAACTTAAACTTAATGATGCACCACAGCGCCTGCACGCCGTCTTTCCACGTAATCTTCTTTCCTTCTTCGTACGTCCGGCCGGCGTAAGAAATCGGCACCTCGTATATGCGCCACTCCTTCTTCGCGATCTTTGCCGTAATCTCCGGCTCAAAACCGAACCGATCCGACCGCAGATTCACCCCCTGCAAAACTTCGCGCCGGAAAACCTTGTAGCAGGTCTCCATATCGGTGAGTTTCAAATTCGTAAAAATGTCCGACAGCAGCGTCAGCATCGTGTTCGCCACGTAGTGCCAGAAATAATGCACGCGCTGCGGCCCGCCCAAAAATCGCGAACCGTACACAACGTCTGCCCGCCCGTCCACGATCGGCTCGAGCAACGTCGGATAATCGCGCGGGTCGTATTCCAGATCGGCGTCCTGCACCAGCACGATGTCGCCGGTCACCTGCGCAAATCCTCTTCGCAGCGCCGCGCCCTTGCCTTGATTCTGCGCCTGAAAGAAAAATCGCAGATCGCGCAAAGGAATCGCCTCGCCGCCGTCGCTGGCCGGAGCCGTCGCGTCTCCCTTTGCCTGGAGCGAGGCCATCGTTTTCAACCGCTCGCGTGTGCCGTCGTTCGAGCAATCGTCCACTATGATGACTTCCTTGCGGGGTTCGGTCTCGGTGACGCGCCGCAGGATCTCTTCGATCGTGTTCTTCTCGTTGTAAACCGGAATTACAATCGACACTTTCGGATCGACCAGTGCCGACGGACTGTATTTTCTGCGCGCCATGACGTGGCCCGATTGTATCGGCCTGTCCGCCGCAGAGTAAAGTTCGCTCGTCTCCGCAGTGCTCATAGTGAAGTTTGGATGCTCATCCGATGAACTCCGACTTTAACTCCTCAAGAAACTTCTTCTCCGCGCTTTTTAGGCTTCTTAGTGCTTGGTCCCACGCTCGCGCCGCAGCGGCGACTCGACCTGCGCTTCGACTCAGCTTGAACCGTCTGCGAAACTTTGCGGGTTTCTGTATCCCCGCTATCATATTCACGCTATCTCATGCCGACGTTTCACATCGAACAATTCGGCTGCCGCGCCACGCAAGCCGACGCCGCCGCGATCGAGCGGCAACTCCGCGCCCAAGGCCACGACCTTGTCTCTGCTCCCGATCGAGCCGACGTCATCGTCGTAAACACCTGCACCGTAACGGCGGCTGCCGATTCACAAGCGCGAGACGCCATCCGCAAACTTCACGCCGCAAATCCCGCAGCCAAAATCATCGCCACCGGTTGCTACGCTCAGCGCGCCCCCGAAGAGCTCGCCGCACTCGCCGGCGTCCTCCACGTCGTCGGCAACTCGCACAAACCAGAAGTCCCCGCGCTCGTCGCAAAAATCTTACCGCCGCAATCGCCGACCTCGAACTTCGTCTCAATCAACGCGCTCGCTCAAGCAGAAGACTCTTCATGTAGGGGCGCAGCACTGCTGCGCCCCAGCTTGCCCGGGCCGCAAAAGCTTGGCGCAGATTCGTCTTTGTCTTCCTCTGCACCTGAATCCGTCGATCCCCCTAAAATTCTCACCGCCAACATCTTCGATCGACCCGAATTCCTCTCCGCTCCCGTCCTCGGCGGCGAAGCGAATCACACGCGCCCAACGCTAAAAATTCAGGACGGCTGCAATCTCCGCTGCTCCTATTGCGTGATTCCATTCGTGCGCGGCAAAAGCCGCAGCATGCCACCCGGCGAAGTCGTCGCAGAAATTCGCCGGCTCACGGAATCGGGCTATCGCGAAATCGTCCTCAGCGGCATCAACCTCGGTACTTGGGGCCGTGACCTGACGCCACGCGTCGAGTTTGAAGACCTGCTGCGCCGCATCCTCGACGAAACCGACGTCGCGCGCCTGCGCATAAGCTCGATCGAGCCGCTCGACGTCACCGCCGACCTGATCGCTCTCTTTGCCGCAACTCCGCGCATCGCGCGGCACTTCCACATGCCGCTGCAATCCGGCTCCGACAAAATTCTCGCCGCGATGCATCGCTGGTACCGCTCCGAACACTACGCGCGCCGCGTCGAGCTGATTCGCGACCAACTTCCGAACGCTGCCATCGGCGCCGACGTCATCGCCGGCTTCCCCGGCGAAACCTCCGAAGATCATGCCGCGACGATCGACTTCATCGGGCGCCGCCCGTTCACGTATCTCCACGTCTTCTCGTACTCCGTTCGCCCCGGCACCGCAGCTGAATCGATGCCCGATCACGTTCCCGCTGCCACCATCCGAGAGCGTGCTCGCGAGCTTCGCGCTCTATCCGACAGGAAATCCGCCGCATTCCGCGAATCGCAGCTCAATGCGACGCTTGAAATTCTCACTCTCCGCCACACGAATGAAACGAAGGCCGCTGTGTCCGCCGAAACTTGGACGCCGGCGATTTCCACGAACTATCTGCAACTCCGACTTGCCGGCGTTTTTCCGCCGAATCAAATGTTGCGCGCGAAAATTACGCGCCACGAAAACGGCGTTTTGCACGCCGTACCGGAAACCGAAAACAATTTTGCCGTGCACCACGCCGCGGCTCGCCTGTAAACTCCGTTCATGCTCGTACTCGGTGTCGCCAGCCTGGATCAGGATTCCGCCGTCGCGCTACTCGACGACAAAAACATCCTCGCGGCCATTGAGGAAGAGAAAGTCGATCGCGCTCCCGGCGTAAGCACCGTTCCATCCGCAGCGCTACAGCGCATTTTCGATCAGCACAACATCACAGCCGCCGATCTCGATGGCGCCGCATTAGCCGATTCGTCCCAAGAAGCGCGCTTGCGCGAATCGGGCCTCGGCTCGAAATTTTCCGCGAGTCGCAAACGCCGCTCCGCACGCGATCTGCGCAAATCCACTGCAATCCCGCAACTCCGCGAACTGCTCAACAGCGACAGCAAAGTGAAGTTGCAGGAGTACGAGCATCATCTTTGCCATGCAGCGAGCGCTTACTACACGTCGGAGTTTGATCGAGCTCTGCTTCTGACCCTCGACGGCGGCTGCGCCGGCCGTTGCGGGCAAGTTTCGCTCGGTGAAGGCGACGAGATTCGGCCGCTGCGCACGATGCAGTTTCCGGATTCGCTCGGCTGGTTTTATTCGCGGATCACCGCGCTGCTCGGGCTGCGTCCGCACTGGGACGAGCACAAAGTGCAATGGCTCGGCCGCCAGGGCCAGCCCGAGTATCTGCCGGTCTTTCGTAAGTTATTCCGCACCGATTCGCATGGTCTTCCTGTTCTCGACCGCCGTTACTTCGCGGCGGGATCCGATGAGCGCGGGACGTTTTCGCCGCAGTTTTTCCGCGAGATGAAGCTCAACAAAGAAAAGCTCCGCGGCGATTCTGCGGTGCAAGCTGCGATTGCCCGCAGCGCTCAGCTTTTTCTCGAGGAATCTGTGCTCGACATCGCGCATCGCTTCCAGGCGCAGACCGGAACGGATTCGCTGTGTCTTGCGGGCGGCGTTTTTCTGAATGTTCTCCTTGTGCGTGCGCTTGAAACGCGCAGCACCTTCGACAACGTTTACGTGCAGCCTGTCGCTGGAAACGCGGGCACCGCGCTCGGTGCGGGTTTTCTTGCTCGCAAGAAGCTGAGCGGCAAATCCGGACGCGGGCCGCTGAAAACTCTTGCGCTCGGCCCGGGACTCGGCTCGCAGGAAATCAAAGCGGTGCTCGACAACTGCAAAATCATTTACAAGTACACGTCGGGCGAAGAGCATCTGATTTCGGAATGCATCAAGGTTCTCGAGCGCGACAAGATTGTCGCCTGGTGCCAGGGCCGTACCGAATTCGGCCATCGCGCTCTCGGCAATCGCAGCATTCTCGCGTCGCCGTTTTCGGAATACGTGATCGACAACGTGAATCAGTACATCAAGCACCGCGCGGATTTTCATCCGTTCGCGCTGTCGGTGCCGGCGGAACGCGCGCATGAGTTTTTCGACGCCTCGCGGAATTGCCGATTCATGGCTTCGCTCGCAAAACTTCGATCGAATATCGAAGGGCTCGAGCAGTTTGCATTTAACAATCGCGAAGTGCGCGTTCACACGGTGGAGAAAGAATCGAATCCAAGTTTCTGGCGCTTGCTGCAAAAATTCGGTGAATCGGCGCCCGCTCCAATCCTGGTCAACACCAGCTTCAATCTTTTTGGCGAACCGCTCGTCTCCGATCCTCGCGAAGCCGTCCGCAGCTTCTACTGCTCCGGCATCGACGCGTTGGCGTTGGGCTCCTTCCTCGTCGTGAAGTAAGAATCCGTTCTCAATTCAATTTTCGAAGATGACCTGGGCGAAGGCCTGGTCGGCGGTGTGGGTGATGCTGAGGGAGATGTTTTTTACGCCGAGGCGTTCGCTGATTTTGCCGGCTTCGCCGTGGAGTTGCATGGTGGGGCGGCCGCCGCGCTGGCGAACGACTTCGACGTCGACCCAGCGGACGCCGCGGCTCCAGCCGGTGCCGAGGGCCTTCATCGCGGCTTCTTTTGCGGCGAAGCGGCCGGCGTAGCGTTCGTATTTATTTTTGAAGCGCTCGCAATATTCGCGTTCGGCGGGTGTGTAGAGGCGGCGGAGGATTGTTTCGCCGTGGCGCTCGATGGCGGCCTTTATGCGGCCGACTTCGGCGATGTCGACTCCGAGGCCGATGATCAAGAATTCCTCCGAGGTGGCACAGGCACTCTTGCCTGTGCGCGTTTGTGGCAAAGCTACCGGGCGGCGCAGTGTGATCTTAGTGGCTAGCGCGATTCGCCTTCGCTGAGGTCTGAACCTGCACAGGCAAGAGTGCCCGTGCCACCTGGCCGCCGCGACTGCGATTATACTGACAGGATTGTGATCACCAAGAAAACATCGCCGCGGAAGCGCGGCACGCCGAGCAAAGCGAAGTCGTCGAAATCCAGGACGTCCAAGACTACAACCAACAAGAAAACGAGCGCTAAATCGAAGCTCAAGACTAGTGCAAAGAGATTGAGCTCGAAGGATTGGATCGAGCGGACGGAGCGCGGCGTGACTGTGCTGCAGGCTACCGCGTTCAACAAATTGCCGTGGCTGGCGCATGGATTTTCCATGCGGCAGGGTGGCGTCAGCGAGATCGATGGTGAAAAAGTTTTGAATCTTGGCGCGGTGGAATGGGACAAGCGCGAGAACGTCGAAGCGAACAAGAAGCGATTTCAGGCGGCGGTTGGCGCGAGCGATCTGGATTTTGTGTCGCTGCACCAGATTCATTCGGATGTGGTTCGGATTTTCGATGCGACGCCGAGTAAGCAGTGCAAGGGCGATGCGCTGGCGACGAATCGCAAAGGATTGCTGCTCGGAGTGCGGACGGCGGATTGTTCGCCGGTGCTGGTGGTCGATCCAAAGCAGCGCGTCGTGGCGGCGATTCACGCGGGGTGGCGCGGGACGTTGGCGCGGATCGTGGCGAAGACAATCGGGCAGATGCAGATGGAGTTTGGGTCGGAGGCGAAGGATATGCTCGCGGCGATCGGGCCGACGATTGGCGGGTGCTGCTACGAAGTCGGGACGGAAGTAGCGGCCGATTTTTCCGCGAGGTTTTCCAATGCTTCGGAATTTTTTGATGAGTTGCGGACGGGAGATGAGCCTAACCCGTTGCAATGGCTCAACATGATGCCGCCGGGGCATCAGCCGCCGCCGAAGAAAGTGCTGCTGGATTTGAAGAAAGCGAATCGGGCGCAACTGCTCGAGGCGGGAGTGCTGGAGAAGAATATTTTTGTTACGGAGCTTTGCACGTCTTGCGACGTAGAGCGGCTGTTCAGTTACCGGAAAGAAAGGGCGATGAGTGGACGCCTGCTGGCGGTTGTGGGGATTCGTGGGTAAGGCTTCGCCTGAAGTTCGCTTTTGGGGGTATACCCCGGGTTGTTTTTCAAAGAGTGTGGAAGTTGTTGATTTGAGGAGGGTTGCGGGGTGGTGATTTTCAAGAGTGGGGAAGTGATTGGAAATGCTGGGGTTGCGGGTGGGTCTGGTTCGAAGGGGAAGGCGTAGGCGGGGAGTTTGAAGGTACATGAGGGATTTACCATAAGGTAACGTACTTGTCAAGGACCGTTTTGGGAATTTGGCGGGACCGGTTTGTGACGCAGAGGAAGTTGGAGTGGCGGCCATAGGGTTCGAACGAGCATCGAATTTGAAAGATGCGCGGATGCGGAGTTCGAAATGGGTGCGCGGGATGATGTTTACAACTTGAGGCGGTTCGAAGAGGCGCAGGATAGGGTGTATGAGCAGGTCTGTAAGGAGTTGAGGGCGGGGGAGAAGCGGAGTCATTGGATGTGGTTTATTTTTCCGCAGATTCGAGGGCTTGGCCGGAGTCCGATGGCGGAGCGGTTTGCGATTGGGTCGTTGGAGGAGGGGCGGGCTTATTTGGGGCATGCGGTGTTGGGTGGGCGATTGAGGGAGTGTACTTCGATCGTGAATGGGGTGGAGGGAAAGTCGGCGGCGGAGATTTTTGGGTTTCCGGATGATTTGAAGTTTTGTTCGTCGATGACGTTGTTTGCGAAGGCGGGGGATGGGGCGGAGTTTCGTCGGGCGATTGAGAAGTATTTCGGTGGGAAAATGGATTCGGGGACGTTGGAGAGGATTTAGTTCGTACTTCAGGGGCTGAAGCCCCTTCTACTCGGCCGGTTGAATGTCGCGGCTGAATCCGCGAGCCATAGGGCACATACGGATTCCCTCCTGCAGAGATAGTTTGTGGTGGGGCTTACTGCTGAGATCCTTCGCTTCGCTCAGGATGACAACCGTTGTTTTTTTATATGGTGGACCTTGGCTGCAGAGGCAAAGTCAAAAACCGCACCCTCTAAGGGCTGAGGGTGCGCCACCCGGCTGAAACCGCGACCCACAAAGCCCCGCATATAACCGACATACGACTCCTGCCTTAAAAATCATGGTTTGTAACAGGGCCAAAGCTGAGATCCTTTGCCGTCCTTCGGACGGCTCAGGATGACAGCCGTTTTTCCAAGTGATACCGCCGGGGGATCCTCGCAACGAGCCACACGCAAAAACATCGGCCTCAAACTCTTCGCCACTCCGCTCGACGATCGGCGCGTCACGCAGGGCGGGTGGGTTTCCGGAAACGGAATTCAGTCGGAGGTTGGGATGGGAAAGGGCCCGCGATCTGGGAAACGCTCGCGGCTACAGGGGGACGGCGGTTAGGTTTGAGCTGAGGCGGTTGAATTCGGGGTGGTGGGGTCGGCGGGGCCGAATTGTAGGCCGGCTTTTTGCATGCCGAGGAGGAATTTGTCGACTTCGGCGGGGTCGGGGTCCCAGATGCAGATGTCGTCGCGGACGTTGTTGAGGTCGAGAAAGGCGGGGTTATGTTTGCGGAGGGACTCGATGGCGGCGCGGGCTTCTTCGTGGCGGCCGAGCATGCCGCAGGCGGCCACGGTCATGAGTTGCGCCCAATGGAACTCCGGCATGTTTATTTTTTTGGCGGTTTGCAGAGCGGATTTGAAGTCGTCTTTGCGGTAGTGATCGTGGAAGAAGATGAGGTAATACCAGCCGGGATGGTGGCGATTGAGATCGAGGGCGCGTTGCGCGAGCGCGACGCCGCGCTCCCACTCGCCGGAGAAGGCCAGCATGATGGCCATGTAAGCCCAGGTTGAGCCGTCGCGAGAATTGAGCGACATGGCGCGCTCGGCGGTTTCGCGAAAGGCAATGAAGTCGCGGCTGAAGAACTGGACAGCCGCGAGTTCCTTCCAGCCGGCCTGGCAGGCGGGATCGATTTTGACGGCGCGCCATGCGGCGTCACGCGCGCGCTCGAGCGGATTTTCTCGCGGATTGAACCGGTCGAAATACTCCAGTTGATAGATGCTGGAAAGGCAGGCCCAAGCGTTGGCGTGATTGGGTTCGCGTTGAAGCGCGATCTCGAGGGCGTCGCGAAGCGCGGCGTGCTCCTTGGGATTGACCTGCTGCATGAAGGCGTAATAGCGGAGGACGAGTTCAGAGGCGGTGAGGTCGTTTGGATTGCGATCGCGGGTGGGTGCGGCCATGGAACGAACGAGAACGCCATAGCCATCGGCGACGGAAGTGACGATCTGGTCGGTGATGTCGTCCTGAATCTGGAAGGCGTCCTCGCTGGTGATTTCGCAGTCGTAGGATTCGGACCAGAGTTGAGTGCCACTCTGGGCATCGATGAGTTGCACGTTGACGCGGATGGCGGGGCCGCGTTTGCGGATGCTTCCTTCCATTACGTAGCGCGCGCCCAACGAATGACCCACGGTGCGGATGTCGGCGGGGCGGTCTTTGTAAGCCATCGCGGAGTTATGCGCGATGACTTGGAGGTAGGGAAAACGCGCGAGGCCGGCGGTGACGTCTTCGGTCAGACCATCGGCGAGTGAATCGAGGTTGGCGTCTCCGCTGCCGGTGCGGAAAGGGAGGACGGCGATCCAGAAGCCTTCGGTGGCTCGACTTTCTCCGGACGGAGTGCGTAGTGGTGTCGCGGTTGTTGATGAGACGGGCCGGCTGATGTTTCGGTCCGTCGCTGATGATGTGTCGAGTCCGGCTTTGCGCAGATCGCCCATCATTTGCTCGACCAAGTCGGGCTGCCACCACTTCGATAGTTCTGCGTGGGCGATCGCGTCAAAATCCGGGCGAATGTTCCGAAGGTCTCGCAGCGCGGCGCGCGCGTGGTCCAAGTCTCCGGTTTGGCTGTAGATCACGGTGAGGATCATTTGTGTGATCCAGAACCCGGGCATGTTCACGCGCAATATGAATTCCAAGGCACGCTGGGAATCGCGCTGACGATATGCGTTGACGATCATCGCGAACCAATACCAACTCGGATGATTAGGATTGAGCTGCGTGGAGCGCTCGGCCAGGGCGCAGCCGCGTTCCCAATCGCCGGAGAAAGCAAAGGCCATTCCGAGAAAAGCGGTGATGTAGCCCTCCATGCTGTGTAGAGCCAGAGCGCGCTCGGCGGCGGGGCGGAAGGATCCGATTTCGCGGCGGAAGTAGAAGGCAGAAGCGAGCGCTGCATTCGCAAGTTGATTGGATGGCGCCAACGCTACGGCACGACGGGCGGCCTCGAGGGCGCGACCCAGGGAATCGGGCCGCGGGTTGTAGTTGTGGGAATATTCGGCGCGGTATAGCCACGAGAGCATGGCCCAGCAATCGGCGCGATCAGGTTCCTGCTTTACAGCTCGCTCAAGGGCGACGACTCCGGCCAACTGTTCTTCGGCAGATATGTGCTGATGGAATCCGAAACTGCGGAGCAGAGCTTCGTAAGGAGTGAGCGATTCGGGATCGCGACTGCGCAGTGCTTCGGTCATGCTGTGCGCGAGGATGCCCTGCGTGTCTCCGACGGTGGCGACGATGCGCGGGACGACGTCGTCGAGAAGATCGAGGATGGAATCGGAAATGAAAGCGCGGTCGTAACTGCCTGACCATAGGCTCGTGCCGGAAGCGGCGTCGACGAGTTGAGTTGCGATGCGGACTTTTGGTCCGGCTTGGCGGAGGCTGCCTTCCATTACATAGCGCGCATTGAGTTCTTTGGCGACGGCGCGCACATCGGTGGCTTGCTGAGTAAAGCGCGACGTAGAACTACGAGCAATCACGCGGAGATGAGAAAACTTCGACATGTTGGCGACGATTTCGTCGGTGAGGCCGTCGGCGAGCACGGCGAGGTCGGGATTGCTGCCGCTGTATTTGAAGGGAAGGACGGCGACCCAGAAGCCTTCGTCTTCGCGAATTGTGGAGCGGGAGGTGCCGGAGCCGGGAGTTGTTGCTGTTCGCGAGGCTGCGGATGAAATTGGCGCGGGGCGCGCATTGGCTGCTGTTCCGGTGAGCCGCGCGAGATCGCGAAATTCGTTGCTGATGTCGCGGGCGGTTTGCACACGGTAGCGCGGATCTTTTTCGAGGCAGCGGCGGACGATGCGAGCGAGATCGCTGGGAAGGTCGGAGCGCAAGTCGGAAATGGAAGGTGGATCGTCTCGCAGGATCGCGGAGGTGAGTTCGGCGGAGGAGTGACCTGTGAACGGGCGATGACCGGTACACATTTCGTGGATGAGAACGCCGAGAGAGAAGATGTCGGTGCGATGGTCGAGCGCGCGGCCGGAGATTTGTTCGGGCGACATGTAGGCGGGTGTGCCCATGACGACGCCGATCTGCGTTTGAGCGGAGGTGAGGGTGGCGTCGCCGAAGGATTGGGCGCTAACGTCTTTGGCGAGGCCGAAGTCGAGAATTTTGACGCGGCCTTCGTGGGTGACCATGACGTTGGCGGGCTTGAGGTCGCGATGGACGATGCCTTTTTCGTGCGCGGCGGAGAGCGCGTCGGCGACGGCTTTGGCGATTTCGATGATTTGCGCGGCGGGGAGACCGCCGGGAGGCATGAGGCGATCGAGGGATTGGCCTTCGATGAGTTCCATGGTGAGGAAGTGGATGCCGTCGGATTCTTCGACGGAGAAGATAGTGACGATGTGCGGGTGGTTGAGAGCGGCGACGGCGCGGGCTTCGCGCTGGAAGCGGGCGAGGCGCTCGGGGTCGCGGGCGGTTTCGGGGGAGAGGACTTTGAGGGCGACGTCGCGCTGGAGTTTTGTGTCGGTGGCGCGGTAGACCTCGCCCATGCCGCCGACGCCGATGGCGGCTACGACTTGGTAGTGGGCTAGGGTGCGGCCGATCAAGGAGGCTCCGATTTGAGAATCCGTGTTGCGACTGTTGCGTTGCTTAAGTGCGGGTGTCGGGGATTCTATCAGAGGTGGTGGTGCTCGGATGGATGTGAGGAGTTGGGGGAGAAAGTCAAAAGCCCCACCCTTGGAAGGAAAGGGTGGGGCACGCGGGAACAGTGTGCTAAGGCGGATCGTTGGGAGATTTGGAGCGGAAAGGCCCGCGATCTGGGAAGCGATCGCGGCTACAGGGTGGTTTGTTTGCGATTGAGGTGAACGGGGGGAATTGCGGTTGCGGTGGGAAAAACGCCGGCGAGACGCCGGCGCTACCGAAGAGGCGGTGCGACCGGGTCATGGGAGGACGGGGAGTGCGGAGTTGGAGGCTGGCGCGGAGGTGAGTTCGTTGAGGGCGAGTTGGCCGCAGGCGGCCATGACGTCGCGCCCGCGGGAGTGGCGGACGAAGGTGGGGATGTCGCGCTCGATGAGATGTTTTTGGAAGACGTCGATGACTTCCGGCGAGGATTCGTGGAAGGGGAGCGAGCCGGGATTCCACGGGATGAGATTTACCTTGCAGGCTTTGAGCGGGGCGAGGAGTTTGACGACGCGCTTGGCGTCGGCGAGGGAGTCGTTGACGCCGCCGAGCATGACGTATTCGAACATCAGATATTCCCAGGAGCGGAGCGGGTATTCGCGGCAGGCCTTCATGAGCGCGGCGAGGGGATATTTTTTGTTGATGGGCATGAGCGCGTCGCGCTGTTCGTCGCTGGAGGCGTTGAGAGAGATGGCGAGGCCGGGGCGGACTTCCTCTTTGGCGAGTTTTTCGATGCCGGGGACGATGCCGCTGGTGGAGAGCGTGGTGTGTTTGGGCGAGATGGCGATGCCTTTGGGATCGAGGAGGAGGCGGAGAGCGGCGGTGACGTTGTCGAAGTTCAGGAGCGGCTCACCCTGTCCCATGAGGACGATGTTGGTGTTGGGCTGAAGCGCATCTTTGTGCTCTTCGAGCGGGATGAGGACTTGGGCGACGATTTCGCCGGGCGTGAGATTGCGGATGAGTCCGAGTTGCGCGGTGAGGCAGAACTGGCAGTCGACAGCGCAGCCGGCTTGCGTGGAGATGCAGATGGTCTGGCGGCCGTCGCTGGGCATGAAGACGGCTTCGACGCTGGCGGGGCGGGAGGTGGCGCGGTCGTCGCCGGGCGGGAGGGAGAACAGGTAGCGGACGGAGCCGTCGTGCGATTTGTAACGCTGACGGATTACCGGAAGCGTGATTTTTGTTTCGTTGGCGAGGCGTTCGCGGAATGTGGCGGGGAGCGTGGACATTTGGGAGAGGTCGAAGAGGCGTTCGACGTAGAGGGCTTGGTAGAGTTGCGCGCCACGGTAGGCGGGCTCGCCGAGGGAGGTGGCGAGGTCTGTGAGTTCGGTTTTTGTTTTGCCGAGAAGTTCGATGGGCATGCGCGTGGTATCGCTGAGGCTATTTTAGCAGGAAACGCAAAGGGCACGCTTACGCCGCTTGGTTGGGAACGGCGCTATAATTGGCGGGTAATGGTGGGAAAACTCCGGGAGTGCCCTGCGGAGGCTTTTACAAATGGAAAAGCAGATTAGCGTTGCGCAGATTGGGATTTCGGATTGGGTGGCGGGGCTTGCGGCGATGTCGGAGCGCGAGTTCACGCTGAAAAATGTGCAGGAGTATATCGTCGCGCATGCGGTGAAGCCGGAGACGCTGGAGAAGTATCTGTATTTTTCGAAGGGCAGCTATACACGCAACCTGATTTTTAGGAATGACGTCTTTGAATGTATGGCGATTTGCTGGGAGATTGGGCAGTCGAGCCGGGTGCACAATCATCGGGATCAGAATTGCTGGATGTCGGCGCCGATTGGAAGATTGAAGGTGCAGAATTTTCGCGTGACGGATCAGGACGCGGCGCTGGGCACGTGTCACATTTTGCCGACGGATATTTACGAGATGGATGCGGCGCATCCGGTGCATGTCGATCCGCTGGAGCCGGTGCATCAAGTGCTGAATTTGCCGGAGTTCAATCAGCGCGCGGTCAGCATTCATGTGTACTCGAAGCCGTTTGATACGTGCGAGGTGTATCAGCGGGAGAAGGGGACGTATCGGGATGTGCCGCTGCATTACACGAGCGAGTATGGGAAGTTGAATCCGGAAGAGAAATTGATTTAGAAACGGAAATTGGAAAATAGAAACTGGAAGAGCGAAATTAGCTCGTGCTGCGTGATCCCCGCTGCGTTGCCCGTGAAGTTTAAAGCGTTCTGATCTGAAGCTAGTACTAAGGCCCGTACGGTTTTCGCTTTATTGCGGGCTGTGCCACACTACTTGTGATGACTACGGAAGCGCGCGACATACAAAAGAGAGTGTTGCCGAACGGCTTGGTCGTGCTGACCGAGACGATGTCGCATGTGCGCTCGGTGAGCGTGGGCGTGTGGGTGCGCAACGGCTCGCGGCGCGAAGTGCGCGAAGAGAATGGGCTGGCGCACTTTATGGAACACATGGTTTTTAAGGGGACGGAGCGGCGGTCGGCGGAAGCGATTGCGCGGGAGATGGATTCGATCGGCGGGATGCTGGATGCGTTCACGTCGAAAGAGCAGATTTGTTTCAATGCGAAAGTTTTGGACGACCATTTGCCGATCGCGTTCGATGTGATCGCGGATCTGGTGCTGCGGCCGAAATTCGATTCGGAAGATGTGAAGAAGGAGCGGCAGGTGGTTCTGGAAGAGATCAAGATGGATCTCGACAATCCGGAATATATGCTGCACGAGATCTTCACGCGCGGGTTCTGGCCGGAGCATCCGCTGGGGCGGCCGATTCTGGGGACGCCGGAGACGGTCAAAAAATTCAATCGTGAGGCGCTGCGGAACAGGTTTCAGCGGTGGTTCGCGCCGGATCATCTGGTGCTGTCGGCGGCGGGGAATGTCAGCCACGAAGCGGTGATGGAACTGGTGGAGCGGGAGTTTGGCGGGCTGGTGGCTTCGGGCGATGCGGATGAAGATGTCGCGCCGGGGACCGAAGCGCCGATTCACATCGAGGCGAAGAAGGAGTTGGAGCAGTGCCATGTGTGCATCGGCGTGCCGTCGGTGCCGCTCGCGGATGAGCGGCGATTTTCGGTCGCGGTGATGAACAATTTGCTGGGCGGCGGGATGTCGTCGCGGCTGTTTCAAAATATTCGCGAGAAGCAGGGGCTGGCGTATGCGGTGTTCAGCGAGCTGACACCGTATTCGGACGCGGGAATGATGACGGTGTACGCGGGGACGGCGAAGGAAACGGTAGATCAGGTGATCGATCTGATCGTGAAGGAATTTCGCGATTTGAAAGAAACGCTGGTGACGGAAGAAGAGTTGCGGCGGGCGAAGAATCATCTGAAGGGTTCGCTGATGCTGTCGCTGGAGTCGACGAGTTCGCGAATGTCGAATCTGGCGCGCCAGGAACTTTATTTCCGGAGATTTTATTCACTGGATGAGATTCTGGCGGGGATAGAAACGGTAACGCGCGAAGAGATTCAAGCGATTGCGCGGGAGTTTTTCCGGCCGGAGCAGATTGCGGTGACGGCCCTGGGGCCGTTAAATGGGTTTACGCTGGATCGGTCGCGGTTGTCCTGCTGAAGATTTTCACTCACAGCAAAATGGGATTCCCTCAGGGGCTAAAGCCCCTTGCACACGCGTGCTTTTCGGCGCGGCTGAAGCCGTGCCCTCCTGACTTCGAATTCAACTCGTGTAGCTCCAATTACGGAATTCCGCACCCTTAAAAGCGAAGGGTGCGGCGCCCAAGAAAAAACAAGAGCGTGACGATTTCCACATTTTCGCTGTTTCTTCGTTGACCGGGGTTGGTGGCGATGCGATGATGCGGGAAGTTCGGTGCTGTGAGCGGCTTGGCGCGATGCGCCGGCGCGCATCGGACGGCTCGTAACTGCGGATGGCGACCTAAAGTCGCCTCTACAAATTGCGGCGCGATTTGGACGGGCGTTGATGGTTTGGGCCTGAGGGGGCGGCGATCGGTTTGCGGATCTCGATTTTGGCGTCGGGTAGCTCGGGGAACATCACGTTGCTCGAGACGGAGAAGACCCGACTGTTAGTGGATGCGGGACTCGGCAAGCGGGAGACACTGGCGCGGCTGGCGGCGGTTGGCAAAGACGTCGAGCACATCGACGGGATTCTGATTACCCACGAACATGCAGATCATTGCAACGGCTTGCCGCAGATGCTTGGCATGTGGAAGGCGCCGCTGTATGTAACGGAAGCGACGTTGCAGGAATTGCACCGGGCGCTGCCGGAGCGTCTGGAGAAGCGGCTGCGCGGAGTCGAGGCGATTCACGCGGGGCAGACGTTTTCCATTGGCGACATTGAAGTTCACCCATTTCGAATTCCGCACGATTCGGTGGACCCCGTGGGGTTTTCGTTTCGCGCGAACGGTGTGAAGTTTTCGATTGTGACGGATCTGGGATTCATGCCGGAGCTGGTGAAGGTGCATCTGCGCGGGTCGGATTGTTTGATGCTGGAATCGAATCACGATCTGGAAATGCTGAAGGTGGGGCCGTATCCGTGGGTGGTG